>FWPU01000976.1_pt1 | contig 89293 bp, 59 predicted proteins | sample 2228361 | NCBI WGS metagenome assembly FWPU01 (sample SAMEA103939777, study PRJEB20133) | metagenome
GCTTTGCTGCTGCCACCCTGAACGTGTATTGGTCCTGTCACCCTGAACTCGTTTCAGGGTCTTGGGATGCTGAACCAAGTTCAGCATGACAAGCGAAACGCAATCGGATGCTGAACCAAGTTCAGCATGACACTCTGGGGGCATGTGAACGCTTTGCTGCTGTCACCCTGAACGTGTATTGGTCCTGTCACCCTGAACTCGTTTCAGGGTCTTGGGATGCTGAACCAAGTTCAGCATGACAAGCGAAACGCAATCGGATGCTGAACCGAGTTCGGCATGACACTCTGGGTGCATGTGAACGCTTTGCTGCTGTCATCCTGAACGTGTATTGGTCCTGTCACCCTGAACTCGTTTCAGGGTCTTGGGATGCTGAACCACGTTCGGTATGACGCTTGAAGACAGATGCCTGATGTCGAAAAAAATTGCATTTTTGTAACGGGTCAGAGAAATAGTGTATGACAACATGCTGTTCCACTAATACGAAATGCTGGTATGAGCACACTGCGAGATTTCCCCACGGATGTATGCGGTGCCGAACACGTGAAACGCTGCGAGCACTGTTTCACTGCGTATGAAGGGGGACTACGTAGGGACAGGGTAAAAATACTTTTCGTTATCCTACTGTTTTTCGTTGGGTGGAATAATCGAGCAGTGGGAGGAGGGCTCAATACATCTGACACTCTGAGGTTAGCTGTAGCAATTTCGCAGGCACTGGCAGCTAATCCGACGCTGCGGGCAGCACGGTTGAAGGCAGGTGCTGTACACGAGCGTATTTCCCGGTCGTCGGTGTTACCGGACCCAGAATTGTCATTTGGAATCATGAATCGCATGGTCCAGGCACCGGGGTCCACGATGGATCCGATGACAATGAACCAAGTCCAGTTGACGCAGATGTTCCCCTGGTTTGGAAAGTTAGAGTTTGCTGGTGAGCAAGCAGCTCGATTAGCTCGGGCAGAAGAGTTTGATGCACAGGAGATCGAATGGATGCTGATTGCACAGGTGAAGGCGATCTATTACCAGATTGCCTACATTGATCGGGCGCTGACCATTATACGCCGATCACAAGATTTGCTACGTAGTTTTGTTCATGTAGCGGAAGCCATGTACGCGACTGGGGCAGGACTACAGCAGGACGTGCTTCAGGCGCAGGTTGGTGTCGCTCGGCTAAGCGAGGAGATCACGGTTATGGAACAGGAACGAATCGCGATGTCGGCACGGCTCAATGCACTGCTTGGTCGCCAAGCAACGTATCCAATACCTGCGTTGGAGCTACCCCAACCAACGATGGAATTGCCGACCGTTGATTCGCTCATGGCGCTGGCTCAAGTCCGCCGACCGCAGCTGCAAGCAGCAGCCGAGCGTGTGGCAGCTGCAGATGCTGGTTATCGGTTAGCGGTGCAGGAGATTTTCCCCGACCCAATGCTTGGTATCTCGTATAGCCAACGGACCGGTTTTCCAGATATGTTCTCCTTGATGGTCGGCGTTCGGTTGCCGGTATGGATTGGATCTCGGCAGCTTGCGCTGCGTCGGGAAATGGACGCGATGCGATTTGTAGCAGAAGCAGAAGCACGGGATATTTACAATCAGACGTATGCCGAACTTGTACAGCTCCGAGCTGAAGCTCAGCGTAGTTTGCGCCTTAGCCAGCTCTATGCCACGAGTATTCTGCCCCAAGCCAGAGCGTCGGTGGAGTCGGCACTGGCGGCCTACCAGGTTGGAAAAATCAATTACATGAGCGTCATCGAAAATCAGATGCTGGTCAATCGGTATGAGACCGAAACCGTGCGATTGATAGCAACATTCTGGCAAGCAGTTGCAATGATAGAAGCACGTGTCGGGGGTATGCCATGAAACAATTGTTGTTCTCGAGTACGGTTGTCATTCTGCTGGTGGCAGCGTGTAACAGCAACCAGTACCGCAGCAGCTCGCTGACGGGTATGACAGGCGACAGTACCGGCATGCACAGTGGTGTTGCACACGGAACCATGGACACAACATCCGTTATGGTTCAGCCTGTGCACCTGACACCGAAACAAGAACAGGTCCTGGGAGTGGTGTATGCAGTGGTACAGCGGGAACGGCTTACCCGTACTCTTCGGACCGTCGGGCGGATTGAGGTTCCAGAGCCGGCGATCGCCGACGTGACATCAAAAATCGAAGGATACGTTGAGCGGCTGCTTGTTAGTTTTACAGGCGAGTCGGTCCGTAAGGGTCAGCCTCTGCTCGAGGTGTACAGTCCAATGCTTGTTGCAGCGCAGGAAGAACTACTTGTCGCACGTCGGTTGGCATTGCTGGCTGATACCTCTACACACGAGATGTGGCAAACTGCCCGTGCAAACCTTGAGGCTGCGCGACAGCGCCTTGCCTACTGGGACATTACCCCCGAGCAGATTGCACGGATTGAGCATACAGGAAAAATCAGCAAAACGCTGACCATGGTCTCGCCGGTGACTGGTATCGTGATGGAAAAAAATGTGGTCGAAGGGCAACAGATCATACCTGGGATGCGACTGTACCGTATTGCGGACTTGTCCACAGTATGGGTCGAGGGTGATATCTACGAACAAGACATGCAATTCCTTCGTGTCGGTTCCCTCGTTCGCATCGAGGTGGTAGCCTATCCAGGGAAGCGGTATAAGGGACGAGTATCGTTCATCTATCCCACCCTGGATAGGAGAAGCAGAACCAATCGTGTTCGAGTTACAGTGCCCAATCCGGATCTGGAGCTGAAGCCCGGGATGTATGCAACGCTCTACATTGACCAAGTGCTCAGTCCCGATGCAGTCACGGTTCCTGCAGATGCAGTGGTAATGACGGGGAAGCGTGCACTTGTTTTTGTACGTGCAGCGCCGGGGATGCTCGTTCCACGTGAGGTTGTGATAGGAGCGCGCGCGGGTGACCGGGTGCAAGTCCTCCATGGTTTAGCAGGGGGAGAGGTTGTTGTTGCAGCAGGTAATTTCTTAGTGGATGCAGAATCTCGCCTGGCAGGAAGTACGGGTGCAATGCCGGGGATGCAGCACGGTAACAAGAGGACCTCTCCCCAATCCGATTCGGCACAAACCATCGACGAACATCGCCATGATTGACCGAATCCTTGCATGGTCGCTCCGGAATAAATTTCTGATCGTGTTGGGCAGTGCTGGCATAGTTGGGTGGGGAGTATGGGCAATGCAGACAATTCCGCTCGATGCGATCCCTGACCTATCAGATGTGCAGGTTATCATCCAGACTGATTTCGCCGAGCAAGCACCACAAATCGTTGAGGACCAGGTTACCTATCCCATTGCCTCGGAGATGCTGAAGGTTCCCGGAGCCCGGGTGGTGCGGGGCTACTCCTTCTTCGGCCTAAGCTTGGTGTATGTGATCTTTGAGGATGGCACCGATCTCTATTGGGCGCGATCCCGGGTGCTGGAATACCTGAACGGCATCCGGCAGCGGCTGCCGCAGGGGGTGGAACCGACCCTGGGTCCCGACGCCACGGGGGTGGGCTGGGTCTTCGAGTACGTGCTCGAATCCGACAGTCTCAATCTGGCGCAGCTACGCACGCTCCAGGACTGGTACATCCGGTATCAGCTCACCGCCATCCCCGGGGTGTCGGAAGTAGCGAGCCTCGGCGGCTTTGTCAAGCAGTACCAGGTGGAGGTCAACCCGGAGCAGCTGCGGGCGTTCAACATTCCGGTGACTCGGGTGGCGCAAGCCATCGCGGCGCACAACGCGGATATCGGTGCCCGGGTCCTTGAGATGGGCGGGCGGGAGTACATGATCCGGGGCCTGGGGTACCTGCAGGGGGTGCAGGACATCGAGAACGTCGCGGTCGGGGTCACGCCGAACGGCACGCCGATCCGAGTGCGAGACATCGCCACGGTCCAGATCGGTCCGGCGCCGCGCCGCGGTGCTACCGACTGGAACGGCAAGGGCGAGGCAGTGGCGGGCATCGTGGTCATGCGCTTCGGGTCTAACGCGCTGAAGACGATTGAGGCCGTCAAAGAGCGCATCCGGGAAATCGAACGAGGCCTCCCAGCAGGCGTGCGGATTCGCACCGCGTACGATCGCAGTGATCTGATTCACCGGGCGATTGCCACGCTGCGCGACAAACTGATCGAGGAGTCGCTGATCGTTGCTGGGGTCGCGGTGGTGTTCCTGCTGCACGCCCGCTCCGCGCTGGTGGCGATCGTGACGCTGCCCCTTGGCATCTTGATCTCGTTCATCGTCATGCGGTGGATCGGGGTGAACGCCAACATCATGAGCTTGGGCGGGATCGCCATCGCCATCGGGGCCATGGTGGACGCCGCTATCGTGATGATCGAGAACATGCACAAGCACTTGGAGCGGGCCGAAGCGGGGACCTCGCAGTGGGAGATCGTGCTGGAGAGCGCCAAGCAGGTGGGACCGCCGCTGTTTTTCTCGCTCCTCATCATCACGTTCAGTTTTCTGCCGGTCTTCGCCCTGGAGCAGCAGGAGGGCCGGTTGTTCAAGCCGCTGGCCTACACCAAGACGTTCGCCATGGCGGGAGCGGCGCTGCTCTCCATCACGCTGGTCCCGGTGCTCATGGGGTATCTAATCACGGGGCGAATCCGGCCGGAGTCGCACAATCCGGTCAACCGCCTGCTCCAGCGGGCGTACGCCCCGGTGATCGAGTTCGTGCTGCGGCGGCCGTGGGTGGTGATCGGCTCGGCAGCGGCGCTGCTGGCGATCACGATCGTCCCGTGGCGGCGGCTGGGCAGCGAGTTCATGCCGCCGCTGCACGAAGGGTCCGTGCTGTTCATGCCGACCACGGTGCCCGGCGTCTCGATCGCGCAGGCGCGGGAGATCATGCGGTATCAGGACAGCATTCTGGCGTCGTTCCCCGAGGTCGAGTCGGTTCTGGGGAAAGCGGGACGGGCCCAGACGGCCACGGATCCTGCGCCGCTGGATATGTACGAGACGACCATCGTGCTCAAGCCGACCGACCAGTGGCGCCCGGGCATGACGTACGAGCGCTTGATCGCCGAAATGGATGCCGCCGTCCGGCTGCCGGGGGTAACCAACGCCTGGACCATGCCCATCAAGGGTCGCATTGACATGCTGGCGACCGGTATCCGGACGGCGGTGGGGATCAAGATTTTCGGCCCCAACCTCGACACGCTGCAGGCCCTCGGCGAGCGAGTGGAGCGCTTGGTCCGACAAGTACCCGGAACCCGAAGCGCGTTCGCCGAGCGCAGCGTCTCCGGCTATTACGTGGACATCGCCATTGACCGTGCCGAGGCGGCCCGGTACGGGCTCAATGTGGGCGATATCCACGACGCGATCATGGCGACCGTCGGCGGAATGGACGTTGCGGTCACGGTCGAGGGCCGGGAACGCTACGCTGTAAATGTGCGGTATCCGCGCGAACTGCGCGATAATGTCGAACAACTTCGGCAGGTGTTGATTCCCATTACTACCGTTGGCATGGCAGGTATGGAAGATGTTGAGGTGATACAGGAAATGGGGCAACAAACGGTCGAGCCGGTCATTCCACAAATTCCACTCGGACAGGTCGCCTCAATCCAGGTGCGACAGGGACCGATGGCGGTCAAAACGGAGGATGCGTTCCCAGTAACCACTGTGTTTGTAGATATTGCCGATCGAGATGTCGGCAGTTACGTTCGCGATGCTCAAAGAGTGGTCGAAACCCAACTGGTATTGCCACCAGGCTATAGCATTCGCTGGAGTGGACAATACGAATTTATGGAACGGGTAACACAGTCCATGCGCCTTGTTATTCCGGTGACATTAGTAATCATTTTCCTTTTCCTCTACTTGAACTTCCGAAGCATCACAGAATCGCTTATCGTGATGCTCTCGGTTCCCTTTGCATTGATCGGGGGAGTATGGTACCTATGGTTGGCGGGCTACCATACCAGTGTAGCTGTGTGGGTGGGGTTCATTGCCATGGCAGGAGTCGCTGCAGAGACAGGTGTTGTGATGCTCGTTTATCTGGATGAGGCATTCAACCGCCGGAAAATGGCAGGCACACTACACGAACGCGCTGAGATCGCGGCAGCAGTACGCGAGGGTGCTGTGGAACGCTTACGACCCAAAATGATGACCGTGGTGGCGATCATCGCGGGGCTGGCGCCGATCTTGTGGAGCCATGGGACTGGGGCGGACGTCATGAAACGCATTGCCGCGCCGATGGTGGGGGGAATGGTTACCTCGACGGTGCTGACGCTGATGGTCATCCCTGCCATCTACCTGCTTTGGCGGGATAGGCAGCGTGCCCGTGCGGTAAGGAAAACATCCCGAGCTGAGCATCCACCATCCGAATAAGGGTACAGCCCTTTTGATGCTGGTGAATCTGTGGGGGAGGCAGTGAGCGAGCGCTGAGTGACACATTTGCATTGGGGCGACCACCAGTGGTCGTCCCAATGTGGTTTTATTCAACATACAGGGCGGCTGCGGCAAACGCTTAGCCGCCTGCTGGGCTATTGGAGAGCCGAAAGAGGCAGTACGTGAACTGCTGGATCGAACCGCCAGGTGTCTGGTGAAACTCGGTTAGATGTTCGATGAGGTGGAAATCAGTACCGAATGCGGCATGCAGTGCCTCCGCACTGTAGCGCGTAACTGGTAAACCACTGCATGAGGTCGGACCCTCGGGCCCAAACGTTGCGACAATAACATGTCCTCCCGGTTTGACTGCTCGACGAACCTGATCAACGTACACAGTGCGATCGGCGGAGTCAACAAGAAAATGGAAGACCGCGCGATCATGCCAGAGGTCATAGTAATGGAATGGGAGCGGATAGGTCCGTACGTCGCCGCAAAACCAGTTGATCAGCGTTGCATTTGCACCAAGTCGAGACTTGATTGCATTGAGTGCAGTCTCTGAGATGTCCAGGGCTGTGAGATTTCGATAGCCCTTCGCCAAAAGATCATCTATCAGCGTTGCCAGCCCTGCTCCGACGTCTATGATCGAAGCATCTGGATTGATCCCTGTTGACGTGATAAGCTGGAGCGATACCTCTAAATGCGGGCGATACCAACTTACCTCCGTCGGACCTTTGGTCTGGTAAAGTCGCTCCCACTGGCGGGCAGTTTCTATCGAGGGGGGTGTATGGTGAGCTTTCATCAGAGCGTTGGTATTGACTGTTCTATCTAAAGAAGCTGGCTTCATTGAAGCCATAAACACCAATTGTCAACAGGCGGAGCATACACGCATCGGCTACAGGGGTTTGAACTGGTCGTCGCCTTGGAGCGGTGGGGGCGTTGAGTTGATGTGCGTATGTATTGGTTTCCTGTTGTGAAAGATGCGAGGCTTGATCCCCGATTGCTCGAAGAGGGAGTTCTGCTTTGGGTCCGGGTACAATAGGCGCTCCATAGCCTCTTGATGTGAGATCAGTGTATTGTTACCTTCTTCGTCGCGGTCGAAGTGCAAGACGGAAATGCCGAGCTGCTCTACTAAAACATCACCGATGAGTGTGGCGCGGTGGCAATGCTCAGGGCGTGCCTCAGAGCAAAGTAAACACAACCGTTTGCCTTGCTCCCACAAAGTCCGCAATCGCTCGATGCCCTCTTGGAACACCGTCATGGATTTGACAGCGTCATAATTTACGTAGCTTTTGTTTTGTGTGGTGCGTGCTTGTCCGTCATGACGCCCACCAAGGGCATCGCCCATGTATAGGTATGCAATCGCTTTGGACTGCTGGGTCTGTCTAAGAGTTCTTTCCAAAGCATCGCGGGAAAATTCAGGTTTGTAGCGCGAGTATGGTGAGGACCGAACATCTACCAACAGTTCGATGTGGTGTGCTGATAGAAGCGCAAGGAGACTTTCGACGGTGTGGTGTGCATACCCAATCGTGTATATACTGTGCTGTTCCATTGTGTTGGGTAGAATGTATGACCTGCAATGTTCACAGACGGTAAGAACTATGTTCTGTTTGGCACTGCTGACCACTGGTGCGTTGGACCGACAGAGTGATGCGTGCACAAAAATACACAGTCACTCAAAAGCTTTGTCAAGGAATCGGTAGTCCCGATGTTGACTGCTCGACGGGTGCTGCCCGGTGGATACCACCGGCAGCGCTATCTATCACACTAACTTTGCAGCATGACCACACAATACACCAACGATGCCGCGGATACAGGATCATCTGCAGAAGCTCTCATGGGTCGCGGCGGATAAAATTCTCTTTGTGCTCTACGGCGGTGTTGCCCTGCTCCAAATTCGGGCACTCGCTCCAGCAGAATACGGACTCTATGCCCTGATGGTCAGCATTCAAACGTGGATATTTGTGCTAGCTGATGGGCTCGTTCTGCAGGGCGTTGTCCAGTTTGGCGCAGAGCGCACCAGCCGTCCGATGCTCGATAGTACAGCAGCTGTTCTGTATTCGATGACGATAGCAGCGGCACTGGCAACATTGACGGTATTCGAGCCATTGCTGAGCGCAGTGTTCGGTGAACCTCGCTTTGCTCGTGTGGTTTTAGTGGAGGCGATCTTCTGCCTGGTCACGATCCCGCGGACCTACTGCCTACGCTTGCTCCAGCGCGATATTCAGACGCGTCCGGTCTTCTGGATTGACCTAGCATGGCTAGGTTCCATGAGCGCGGCGACGGTGCACGGGATAATGTCAGGGTGGCTGAAGAGCTTCGAAACGCTGGCAGCTATTGCCATCGGTGGCATGGTGTGTAGCTCTGCGGTCGCTGTGTTTATAAGTCGCGGGCTGCTCCGTTTCGATAAACCAAGCCGACGCATGCTCACGGCGCTGTTGACTTTTGGCATTCGTCAGATGAGCGCCAGTGCAATCCATACCAGCGTCCGCCAACTCGATGTTGTGATCGCGCAAACATTTTTCGGCACGGCTACAGTGGGCACCTACCAAGCCGCAAAAACTATTTTCCGTTTTTTTGAGCTGGGTATTGATGCGGCAACCAGTGTGGTCTATCCAGCGGCAGTCACCTACCACCATGGGGGCGACCGCACCTCGCTGCATACAGTGGTCAGCAAGGCAGTGTCGGTCGTATGGGTGGTGTATCTGCTGGCTGTTGTTGCGGTCTGGGCTGGTGGTGGTGTGATTGGTGTGGTACTGGGGCAGCGGTATGTGGCAGCGATCGGTCAATTGCAGCTAATGAGCGCGGCAAGTCTGACGATGCCGTTGACGATTGCTGGCATAATCTTGGTTGCCACCGGATATATTGCCGTGCATGCATGTATCGCAGCCGTTGCCGCTCTTGCTGCACTGGTGGTCTTTGTCGGTAGCGGGATAAGTGGGATGCCGATGTTGTTCCCGATGGGAGTGGTGGCATATTTTGGTGTACTTGGGCTGGGCGATTGGATCGCTGTTGTACGGCGAGATCTTATCCGACTTCGCGTTGGGGATCTGTGGAGAAGCATCCCTGATGCACTGCGCTACTTTCGCCAGCAGAGGCGGTAAATTCGCGCGCGAAACATTATCGGTGGATGCACTGTAGCATGCGCTGCGTTGTCTGGTTTCACTATCGGATCATTGTTACTCGATGCGAAAAGCCATTGGCGTCTTGATTGCAATACTGACGCTTACAGCATCGGCGCAACCAGTGCAAGTGCAGCTCATCCTGCGGTCACCAGCGCCAGGCGCGCTTCCCGTCTGGGCGTCCGATCCGAGCATTGTGCAAATTATTCTGCGCAATACGACCGCTACGCTCTACGACGGAGCGGTCGCGTCGTTTACCATCACTCGTCTGCCTGCCGGCACGATGGTTGCCCGCAGCAAAGACTTTCATCCTCTCCAACCGCGCTTTACGATCCCACCGAACGGCACAGTCGTCCTCAATGGTCCACAGATCATCCACGAAAGCGCAATCAGGATCGAGGACGAAGCGCTCCGCCAGCAGGCACAGGCAACCGGTCAGCTTCCGGAAGGAACATACCAATTCTGCCTTCGTGTGCTCGATGCGCGGGGACAGGAGATTGGCTCAACCGGGGCAATCTGCCCGCAAACGGTTGTGATGCTTCCGGACCCACCAATGCTGATCCATCCGCGGAACGATAGCACGCTCGCTGCTGGCGCTCTGCCGATGTTTATCTGGGCGCCGGTGACGGGTGCAGCGCCGTCGGTTGGTCCAATCACGTACACGCTTCGCGTGGTACCGCTCTTTCCTGGGCAGGCTCCACAGGATGCACTCGATCGCAATGCACCGGTGATCAACACCAGTGGGCTAAATGTGCCGCTGTATCAGTACGTGCCAACCGATATTCCGTTTACTGCGTTCCCTCAAGCAATCGGGTTTGTGTGGCAGGTTTCCGCACTCGATATGAGCGGACGCCCAGCGACACGCAACAACGGCAAGAGCGAAATTTTCCGATTCCGCTTTGCATCGCGTTCAGCAGGAACATCATCGCTCGGCGACACCACTGTTGTGTCACAGCAAACCGATACACTCGCTCAGAACAGAACTCAGTTGCCGGCAGAGGCAGGAACCGTCATCAATCGGATTGCCGTGCCCAACGGTTTTACCATCGTCACCGAGGACGGAATTCCGTGCCCAAGTCCACCATGCACGATTAGCGGTCGCGGCAGGCTGTTTGTACCGCTGCTGCAAGATTCAATCGTGGTCTCGTTTCGAAATATCGCCGTTGGGCAACCGGATGGACGCGGGCTGTCGCGCTTGGTTGGCGGTCGTATTGATGTGCCGGTTGGAACAAGCCTGCAATTTGGTTTACTCACGCTCGCCGTGCGCGATCTTGTCGTGACACCAGAGGCGGTTGTTCTCAACGGAGCCTGGATCGCGCAGTGGGATCAATGGGATTGGAGCTGCCGTACCCTTGATAGCGTGTCCATTGTTCAGATGCCATTTTCTGCACACGGTCTGCCTCGACACACGATTCCGCTCCGGCAGCCGTGGATTTGCAGCGGCGATGGTGTGTTGCTGGGTCCGTGTATCGAGGTGCGATTCGATACGCTCGATGTACGTGTGGATGTGGATACAGCAGGGTTACCGCCCGCCGTGGTTCCTCACCTTATTGCCCGTGGCGAAGTAAGTGTGCCGTGTATTGTGTCGCAAGGAGTACCGCTCCACCGGCGACTGCAAGTTCGATTGGATCGGGGAAAGCCGGGCTTGATTGCAACGATTCCAAGCCCTATTCGAGATGCCCACGTGCTGGGACAACCGCATTTTCGCTTCGATGCCGATTCGCTGGTGATAGACCTATCGAGCCAGGCGAATCCAGTCGCTTTTCCACCAATGGGATTGTGCGAACAGCCTGGATGGAGCGATCCCCGATGGCGCGGTGTAGTTGCACCGTCGCTTCGAGCGCGCGTCGTGGTGGGCGGCGATACGCTCTCGGCTTCTGGCAGTGCCATTTTCGACCAGGGCGCAGGGCAGCAGATGTCTGTGAGTCTGGTTGCTGCTTCATCGGCGCCGGATACGCTCTCGGTTGCCGGGTTCCTAGTCAGCACCGATTCGATCACAGTGCGCCTATGCCAGGGAACCCTCTACGGTATCTCGGCGCGTGGTGTTGTCCAGATGCCCGCAGCATTGCAACGGCTACCGTCGTGGACGGCGCTCGATAGCATCAATGTTCGGCTTGTTGCCTTCGACGATGGCTCGCTGTGGCGATGGAATGCGCTGCTATCGCTGCCGACTGGCACGGTTGCTGTGCGTGCAGGTCAGTTTCTTGGGGTTATGTTGCGCGATCCACGTTTTGAGATCATCGAGCCACCAATGGGGATGCGTCGTGGCTATCTGGAATTTACCAGCGTTCACATTCATATACCCGCGACCGCAGTTGCCAGCAGTGCCGATCTTCACGGATTGAAGATTTGGAATACCGGTGAAATTGAACTAAGTGCAGACGCACACGGGGAAATGCTTGCCGAACGCAACAGCAGCGTGCTCTTCGGTGCCGATACACTAAAGCAGATTGCGACTGGGGTTCGATGGGTATCGCCCCTGTCGTTTCCGCTTGTGAGCGATTCGTCGCTTCTGCTCAGCTACCAGATCGAAAACACCGGTGAACAGCCCATTCCCCCAACAACGGGATTCGATGTCAATGTTGGGGCATATGTTGAGTTGCCTGACGGTACGCGCCAATTTGTGGTCGAACGGCAGCAGTACGTTTTGCCGTCGCCGCTGTTACCGCGCAGCTCGCAGCCGATGAGCCATTCACTCTGGCTGCCGCCTCAAAGCCGCATCCTAGGGATTTGGACGCGGATACTGCCACGCTTTCCTCTGGTCGAGAGCGATGGTGCAGCCAACAATACCGTCAGCCGCGGTCAGATACCACCACTGGGTCAGGTGGGGCGATGATGCTGCGTGTGTTTGTTGCCCTTACTCTCTCGGTGACCGTGCTGTCACTGGATAATCCACTGCCGTTGATGATTGAGGGAAGTGGCGAGGTCGGTCAGGCACGTCTTCGCTGGACACCGAGCCCATCTCCCCGCGTCCATGGCTATGAAGTGGGACGCTCGATGATTCATCCTGATTCGATGCCGACGGTAGTCTCGCGTGAATTGATCACCGATACAACGTTTGTCGAGGCACTGCCGCTGGCAAGCAAACCAGTTACCTACTGGTATCGCATTCGTGCTGTGGATAGCGCTGGCAACCGGAGTCCGTGGAGTGTGCCGGTACGTGTGGTTCTGCCCGATGTTGTGCCACCCCAACGCCCGCAGCTCGAAGAAGCAATTCCTGGTGACGGAGTCATCACCCTGCGCTGGTCCCAGTCGCAGATAGATGGTGACGTTGCAGGGTTCTACATTCTCCGTCGGCAAGAGGAAAGCCGCGATGTACTCTTGACGCCGAACGGGCTGCCTGCTGACGCCAGAACCTTTACCGATTCGAGCGTTCGCGCCGGCAATTTCTACAGCTATGCCGTCGTTGCCTATGACAGCGCGGGCAATCGCTCTCGTGCCTCGCGTCGGATTTCCGCTCAGTGTTACGATAGCCGTGTTCCTCCAGTGCCCGAGGTTGATACCCTTATCGTGACGCCGGATGGTGTAACGGTAACGTGGCATTATGTCGGGTATGTTGCCGAGGGGACGGTTGCGCTTGTGGAGCGGAGTCGCGATGGTGTGATGTTCGCACCGATTAGCCCTCTCCTTCCGGCGCAGACGATGCGCTACACCGATGGCAGCACCGAAATAAGCGAAGCCTACTACTACCGCGTTGTCTTGCGTGCGCCAGGGGGTGTCTATGGCAAACCATCTGCAGCGCGGGCAAGTGCTGCAGCTCGTCGCACACAACAGCGCCGGTGAGCGTTATTTTTGCGCCGTTGTTTCACACCAGCAGTGAGGTTGAGAGATGAAACAATGTCTGAGCATGGCTATTGTGGTTGTATCGCTTGGTTCTTCTGTGCTCAATGCGCAAGTGCTGTTTACTGCGCGAGAAGGGTTGAGCGCAGCGCAACAAGAAGCTGCCGTCACAATACCGCCCTCCGCACTGGGAACAAACAATCTACCGCTTGAGCAGGAAGGGAAATCGTCGGTCTGGTTTTATGCATTCTCGACCGATAGTGGAGTCGTCAGTACAATGGTTCTTCAACCTGTTGCGGGCACGTACTCAGCAACGCGCGTGCCGGTGAATGACACAGCCGATCTTCCGGTGTACGTCAACGCTGAACCACTGCCGGCAGATTTCATGGACAGCGACAGTGCGATGCGGATTTTTAGCCAGAACAGTGTCTATCAAGAGTGGATGCAAACGCATCGTCCACAGTTGCCGCTTCTGATAGCTGGGCGTTTACGCAGACCGATTCCCTTCCCGGCAAACACTCCAGTGTGGGTCTTTCACACGACCGACAGCACAGGAATGTACATTCTGACGTGTTGGTGTGCTGTTGATGGAACGATGAGTTCCTGCGAGTCCCGGTATAGCGAAGGCACCTACCGTTATCCAGTGCACGAAGCACTCGAGTTTGCGCAGCAGGCAGCCCAAACCCAGCAGCAACCATGCTTGGTTGGAGCAGAGAATGCTGATACCAATGGTTTGGCAACGGCATGGTTTTACGCTTTTCCGTCTGGCGATAGTGTTGTTGCAGTTTATACCACAAGCATTGGTCAGGGCATTTTCCAGGCTGCTACAGTTCCGCTGGATACCAGCGATGCTCAAGGTATGCCATTCTACTTCCGAGCAGAGTCGTTCAGTAGTGGGTGGATCAACAGCGATGTCGCACTCGCACGGATGCGTTCGACCGATGCTTTCCGTCAGTGGAATGCGCTCTACCAGTACGATACGAATAACACAGTTTTGCTTGGTGGTCGCGTGCGTCCGGAGATTGCACCGATTGTTGGCACGTCGGTGGGCACAGCCGTATGGCTAATGACAACCCGTGCACTCGATGCTACTGGGGTTGAGCTAATCTGCTGGTGCAATTTGGAGCAGCAATCGCCGGGCTTTGCCGGTTGTGCATCAACAGTGTTGAGTGTGACCACCGGCAGTAGCGATTTGGCGATTGCAGTGACACCAAACCCAGCGCACGATGGGGTTTGGATTCGCACAGGAAGTGATGCTCTGATCGAACGCGTGTATCTTCAGAGTCTCGATGGTCGAGCGTGTGTACTCCCGCAAATGATCTCGGGAACGACAGCATTGATTGATGTATCAAGTTTGCTGTCTGGCACGTATGTTCTCACGGTGTGGGCTGGAGGCAAGCAGCAGCGGCAATTGGTCCAAGTGTTGCGGTAGCCAAGAGCTACCGCGGAGGAATGAGCATACTTCCAAGGGAGAGGGCGGGCGGAGCTGTACGATGTGTGCTATAGTCAGGCGCGGCACGCCTGAATCAGGACGCAATAAATCTCTCTATCACCATTGCCATCTCGCCGGGTACTTCATACATGGGAAAGTGACTCCGAGCCTCTAGCTACGAGACCTGGAACCACGGATGCGCGGTACCAAACGACTGCTGTGCAGATAGGTATCCCGAGGCTTCCGGCTGCGCATACCGATGAAATACCGGTACGAGAGGGGCGAGGCTAACCAAGGCCTGGAGAGGCTCTCGGACCTCGCCTATGCACCGCTGGCTTTCCCTGGCCGTGGTCGTTGTAGCTGACGCGTATCCTGTGCGCTTGAAATTCTGGCATTTAGCTTCCGATTTTACTTAACAGTTGACCGCTCAGCTGCATGGGCTCACAGCGCAATGGTGGAGCGAACCATTGACTCTGGTGGCAGCATTTGGACGAACTGGGAGCGTTGACACCCCACGTCGGCCTGCTGTGGTAAGTTATATATGTACTAGCTACGTGGCAAGTCGGATGACGTATACGACGAGGGAGATTATAACTACTCCCACGTGTGGCAACGCAACGTGAGGCCATTGGAGGATTCGCATGAGCCGTTTGCGGCCGCCCTGACGCCACGCCTTATACCATGAGCGTCCGATCTGCATCGGGACGATGTCCCCATTCTTACCCGAGAAGTAGTCCTCGATCTCCCTGGTCCTTGCGAAGTAGGCGTCTTGAAAGGACTTCCAAAACCCCTCAATCAACCAGAACATGAGGGCACTTCCAGCTATGACGAGGAGGGTCCACGACATCTCGGACGCGAAGGTACCGATTGCCGCAGCGAGCGAGACGCTCCAGGCTTTAATCGTTAGCGCGCGCTGATCGAAGCTCTCAATCACGGACTGAAGGTGGAAGTACTCCTCCTTCAGCAGGTCTGACTTATCCATTCGCGCGATGAGTTACACATAACGTTTGAGTTCAGTAGCGCTGATTCAGTAGCGCGTTCAAGCACGTCCGCTAGAACGAATTGTTAGTTTTTCAAGTAGTTGCAAATTGCTTCGATTTCGATTTTATGAGTGCGAATCAGTTTCCTAGCTTCCGTTTTGAGGTTTTCTATGTTTCCACTTGTTGCGTCATCCAAATCGTCTGATGCAATAGATAAATCAGTTTGCAATCGGATGTACTTCTCGCCGAGGAACATTTTCATTTGATAATTTGTAGTATCTGACACTCCATCAAACATGCAACTCAAAAGCGGCACCAGCCATCCTGCCTTCCCCCAATCCTTTGCTTCGGCAAAAGAGATCGGGCGGTTCAACTCACCGGTTCCAAGCGAAAGGACAAAAAAATCATATTCATTACCAAATATTTTCTTAGCTTCTGCATAGGCAGATACAGCCGGGCTGTTTATAAAAACACCACCATCAACTAATGCTTTGATTGCGCCACCAATTGGCACTAACGCTGGTTCGAAGTATGTGGGAGCAGCAGATGTAGCACGCGCAACATGTCTCATCAGCACTGAACGATATTCTTCTCGCCAACTTTTTAGAAACAGCGGCTCCCTGTTTTGAATATCGTAGCAGGTAACCATAATTTTTGTTAATGCGGAATCCAACGGATCATCTCCGAAGTACTCTTCTAGTACCTTTTCGATACCTTTATGCGAATACAACTCATCAGTCAATCCGCCAACGGAGGAAACCCCTTTCCAAAGTGATCGTGAAAATATTTCTTTTCCACGTGCCTGATATATTCCAGCCAAATCATTTGCTGAGTATTGTGGTCGACCGTTCCCGTTATCCTTTGATAACGCCAAAGCAAGAATTCCTCCTGTCGAGGTACCAGCAATTAGATCGAAAGAATCGGCTATTGGTTTACCCGTTCTCGTCTCAATCTCGGCCAGAACCAGAGCCGGTATCAGTCCACGGATGCCGCCACCATCGATACTGAGAATTCGTTTCATTTTTCGCGATTTTTTTGTCTTTTCAACCATGATGCCACCACCATCGATACTGTGAATTTGCTTCATGGAAAACTAGCTTTTGTTTATCCGGTTTGCGCCTAACACGCATTTATCCCTAAATGTCCGCACAATATGCATAGGCGGATAAGTTGTCAAGTTCTTTGTTTTATCATATACCAATGCTCCACAAAAGTCTTCATCGTGTTATGCGGTCCGTGTAACAAGTACAGCACTCTGCGCATCTGCATTCACGCAATATCATTACTGCTCGGGGCCCAGCGTTTGCGCCGGCATGAGTAGCTGGTACAAACATACAAAACTGAAAACGAACACGTTCGAAAAATGTGTTGGACTGGGTAGAGCTGGCATTGCTAGTAAGCACATCAGCTTTTGTGTCACCGATCGCTGTTCACTGCAAGCCATATGTTAACTGGTAACCCGTCAGGTTAAAGGCGTAAGCACGATCTCGCTTGCATTGCTGCAGTACCTGAGATCGTTTTTTGGCCATGGTTTGCTGGCCTCGAAATACCCTTCGTAATAGTCCACATAGTCATCGCTATTATTCTTCAAAATGCCTCCAATGAGGTCCACTAACTCAATAGCTGCATTCTTGACCTTGTCAATAATCTCTGTGGTTGGAGTGGTTGGAACGTAGCTTCTTAAGCTACTGTTCAAATTACTCTCATCGACCGCCTTCGCAACAGCACGCAACGTCTCTCCTAAGTCGCGGTCATCTTTGTCTGATTCCCATAGCATAATTCTTGTGGCGAGACCCGCGGTGATTTCCCTCGCATGAAAAATAACAATGCCGGACTCTATGAACCTCACATTATCCCCAACATTCAGTGGGATGATGCAGCTTTGAGGGTTGTCAGCACTAGGATACACTTCGACCCCCTTTCCACTAAAGTCCCAGCTCCATGCTAAAAAGTATACTTCGTTGGTTGAATCGAAGAGATTTCCCAAAAAGCCCTCGAATCCTTTCGTGAGCTTTAGAGATTTCAGAGCCAAGCCGCGTTTGTCATTCGAGACATCGTATCCCATGCCGGCAGGTTGGACGGCCCTAGTAGCCTCACGTGCGGCGGCAAACGTTGTGATGTCGTCAAGTCCACGAAATTGACTCCGGGTTGGTTCGGCAATCCTTGCTGAGAAATCATCAAACGAACCGTGTTGAATGAGTGCCATAATTGTTCCTCCATTTGTAGTGAGTGTATTCCAGCTAACTATTAGTTACTGTGTTTCAGCCTAACACGGATTTGCTAATACCTTCCACCCTACTGCGCATCGGCGAGTGAAGTGTCAGATTCTGCCTCGTGATCATCATGATCATGATCCTCCACGACGTTTTTTTGTGATGATATCTGCGACTGCGACTACCCACGGATTGCACAATGTAAGCAAGGACAGAATCAGTCTTGTTCAGTGCTGAACATGTGCGATAGTGGATACAGCTTTTGCAAATATAAAACACGCGCATTCAAAAAACAACACACCCGAAAAAAATATCCTGCGCTTGAAGTGCAGCGGTGCGGCGACAGGTGGAAGCGTGGGTTAGGGTGTTTCATTGCCGGAACGATTGAGAACGATCCCGCCAGTCCTTTCGGACAGAATCCATGGCAGGGATCACATACCCATGGACCGCTTTCGCTAGCAGCTCACCGATTCTAGCCGCTGGTTTCTGCTTTCAATTCTTGAGCGCGTTCCTTCATCGCGGCTTTTCTTCGGGTGTGAATACCTTGGATGGCGTACGTTTTTGTGGTTCCATAATAGCTGTCAATCCGTTTCGATTTTTAACGTGGAAACTCGGTGTGAGTAGACATTGCCACAACCCTTCTTGGCAAAGGTGGTTAACGCTCGGCATCAGCGGAGGCGCGCAGCGCCTTCCGCTTTATGCTGTTGTTAGACGGCAGTTGCCGTACCGCAACGCGCGACACGATCTGCTCTCACATCGTCACTTGCCGCCACGCTCCGTAGAACATTACACCGCCGCTCGCGATGAGGCTAGCCAGAACTCCGAAAGTGTGATGGTCGGGCGTTGCACCTGTAGCGGTTAAATAGAGCAGGACAGCTACAGATGCCACAAAAACTGAGGCTGCAACGTAAAGTCGTACTCTAGATACATAGTGCTTCTCAGATAGCTGTGCAAGTTCCGCGTGTTGTGCGTTGTACTGCTTGTCTAAGTAGGCGCATAGTTCACCAAAACTCGCGAAATACTGAGGTTCAGTATTGGCGCTATCCACTGCGAAGCGAGTGACATACTCGTCGCCATCGTGCGTCCACACCTCCCACACCTGGTATACATTAATGCAAAACGGTCCGTAGCATCCTTCAATGGTGCTACCCTTATTCTTCTTAACTACTAGCGCAATTGCTTCTTGTTCGTTCATCACGCCACCTCCAGGGTAGTGTGCTTTGTTATGCCGTCTAACTTTTGTTTATCCGATTTCTGCCTAACACGCATTTCTTCCCAACAGTCGACATAAAACGAGCTGGCGGGAGATTGGTCTAATTTTTTGTCGTCATCGTATTCCATCACTCCAAGAAATGTTCGTCGTATTGTGCGGTTTCGCCGCAATCGGTACGACTACTATGCGAATATACTATAGACACATGAAAACCAATAATGTTGAATTGTGGTAGCGCTCTGGTTTAGTGGTGTTGTGGTACTACACTACAACGCTTGATGCATGCAAGAGCTCCTGCCGCATCCACACATAGCAGCAGACTTAGCCGTCGGCGCTCACCTTAACGGTTGAAAGTATTTCGAAGACTAGCGGCTCAGCCATCACCGGGAATAGCTTCTTGCCGCTGCCGACAATCAGGGGCACGACCGTGAACACCAACTCGTCCACTAGGCTGGCGGCAAGGAGCTAAGGCAGTTGGTATAAGGAATACGATAGGCTCAAGGATAGCACGGTGCAGCAGGAATCGCTGCGCCCTCCTTTTCAGTATCATGCCGAATATTCCCTACAGCGCAGCAGACGTCACGCCGAGCTTTGTTTTTCAGCATCTTAACGTCCTGAGCGGTCATGCTGAACTTGTTTCAGCATCTGAATAAAACCCTGAAACACGTTCAGGGTGACTGGGTGGGAGTGCTGGCAATGCGTCTGACCATGCCCATTTACGCCGTCATGCTGAACTCGGTTCAGCATCCGATTACATCGGTTGTCATGCTGAACTTGTTTCGGCATCTGGAATGAGACCCTGAAACGAGTTCAGGGTGACCCACGGGGAGAGAAAGACCCTGAAACACGTCCAGGGTGACAGGGCATGGGAGTGCTGGCAATGCGTCTGACCATGCCCATTACGCCGTCATGCTGAACTCGGTTCAGCATCCGATTGCGTTTCGGCTGTCCTGCTGAACTTGTTTCAGCATCTGGAATGAGACCCTGAAACAAATTCAAGGCGACAGTGTCCCAGTGCTTATGCTCGGGGGTACCTGCTTTACCATCCTTTCATAATGTCGAGAGCTACAGCAAGAGAGCCACCACACTCTTTTAGCCACTCTGGCGGTGCCAACGGATCAACTGAAAACCAAAAAGTATCTGTGCCACTTCTGCCGGTATGCTGCGGAGTATGACCAATAACGTGATCATGAAGAACATCTTTCGAGATAACCCAACAATGTGCATTAAATGGGGATATCCCGAGACAAACTACGTAGTGGTAATTCTGGTCTCGAATCTGTTGGAACTTATAGATACCACTTGCCCAGAGCGTTGAAAACTTAATTTCGACTCGTAGTTCGGCAATGATTAGATCTGCTTGAGAATCTCTGCAGGGTGAAACACTCAGCCCATTGGTTTTACACCATTCTGCCACAAGTTGTTCTCCAATCTTACCGATTCGTCGAGAGGAACAGGTGCGGATCCAACCGAATGGACTATTCACCCACGGATCGTTATGCTTATCACGGATGTATTGATTCTTGATTTCATTTGCGATATTCGCAAGAATGCTGACATGATTGTCCTTGATTTTGTCTTGCCTGTGGCGACTCATGGTTGAGTGGTCGGTAGGGGAAACAAGTTACACTGTTCCGAACGTTGTTGATAAGGAGTAGGGTCAAATCCAACCCATTCGATTTCCTCAATATTGGAGAATCGTTTTGCCATGACTTGGAGTGCCGTTGGGTTATTGTCAACGAGAATGAACAGACGTCCGAGTTCGTAAGCGGCGATACCGGTTGTACCGCTGCCGGCAAAAAAGTCCAGGACTATTGCTCCCGGTTTTGAGGATGCACTGATAATACGGCGAAGGATGCCGAGTGGTTTTTGGGTAGGGTATCCGGTTTTTTCCCTACTATTTGTAGGGACGATTGTGTGCCACCATACATCGGTTGGTAGTTTGCCGCGTGCTGCTTTATCTGGTCCGGCAAGTCCGGGAGCCATATATGGGATGCGTTCTATTTCATCGGTATTGAATATATAGGCATCCGGGTTTTTGACATAGAGCAGAATGTTATCGTGTTTCGGTGCCCATTTGCGTTTTGGGCGTCCACCGTAATCGTATGCCCAAATAATTTCGTTAAGGAAGCAATGGCGTCCAAAGATTTCATCGAGCATGATTTTGCAGTAGTGTACTTCCCGGTAGTCAATGTGAAAGTATAGGCTACCGTGCTGTGCGAGTACTCTATATGCCTCAGTTAGTCTGGGTTTTAAAAAGCCTGGGTAGTCATCAAATGTATCGTTGAAGCTTTTTTCTCCAATTACGATAGTTTGGTAGCGTCGTTCTCCAAACCCGATTCTGTCGCCCGTTTCGGACTGTTGTGTATTGACTTGTACTCTTTTCTGTGTTTTGCCGGTATTGAATGGCGGGTCTATGTAGATAAGGTCAACCGATTCATCGGGCAGGTTCTGGAGAACCGCAAGATTGTCGGAAAAGATGATTTTGTTTTTCATATCAGCATTTGCAGAGTTGCTGGAGAAGACGAGTTACGGTTTGTTATATGTGATGAACACCGTCGCATGCGAAGATACACCTCACCGTTATCTCAGCGGTCAAAGCGGGCAGTGGCTCAGCGGGCGATGGCGGCGGATGTCGTGATGCGAGTGGCTGCTGCGGTCTTCGCTGCGTTCCACCAGCGCTCGAAATCGGCGACAATATCGGCAACGAATGCCTCCCACTGTTGATCGGCTACGGCGCGAAGCTGATCCTCCCACAGAGCTAAGAGCAACGACCAACACCGTGCCTCGTCCAGAATGCGGCGAGCGTTTTGCAGTGCGGGCAATAGTTGGGCGGTCGCACGGGCAACAACCGGGGAGAACCAATCTTCGGTGTTCGGTGTGTGGAGGAGCTGGCGGTTTTGCTGAAGCATTTTCAGCTCGCTTTGAGCTGTGACCATTTTCTTGAGAAGAGCGCTCAGCTCGTTCTGGAGCGGCATGGTGCTATCAATCAGTTCGGGAGTATCGTGCGGAACGTCATGTGCTTTTGCTTGTGCGTGGAGCTGGCTCATCCGAGCGCGATATGCGGCGACTTCAGCGGTGAGCATGGCGATTCGCTCGTCGAGCTGTTGCAGCTCATGTTGTCGCTGGTGCGCTTGTCGGCGCAGCTCGGAGCGAACACGCTCGGTTAGTGTGGGCACGCATGCGCCGAGCAGAAATTCCTCCCGCTGGTCGAGCTGCTTCCAAAGTTTGACCCCAAAGGTTCGCAGCTTGCGCTCGATACTGCCGAGAATTGATTCCACCATTGCACGCGCGCCGACCTGCTCAATTCCCCACAGGTCGGGTTCAACTGACTGCCACCACCGTCTCCCAAGAGCGCGAGCAGCCGGCATCGGCATACTCGGTACACAGAGGAGGTGCTCGATAAGCGACTGCTCAACTGTCGGCCAGACCATCCGCCCGTATTGACCGAGCAACGGACTAATCCGATGCCACCACTGGTCGAGCGAGTAGTAGTACCGCATCTCGTGCGTTCGGAGTCCGTGCGTCGAGCGAATGGCGGTGCGCAGGACCTCGATGCTGCTAATGCGATCGTCGAGTCGAAGCGAACCGTTATTACCGGCGGTGAGGTGTCCAAAATCCAAGCCCCGGTCGCCGTAGTATTCCAGCAGCGATGCAAGCTCGGTGGTCCGAACGGACGAGGGAATCGGTAGAGCAGAAATGCTCTGCGGAGTTGTCCACTCCAGCCAAGTGGCTGTGCTATTGCCTCGTGCTAAGGTGTCGCACAGTTCCTCGATACGCTGCAGCGAGAATTCAGGGTCGGAGAGCACGCCAAGCACGGTGCGTCGCCGCTGATGGACGGGAGCAGTGGTGCGCAGAACAACAAAAAGCCAGCCTGTGGAGCGATCCTGCTGGGGCTGCCATTGGATAAGTGCTTCAACGCGATCCTGCGCCAGCGCGTGGTCAAGTTGCGCACTCCACCACCGCTCCACGTTGACCAATGGCAGCGCGATGAGAGCTTTGCCACCGGGTTGGAGCAAATGCCAGCATGTCTCCACATAGCGTTCGGCGACATCATCGGCGATGGCAACGATCCGATCAAAGCGAAGCGGGGACGTCGCGCAGGCAGGAAGCGATTCGACCAGTGTCATCGGAATCGGAGCGGATGCTCCTGCTGCGAGCATGCGGACCAGTGCCTCCTGTTGCCGATCGCAATCGGCAACTGCAAACCGAACCGCCGGTGCTGCCGGTGGTGAAAAGGTCCCGAGAAGTGCCGTCATGTTCCACAATACTGCGCTGTGCACTCCGCCGCATTCGAGAAGCGCAGCCCACGGCGGTGGCTGTAGGACCTGGTACGCAAGCATGGCAAACGTCTGCGGAAGTCCCCGCTTTGCAAGTTCGATGCTGAGAATGTATCGCGCAATGCCCTCGGTAAAAGCGCGTGCGTCAATTGTGCGCAGAGCGGTCACAAGCTGAACTGCTGTCCGGATGCGATGGGGATCGTAGGGTTGACCGTTACTGTTCTGCCCAAATCGCCAGTTTGCCATCACGCCCTCCAGCCGCCGGTCCAGACTGCCGAGCCGCGCTAATGCTCCCGCAATGTTGCTGGCGATGACCGATAGCGACTGGCGATGCGGTGGCAAGCGATCAAGCCGTTGCAACGTCAACAGCGCAACCGTATGAAGCACCGGTATTATGTTCCCGCTCGGCTCGCCCTCGGCAAAACATGCGTGGACATCGAAACAGACGTCCACAACGCGCTCAGGACGCACCATCCCAAGCCGTGTTCGGCTCTCTGGTGACATATCGCACACGCGAAAGGTTGGAATTGAAGCTGGTTGAGCATGCGGTATGCTGCCTTCCGCACGCGGTTGCAAATTACACTACAGCCCCCCAATGATGCAAGAAAAATTTTTCCACCGTCGGCAGGCGAGCTGCACTTTATGCCTGGTCGCTCTCGCTGAGTCGCCCATAGCCTTTGTAGCGGTCCAGTCGTGCGCTGTAGAGGACAATGTTGAGCTGCTCATCCCGCAGCGTGCCGCCCGATGGCGAGTAGTAGAACGTCGCGAGCCGATCAGTCGGCGTGCGTGCCAGCCGCCCGTGCTCATCAACGTAGAATCGCACGGTGTAGTACCCCAGCTCGAACGGTGCGTTTTCGATCTGGCGCAGGAGATTCTCGGGGCTAAAAATGTAGCAGTCGTCGTCCACGAAGAGCGATGATCAGCGGTTCAACATATCACCGGCAGCAGCAACGGCAGAGCGAACTAGGGGTAACACATCCTTCAAGCGCAGCCGCTTGCAGTCGGTTGGTGGTTGGGTACGCCACCGCACCACAAGGGCACTAAACGGTGCGAGCATCGTTGGGTGTTCCCGATCGAGCAGGCGGATGCTTTCCCGCACCAGACGGCGGAGCCGATTGCGACCGACTGCACCAGGACAGATCGCCCGCGGCACGATAACCGCCACGTGTAATGCGTCCGGCTCTGATGCAGCCACTGCATAAACGAGGACTGTTCGGCTGGGGTCAGCGCTGCGCGTGGCTCGGCGGAGCACAGCGCGAAACTGTGCCCGACCGCGGAGAGGTAGAATCCGGCGTTTGCTCACCAGTGCCGTTCATCGCTGACGGTCAGTTTGTACCGCCCTTTTGCGCGACGCGCTGCCAGTACTTTCCGTCCGTTTTTAGTAGCCATTCGTGCGCGAAAACCATGTGTGGCACGGCGCCGGCGCTGGCTGGGCTGATAGGTACGTTTCATTGAATCGTAGATCGGAGGTGTGGTACAAATCTTCAGTGGCTGCAAAAATAGGGCACACGCGACCGTAGAGGAGTGCCGAAAGCGTGCACGCGCTACGCCGCAACGGCTGCCGGCTGTTCCTGCGCACCAATCCGAGCAACAATGTCAACGTCGGTCTCTGGTGGCAGCTCGCTGTAGCTGATGACGCTGGCAATGGGGTATTGCGTGCGCAGCAAGCGGTACAGATACGGGCGGACAGGTGCCGAGCAGATAACCAGCGGCTGATAGCCGAGCATCGTCAATTGATCGAAGGCAGCGCCAGCACTCCGCAGAATTGCTCGCACTAAATCCGGCGACAGTCCCAGCGTCGGGCTTGATTGAGCCGAGGCGTTATTCTGCAACGTTGTGGTAATCACGTTCTCAACCGCCGGATCAAGACTGGCGGCATGAATGACACCCTGCAAATCTTGGAACATCCGCTTTATGGTTTCGCCAAGGTGATGGCGAACGTACTCGGTCAGCACATCGGTGTTTTTGGTGACCTTGACGTATTCGAGCAGTGCTTCGATGATCGTGGGTAGATCGCGAACAGGAATTTGCTCGCGGAGAAGATTTTGCAAGACTTTTTGCAGCGTCCCTAGAGGGAGCGTTTCGGGTGTGATTTCCTCGACCAATGCCGGATAGTCTTTTTTGATGGCTTCGATGAGCTGGCGCACATCCTGGCGCGTGAGCAGTTTATCGGCGTGTCGGCGAAGAAGCTCCGATAGGTGCGTTGCCAGTACGGTTGCCGGTTCAACGACGGTGAAGCCTGCCAGCTCGGCATTCTCGCGTTCATGTAGCGGAATCCACGTTGCCGGCAGACCGAAGACCGGTTCTTGAACCTCCACACCACGGAGTTCACCATCGGCGTTGCCCGGATTCATAGCCAGCAGCATTCCCACGTAGAGCCGATTGCGAGCGATGATATTGCCGCGCAGTTTGACGACGTACTCATCGGGTTCGAGCGCCAGATTATCGCGGACACGCACCGGTGGAAGGATAATCCCCAGCTCTGTCGCAAGCTGACGGCGAATATTGGCAATGCGTCGGAACAGATCGCCACCATGCTGCTCGTCAGCAAGCGGAAGGAGGTTCAGACCAATTTCGACTTCGACGGGGTCAACCTTGATGAGTTCTTCGATGGGTTGCTCGGGTTGCTTTTTCGCGGTTTCTGTCTGGCTCAATTCCTGGCGTAGTTGCTCGCGCTCGGCTGCTTGCGCCTGGCGATGACGCAGCAGTCCCACCGCGCCGATCGAAAGCCCCAGAAGCGCAAAAGGCAGAAACGGAAACCCGGGCAACAATCCCATTCCCATCGCAACGCCAGCCACAACCAGAAGAGGTCGCGACCTGCCCGTCAACTGACGGCTCAGGTCCTTGTCGAGCGAGGTCGAAGAACTTGTCCGCGAGATGATCAAACCGGCTGCGACCGAAACCAAGAGCGCGGGTACTTGCGAGACCAGCCCATCGCCGATGGTCAAAATCGTGTAGGTTTTCAGTGCGGCGCCAATGTCGAGTCCTCGCTGGAGCACGCCGATGGCAAAACCACCCAAAATGTTGATGCCTGTGATGACCAATCCGGCAATGGCATCGCCCTTGACAAACTTGGAGGCACCGTCCATCGCACCGTAGAATTCTGCTTCGCGCTGGAGCTGCTCGCGGCGGCGCCGAGCTTCTTTCTCATCAATGAACCCTGCGTTGAGATCAGCGTCAATGCTCATCTGCTTGCCCGGCAAGGCATCGAGCGTGAAGCGTGCTGCTACTTCAGCAATGCGCGTCGAGCCTTTGATGATCACAACGAAATTGATCACCAGCAGAATCAAAAACACCACAATCCCAACGACAAAATTCCCGCTGACGACGAAGGTGCCAAAGGCATGGATAATCTTGCCGGCGGATGCTTCGCTCAAGATGAGCCGAGTGGAGGCGATGTTCATGCCCAGCCGAAAGAGCGTTGCCACCAGCAGAATGGTCGGGAAGGTGCTAATGTCCAGCGGCGAAGTGATGTACACGACCACCATCAGGATCAGCACCGAGAGCGCGATGTTGAGCCCCAGCAGTAAATCCAGCAGAAATGGCGGCAGCGGGATGATGAGCAACCCTAACACGCCGAGAATGCCAACGACCAGCGCTAAGTCGCGGTAGCGGTCGAAACTCGTCAGAAATGCTTCAACTGTCGGCGGTAGTACGCCCGATGAATTGAGCAGAGCGCGTGGCTGTGCCATCCGTGGCAATCAATGTGGAACTCTGTGACCTCCGGTACTGCAAGCAACGTGCCAACACATCTGAGCAACGACGGCACCCTGCCGTTGAATTTCTGCCATGATGGACGCTGTGCCGTAAGATTGCCAGCATAGTCTGCCATGCTGACTGTTTCCGATGGCTTGGCACGATTCCTGTGGATGCTGCACTGTCATGTTCAACAATTTCGACACTACTCCCGATGGGCAAAATCATTGGCATTGACCTTGGGACAACGAACTCTGTGGTTGCTGTCATGGAGGGCACACAACCGGTTGTCATCGCCAATAGCGAAGGCAGCCGAACAACGCCCTCAGTGGTTGCCTTTACCAAGACCGGTGAACGGCTAGTTGGTCAGGCAGCCAAACGGCAAGCAATCACCAATCCGCGCAACACGATCTACTCGATCAAGCGCTTCATGGGACGTCGGTGGGACGAAGTCACCGAAGAGGCAAAGATGGTGCCGTATAAGGTGGTGCCGGGTCCCGATGGCGGCACTGTCCGTGTTGAGATTGACGGGCGGCTCTATGCCCCGCCGGAAATCTCAGCCATGATTCTGCAAAAAATGAAGCAGACCGCCGAAGAATACCTCGGACAAAAGGTGACCGATGCGGTCATCACCGTGCCGGCGTACTTCAACGATGCCCAGCGCCAGGCAACCAAAGAAGCCGGCGAAATCGCCGGACTCAACGTGCGCCGGATTATCAACGAGCCAACGGCAGCAGCGCTTGCCTATGGGCTTGATAAACGCGGCAAGACAATGACCGTTGCCGTCTATGACCTCGGCGGTGGCACCTTCGATATTTCCATCCTCGAAATCGGCGAGGGCGTCTTCGAGGTCAAATCCACCAGCGGCGATACGCACCTGGGCGGTGATAATTTCGACCAACGCCTCATTGACTACATCGCCGATGAGTTCAAGCGTCAGGAAGGCATTGACCTGCGCAACGACCCGATGGCGCTCCAGCGCTTGCGCGAAGCAGCCGAAAAAGCAAAGTGCGAGCTGTCGCAAATGCTCCAGACAGAAATCAATCTGCCGTTTATCACCGCGACCGCCGATGGTCCAAAACACCTGCAAATGACCATCACGCGGGCGAAGTTCGAACAGCTCTGCAACGATCTGTTCGAGCGTACACTCAAGCCGTGTGAGCAGGCACTTCAGGCAGCAAAACTCACGCCCGACAAAATTGACGAGGTTATTCTTGTCGGTGGTTCGACCCGCATTCCGCGCATCCAGGAATTGGTGCGCACCTTCTTCGGTAAGGAGCCATCCAAAAGCGTCAATCCCGATGAGGTCGTTGCCGTCGGTGCGGCGATTCAGGGCGCGGTGCTATCGGGTGAAGTAACCGATGTGCTGCTGCTCGATGTGACGCCGCTGACGCTCGGTATCGAAACGCTCGGTGGTGTGATGACTCCGATGATTCCGGCGAATACGACGATCCCAACGCGGAAAACCGAGATTTTCTCGACGGCAACCGATAACCAAACCTCGGTCGAGATCCACGTTCTCCAGGGTGAGCGTCCAATGGCGCGCGATAATCGCTCGCTTGGGCGTTTCCATCTCGATGGGATTCCGCCGGCGCCGCGTGGTGTGCCGCAAATCGAGGTGACCTTCGATATTGACGCCAACGGTATCTTGACCGTTACGGCACGGGATAAAGCCACCGGCAAACAGCAGGACATCCGCATCACCGCGTCCTCAGGCTTGAGCAAAGAGGAAATCGAGCGAATGAAGCGCGATGCACAGGAGCACGCCGCCGAGGACAAAAAACGTCGCGAAGAAATCGAGCTGCGCAACCAGGCCGATCAACTTGTCTATCAGACCGACAGGCAACTCCAGGAGCTTGGCGACAAACTCTCGGCAGAGCACCGCTCACGCATTGAGCAGGCAAAAGAACGGCTCCAGGACGCCATCAAGAACAATCCCAGCGACATTCGAGCGGCAATGGATGCGCTCACAAAAGCCTGGAACGATGCCAGCGCCGCCATGTACCAGGCAACGAGCCCCGGCGCGACCACGAGCCAGACGACGACAGACGCCGGTGGTCGCTCCACCGGAACATCCGGCGTCGAAGATGCCGAGTTCACCGTCGTGGACGACAAATAACCCACTGCGTCAACGCACCAGCAACAACAGCGCAGGAGTGATCGGCTCCTGCGCTGTTTGTTTTGGTAGCGCAGTGCGTGCAAGCAATCCGATCCCCCAAGAAAAGTCCTGGCAGGGATGGTCCAACGGTCGAGGTATGCATTCCCCGGGCACGGCTACTTGGAGAGCTGTTCTACCGAAGAGCTAACTGGGACGCGCTCGTATGCTCGGTAGTAGCGACCACTTTCATCGAGTTCGAAGGTGCCGGGATACTCCCGCTCGTAGGTGATGTTTGGCTGCGTGCCTGCAGCGATGAGCACGCTGCGCGCTGGCAATTCGACGTAGTCGCCGCTGGGAGTGTAGGTGCTGCCGTTCCATTCGATACGCTCGAAGACAACAGCGCGAATATGCCGGTGCTCATCGAGCACAAACTGTCGAGGGTCGAGACACTCGATCAACTCGATACCTTCTTCGAGTGCCTTTTCGATTTCTTCGTGATTGAGCCGGTAGGCAGGCGAATCCTGCCACCGTCGGCGATACACAAGCTGGACACCGCCCCACTGCCGGAGGAGCGGCAGAAACGTCGGCTGCTCCCCATGCGACGCTGCGCGAGCACGCTCGCTGGCAATTGCTCGACCATGCTCAAAAAATTCTTCTGCGATCGTGCGGTCGTCCCCCTGGAAGCGCGACCAGAAGACGTCCTCGCCGGAGGCAGCAATGATCGCGCAGGCGCGGTGGTAGAACCGTTCCACCTGGACAGCGTAGTATGCCAGCGCCTCAGTGGCTGTATCAATGCCGGTCAGTCCGCCACCGATAACGATCGTCGGCAAGCGAAGCTGGAGATTGGCGAAGCTGTCGTGCTGGGCAGCGCCGGTCAATTGAAGCGACATCAAAAAGTCCGATGCCTTGCGAACGCCGCGCGCAAGGTTGTTCTCGACGCTGATAATGCGCGGACGCCCGGCACCGGTACAGAGCGAGACGTGGTCGAAACCAAGCTCCCATGCGTCCTCCAGCGTGAGGGTGCCACCGAATCGTATGCCGTCGAGCAATAAGAACGTGCGCCGCCGCTGCAGAATCAGTTGGAGCAACGTCAGAAAGTTTTTGTCCCAGCGAACGGTAATGCCGTATTCGCTGACCCCGCCGAAGCCACGCGGGATGCGGCGGTCGAGCGGTTCGGTTATCATCTGCCAATCGCGAATGGGCTGAGGCAGCATGGTATCATCCCCAACCCACGCAGCCGGCAGCGGCTCGATTTTCAAGCCGTCAATGCCAACAACGCCAAAGCCCTCGTTGAGTAAGTACAGCGAGAGCGTATAGCCAGCCGGTCCCATTCCAACGACGAGCACTTTCCGCCCATTGTACGGCACCGGATAGGGGCGCTCCAGCCGGAGTGGATTCCACCGCGTCAGCAGGTCGTAGATTTCAACACCCCAGGGCAACGAGAGCACATCGGTCAACACCGAGGTTTCGATCTGCGGGATATTGACCGGCTCTTGTTTTTGGAAAATGCAGCCCTTCATGCAGTCGTTGCAAATGCGGTGTCCTGTGCCGGCGCAGCAAGGGTTGTTGACAGTGACCATCGCCAGCGCTGCCAGTGAATAGCCCCGACGTTTGAGCGCGTGCATTTCGCTGATGTGCTCGTCGAGTGGACAGCCAGTGAGCGCCACACCGAGCCCGTTGCGCTTGTACGAACCATCCGCTGTGCGAAAGCCTTTCGAGCAGGAGTCTTTCTGCCGCTCGTGGCAAATCATGCAGTAGTCAATCTGTCCCATCACGGTGCGGAGCGACGCACGCCGATCGGTCAAGGCGAAACCATCGCGGTTGCGTGTGTGCACGCCCTGCCAGCGCTCGACGCCGCCATCGGTGCGCCGGGTTGCTTCGACCAGGTGTTCCGGGTCGGTCTTGCGCGGGGTCCACACCAGTAGCCATCCTGCCAGAGATTCCGGCGCGACCGCACGGCGCACGAGCAGGTATTCTTCCAGCATCGCCAGCAGGCGAGCGGCATGGTCCGGTGTGATGCGTTCCGTTGTGCTGTTTCCTGTTGCGGTTGTTTGGAGCAGGTGCACTGCGTCCGCCAGCGCGGCTTCCTCCTGGTGCCAATCGAGCCAGTCCAGTACGTGCTGGAGCTGTTCGTACTCAGCCTGGAGAGTGTGCCACCGTTCTGCCGATGTGTCCAGTTGCTTATGGCGAAGTGCTGCCCGCTTGAGAAACTCGCTGCGCAGCGCGGTGATCCGCCGTTCGCGTTCGATGCGAGCAACCAGCGCGGTGCGCTCCTGCTCAATGCCAAAGAGCCAAACCAAAAACAGCTCGACTGCTTCGGCTGCACGCATCAAGATGGCGCTCAGCTGTGGTGGCGAAAGCTCACCAGCGGTGCCATCGCGGAGGGCACCGAATTGCTCGTAGCCGGCGCGGTCACGGTCGGCGAAAAATGCTTCCCACGCAGCGTAGAGCCGGCGCAGCCCGCTGGTGTTGTGCAAATCCGCATACGTAAAACCGCCGGCAAGCTGAAGCTGTGGTTCAGTACTCATGCGCAAGAGTGAGGAAAAAACAGCATCTCAAAACGAACGAAGCGGTCAAATGATTGTCAGTTGCCCGCCGCCGTCGGCATCGGTGCGGGGGCGTCGCCCGCCAGTGCGACTACGTCGCCACTGCTCAAGCAAATCAAGCCATCGCGGTGCAACTGATCCAGCAGCGTGTGTAGCCAGCCGAGGTCGGTATCGGTTGGGTTCGAAAACAGTGCGCTGGCACAGTCGCTGATCGGTCGTGGTGAGCGTTGGCGAAGCAACTCGATGAGACGCCCACGCCAGAGCCGACGGGGAATACCGCGATAGACCGGCTCGATCTTCTGCACTGGTGTTGCTGGTGCCATGCGTCCTGCCGAAGCGCACCGAGGCTCGAGCGGACACTCTGTGCATTGTGGCTGCCGTGGGCGGCAGAGCAACGAACCAAGGTCCATGAGCGCTTCGTTCCACCAAATGCCGCCACCGCGTGGCAGTAGGAAATCGGCAAGCGCTTGCACCCGACGGCGCGGGAGCATGTCAGCCTCGGATACCTGGGGCTCGATAAACCGGCTGAGCACCCGCTGAACGTTGACATCCACTACGGCGACATCTTGACCAAAGGCAAAGGCGCAGATCGCACCGGCGGTGTACGCCCCGATACCGGGAAAGCTCCGCAGCACCTGCTGATCGCTGGGAATAGAGCCGCCATGGTGGTAAATAATCTCCTGGGCGCAGCGGTGCAATTGAACTGCTCGGCGATTGTAGCCCAATCCACGCCAGGCAACAATAACCGCCGCCTGCGATGCACGCGCCAGTGCTTCGATCGAAGGGAACTGCTCGACAAAACGAAGCAGAACCGGCTCTACTCGCCACACCTGGGTCTGCTGCAGCATCATCTCTGCAACAAGGACAATGTAGGGGTCGCGTGGCTCCTGACGCCAGGGGAAGTGACGCCGATTGTAGCGAAACCACGAGCGAAGTCGGCGATGCATCCATTCTCGCCACGGGGAAAAAGCATCGTTATCTTTGTGCTGTCGGATGTTCAACTGTTTTGGCATGGGTCGAATGGCAGCGCTAAAATTTGGTGTGGTGTTGCTGGTTGTGATCGTTAGTGCCGCAGCGCAGCAAATTCCGCAGCGGACGTTACAGCCAGCCGATACGGCAACGACACGCTCGGCAGTGGTGTTGGACGAAGCACCATACTACGGCGTAGGGTTTCAGCTTGGCTTTGTGTCCGGTGTTGGGTTTTCGTTTCGGTACACTTCACCGAAGCGATTTGCTTTGGAGCTCAATGCTGGCTACATCACGGCTGGCAAAAATCGGGCATGGTATGCTGTTGGTGCGGAAGCGCAGTACCAGTTCGACAATTCGCTCGATTCGCGTTTCTACGGCGTGGCAGGGCTTGGGTATTATGCCGACGATAAAGATTCGGTTGGGAATGTGCTTTCGTACCCGACGCGGTTTGGGCTGGGCGTTGGCTACGAGTGGTTTATATCGCGGGCTGCAGCATTGGCACTGGAAGTACCGCTGACGTTTTTCATCGGTGAACCGGGAGTCCAGGTCTTCCCGACACCACAACTGGGCATCATCTACTACTTCCGCTGATGCTTCCATCGCCGTACGATCCGGGGCGAGTTCTCACGCTTGGCATCATTGGTGGGGGGCAGCTTGCGAAAATGACCGCAATGGCTGCCTATCGGCTGGGGTTGCGGGTCGCCGTGATCGAGCACGGCACCGAATCACCAGCGGGCGTGATGACTAAGCTTGATTTTCCGGGCGGCTGGACAGATCCCGAGGAACTCGAGCGCTTCATCAGTGTCAGCGACATTGTCACGCTCGAAAATGAGTTCGTCGCACCGGAACTGCTCGAGCAGATTGCGGAGCGACGGTTGGTTTTTCCCGAGCCGCGAACGGTCGCGCTTGTTCGCGATAAACTCACGCAGAAGCAGACCATGGCGGCTGCCGGGATTCCAACGCCGGCATTTGCTGCAGCCGATACACCCGACGCCATAGCCGCCTTTGCAGCCGAGCAGGGCTATCCCGTCGTCGTCAAAACGCGGACGTTCGGTTACGATGGCTACGGCAATGCGATTGTGGCGTCTGAGCAGGATATTGCAGCCGTCTGGCATCGCTTCCGCAGCGGTGAGCATCCGCGGGAACTCCTGGTGGAGGCATTTGTCCGCTTTCAGATGGAACTTGCCGTCATCGTCGCGCGGAATCGTCGGGGCGAATGCGTGGTCTATCCCTGTGTGCAGACAGTGCAGGAAGATCACGTCTGCCGAGCGGTATTTGCTCCCGCACCAGTGGACCACGGTATTGCAGAGCGTGCTCGCTCGATTGCCCAGCAGGCCGTCGAAGCAATCGGTGGGATTGGGGTGTTCGGCGTGGAGCTGTTTTTGTGCCACGACGGTGCAGTCCTTTTCAACGAAATTGCGCCGCGTCCCCACAATAGCGGGCATTACACAATCGAAGCATGCCAGACATCACAGTTTGAAAACTGTGTGCGTGCGGTCTGCAACCTGCCGCTGGGATCGCCGGAGATGATCGTTCCAGCCGCGGTGATGATCAATTTGCTCGGCGAGCGCAGCGGGAGCGGTTTGCCCGATAGTCCGATCGAAGCATTGCGGCACGGCAGAGCCTGGCTTCATCTCTACGGCAAGAAGGATTCACGTCCACGCCGCAAGCTGGGACACATTACCGCTGTTGGTGCGACCGTCGAGGAGGCATTCAACCGCGCTAAAACGGCTGCCGAAGGGTTCATCTGGTAACACCCCAGCGCGTGCGGACGCCATTGGCGCATTTTCTCATTCAAGCAATAACACCCCATACAAAACACACAAAGGCACTCCACCCCGGCGGTGTGGAGTGCCTCTGCTGTTGGTTTGGCTGCGGGGCGCGCTTACTTGATGCGCAGAAATTCGATTCGCTGGTTGACTGAGCTATACGGACGGCGACGGTCAAGCAGCTCACTGGTGCCATAGCCTTTGGCGATCATCCGCGTCGGTGCAATACCGCGATTGATAAGCCACATGCGAACAGCGTCGGCGCGTTGCTGCGACAGGCGCACTTCCTGCGATTCTTTGCGACGTTTGTTGCGAGACTTAGAGGCATGTCCCTGGATTTCGACTTCCATTTCTGGATAGTCCTGCAGTGTTTTGAGCACTTCCTCTAACGTCGGGTACGAGCGCGGGAGAATCTCGGCACTGTTTTTCTTGAACGTGATGCCGCGTAACCGCATCTTTTTGCCGACTTCGAGAGCGGGTTTCTTTTCTTCCTTTGGTTTGGGAACATCATCGCTTGGATCGAGCGGGTTGGTTTTCTGGACAAGCACTTCGGTGCCGTCATCAACGGTTCCTTTGTCGGTATCACGATCGAGCGGGTTGGTGCGGTACGTTTTGACTTCCTCACCATCGCTCAAGCGATCGCCATCGGAATCGGCTTTGAGCGGATCAGTCTTGTACTGTTTGACCTCTTCGCCGTCGCTCAAGCCATCGCTATCGGTGTCAGCTTTGAGTGGATCGGTTTTGTACTGTCTGACTTCTTCGCCATCGCTCAAGCCATCGGTGTCGGTATCGGCTTTGAGTGGGCTGGTCTTGTATTGCATAATTTCTTCGTAGTCGCCGAGACCGTCGTTATCGGTATCCGGGCTCAAGGGATTGGTTCGGTATTGGTTGACTTCGTCACCGTCTTTGAGTCCATCGCCATCGGTGTCGGGCTTGAGCGGATCAGTTTTGTGTTGCTTGACTTCGGGTCCATCCTTCAAGCCATCGGCGTCGGTATCGGGATTGAGCGGGTTGGTGCGGTACACTTTGACTTCCTCGCCGTCTTTCAAGCCATCGGCGTCGGTATCGGGATTGAGCGGATCGGTGCCGAGTTGTTCTTCTTCGAGATCAGTCAATCCGTCACCGTCGGTATCGGTGATGTCGTCGTTGAAGCTGTACATAAAGCTGACCAGCCCACTCCAGAACGCATCGTTTTGTGCGTCGTGGAGAGGGTTCATGTCGTCGTTGAACGTGGGATGTCCGCCGAGCGCCACATCGAGCGCCCAGCGATTGCTGAGTTTGACGTTCAGACCAATGCCCAGCGGTGCGTAGGGAGCAGCACCAGAGACGGAATCTTCAGCACGGTCGTAGGGCGGAAAGTCTCGGTAGCCACCGAGAGCGATGGACGCCGGGTCATAGCGATAGTACACGTAGCCCAAGCCGGCGTAGATGTAGGGTTTGACGCCGCGAAACTGGAATGGTGTGATCCGCACGCGCAAGTCCAGCGGAAGCGCTTCAGTGCGGTAATCGCGGAAGCGTTCCAGCTTGGAGGACGCAAACAGCGCATACCCGCCGCCGGCTTCGATCGCGACCGAACGACTGGTCGCATACAGGAGCGCGGCGCGGAACTGCCCCGTCAGCGGACGGCTCACGGCTTCATTGATGCCATTGACAATTCCCCCGCCAAAACTGACAGCCCACGACTGGGGATTCTGCGCGGTGGCAATAGAAATGGCTCCACCGAGCAGGAGCACAACAAGTCGAAAACATGTCGGCATTGTTCCTACCGAAGATGTGACACAAGATGATTTGCACATTTCCAATGATCCGAGCACAGGGTGATCGGCGAGGGGCTCTGCTGAGGGGGATAGATCGTGGCGATGCATGCCAGGGCGCACTGCGTTAGAATCCGTTCGCATCTCGAAAATACAGCGGATTTTTTACCCCTGCAAGAGCAACGAGAAAATTCCGTAGTTCTACGGAGCAGCACTCCTGGTGCTCCAGGTGAGCGCCAGCAGAGAGGTATCAGAATTTGTCTGATGCAGCGTTTAGGGCAACACAACCACGCGGAGCGCGGGCTGGCGTGTTCGAGCGCGGAGCCACTGCTCGAGTTGATCGAGCATTTTTCGGGAGGGAGATTTGATCTCGACCAAGGCAACCGTGAGCGTATCGGGTTGAGCAGTGGCGGGATGATACAGCACAGTTTGTCGCAAAGCAATCCCACGAACCGACGGATAGAGCACCGCGACCTCCTCGGCAATGGACGCGGAGAGAACCTCATCCTGTCGTGTCAGAACAAGTATCCGTTCCAATGCACGGAGGCTATCTTCGAGCGAATGGAGTTTTTGTTCGCTTCGCTGGTAGAAGTCTTCCAGTACAGCAGCGCGAAGCGATTCGGTCGAAAAAGATGGCGCCCCACCCTGGACAACCTCGAGTCGGGTCTTCCCAAGACCATACGCAGCCAATCGCTGGTGGCGCTGGGCAATCTGTCCGCTGTCGAGCTGATCACCAACCAAGATTACGCGAAGCACAACACTATCATCGGAACGACTCACCTGATAGTTGACCACGGTCGTCCGGGGCAAGGAAAATTCCTGTTGAACAAACGTGCGGACCCGCTGCTGCACGATTGTTTGCTCGACAACGCGCCAGGCAAGGTAAATGCTGGGCAACACGGTAACCACAACGATCGCGAGCATAATGCGGTAAACACGCTGCTGGAGGGCACTGTTGGCTTCTGTGTGCTTGGGAAAGCGAAGCAGTTGTGCGATAAGGTAGGCAGCAGTGCTGATGAAAACAGTGTTGATCGAGAAAAGGTACATTGCACCGCCGAAAAACTGTCCGTCCCATTGGGCAATCCCATAGCCAGCAGTGCAGAGCGGTGGCATCAATGCGGTTGCGATGGCGACGCCTGCAATGACGGTGAGCTTTTTCTCGCGGCTGGTGGCAGCGATGATTCCAGCAAGACCACCAAAAAAGGCGATCAGCACATCCCAGATTGTTGGGCTTGTCCGTGCCAGTAGCTCCGACTGTGCTTCTTTCAGCGGCGACAGTGTAAAGTAGAGCGCCGAGGTCAACACACTGAAGAGCACGGCGACCCCAAAGTTTTTTGCTGAGCGTTTCAGGAGCGTCAGGTCGTAGGTCGCCAGGCTTACACCAATGCCGATAATTGGTCCCATCAGCGGTGAAATGAGCATAGCGCCGATGATGACCGCCGTGGAATTGACGTTCAACCCAACCGATGCAACCAGAACGGCGCAGATCAAGACCCAGAGGTTGACACCCCGGAATTCGATGTCGCGCTCGATTGCGGCGAGCGTCTCGGCTGGCTCGGCACGTTCGCGCTCGAGGTTGAGCCGATCGAGCAGACCCATCAGCCATCGAAGAAGCGCACGGCTGTTCATTCTTCGTCGGGCGATGGTGAGGGCACGGGCACGCGATTATCCAGTTCCTCTGCATGCCGAATGTAGCCCCCTTTGTGGGCAGCAATGGCAGTGAGGACGGTTGCAGCAATGAGCCCCAGCAAAAGCACCGTCGCAGCTCCTCGTTCAACGCCTGGATTCTTCCACCAGCGGGCACCGATAATGATCCCCAATCCAATGCCGGCACAGATCAGCAAAGCAAACGCAGCGACGGTTGCGCTTTCTTCGTGTGCCTCGATAGCGGCAGCATTGAAGCCCGGGGCATGCTCGAGCAGATGCTCGGCGGCTTCACCGCTTTGCAGTGCGACCAGGGCACACAGACCACCTATCAACGTTAGCCAGATGCCAGCCAGCAGCAAGCTCCGATTGCGACCGAGCACACCGACGCTGAGCAACGCAATAGCGACGAGCGCGGCAAATAACGGTGCATGGTTGATTGCCAAGTGAAGGGCAGCAGCATTCATCGCAACAGTCTCCTTGATACCACGGCGAGCACACAGACAAAATCATTTTACGATGACGCTTGAACCAAGCAAGCGTCCATTGATGCGAGCAATCAGCAGCGAAGTCCCCGCGGGCAACTGTGCCGCATCAAGAATGCAATGGTGCTGACCGCTGGGAAGCTGCCCCTGCCAGAGGCGCCCGTTCCATCGGCCGTCGAGCGTGTACGCATCCAGCTCCAGCACACCAGCCTGCGGCAACTCCACGACAGCAGTAACGGCGCTCTGTTGACCGGTTGGGTTGGGATAGATCGTCACCGTACCAGTGTTACTCGGAACGCTCGGCGTTTCAACACTGCTGGCTTGGCTCAACCAGCGAGCAAATCCTCGCGATGACCGTCCGCCCGCAAGGTCGAAGACACCGCCCACGCAGAGTGCACCGCGAGCAACAGCCAGCGCACGCACGGTCGCAGTGCTACCTTCTACGCCACTACCCATGCGGAGCCATTGCTCAGTTTGAATGTCGTACTGCGCTATCCGGCTGGCGGTCGTGTCGCCCGCGCGTGTGAATTCACCCCCTGCAACGATCCGTCCCCCGTAGAGTTTCAGCGCGTAGATGGCGCCGTTGGTTCCACCGCCCGCAAGAGCGCTCCAGGTGTTGGTGCTCAGGTCCCATCGAGCAATGTTTGCGCACGATTCGCTGCCGGCACGGTTGAATAGTCCTGCCACGTAGAGCCCGTTGCCATCAACCAGCAGAGCATAGACGGTGCCCTGCTGACCGTCGCGTCCGATGCCGGTGCCGAGCGGTTCCCACGCAGTGCCATTCCACCGCGCGATTGACGAGGCAGCCGTTCCACCAATGCTCGTAAAGGTGCCGCCGGCGATAATACTGCCATCGGGAAGCACCGCGACGGCATAAATCGCACCGCTTGCAATGCCGCCAGCAAATCCGCGCCACTGCTGACCGTCGTAGACTGCAATGCCGTTGACCGTATCACCGTTGATCGTGCGGAAATTACCGGCGCAGTAGAGACGCTGTCGTTGCTGGTCATAGACCAGGCTGAAGATACTGCGCGAGGTAAAGCCTCCACCGACCGTGCCTAAGTGTTCAGTTCCGCGAGTAGCGGGGTCGTAGCGAAGAATAGCTGGTGTCGGTACTCCGTTGAGGGTGAAGACCGCAGCGACGGCAATGCTTCCCTCGCGGTAGGGTGCCAGTCGGTGAAAGAGGCGCTGCTGATTGTGGAAGGGTAGTCCGCTGACAGCTTGCCACCGAGAGCCTGTAAACAGCGCAATGCGTGGAGATGCAACCGGTCCGGCTTTGGTGAACGTACCGATCGCATAGACGTTGTCGCTGTCGTCGGTCAAAAGATCAACGACATCTCCATCGAGTCCGTTGCCGCGACTTCCTCCGACACTGAGCCAGGTCCATCCATTCCAGAGCGCGATTCCACGCAGGATGAAATCATCGCTGATCGGTAAGTCGAAGCTTCCGCCGGCAAGGATACCATCTCCAAAGCGTGCAAGCGCCATGGCGGTGCCGTTGATTTGGTCGCCTCCCATCGGATGCCAGCGTGTTCCATCCCACCAGGCAACCAGCAGGATGTCCTCGGTGCCAATTTTTTCGAAGCCGCCGCTAATGTAGAGCCGGTTGCCATCAACCAGCAAGGCAGTCACGATGCCGTCGGGCGGGCCCATTTCTTGCCACGACGAACCGTCCCAGCGTGCCAAATAGCGCACCTGCTGCGTTCCACTCCGGTAGAAATCCCCGCCGGCGACGATGCTGCCATCGGAGAGTTTGCCAATAGCGAGCACCTGTGCCGGTGCATTGGTGGTTTCGCCGCGCAGTCCTTCGCCAAGCGCCGACCATTGGGTGCCATCCCAGCGCGCGATTGCCGATGTCTGTACTTGTCCAGCTCGACGAAACGACCCGCCAACGTAAAGGGTGCCTCCGTCAGCGTATATGACCGAAACATTGCCGTCGCCAATGCCACTGCCGAGTGCATGCCACCGGGAGCCATCCCATCGCGCAATGCCACTGGTGCCTGGTATCCCGTCAATGCTTGAGAAGGCGCCCCCCACGTAGAGATCGTTGCCTACCCATGCCAGTGCTGTGATGCTGCCATCAATGGTGCCAGGAATCTGCCGGACCGTTTGCCAGTCATAGATGACCAGGTTCGTAGCATCGGTGCCGCCGACCTGCGCGAATTGACCTGCAATGGCAAGCTGTCCCTGGGGCCCGACGGCAAGGGCGCTGACGCTTCCGACCGATCCAGTAACGCTAATGGCGCCACCCGTGAGCAGCGGCATCCACCGTTGTCCATTCCAGAGCGCCAGCGAGTAGGCATCCATGCCCAGGAAGTAGCGGAAAAATCCACCGATGATGATTGAGTCTCCCTTGACGGCAATAGCTTGAATGGTGGCTTGATCGGTGGTGCTTGGTCCAAATTGCGGGTCCCAGTACCGATCGTCGGGGTCTGCTGCCAGAACTTTGGGAATGCCATCGCCAATAGGTATTGCGCGCGGCTGTTGCAGCGCATCACTATACGCGGTAGCGGGTACGCTACGGCGACTGTCGTTCCACAGAGGTTGTGCTGCTGCCACGTCGAGACTCCGCGCCATGGCAAGGACAATCAAAAACCACGCAAAGGTGGGCATAGAGCGTTTGTGCAAGACGTTGAACTTGTCGAGCAAAAATAGCGTCCGTTTTTGTGCAAACAATCGGCTAATTTCGCGCTCAATGCTTCGAGCGACACTGACAGTGCTGGTGACAGCAGTCTTTCTGCTCTACTCGCAGAGTCTGCTGGTGATGTGGTGCCTCTACTTTGTGGAGAAGCACGACATCGTGCTCTACTTCTGTCCGGAGGAGCTTGGCTCGCGTAATCCGTTTGCTGGGGCACGCTACGTTCACGAGCTGTGCGACGCGCAGAGAGGCAATGGTGAGGGAGCAATGGTTTTGCTAACGATTATTGAGCGAAGTGTGGCGTATGTGGTTGCACTACATTCGCCAATGATACAACCCGCCGTCCGGGCGTTGGGTCTGCGCTGCGCTGCGATTGGGGTTCCCTCTGCTGGATATAGCACACCGCCCTTGATGCCTCCTCGCATGGGGTAGGGGAAAAAAGCGTGTGTCCACGGTAATGACAGCCAGCGCGGCTGTGACCATCTCTGCTTTTGTGTGGTGGGTGCTGCTTTGCCCACCGGCATTATGTTTCACAATTGATGAGAAAAACCCATGCGACGTATTGTTGCCACATGGTTCGTATGCGCATTGTTCGCGAGTGCGCAGCCGGTGTTGACGGCGAAAAAATCTCGCGATACGCTCCAGTATAACGCGGCAGCCGTAACCGTTGTCGCAACGCGGCAGGCACAGTACAATCTCGAGGTGCCACTGGCAACGACGGTTGTGCCGCGGGAGCAGTTTCAATTGAACCGGAACTATGGATTGGACGAAGCGCTGTCGCTGGTGCCGGGTGTGTTGGTGCAATCGCGCACCGGTAACCATGATGTGCGGGTGTTGATTCGTGGTTTTGGGGCGCGGGGTGCCGGTGAACGCTCCAATGCTGGTACCTCCCGCGGCGTGCGATTTTATCTCGACGGCTTTCCTGAAACCGAACCCGATGGACGCACAGCGTTCGACTTGATTGATCTTGGCAGTACCCAGCAGATCGAGGTGCTACGGTCGAATGCCTCGGCGCTGTGGGGCAATGCTGCCGGTGGTGTGGTGATGTTGAGCACCGTCCCGGCACTTGGCTCGCGCTATGCTGTTGCCGAGGTAACCAGCGGTTCATTCGGCTTTCTCCGCACCGCCGTGCGGTTTGCAGCGCCCTTAGGAGGAAACGATGGTGTCGTCTATGCGAACATCACGAACACCGCCTTTGATGGATGGCGGGTGCATTCCCAGTCGTCGAATTTTCAGTTCACCGCCGGTGCAGTCTCTCGGCTTGCCGAGCGCACCCAGCTTGGTGTTTTTGCCGTCGGTGCATCGAATACCTTCCGCATACCGGGTCCGCTCACCGAGGCGGAATTCCAGAGCAATCCGCAAAAAGCTCAGGACGACCCAGCCATCTACAGCCCGACCTACGTTGCCCGCGATGAACGCCGCTCAAATCGGCTCGGCAGGATCGGCGTGCGACTGCAGCAGGGCATCGGCGATGGTGAAATGATGGTGCAGCTTTTTGCGCAGCCAAAATTTCTTCAGCGCTCCGAACGCAATACGTTTCGCGACTTTACGCGCTATAACATCGGCGGCAGCGCAACCTACCAACTTGCCACGCAGTGGAGCGAGAGTATTCAAAACCGGTTCCTGGTTGGTGCCGACGAACAATACCAGGACGGTGCGGTTCTCTTCTACCGCTACGATCTGGCGACGGGCGGACGCGGTCCACTCCAGACCAACAAGCGCGAAGGTGCCGAAAATACTGGCGTTTTCGTCCAGGATGAATTGACCGTCGGGCAGTGGAGTATTCTGCTTGGGCTGCGGCAGGATTGGCTGACGTACTACTACGGTGATTTTCTCAATCCCCGTCTCAACGACCGGCGAACATTTGAGCAGCTCTCACCCAAAGTTGGTCTTACCTATCGGCTCTCTGATCTTGCTAGCGTGTACGTCAACTACGGTCGTGGGGTCGAGATACCTGCCGGCAATGAAACCGATCCACCCAGTGTCTTTGGTGAGGACACTGTTCGTGCCGTCAATCCGCTTCTGGAACCGATCCGATCGGAGACCTATGAAATTGGGCTCAAGCATATTCTCTCGATCGGCGACGGATTTCTTCGAGCGGTCAGTTACGATCTGGCGGCATACTTTGTGCGAACCTGGAACGACCTGATTCCGTACCGTGGCGGTCGGTTTTACCTTCCTGCTGCTCGGAGCGAGCGACTGGGCGTTGAGCTTGGATTTCAGGGCAATTTTGCTGGGGGTGTAACTATTCTCGGTGCACTGACGGTGATGCAGACGCGCCTTGCCGACTACGTGATTGATTCGGTGTACACCCAGGCGAGCTACAATCCGGCACTCGATGGGAAAAAAGAAGACCTTTCGGGGAATGCCATGCCGGGAGTCCCGAACGTGTATGCGACGCTCCGGCTTCAATACCAGCCGCTATGGTTCGATCGGCTCCGCTTCGAACTGGAGATGCGGCATGTTGGCAGCTACTATGCCGATGACCGCAATCAGTACTCGGTGCCTGCCTACACGATTTTCGATGCAGGCGTTCGGTACGAACAACCGCTATTGGACGGCACCACGCTCGTTGCCGAGCTACGGGGCATGAATTTGGGTGATGCACGCTACGTTGCCAGTATCTGGATCAATCCTGACGTTAGCAGTGCCGGTGCAGCGTACATCGAGCCGGGCTTGCCGCGGAACGTAATGCTACGGCTTGGTGTGCGCCAGCAGTGGTAGAGTTTCTCTGCCTGGTCCACTCGTGGGAGTATGCTGAAAAAGGGCAGTTCCATTGGAGCTGCCCTTTGCGTTTCTGTGCACAGAATTCCGATCAGAGTCGGAAAAAATTTTGTTTGGTTATGACGGTTTTTTGTTTTATTTTGGAGGCGAGCATAGGAGCTACACCATGCGCAAGCACCGACGAGCACATGTGGAATACCTGATGCAACCCAGCAGATGGGTATGGGCAGGGGAAGTGCATGCGATGCGGAAGCTGACACACACACACACACACACACACAATGGCAGGCATGGTTGGAGCGCCCACCGCCGCCGCGGCACGTCTGGCAGTTTGGGTGGAGGACGTGCAGCAGAGTGGGCGTTTGTGACAATGATGTTTCACAATGTGTTGATGTACAATGCAAACGATGTGTCGGTTATTAGTGTTGGTGGTGGCAACACTTGCTCCTCCCTTTGTTAAGTCACAGTTATACACCATTCCCGACTGTGTACTAAGGGTTTTCAGTCCGTATGATTGCACCACAGCTGATGAGACAAACGGCGTGATGTACGTAACAGAATATCCTCCCAATACCGGCTGCTACTTTTCGATTGCTCTCCGTACGTATCGATGTACTCCGAATGCATTAACAAACGGTTACTACTTTGACCGCATTTGTTTGATCATGCGGTGCGATGGCAGTCCAGATACATGTTATGCCTTGGATCTAACGGATATGGTGCGAAGGATTGCAGAGGAAATCTTGGGACGTGATCCACTGCTGCTGAAGAGGGTATCTGATACGGTGCGGGTCACCTATCCGATGTGTTGGCGCAGCGGTATTGTCGAAGGATGTTACGAAGGTCGGGCATGTGTAGAAGCTGATGCCTGTTGTTGTCACAAATTTGAAATGCTTTCCTATGGCTCTTGGAGTGGACCACTCGATGTTCCTATGCCATCACCTCTTGAATGTACATCCAGGGACTGTCCTAATCAGATATCCGATCCACCATGTCAACAGCGAATATGTCCACAGCAATAAGGAGGTACCCATGAGACTGATAATGAAAACAGTGATTGTGACAGCGATAGTGGTAACCAATATTCAGGATGCAGTTGGGCAGGTGATTAGAGCAGCAGACCAGTCCCGTCAGACCCAGCAACGGTGGTGGCACAGCAGCGATGCTGGATTGACCTGGCAAAGTGTCACCAAGCCAGTCGAGCGTCGAGAGTCGGACAGGGTAGCGGTCAGTGTTGTGACAGAGCCTGCAGGTCAGCTTCGTGTTCGGGCGGAAACGTTAGCGGGACGACGGTGGTGGATTGAGGTCTGGGAGCTAAGCGGTCAACTGCACTACCGGTCGCCGATTGTCGAAGGCAGCCCTGAGCTTGTAGCAGCAAGTGGGCTGACGAATACAGGAGTGTACATGGTTCACATCGTATCCGATGGTATTCCTGTCAGTAGCCAGATGGTAATGGTGGTTCGATGAATGTAGAACAATTGAGTAGGAGAACAATGAGAGCCATATTTGGAGTTGTTGTGTGTCTGGTGGTGTCGACACCAATCTTCGGTCAAGATGTTTGCAATCAGAATCCGTGTTCGCAGTTTCAGTTAGGTTGTGACCCGGCGATGGTATCATCTGACTGCAACTGTGGGAACTGGGTAACATCGTATGCGGACGTTTACGTAGAGCCGAACTGTTTGATGTTGGTGCAATACAGCATGCGTCGGTGCACCAGCCGTGTTTCGAACGATCCCCAGTGTCCGTGCTGTCAGGTGCGAATTGACTGGGTGTGGCCGGTGCATTGCGTCAGTGGTGGTTGCGAGCAGATCAGTCTGGACAATTACTTGGACTCGATCGAGATGGTATTGATGCGGTACTATTTGTTAGCAGGTCCCTGTGCACCGCGGCGCTTTATTGGTGAAGGATACGTTGCGGTGTATCGTCCTGCCTGTTGGCGTGAAGATGGCGGTGGTCAATATCCACCGGGCTATCCAGGCGAACCAACGGGCTGGCGACCGCAGGAGCCACCGTGGTATATTCCGTGTCAGCAATCGCCGTGTTGCATTCGAGTGTATCGGTACGTTTATGGAAAGGACCCGGTTAGTAGACGGTACACGCGTCAGTACACAGTTGAGTGCCAGACGTCCGTGCCGTCGGTGATTGTGTGTACACCGCCGTGTACGAAGGTTTGTCCGTAGATATGGTTGTGGCGGGTGGGTTGGGCGATGATAATGTTCCACGCAGTCGAAAGGTGAATATGTGGTGGATATTTTTGGTGTGGATAGTATTCGTAGTGGTGTTGCCGGAGATGCACGCTCAGGGCAATAGCCGCGAAGAGCAGTTGTGGTTAAGTGGCACAACAGGGGGTGGAGAAGCGCGTGGGATTATGTTTGGGCGGTATGGTCTGCCGATGGCGTATCGTGTGAAAGTACCGTGGAGTAGCACAGACCCGTGGATGGAGATGCTGACAGCAGTTACTGATTCAGCGACAGGTCGGTTGCTGTTTCATTTGGGTGCAAAGTGGGAGCGAGTAGATTCATTAGAGCATTACTATTTGGATTCATTGTATTTGTATGATGATAGTCATCGTCGTGTATCGGCGTATGCGATTGGGTGTGGTGAGAACTATCAGGTAGTACCGGATCCAGCAGATCGGCAGCATCGGTATTATGTGTTTTCGACGCGTGTTTTCGATATAGATGCGGTACGACGTTCGTGGGAAAAGAAGACGCGTGTATCTATCAGTTACCGAGACACGATAGATCTTTACTGGAGCGTCGTGGAGATAAGCGATGAGTATCGTGCTGGTCGTGACCCGAGAGGAATTCGCATTGTCGAGCGTCTGAAAGTATTACGCATTGTCAGTCCTGGAACAGTAACGACGATGGCGGGTACAATAGCTGATTATCTTGATAGCTTTCCTAGGAGACGCCTATGCATATTTGCAGAGAATATGACTTGCAAACAGTGGATGTCACGATTATGGACAATGCGCGATACAGCGGTCGGATATTGGTTGAGTTATCTTACATATAACAGATATCTCAAGCGGCTTACCATATTTAGCTATCGCCTAAGTTGGAAAGGAATTGATTCTACCCCCGTCAAGACACAAATAAGCTTGCCAGATTCGATTACGAGCTATGATTCTGTGTTTGTTCGAGTAAAATCAGTAAGCCCAGATTCGCGTAAAGTTATGATTCATGTTGGCGCAGTAAGTGGATTATGTAGTGCACCAGATGGATACTACTATGGATATCAGCATAATGTAATTTACGGGTTATTGCTAATGTTTGATCAGGGTAGAGGAATATATCGAAGTACTATGAATATCGAGAATGCGGCCGTGACATGCGGGAACCAATTGTATGCGACGGCGACGTATGGTTACATGTTTAGTCCTGCCGGTAAGTATGTCTATGGTTATCGTCCTCCCACGATAAGTGACAATACGTGGGGTATAGTCCGTACAGTTGTTGATACAGTTCTGCGAATCGATCAGAAGGAGGAAATCTATACTCAGATGCAGCGTCCGGTTTCTGAGATATATTGGTATCCTGCTTTCGCATACGATCCGTATGGTAGGATTGTGCTGTATGGTGGATCCACAGATAGCGTGGGTAATTATTCTATATATCGCCTATTAGTAATCTATTGTCCAGATTCGAAGAATCCAGTAATCAGACAGTACAGGTTGAGAGACACACTCAATATGTGGACGGTTTTACCACCAGGATTGAGTATAGACTCGCGGCGATATATCGTGCCATCAAAAGGAGTATATAGTTACACCTTATCACAGGATGACTACTTGATGATGTGGGGAAACGTTGCTCAGGGAGAACTCATTGTATTCCCACCCATGCCTCAGATTAATTTTACAGCATATTATAATCCTGGAACCACACCGTGTCGGTATCCGGATGTAGAGCTCGAGAGTAAGGTGGTGTGTCAGGGGAGTTGTGTAGAATGGACCACGAGTCAATCATACTACGAGCCCAGCGAGTATCATTGGATATTCGCCGGAGGAGAACCGGCGGAGTATAATGGTGCCGTGCCGCCACCGGTCTGTTATCCGAAAGGTGGAGTTTATGATGTGACGCTGATAGCATGTAACATGCATGGATGCGATACGGCAAGTACACGAGTATGGGTCAATCAACGCCCAATGATACGTGTGTGGGGAGATACTGTGTTGTGTCCTGGTAACAGTGGGCAGGTCTATGTAACGGGAGCGGAGGAGTACGAGTGGTACGAGGAAGGGCGTGATAGTGTGATGAGCCGAGAGGGTAGGGCGGTGGTCCTCGGTGGTCGTCGGTATATCGTGATTGGGAAGAATAGTTCAGGCTGCACGGTGATGGATACAGTGAATGTGCGGGAGGTTAGGCCCAGAGTAGTGGTCAGTGATACAGTGGTATGTCTTGGGGATCGTGTTGTATTCTGGGCATGGGATGGTATCGGATACGAGTGGTACAACCGTTCAGGAGAGCGGATAGGGACTGAGCCTGTATTAGAGGTGATAGCAGATCGGAGTGAGGAATATCGGGCTGTTGTATTCCGGCGAGGGTGTACAGATACACTGTATGTCAGGCTTCGTGTACTTGAGTTGAGAGTAACAGATGTGGAAGGTTGTCGTGGAGAGGAGGTAGAGGTAGTGATTCAGGAGCCAGTCGAGGGAGTAGAGTACCGGTGGTATGGGGAAAGTGGGGAATTACTAGGTATTGGACCGTCGATCAGAGTGACAGTAGAAAGGAGCCAGCAGATAATAGCCGAGGGGATGACGGCGAGTGGATGCATAATGCGAGATACGGTTGAGGTGCGGGTAGGCAATAAAATCGAGGTTGAGGCGGAGCAATCATCGGTGTGGGAGTGCAAAGGCAGTACAGTCGTTTTATCGGTACGCGACACGATTTCTGGTGCGGAGTATCGGTGGTACGACAGCCGGGGGATGGAGGTTGGTCGGGGAGTTCAGGTGGCGATTGTCGCCGAGGAGAGCACGTGGTATGTAGTGGAGGGACGGACGGCGACGGGATGCAGTGGACGGGACACGGTGCAGGTGACGGTCGGCAGTCAGTTGGCAGTGGAGGCGGGAGAGGATCGGTGGGTGTGCAGTGGAGCGGAGGTGGAGCTTGGGGTGAGGGGAGCGGACCCGGAGGCGGAGTATGTGTGGTATCGCGATGGAGAGGAGGTTGGACGAGGGTCGGTGGTCCGAGTGAGTGTCGAACGGCGTGGTGCGTATGTTGTGGTGGGACGTCGAGGCGCCTGCACGGGAGCCGATACGGTGGTGGTGTGGATGTATCCGCCGGTGGAGGTTCGAAGTCAGGATGTGACGGTGTGTAGGGGCGAGGAGGCGGAGGTTGTGTTGGAGGGCAGTGGCGAGCGGTGTTGGTGGGAGGACGAGACGGGAGCGGTGTTGAGCCAGGGGTGTCGGTATCGAGAGAGGTTCGATCGGGATCGTCGGTTGGTCGGAGTGATGGAGGATGCGCATGGCTGTCGTGGACGAGTCGAGGTACAGGTACGGGTTGAGGAGCTGGCGCGGGTGGAGGTCTGGGTCAGTCCGCGTGAGGTGGAGGTAGGAGTTGGTGAGCGGACGGAGGTTGTGGTGTATGGACGGTCGAGTCGTCGAGTGGTGATGAGCGGGAGCATTCGAGTTGAGGTATCGAGCCGGATATGCGATGTCGAGGGCGGAGAGAGCCAGGGTCAGTGGCAGGTTGTCAGAGGTGACATTAGGGACGTAGAGCTTGGAGGTGAGGCGGTGGAGTTGTACCGTTTTGGGGTTGTTGGAGTATTGAGCCCGGAGCATCGGGGAGAGGTGGTTGTGACGGTGCAGGGCGGTGAGTGTATGGAGGTGGATGTAGCCGGTGGTGAGGTGGTTCGGGGTTTGGTTTGTGGCGACGTGTTGCGTGGGGTTCGTCTGGTCGAGCAGGCGATGGTAGTGCAGAGTGGCGATGAGCTTGAGGTTCGGGGAGGAGGAGTAGAGGAGGTTGTGTTGTACACGGTCGTTGGTCGAGAGGTCAGTCGGGTTAGTGGAGCTTGGCTGTCGCTTGGAGCGGTGAGCAGCGGTGTGTACGTGGTACGATATCGCGTTGGCGATGTGTGGCACAGTCGTCTGGTGTGGGTGATGAGGTAGCAACTCCGGAACGCTGGTCGTCGTAGTGCGCCTTAGCTTGCGAGTGCAACAATTTTGCAGTGGTTGTGTTACTGGCTCGTGGTTTGCTGGTAGCGCATAATATACCTCATCGTCTTTTGGAAAACGTGTGCGAACATTCTTGATCCTGCTGTATTTTGTCGCCTGCATTGAGCTGGTCGCGCAAGAGCGCCAGTGGTGGGGCATTGTCGGTGGGTGGTCCGTGCTCGACCATCGCGCCGATATGCCGGTGTACGAGGGACAGCCTGAGTGCGGAAGTTTCACGGGTGGGCGATCCAGTGGTGTGCTGGTCGGGCTTAGCTATGACCGAGATGTATTGAGCTGGCTCGAAGGGAGCGCTCGCGTAACTGTCTGGCAGCACCCGGCGACGCTGGAATTGACAAGCGACAATGGATTGGAGGCGTACGACCCCGAGCGCGGTGAGTATGTCCCTTTTGTGCGTCAGCATGTATGGACCGCACAGCTTTGGTATGCTGGCATCGAGGTCAGCGGACGGCTCTATCCCTTTCGTGCTGTTGGGATGGAGTTCCCGCTGTGGCTGCGTCTTGGAGCAGATATTGCCTATCCTGCATTCGGTGCGCAGTACCAGCAGACCGAGGAGATTCTCCAGCCACGAGGGTTGCTGTTTCCTGATGGAACGCGCCGGCATACACTTGCCCGTGGTGAAATTCCCGACGTTGCAACCACTGCTGGTGTCATTGCAACCATCGGTGTGAGCGTTCCGCTGCGACCGCGGATGGATGTTCTCGTTGAGGCGGGCATTCGCTATGGATTGAATTCTCTGCGGTCAACGCACCCGTGGACCGTCCACGCAGCCTTTGCAACTATTGGATTGCGATTCGACTTTGAAACACCGCCCCAGATTCCGCCACCACCGCCTCCGCCCCCGCCACCACCGCCGCCACCAGCACAACCGCCTGCGATCGTGCTCCAGCTTGCGACGTCAGAACCGGTCCTTGTGCAGGAAGCGATTGTGACGGAGACCTTCCCGTTACTGCCCTATGTTTTCTTCGATAGTGCCTCAGCAGAATTGCCCGTGCGGTACCTGCCGCTCGTGGATCGGGCAACGTTTGCTGATAGCGTGCTACCACGCTCGACGCTCGGGATTTATTACCACCTGCTGCATATTCTCGGACGGCGGCTTGCTACCGATTCGACCGCCGTGCTCACCATTACCGGTACAACCGATGGCGGCGAAGTGCCACCGGCTCAGCAATCATCGCTTGCGCGGGCGCGTGCCGAAGCAATCGCAAAGTATCTGCGCGCAACATGGATGGTGCGACCGCAGCAGGTGCTCGTTGCAACCAGCACAGCGCCAAGTATTCCCTCGAATCCTGCGTATCCCGAAGGCATAGTCGAAAATCGGCGTGTAGAACTATCGAGCAGCTCACCCACCCTTTTTGCGCCGATTGTGCACGAACGGTTCCGAGAGTATGTGGTGCAACGGCGGCGGATTGCTCTCGGCGTGCAGCAACTGCCGTCCAACGTCGTCGAGTGGGAGCTGCGAGTTCGTTACCAGCAGACCGATGTCGGACACCGTGCTCAGCGGGGCACACCGCCATCGTTGCTCGTCGTCGAACTCGACAGTACCGCGATCGCGCACGTCGCAAGCACGATACTGGCACCCCGCGATTCACTCGAGTGTGAGCTGCGGATGCGCACCGCCGCCGGGGATGAGCATCGAGCGCGCTGCGCTGTGCCGATCGAGCGAACACTGAGCAAATTCGAGCGGAGCCGATTGAGCCTTGTTGTGTTCGATTTCGATCGTGCTGAGCTATCGCCGATCAACCGCGAGCTGGTGCGGCGCTTTGTACTCGATGCTGTCAAGCCACTATCACGTATTCGTATTACCGGTACCACCGATCGCTTAGGCGAAGCAGCGTATAATCTCCAGCTCTCGCAAGCACGAGCAGACGAAGTTCGCCGCTATATCGAACACCTCGTTCCCGCAGCGCGAATCGAGGATGTGCGAGGCATCGGAGCATCGCAACTCCCATTCGATAATGCCATCCCGGAGGGACGCTACTACTGCCGAACTGTGACCATCTTGGTTGAAACTCCCCTGGAATCGCCGGGCAAGTAGAGTGTTACCAAATCGTAACAGGCGGGAACACATACAACGGGATAGTTTCGCGCCGTGTGTTGGTTCTCCTGTATTCGGTTGGATGAAATGTATTGTCGGCATTGTGCTTCTGGCGCAATGCACCGCCCTCCTGTCGGCGCAGACAACCTGGTATGACCGTATTTCGCTTCGAGGCTATACTCAGATTCGTTACGTGCAACAGCATAACCGTGCGCAAGAATCGGTATGGTCCAGTGGGGGGCTTTCGATACGCCGGGGACGCTTGATTCTATCGGGATTTGTCAGTGATAACGTCTTTCTCTACATCCAGCCAGATTTTGCAGCATCGTTTGGCTCGGCGTTGAATGTTATGCAACTGCGCGATGCATACTTTGATGTTTTTCTCGATTCGCTGCACACCTGGCGTGCACGCGTCGGTCAGAGCAAGGTGCCCTTCGGGTATGAAAACATGCAATCGAGTTCGCTCCGCTTGCCCATCGAGCGGGCAGAGGTGCTCAATGTCGCGTCGGCTCCGGGTGAACGCGATATTGGAGTATTCTTGTCGTGGGCATCGCCGGCAGCGCGGGCACTCTACGGACGGCTGACCCGTAACGGGCAAAAAGGATCGGGCGATTATAGTTGCTTCAGCATTGGTGTGTACAACGGGCAAGGCATCAACCGACCCGAACTCAACCGCACACTCTACTGGAATGCGCGGGCTACCTATCCAATCGAGTTCGGGGACATGGTCATCGAGCCTGCTGTCCAGGCTTACAAAGGGCGGTATGTTGTGCAAACATCAGCGACTGTCCAGCAGACCGAAGCTGATTATCGCGATGAACGGTATGCTTTCACACTTGCTCTGTCGCCAGCACCAATTGGACTGCTTGCCGAATACGCCTGGGGACAAGCGCCGCGCTATACACCTCCGACAAACGGTGGCGGCGGTTATATCCGCCCAGGACGAATCGAAGGGGGATTCGCAACGCTGTTCTACCGTGCGCAGCTTGGACCATACCGTGTGTTTCCCTTTGTCCGATGGCAGACGATGCACGGCGGGGTCAAGTCGCTTCAGGATGCACCGATGACCGATCTTGTGCAATGGGAAGGCGGGATCGAATGGCACCTTTCGCCGACGCTCGAACTCACGGTGGAGTACATGTGGAGTGACCGCCGGACCGAAAGTTCCAGCGGTATCGCTCGCCAGCAAAATGATGCGGTCTGGCTTCAACTGCAGGTCAACTACTAAGCAATTACCCAACAGCACGAAACCGACAAAAAGCAGTGTCGTGCTCAGGCTTCCAGGGGGACAAACGCAAATCGAGCACCGTCGAATAGCCCGCGGTCACTGAGTTTGAGCGATGGAATAACCAGCAACGCCATAAACGAAAGCGTCATCAGCGGTGCGCGCAGCGTTGAACCGAGTTCTTTGGCTTGCCGATCCAGCGCTGAGTATTGCTCTGCGACACGGTAGCCCGTCTCGTTACTCATCAACCCAGCGATGGGCAGTGGAAGCACATGGCAGTTGGTGCCCTGGCAAACGGCAACACCACCACCGCATGCAACGAGTGCATTGATGGCGGTGGCAAGGTCGTCGGGGCTGGTGCCAACGGCAACGATATTGTGCGAATCGTGTGCGACGCTCGATGCCAGCGCACCCTGCTTCAAACCAAAACCATGGATGAATCCCACAGCAGGTGGTGCAGGGTGATAGCGATTGACCACTGCAATCAGCAAAAGGTCCCGCTCAACGTCGGGTGCGTAGAAGCCTGAGTTGATACAGGCATCGAAGGTCAGATGGTCGGTGATGAGCTGCCCATCGCGGGCACCGATGACGCGTATGGTTGAGCTGCGCGCTGGAATGAGGAAATCCTCAGGGCGTACCGGTGTTGCTGTCCAGCGGTTGGGGCTATCGCAGGGCACTGCTTTATGCAGGGGTTCTCCCTGGCGCGCCACACACCGGCCGGCGACGAACGTTTCCAGAACAGTGAATGTTCTAAGCGATTCGACGCTGATGAAGTCTGCGCGGTCACCAGAGCGGAGTAGCCCGATCGGAAGGCGATAGTGCTGGGCGGGGTTGAGCGAGGCAGCCCGAAGGACGTCGAAAAGGTCGTAGCCCGATTGCACCGCGCGCGCAACGATACGGTTGATATGTCCGGCGATCAACTCATCGGGATGAAGGTCGTCGGTGCAGAACATGATGCGCTCTGGGTGAGTGCTCAGCAAAGGATGCAGCGCAGAAAAATTTCGGGCTGCCGAGCCTTCTCGGATGATGATATGCATGCCAGCGGTGATTTTGTCGAGTGCTTCCTCGAGCGAAACGCATTCGTGGTCGGTGCTGATACCAGCGGCAGCATACGCAGCGGCATCGGCGCCTTTCAAACCGGGCGCGTGCCCATCAATCGGTTTGCCAGCAGCTCGAGCGGCAGCGATTTTTGCCAACACCTCTGGGTCTTGTGCTAGAACACCTGGATAATTCATCACCTCCGATAGGTACCCGATCCGCTCATCTGCAAGAAGCTCGGCAACCGATCCGGCATCGAGCGTTGCGCCGGCAGTTTCGAAAACGGTTGCTGGTACGCATGACGGTGCACCGAACAGGATAGGAAATGCTGCACCGACCGCGTTGGCAAGCATCCAGTCGACGCCGTCGGTCCCAAGGACGTTTGCGATTTCGTGAGGATCGCTTACAGTTGCAACGGTACCGTGCACAGCGGCAAGGCGACTGAACTCAGCGGGCGGCAGCATCGAGCTTTCAATGTGAACGTGCGCATCTATAAAACCAGGCAACAAGTACGGGGGTCCGCCATCTCCCTGGTGCAGTGCGACGATCCGCGCAATACGGTCGCCCTCGATGATGATTTCTCCCCAGTAGAGCGTCCGCTGGTGAATATCAACGATGGTACCTTGGTAAATCATGAAAGGAAATTTGATGGTGCACCGCCGGTAAAATTACGCCAGCAACAGCCAGCCGAGCAACACCGCAGTGCCAATACGAACCAGGCGCAGAACCGACGGTCGCACCAGATACGAACGGAAACGATCGTACATGAAGACAGTGCCGAGCGTACAACCGATAATCACAACGGCTGCGAGCATCCCTTCACCAAGCGAGAGAGCATTCGGCTTGAGTCGTGCGATGCTATCGGTCCACGGCGTTCCATAGAGCAGGATTAAGTGGAGCACATAGATGCTCAAACCCTGCTTGCCGAACAGCACCAGGAGCGATTGAATGGGACGAACCAGCGGAAGAATCAATGAAACGGCCACGATGAAGATCAGCACAACACCTTCGCGAATCGCTACACCGAATGGCGTGTATCGGTAGATGTCAGCCGATGGGAAGAGCACTGCGCCGCTTATGCCAAGCCCAAGCAAGACCCCGCCGGCGATCAGTGCTGTAGTTCGTAATCGTGTTTGGTTGTCGGTGCCCATTCGGCTGAGAAGATTACCCATCCACGCGCCAGCGAACATATAGGCGGCAAATGGAAAGACGGGAAATAGCGAGCCACCATCATAGCTAAGGTATGCTGCCAGCGCCGCCGGCATGTGGTCGTACCACTGGATTTGATGCACCAGTGGCGTCAAAAGAGCAACACCGAGCGTCAGCACCAGGGTTGCTCGCTCAAAGGCGCGCTGGCGTGGGAAAAACAATGCCGTGCACACCAGCACAAGAAGACTTGCTGCGATAAGCTGCAGAATATTGACCTGCACAAACGCATTCCAGGCGGACTCCTCGATAAACGGTAGCTCGTAGAAATGGCGGACTGGAAGCACCAGCAAGTACCCAATAGCCAGCAGTTGAATCGCACGAAGCGTTCGGCGGCGAAGGAGTGCTGTTTCAATGGTAGCAGCTGGAGTGCGGCGAAGTGTCAGCGAAAACAGAATCCCTGAGATGGTCAAGAACACAGGTGCTGTGATACCGCGCCACCAATGCCAGAGCGACCACGGAGGGCGTGCTATGTCCAACTGCTCGGGCTGTACCAACGCGCTGAGCACATGCCCTGTCATCATGAAGAGCATGGCGATAAATTTTGCTGCGTCAAGCTCGAACAGGCGTCGGGAAGAAACCGTCATTGCTAGGAAACACGTGCACCGACAATGCAAAATTGCGGCACACTTGGTGAACGTTCGATGAATAGCAGTGCTGAGTTTGGGTGCACAATCAATTTCCCCAAAAGCAGCCGAGGGAGCAACGCTTGCTGCTCCCTCGGCATTGCGCGCATACGCTCTGCTATTACACCCTCGTTTGCTCTTTCCACAGTATGCGAAAGCAGGCGTGCTCTCCTGCACGCAGCTTAATGCACGCAGCGCCCTCATGGGCAAGTCGGTAGCTCACCTATTGTGATCTGTGCCCGGATTGAAAGGGATTTGTCCCCGTATTTGCCACACGCCAACGGGAAAAATTGCGCAGCAATGGAATCGGAAAACTTCTCCCGGATTTTTTGTTTGATCATCGAGATTGCTTTGCCCAGCATATCAATCTGCTCATCAATCGAGTTGCGTGTGCGCGCGAACTTTTTGCATCGGTACCTGTGGTAGGTGCACAAACGGTCGTAGAGATTGAGAAAACGTATCCATTCGTTATCGGGTAAGCGCTTGCCCCACGGAATAGGTTGTTCAGCGGTCGCGATCCACCAGTACACTGCCAGTTCGCGAAGACTCAAGTGGATTTTGGTGCCGTCAATGCAAAGGTATCTGCTGCGGAGATCAAGCTCGGCACATCGCGGTGCTAAACTGGCATAGAGACGGTCTTGTGTGAGCGCGACGAGCATGCTATAGCTGAGCTGCTCCGGTTCCGTCTGAATGTATTTGTCGAGAAAGGGACGCAGGCGGATATACGGAATATCGGTAACGGTAATAGCACTGCTTGCCGGTTCATCCGGATAAAATGCACCACTGGCTGAAAACTCATCATTGGCTAACACGTAGTAGAGCTGGTCGCACTCTCGTCCAAACAACGCAATGCCAAAAGCTAACAGAACGCTCATTGGCTTTCGTCCTCCCGCCAGTGAGACATGAACCACTGTGTCGGGGTCGCACGTCAGACGTGCTAACAGCGACAGCACTATATTGCCATAGGCAATCCAATTCAGCTCGTCGGTGATTGTCAGGATATTCGGTTGCATCAGCCCTCGGCTTGGGGTGCTGCCGAGTGTCTGATTGAGCTTTCGCCAGTGAGTCAGGAACGACGGGCTGTAGAGAATTTTCTCACCCGTGCTTGTGGTGATGACATAGCAGTCAGCCCAGTCAATATTTTTCTGGACCTTGAGTGCCCATAAGGTTTCTGTAACAATCTGCGGAGTAGTACCGCAGCTAAGTACGACAATGTGCTTCATGGTGTCACTATGCGGTAAGTGTTACAAGAGGGTGGAGGAAAAAACATGCATAACACATTACTGGCATTACAATCACTTTGCATATGTATTCAAGCATCTATTTTTTGCATCTACGCATATTGAACGTGTCGCTCCGGGGACCGGTCGAGCAGCTGCTGGTGTGTGCACACTATCCGTTCAAGTTTTGAGCACGTGAACAGAAATGGCAGCGGTGCTTCCCGTGCGGGTATCGCTAATACGCTGGCAGTAGTTGTTCACCGTATTCAGTGGGGATGGTCCCGTGCAGAGGAGTAGTGTTTTCGCCTGCTGTGCGTTGAAGTAGTAGCATAAGCGATCTGCTGCTGAGGCGGCAGCATATCGCGCAGAGAAGAGGGGTTCAGAAAGAAGCAAGAGTGCATATGGTACCTCCATGGTGTGTGTGGATAAATCCTGACAGTGTGTGGCTCGATGCATAGTGCCGTTGATACGTTGGTTGGTGCGTGCGTTGGCGCATCGAGGATATGTCGAGCTGCAGTTTCCATGGCGGTCGGCAGATCCGGCAGGGGGTATAACCGCGTCGGATTGCCTCGTCGAGCTGTATTGGAATGCGGCTTCGCCGCAGCGAGCGGCACCAGTCGCGGTGGTAGCGGATGCCGGTGCGGGTGATGTACACGATTGTGTCCGGCATCGGTTGTTCTGCGAGCGCGTGCTCCTCCGGAGCACTTATCGCCAGCATAAAGACAATCAGTATGCCAAGTCCGCGGCGTAGCCAGCGGAGTCGTATGTGTCTCATGGCTTCACCACCGAAGGAATGTAACCTCATAGCCAATGACAAAACCAGCCATCACCGTCGTGCTGCGAAATCGTTGGTCGGTTTGGGCGGTCAGTGCGATGCCGAAAATCAGCGGTGAGGCAGGGATAAAATCCAGCATCGCACTGGCAAGGTAGCGTGACTGGGGTGGGGTAATAGCAGCATGTGCCGTCCGATCGGGTTCGAGTATCACTGCACCGAATGTAACACGTACCAGACTGCTGAACTCAAGCGCCAGTGCAACCTCATCCTGTTCCCATCCAATCGGCGAAATCTGCCGTGCCACCATGATGCCGATTTTGTCGGCTCGTTCTACTTCATTAGTGCTCCTGTTGCGCACGATGCCGAAGCGATAGTATATGCCACCCATCGTGCGCAGAGGCACCAAACGGTTGGAGTGCAAATCATAGGTGGGTTGTGCGATAATATCAACGGAGAGGTGATCGTTGAGCGTTGACCAAATCGCCTGCTCTTTGGCGCTGATCCACCGCTCTCGATCATTGAGACTGCTTTCCCAGGCTATCAACTGTTGTTCGCGTTTTTTAATCTCTTGCTGCTGTTGTTCGATCTGATTTTGCTTGTCGCGGTATTCTGCTTCTAAGCGATTTTTTTTACTCTTGAATTCGTTTTCCAGTTCTCGTTGCTTGAGTTGATATTCACTGTGAAGTTGCTCCCGCTTGGAGAGATATTCTCTCTCCAGTTGATCTTTGATGTATTCGTAATCGTCCTCGAGCTTTTTTCGCTTGTCCTCATATTCAGCCAGAAAGAGCTTCGCGTCGCGCTCCTTGGCATTGAACTCTGCTCTATCCCGTTCCAGTTGGATACGGGCTTCGGTCAATGCTTTTTCCTGTTGGCGGAGTTTGTCTTCGTCCTGGCGCAGTCTACTTTCACGTTCCTGGAGTTGGCTTAGCAAGTCATCGCATGGGGTTGATGCTTTCTCGGGCTTCTGCCTCACGAGAGGTTCGGTTGAGTACGGGATGTTATAGTAGTCAAGCAATTCCTTGAGGACATCCGAACGAATGCCATACTTGCCGGTCATCGAATTGAGATAACCCATTGCATGAACTCCTACAACTTGTCCCCGCGCATTGATGATCGGACCGCCACTGTTGCCGGGATCGAGAGCAAGATTGAGCTGGATGTAGTGCTCGTAGCTATTGTTGGAAACTGTACCTGCCGTCTGAGTCCAGCCAGAACCCAGCGGGTGCCCGATAGCAACAACAGGCTCGCCAACCTCAACCAGTGTTGGCAGAATCGGTAGGCTCGTGCCCTCTCGTGCGCGCACCTTTAGAACCGCAAGGTCTATATCAGGGTGCTCGCGGAAGGGGATCACCTTCGCCACTGGCAGCGTCTGCCCGGACCGTAGCTTGACGGTGATCTGAGTGCGGGAGTAATAGGATTGATCGAAGCGTCGGTACTCCTCCGGTATCCCTTTGCGCTCGATAACATGTTTGTTGGTGACGATGTACTGCGGGTGGATAAAAAAGCCGGTCCCCAAACCTTTCTCTGTTTCGATACGGACAACGGCCGATGCGCACCGATCGTAGAGAGTTTTTGAATCAATTGTTTGTGCTGTCAGTGGTGCTGCACACTGTGCAGTTGCAACCACAAGACAGACCATACCAACACGTAGCCGGGCACACATTTTCATCGGCGCACATCCAGTCGTTGTGGGTACCGTGTTAGCCGGGGCGGTTCGAAGAATCTGGTGTTTGGTTGGACGCATAGCTCACGAGTGTTAGTGTTACTCCTGGGCTGTGCTTATACATTTGTGATGCCATTTTACGTGGTTTGGTGTATAGAAAGAACCTTCTCGATGCTGGTGGTGGCAGTGGTGGTATGCACCTGCCGGTGATTACCAAAACATTACACGCAGTGCCGTTGATGGGGGACTAATTTTGTAACGGTGTCGAACGTTGGTTCCAATGCAGCATGTCCACTGCACTGCGCAAAACGATATTTGTTATGGATGACGAGCCGGACATCGTCGAGCTTATCACGTACAATCTCGAGAGGGAAGGATTTCGTGCGGTGGGATTTACCGACTCTACCGACATTGTCGAAAAAGCAATCCAGATGCAGCCAGATTTGGTGATTCTCGACGTCATGATGCCTGGCAGCGATGGATTCGAGCTGTGCCGAGCGCTCCGCCGGACGCCCGAAACTGCCCGGATACCGGTGATGTTTCTGACAGCCCGGACCGGAGAAGTTGACCAGATCATCGGGCTTGAGCTTGGCGCGGATGACTACGTAACCAAGCCCGTTTCGCCGCGGGTGCTCATTGCTCGCGTCAAATCATTGCTCCGTCGCTACTCTGAGCGAGTGCGAACCGAGCGTGTGGTTGCTCCCGAAGTCCTCCGCGTGGGGGCGCTGGAAATTCATCGCCAGAACTATACTGTCTGGATTGACGGTGTGGAAACGTTCTTCCCCAAAAAGGAATTCGAGCTGCTGGCATTCCTTGCCGCCAATCCTGATAAGGTGTTTACCCGCGATCAGCTCCTGAGCCGTATTTGGGGAGAAACAGTTTTTGTCGTTGATCGCACGGTGGATGTCCACATCTCAAAAATTCGCGATAAACTCGGTCGCTACGCCGGGTGCATAGAGACCGTCAAAGGCGTTGGTTATCGCTTTCGCTGGAAAAGCGAAACGGTCGAAGCTGCTTCCTAAGCTCAGAGTGTGGAGCAAACTGTGGTGTCATAGTTGACAGTGTTCGTGCAATTTGACATACACCCGAGGCATCCCGCACGGCTGACCACAATGTGTTAACCATGGCTGGCTCTGCCGCTCTGGGGGGCTAATATGCGCCACTGCGTATTTTTGCATCCTGCAGACAAGGCTTTTTCTACTTTGGAGGTGCGATATGGCTGAGACAGAAGTCAAAAAACGTCGTCGCCGTGCGCGGAAGTATATCACGATCTATTCGCCGTTTTTGATGAAAGATACTCGCCACGAACTGATCGGCGAGGTGATGGAAACCGAGCAAGGACGGATGCAGTGGGCACGCTGCACCGTCAGTCGTCATGCGCAGCTGGTCAACCTCGATGCACTCGAGCATGAACAACAGCAGCAGCGCGTTGCCAGCATCAAAATCGAGCGCGAGAATGCAAAAAAGTACGACCCCCGCAATGAGTACGACATCGGTGATGTGATTTACCACTCCGCCTGGGACGATTACGGATTAGTGCGCTCCAAAGAAATTGCCACCAATGGACAGTCTCTGCTCGTTGTGCTCTTCGAGAAAAACAAGGAAAAGCGTCTTGTCGAGCGAATTTCGATCTAATGTGCAACTACCTATGAGATGATACGCGTGATTGGCGTTACAATTCAACCCAACGAATCTATTGACCGCGCACTCCGTCGGTTCAAGAAAAAGTTCGAGCGGAGCGGAGTGCTGCGGGAGTTCCGGCGGCGTACCTACTACACCAAGCCGTCGGTGGAGCGGCGGATGGCGCGCAACCGCGCTGCTCGCCGCCAAGCCCGCCTCCAAGCTGAGCTGAATTCCTAATCCACTGCCTCCCGGCATAGTCTTTGCACGGTACCGTCCAACTGCACGCGCATACACTCAGAGAGGTGGTGCGCATGCGGAAGGTTGGACTATTTCGACGCGGCATGGACAGCCCTTTCCCTACTGTTGGCGTAGCAATGATCGCCCGCGATAGCGCGGAAACAATTCGGCGTGCTCTCGACTCAGTGCGCCCGATTGCCACCCAAATTGTGGTCGTTGATACGGGGTCGCGCGACCGTACGCCCACCATCGCGGCGCGGTGTGGGGCAGAGGTTTACTTCCACCCGTGGACCGATGATTTTTCCGCAGCACGAAACTGGGCACTCGGCTACCTGCGCACCGACTGGGCATTGATTCTCGATACTGACGAAGAACTCGATCACCAATCATTCACTGCTGTCCGGTCCGTGCTCCAGCAGACGCATGTCGGCGGAATCGAAGTGACCATCGTCAATGCGCTCGAAGGGAATGCCTACCATGAGCATCGCTACACGCGCATAGTGCGGTGCCATCGAGCCATTCGCTTTTCGGGGAAAGTTCACGAGCAAATTGCAGAGGCTATTCGCTCGGCTGGCTATGCAATCGTCGCCGCCGACGTTCGCATTCTCCACCATGGCTACCACCAGCTATCGCCAGAAAAAATCGAGCGAAACATTGCACTGCTGGAAACAGAACTATCGGCGCAGCCGGAGAGCATCTGGCATCGGTATCACTTAGGACTTGCCGAATTTGCTCGTGGGAACATTGACCGTGCATGGGCATTGCTCGAACCTGTGCGTAGCTCGGCAGAACTGTCGGTGGAGCAACAAGAGATGGCAACGATCCGCTGTGCCCAGTGTGCGCTGGCTCGCGACGATTTCCTTGCTGCCGAACGTCTGCTGGCATTTACCAGTGCCGATCGGCATCGCGAAGGATTGCGGCTATTCGTGCTGGCGGGTGTCCTGGCAGCGCAGCACCAATTTCATGCAGCCGCTGAAGTTCTGCAGTTGGCGCCGGTCTGTCAGTCCGGATTGGTCGAGCAACAGCAACGAGAGCTATTTGCCGAGCGGCTCGCCGCACTCGCTCAAAGTCGCAACACTCGCCGCGAAACCGTCTGGCAACCCGATCGCCAGTGGCGGGCTGTGTTCCGCTGATGGCTACATCTCAATGCTGGTGTGCAGCGCTATCTCTTCGAGAATGCTGCTGACGCGCAAACATTCGCTCAGTGCCCCTTCGAAGACGCTTGCTTTTCCCCGTGTGTGGACTTCCCAGGTCAAGTGCTCTGCTTCCTCGATGCTGCAACCGGTGGCTTTGATCAATTGCACGATGACTTCGTCGAAGGTGTGCCAGTCGTCGTTGTACAAAATGCACCTGGCTGGCGTCCCGATCGTGGTTTCGACCTCAGGCTCGGGTAACAGATGTTCAGTAGGTGGCATAGACTGACGGCACGGAAATTCCACATGTCCGCTTTGTGCGAAAATACTTTGTTTCGTAGTTTCGCGCCACCGAAGCTATCCTCCACACATTCTGGCAGTCACCCGACCATGACCGACAAAGAATTTCTCGACGCGCTCGATGCGATTATCGCAGAGCGACATATGCTCCAGCACCCGTTCTACCAAATGTGGAATCGTGGTGAGCTGACACTGGAGCAATTGCGGCAATACGCACTGGAGTACTATCACCAGGTGTACCATTTCCCGACGTTTGTCAGCGCCACGCATGCCCGCTGTGCTGATGATATGGCGGTTCGGCAGATGCTGCTGGAAAACCTGGTCGAGGAAGAGCAGGGCGAGAATAACCATCCGGAGCTGTGGCGCCGTTTCGGCGATGCGCTCGGTATTTCCCGCCAGGAGATGGCGTCGCGCCAATACCTGCCGCACACACGCAAATCGGTGGAAATCCTCCGTGAGCTTGCCTTCGACCCCAATCCCGCCGTGGGGCTGGCTGCACTGTATGCCTACGAGTCGCAAATTCCCGAAGTCGCGACGACCAAAATCGAAGGACTCAAAAAATTCTACAACCTCGACTCCGAGGACGCGCTCATCTTTTTCCAGGTGCACGAGCACGCCGACGTTATCCATCGCCAGGTGACACGCGATGCACTGGTGCGAATTTGCCGCACAGAAGAACAGCAGCGTACAGCGCTCGATGCGGCGCGTGAAGCTGCCGATGCGATCAATCTGCTGCTCGACGGTATCTATGAACGCTGGTGCTGCCCCAACGAAGCAGCAGCAGTGTAGCTTCCAAAGAAGATGGTCGGTATTCAGTGTATGCTGCGGTTGCTCTTGGTGAGCACCGCAGTTTTTTTTCTGCTGCAGTCACCACTACCGGCGCAACCGGTTATTCGAGCAGTCTGGCTCGACCAGCGCGATATCTTCGACTCAACGGCGGGGGAGTGGTTTTTTGCAGCACCGCTGGTCAATGCCCTGCACACGACAACCCGCCCATGGGTGATCGCCGATGAGCTGCTCTTCGGTGCAGGCGACCTGCTCGATACGGCATTGCTCTACGAGTCCGAGCGAAACCTGCGACGAACCGGTCTTTTCTCGCGCGTGGCGATGATTGTTGATACCGTTGCTGCCGATACGGTCGAGGTGACCGTCCTGACGCAAGATTTTTGGTCCACCAGCGGTGCAGTCTTAGTTGGCTCTGGTGGTGGTGCCTCCAGCCTCGGTGCGGAAGTCGAAGAGTTCAATCTTGCCGGAACGGGCAGTCGGCTTGGTCTTGAGATGCTCTACCGCACCGAAAATCAGATCGGTTGGCAAGCAGCCACAACACTCACCTGGCGACGATTGGCACGCTCGGAGGTGAGCCTGAGCGGTATGCTCTTTGCCAATCGCTACCGCACGGTGCAGCAGCTCAGCCTGCTCCAGCCGTATCGTACGCTGCGCACCCCGATTGCATGGAGCATCAGCGGCTTGAACTATTTCGGCTCGGATTTTTATTACCAGCGCGGAACAGGGCGCTACGAGTTGCTGCCCTTTCACATTCGGCGCGCCAGTGGATGGCTCAGCATCGGCACGACCGACGAAAACGAAGACCGACTCTTTGCGACGCTGCTTGTGAGCGCCGAAAGTGTTCGGCGAATCGCACCAGAATTTCGGCAAGCAGGCGATAACAGTGCGCGCATCTTTCTGTCGCTTTCGTCGCTGCGTCAGCATTTCCGCCGTATCAGCGGCTTGGATGGGTATTTGGTCGAGGACCTCGCCGTCGGCGCGTGGGGATCGGCAACGATCGGCTACTTTCTGCCCATGAATGCCGATGGCGAGCGACTATTCTACATCGGTGGTGAGGCAGAACAATCGGGCTTTTTTGCTGGTGACCAAGCCTATTTGTTCGGAAGAATCAACGCAGGGTCAGCGTTCCAGCGTGGTCAAGCTCGGTACACGGCTATCGAATCCTACGGGCTTGGTCATTGGCGCATGGCGCCGGCTTTGATCGTGGTCGGGCGATTCTGGCAGCAGACGGTTTGGAATTGGACTGCTTTCCGCCAGTTGGTCCTCGATAACGACGTCGGCTTGCGGAGTTATGCCGTCAATAGTCTGGTGGGCGATAACCGATTTCTGTACAACCTGGAGGTACGGCTCTTGCCGAGCTGGCGCCTGTGGATTTTTGGACTCAGCGGCGTTGCCTTTCTCGATGGAGGTGCCGTCTGGATGCAGGGCACATCATTTTCCCGAAGCCGATTTCACCACGCCGTGGGGCTTGGGGTTCGTTTTCATAATCTCAAGTGGCAGGAAGAGGGCGGCATTCTCCGGCTCGATTTTGCCTATAATTTCGACACGGGACGGATCGGGATCGTCTTTTCCAGTAACCAGCTCTTTTCGGCGGTGCGGTCACATCTTTTTGGTCTGCCCACGTTTTACGGCAGCGCCATTGATACCGAGTGATCACCGCACCAGCAGCAATGCGGGGGAGTTATCGCGGTCGAGGATATAGAGCCCCGGCAGCAGCGATGCCGTCGGGATCGAAGCGGTTTGCCCGTCGGAGGGGCATTCGAGCAGGATTCGTCCGAGGCAGTCGCGAACACGGACGGTTGCCGATGACTGCAGTAGGAGGGATTGTCCCTGATCGGCGACTTCGATAGGAGTTTCGACGGTGACGCCGCAGCGGCTGATAGCACGCCATTGAGTGGAGCGAGTCTCGAGCAGCAGAGGCAGGCACGCCGAGCCGCAGGGAGTGACGATGCAGAGTGTGTCGCGGTAGGAGCCGTGAGCGGTTGCGTACCAGCAGACGATGAGGTGGTGCGGTTGACCGGGCAGAAGCCGGAGGGGACGCTGGTGCTGAGGCAGAGACCATTCGACGTTTCGGGCAAGGACGATGTCGTCGAGCCAGAGAGTATCGGAGGAGGGGTTGGTGACTTCGATGGTATCGCAGTGGAGCGTAGCCAGCGGAGCCGAGCGGGGGGAAGCGCTGAGGAGTCGGATGCGCACCGATGGAAGCAGGGCGATGGTGATGGAATCGGACGTCGAGCAACCGGCGGAATCGGTGGCGGTCAGGGTGTAGGTACCGGGCTTGGTGACCGAGATTCGAGGGGAGGTTTGACCTGTTGACCACCGGTAATGAGCAAAGCCGTCGGAAGCCGAGAGAGTGACGGTGTCGCCATCGCAGAGGGTTGTTGGTCCGGTGATGGCGAGCGGTTGGGAGATGCAGCCGTCCATCAGCACCTCGATGGTCGGTGTGTTGCGGTTGTTGGTGTCGAGTCCGGAGATGGCTAAGACTGCACGATATGCCTTCGAGTTAGTTAGGCTTACAACTTGGAAATGTGCCCGTGTCTCAATCATTGTTGGACCTGCACTAACGCGCTGGTTACGCAAATCAATCCATTCTGTTGTTCTGGTCACGACCGTAGTGCGAAGTCCACCAATAAAACCTCCAACCACGAGAATACTGTCACTGTGCCACTGCGCTAAACCCAACGAACTTCGCCCGAACCTAAGAGAATCGGATAGCCGACTGAATATGTCGGGAGTATTTTCCACATACACGCTACGGACAAAGTTGAATGTGGGAGACTCGAAATAGGAACCACCGGTCGTAAGAAGTCTGCCATCCCAGAGTTTTAGTACAGTACCGGCACGATATTGTTCAGGGAGTAGCTGTATTACTGACCAACCTACGCCAGTGAACTCGAAGACTTCATTGGTTCTGAAGCTATTCGGACCACCATTTCGTCCGCCCCAAACGATGATGCGTCCGCTACTTGTTCGAGCAGAGACCAAATCAGTCATTGCATAGGGATAAGGTGGTGCTGGTTGACTTGTACCGATGCGAATGTCGAAAATTTCAGCGCTTGAAAGAGTGGTCAAGTCCTCAGCGCGTCCGCCGACAACCAGGATGCGGTGGTCATCGAGCCAGATTGCGGTGTGTTGACGGCGTGGAAAAAGTAGATTGCCGATGATACGCCACTGATTTGTTGTGCGATCGTACAGCTCGACTGTTGGTGTCAGAATTCCACTGCCACCCGCAACGGTGATTGAACCAGTAACGCCGCTAATGGCAATAACATTCGAGTCCGTAGTGAGCAGGGCGACAAATTCTGCTCTGCCCTCATTCATCGGTTGAGCAGGATAGACACGGTGTTGAGCAAGGTCAATGATCTCACACGTTTTAGTCGGTATACCGTTCTGTGGTCCTGATGAGTTGATGAATCCTCCCATCACTATAACTTTATCGTAGGCGATAGGAAGTGCTTGGAAGTAATGGCGTCCAGTCTGGAGAGGAGCTTCGAAATACTTCCATTCCTGTGTGGATGCATTAACCGCCAGGCTGAGAAGCCACGCATATAGACAACACCATGTATGTCTCGTCATGATGACTTCTTCCTGTTGTCATAGTGGCAAGAATACTACATTGTCGAAGTCTCCATCAATATCAGCAAGGAATGTCGGGATATCACTTTCTATCCGAGTCAATGAGCCATCAGTGTTAATGGTGTGCAGGGCATAGCCTAACTCCAGCAGGTATTTGATGGCAGGTGCCGATACAGCGAGTCCATTTCGATGAGGAGGAGATACCTCCATTATTATTCGTGGTTTATGGTATGTCAGTGTTTGGTACCCACCTTTGAGCACAAAAAGTTCTGCCCCTTCGACGTCTATTTTGAGCACTGTGGGAGGAGTATTGCCTTGTTCAAACACATACGCATCGAGCGTGATTGCATCTACGCTAATTGTACGATCGATCTTGTAGAGCATCTCAGGTACAAGTGTACTTAATCCCGACCAATCCGGAGGTAGATAGAATGTTACTTTTCCGTTAGTGTCCGACAGGGCAGTATTATTGAGTTTTTTGCGTGTGTAACGATGTAAGTTTGTCTCTAAAATGTGAAAGGTACGCTCTACTGGTTCAAAAGCGTGAACATCTGCGCCAAGCTCTGCAGCGAGCATTGAGTAAAAGCCAATGTTAGCTCCGATGTCGTAAAAGATATCCTGCTTTGTTAGTTGCCCATGTGTGATGAAATAACGGACAAGGCGTACTTCTTGTATTTCAGGAGGCATACCTTTCGCAATTGTGCGGAATAAGTCAGCGATGCGCATTTCAATGACAATCTCCTGTCCCCAGAATGTTTTGCTGCGAACTTGAAATCGTCCAAGCGGTGGGTATAGCTCTGTTAGGTAGTGAATGATAGAACCGTAAACGAAGGGAAAACCGAGCAACCTCGTTCGCTTGAATATACGAGCAATACGTGCTGGTACCGACGATGAATTGCGCTCCCGGCGAAGTTGATCCCATAATTGGGCACGTTGTAGGGATCGGGCTTGTTCAAAGTATCGAACTAGATCAGCAGGTGTCTGCATCAGGGGCATGAGGATAAGTTGACACCACAAAAATATCACGGCATACTTTCTTGTCCTGTTCCCAAATACTCCCTTTCGTCATCCGTCCATGGACTGCGCCCCGTTGGGGGATTTGGTTCCACTGTTCGATTGCGTTCGCATGATCGGCTTTCTTGCCAAACTCTTCGGTACAAAACACGACCGCGACGTTCGCCAGTTGCAACCGATTGTCGCGCGTATCAACGAAATCTACACGCAACTGTCAACGCTCAGCGATGAGGAGATTGGGCACCGTACCCATCACTTCCGCCAGCTCGTTGCGGAACGCAAAGAGCCGTTCCAACGCGAACGCGACGCACTGGAACAGCAGCTCCAGGATCCAGAACTCAGCCAGGATCAGCGCATTGACATCTACCAGCAAATCGCGCGCTCCGAAGACGCTGAATACGCTGCTGTTCAAACCCTCCTCGACGAGATTCTTCCGGAAGCATTCGCCTTGGTCAAGGAAGTTTGCCGCCGCTTAGCCGAGCGCCGCCATCGGTACGTCGTGACCGGTCACGAGATCGTCTGGGACATGGTGCCCTACGACGTCCAGCTCATGGGCGGCATCGTCCTCCACCAGGGCAAGATCGCCGAAATGGCGACCGGCGAGGGCAAAACGCTGGTTGCAGTCGCGCCACTCTACCTCAACGCGCTGGCAGGCTACGGCGCACACCTGGTCACGGTCAACGATTACCTTGCACGCCGCGATAGCCAGTGGATGAAACCAGTCTATGATATGCTCGGCGTCAGCGTCGGTTGCATCCAATCCCAAATGGAGACAGCCGACCGCAAAGCACAGTACGCCTGCGACATCACCTATGGCACAAACAACGAGTTCGGCTTCGATTACCTGCGGGACAACATGGTCTCCGATACTGCCGACATGGTCCAGCGCGGGCACTATTTTGCCATCGTGGACGAAGTGGACTCTGTCCTCATTGACGAAGCCCGCACACCCCTGATCATCAGCGGTCCGGTCAGTTCCTCGAGCGACGAAAAGTTTGTCGAGATGAATCCACGCGTCCGCCGCCTTGTGGACGCACAAGCCCGACTGGTCAATGCGATCGTCAGTGATGCAGAACGCCTGCTCAAAAGCTCTGCCAAAGACGACCGCGAAAAAGCTGGACTGGCGTTGCTGCGTGCCTATCGCGCTATGCCCAAACACAAAAAGCTGCAGAAGCTGCTCCAGGACCCCGACACCATGAAACTCATGCGCGAAACCGAACTCTACTACCTCCGCGACCAGGGACGCCATATGCACGTCGTTGATGAGGAGCTCTACTACGTCATTGACGAGAAAAATCACACCATTGACATCTCCGAGAAAGGGCGTCAGCTCCTGGCAACCGCGCAGGAGGACCCGAACATGTTTGTCATTCCCGATATCGCTGCCGAAATGAGTGCCATCGAGGGTGACGCAACACTATCACCGGAAGAAAAGCAGCGGCGCAAAGATGAACTCCACCGCCTCTACGCCGAACGCAGCGACCGCATTCACATTGTCACGCAGCTCCTGCGCGCGTACTCCCTCTACGAACGCGACGTCGAGTACGTCGTCCAGGATAACAAAATCAAAATCGTGGACGAATTCACCGGACGTATTCTGGAGGGACGACGCTATTCCGACGGGCTGCACCAAGCAATCGAAGCAAAAGAAGGCGTTCACGTTGAGCGCGACACGCAGACCTACGCAACCATCACCATCCAGAACTATTTCCGCCTCTACCGGAAGCTGGCTGGCATGACCGGTACAGCCGAAACTGAAGCGGCTGAGTTCTACCAAATCTACAAGCTCGACGTTGTGGTCATCCCGACCAATAAGCCCGTCATTCGCAAAGATTACGACGACTTGATCTACCGCACCAAGCGAGAAAAGTACAACGCGGTGATCGAAGAGATTCAAAAACAGCTTGCCGCCGGACGAGCCATCCTGGTTGGCACAACCAGCGTTGAAACAAGCGAAGTGCTCTCGAAAATGCTCCGCCGGGTCGGGATTCCGCACAACGTGCTCAACGCTAAACACCACGAACGCGAAGCAGAGATCATCGCGCAGGCCGGACGCAAAGGAGCTGTCACGATCGCCACGAACATGGCAGGTCGCGGAACGGACATCAAGCTCGACGACGACGTTCGCGCTAATGGTGGGCTGTGCATCATTGGGACAGAGCGGCACGAAGCGCGCCGTATTGATCGCCAGCTCCGTGGTCGCGCCGGACGGCAGGGCGACCCCGGCTCGTCGCAATTTTTCATCTCGCTGGAAGATGACCTTATGCGGCTTTTCGGCGGGGAACGCATAACCGCACTGATGCAACGGCTCAAGGTGGACCTCAAAGAAGGTGAGCCGATCCAAGCTCGAATGCTCACACGCGCCGTCGAACGAGCACAAAAGAAAGTCGAGGAAAACAACTTCGCCATTCGGAAGCGCCTGCTCGAATACGACAACGTCATGAACCAGCAGCGTGAAGTTATCTACGACCGTCGCCGGCATGCCTTGCGGGGTGAACGTATGCGGAGCGAAGTCTTTGCTGCGCTCGAGGACCTGGCTGGCTACTGGTACGACGAAACGCACGGCGATTCCGAAGACAGCGATAATCTCGAGGCACTCAAAAACCACGTCCGAACAACGCTGCTCTGCGAGCTGCCATTGACAGCGGAACAATTCCGCACAATCAGCCGTGACGAGTGCATCGCGCGCATTGTCGAAGTGGCAGAAGAGTTCTACCGCCGCAAAGAAGAAACGCTGGGCGCTGATTTTATGGCGCAACTGGAGCGATACGCCGTGCTCACCGCCATTGACGACAAATGGCGGGAGCATTTGCGCATCATGGACGAAGTCAAAGAAGGAATCTACCTGCGGGCGTATGGACAAAAAGACCCGCTGCTGGAATACAAGCGCGAAGCGTTCACGCTCTTTCAACAGCTCCTCATCGAAATTGCCAAGCAGACGGTTGAGATTGCGTTCAAGTTCTTTCCCGTTGTTGAATCACCGGAGCAACCGCGGCAGGCACTGCCGTTGCGTCGTGCACGCCGCTCACGCAGTAGCTCACTGCTCCAGCCGGAATCGGTTGCGGTCGAAACGCTCACATACGACCGTCCGGAATCGGGCGATCCATTGATCACCGGTGCTGTACCGCAGCAGGAGCCCAGCCGCCCGCTACCGGTTCAGACTATTCACCGGACGCAGCCGCGCGTCGGACGAAACGATCCCTGCCCGTGCGGGAGCGGCAAAAAGTACAAGCACTGTTGCGGCAAGAACGCCTGATGCGCGCTACCTCGAGAACAGTCGTTGTTGTGCACGGCGGGTATTCAGCGCGGGCACGTGTCTTTACCTGACCAGCAGCATCAGGCATTGCGCTGAGCCGTTCGGCGTGTTAGCTTGGGCGCGATACGCTCCCGCTGCCCAGGTGGAAGCATCTATCTCAAGCCGGTGCTCACCCGCACTCAACTTTCCATCCACCAGCGTTTTCACTTCGCGCCCAAGCACATCAAACACCTTCAGCGTCACATGCGAATTGTGCGGAAGCCAGACGCGAATCGTGGTGGATGCACGGGCAGGATTGGGGTAACACTCCACCGAAAGGTGAACGTCACCGGTGGGCATCTGGTCAACTGCTGAGGTCTGCGGACCGATGATTGCGTTGAGGTATTGCCAGATTTGATCATTGAACGCTGTGGTGACCTCTGCCGATGAGTCGGGAGCATCGCCCATGCGCACCAGGATCAGCCGTCTGCTGGGGACGACATTGAGAATTTGCCCGTCTTTGCCCAGAGCGGCGATCATGTCTGGCGGTGCATTCGGCATCAGTGGACCAGTGAAAACGTACTGCAGGCGAGGCAGCATAAAGGCACGCTGACCGTTGAGCCACCAGAGGTAGCCATACGACGGGTTCAGCTCTTGCGAGGGTGTCGTCATGCGGCGGAAATACGCGGTGTCGTGCAGCAGCGTATCGCGAGCCCAAACACCGCGGTTGAGAATCAGCAACCCAAACCGCGCCATGCTGCGGGCATTGCTGAGGAGCACGTTGTTGTAACCACTTTTGATCCAGATGCCCGTCATGCCGGTCCGTGATTTGAGTGCTTGGGCAAAGTAGGTGTTGAACGATTTGCCGGTCGCTGATTCGAGCACGTTTTCCAGCAGGGTGTAGGGTGCATTGTGGTATGCCCAGCGTGTTCCCGGTTCCGCTCGGCAGCGCAAGCAGCTCGGCAGCGTACAGTACGGAACAACCACAGCATCATCGAGACCGCTGGTCATGGTCAACTGGTGCCAAACGGTGATGTGCTGTTCTTGCTCAGCGGTGCAGGATGTCCACCCGCTACCAAGATACGTTGACGACGGTGCCTCGATCGAGAGCGCACCATCTTGCTGCGCCATGCCCACCAAGAACGCTGTAACGCTCTTGCCAGCCGATGCCCAATACCAGATACTGTCGCCCGTGAAACTGCCGAAATATCGTTCGAGCACGATTCGACCGTCCTGCAGCACGATGAACGCTTTCGTGTTGCGACTTTCCAGAAAAGCAAGCAGTGAATCAATGCGTTCGACATGCCAGCCAAGCGAGGCTGGTGTAAGCGTTTCCCATGTGCTCCCGGCAATCGGCGGAAAGTACAGCGGTTGTGCGCGTGTGGGAACAAAGCAGGTACCAAGTGCCAGGCAACAACCAAACAAACGGAGAAACAGGTGCATCCGGTGTGCTCCAAGGGTGAGTAAGTCTGCAGACTTTGACCGATGCCCGGCAAAACTGGTTGAATCGCACGCCTACCACCGCAGCAGCGGCAGTCGGTACTGCTGCGCTCCAATCCGAACCACAACCACGTACAGACCGCGTGCAATGCTCCGCAGGTCGTAGGAAAGTTCCGTAATCGGTGCCGACGATACGACAGACTGCTCCCCGACGAGGTGACCGACCAGCGTGTAGAGTTGCACGGTGATACTGCCTTCAGCTTTGATGCGAACCGTGACGTTGTCCTCGGCAGGGTTGGGAATGAGCTCGATGGCAGGTGTACTCGACTCTGCAGCCGAGATGCTGGTGAAAACAAAGTCCGCACTGGTGGCACTGCAACCGTTGGTATCGCGAATCTGGACGCGATACCGACCCTCCTCGGTGGGACGATAGTGCTGCTCGGTTGCGCCGGGGATTGGTTCATCATCGCGCAACCATTGATACTCGGCAGCGATTGCCGATGTCCGGAGTGTATCACCCTGCCGTTCGATTGTAGGGGTCGGCGGTAGCGGATAAAACGTAACGCGAACGGTATCCGATGAGCCACGGCAACCCGATGGCGTTTGAACATGCACAACGTAGGCACCGCTTGCTGTCACCGGCAGACGGCGCGAGGATGCACCCATGCTCCAGGTGTACAGGACATAGCCCGGACCAGCATCGAGTGTAATGGTGTCGCCCAAGCAGGCGCTGAACCGTCCGCTCAGCGATGTTACAACCGGTCGAACGGTTGTATCGCGGGTGATGGTGACGGTGTCGGAGCTGCCTTGGCAGCCAGCCTGAGATGTGCAGATGCACCAATATCGCCCTGGCTCGCGAACAGTGAGAAGCCGCGTCGTTGCGCCGGTGTTCCACAGGTAGGCAGCAAAGCCATCGCCGGCATCAAGACGTGTTGAGTCATTCCCGCAGAGCGTTGCCGAGCCAATGATGGTGATAACGGGTGCTGGTATGCCGACGACAGACACCCTGATTGGATCGGATTGGGTTCGGCAACCATTGGTGTCGGTCGCGATGACGCTGTATGTGCCGCTTGTTCGGATGACACGGCGGGCTGTCGTTATTCCATCGAGCCAGAAGAACGTCGCGCCGGGAACCGACCGTGCTGTAAGCACGACGCTATCACCCTGGCAAAACTGCAAACGCCCGGTAATGTCCACTGTCAGTGCAGGTCGGGGCAAACGAGCAGCAAGGAGCGTGTCCGAGGTACTGCTGCATCCATTGGCATCGGTGACAGTGACCGCATACGCGCCCCCGCTCCGAACGGTGATGCGTTGTGTGGTTGCGCCGGTGTTCCACCGGTAGGCGGCGTAGCCTGCCGGTGCTTCCAACACGAGTGAATCGCCCTCGCAGAACGGATTGCGACCGTACACGGTGATTGCTGGGACGGCAGGACGTGCATAGACGGTACACTGAACCGTTGCCGAACGTGTGCTACAGCCGGCAGCATTGGTGACGGTTACGTCCAGCGAGTGGACGCCGACCGAGCGGATAACAATGCGCTGTGTCGTATCGCCGGTATTCCACTGGTAGCGCACGATGCCGGTTCCCGAGGCGGTTGCGATAATCGAATCGCCAAAGCAGACAGCCTCTGCCGAGAGCGTGACGGTTACCGACGGACGCTGATTGACCGTAATCGTCACAAACGCTGTATCGCTCGCTGGACCGCTCGTCACGATAAGTTGCACCTGAAAAACGCCTGGATTGGGAAACACCACCGCAACGGACGAATCCGTCGAAACCGATGGAATGCCACCCGGGAACGTCCAGTTACGCGCAGAGACAGAGCCGCTGGACGCGTCGGCAAAACGGATTGTGTCGCCAGCGCAAATGGTGGTCCTCGATGCCCAAATCGAGGCGACGAGCGATTGCACCAGGAGATTTCCTCGCCAGATGCCGCGTCCGTAGGTTGCTGCGTAGATGCGGTTGGTTGCCGTGTCCAGCTCCAGATCGCGGACGATCACATTCGGCAAGCCGTCGTCGTAGCTTATCCACTGCGAGCTGCCTGGCTGGCGTAGATATATGCCGATGTCGGTGCCCACGTATGCATTTCCGGAGCGCGGATCAATGGCGATGCAATTGACAGGCACATTCGGAAGTCCTGTGCTCACGTTGCTCCATGTTGCGCCACCGTCGGTTGAGCGGAACACTTTCTGTCCACTTGCCCAGTTGCTGCACGTTGCCCAGAGTATGCTCGCATCGGTTGGATCAATCGCAACGCTACTGACGCTCGATGGGAGATTGCTGCCAATTGCCGTCCAGTTTGTTCCGGCATTGGTCGTGCGGTACATAGCCGTTGCGGTTCCAACGACGATGGTGTTTGGATCGGAGGCAGCAACGGCAAGGTAAGTTGCGCGGGCATTGGTGGCAAATGGTGTTCCCAGTGATGTCCAGTTGGTACCGCGATTGGTCGAGCGATAGACGCTGCGGTATGCAGCGTAGAGCCACTGCGGATTCGATGGGTGCATCACCAGTGGCGTCACCCATGCGCCGTTGTTTGATTCGCCCGAGGGCGTAATGCTCGACCACGACGACCCGCTATTGGTCGAACGGTAGAATGCACCGTAGTACACCGAGCAGTACATCGTCGAAGGCGTTACCCAGTCAATGCTGTTTTCCATGCCGTCGCCGCCATAGACTTGCGCCCACGCACCAGCACTGGTTCGGCGGTTTGTTCCGTTGTCCTGCGTGCCGGCAAGGATAGTAGGAGTCGAACTTCCGCGGGTATGGCTCATGCGGTACACTTGCAGAATCGCTAATCCGCCGCTCAGATCGGTCCAGGAGGTGCCCAGGTTGGTCGTGGTGAACACGCCGCCATCGTTGCCAACCCAAAGCTCCGTTGTGCCGGGCTTAAAGAGCATGGCGTGCTGGTCGGCGTGGACATACGGGATGGACGTTCCTGCCACCCAGTAGCTGGAGATTGTCCATCCCTGTCCGGCATTAGTCGAGCGCCAAATGTTGATTCCACCAGCAAAGAGCATCGTTGAGTCGGTCGGATGCACAGCCAAGCAGAGGTCGAACCAACCTTGTCCGCCGCTGCTGGTGCCGCTGGTGTTACCGCCCAAAATATTGGGCGACGATGACTGCTGCGACCAGGTCGAGCCGGTGTCGAGGCTCATGTAGAGTCCGTAGAAGCCGTTGGTTGAGGCACTCGAGCAGAGTGCATAGACGCGCCGGGGTGCCGTCGGTGCCAGCGCCAGTGCGATACGGTTGACGCTGGTGTTCGACCAGACCGACGACCAGCTTATGCCTCCATCGGTTGAGCGAAGCACGGCAGCGCCGCCGCTCTGCGAATAGGTTGAAGCAAAGATGATCGCTGGGTTGGTGGGGTGCATGTGCAGTTCCATGGTGAAACTGCTGGTGCGCTGGGACCATGTCTGCCCAGCATCAGTCGAACGCCAGATGCCGGTGCTGGTCGCAGCCAGCAGCGTTGACGGTGATGCCGGAAAAATCAGGATAGCCGAGACAACACGATTCTGGTTAGTCGTCCAGGACAGTCCGGTCGTTGTCCATGTGGCGCCACCATCGGTGCTTTTCAAAATCCCGACGCCATAGGTATCGCGGGCATCGCGGTCACCGGTGCCCAGATAGATCACCTGCGGGTTCGATGGGTCAATCGCAATGGCGCTTACACCTAAGGTTGCCAGCGTATCAGTGCTGCTCGACCAGGTATTGCCGGCATCGGTGCTCTTCCAGAGTCCGCCGCTGGGCGAGCCAACAAACACAATGCTGGTGTTGGTTGGATGGAACGCAATGCAGTTGATGCGTCCAGCACCGCCGTTGCTGGGGACATCGGTTGGTCCCAGGTGAGTAAAGCTGGCGCTCGATTGAGATCGCGCTCCTTTGCGCATGCGTGCTTGTTGGCGCTGCGCTGCGATTTTCTTTTGCAGCTCTTGCCAGAGAATCTCGCCGCTGGGGAACGAGCCATCGGGCATGAGTCGGAGACGCCAGAAGTCTGCCCACCGCCCAAAGTGTTCGGCGTCTTCTTCGCGCACGTGCTCGTCGCCCTCGACTTCCTCCTCGGGACGCGCCGGTGCCAGCGTCCCGTGTTCGCGCAGAAATGCTCGCTCAATATCGGCAAAGCGTGCGCTCGAATCGCGCAATAAATCGTGCCATTGTGGCTGCTGGGCAACAAGGACACTTGCACCGATCAGCATCAGTCCGAATGCGCGCAATCCCGTCATGGCTGATTGGGGTGGGGATATTGAACTGGTGAAAAATACGAACACATTCGAAAAAAACAATGGCGCCGGACCAGGACAATACACGCACCGACGAGTGCGTCACTGCTGGCGTTTTTTGTTCGATGGAGTTGACCGATTATGCAATTGTTCGGCACCGTTGCTATTGTGAGCATTTTTCTTCCGGTGCTGCTTTACGCTCAAGCTGCAGTGCGGGGGAAAGTCCTCGATCGTACGACCAATCAACCAGTTGGCTACGCAACAGTCAGCCTGCACCGAGCGGGCGATACCAGCAATCGAGCGGTGCGTGGGGCGCTGTCGTTGCCCGATGGGACGTTTCTGCTGCGTGGCGTGCCGGCGGGTCTGTACCGTCTGCGCGTTCGCATGATTGGCTACAAGACCGCCGTGCGGGATTCGATCAGTGTATCGGCAAGCGGCGAGCTTGCGCTGGGGGCTGTAATGCTCGAACCGGAAGCAATTGAGCAGCGTGCCGTCGAAGTTCAAGCCGAACGCGAACTCCACGAGGTGCATCTGGACCGGCGCGTCTATCAAGTGGGCAAAGACCTAACCGTTGCCGGGGGCACTGCAACCGATGCCCTGCAGAATGTGCCCGGAGTGACCGTTGACCAGGACCGCACGCTCCAACTTCGGGGCTCCAGCAATGTAGTGATCCTCGTTGATGGAAAGCCCACGACGCTGACCGGCGGTGATCGCAGCGGTGGCAGTGGGCTCGATAACATCCCCGCCGATGCAATCGAAGCAATCGAGGTGGTAACAACGCCCGATGCACGGTACGATGCCGATGGTGGTGCGGGCATTGTCAACATCATCCTCAAACGCCAGCGCCAGCAAGCATTCACCGCATTCGGAAGCCTGACTATCGGCACGCGTGATAAGTACACCGGCTTTGCGTCGTTGGGTGCGCGAACGAGCACGCTGCGGCTGGATGCAACCTATAACTATACGCTGCAAAACTTCGACTTCGACCGACGCACCTGGCTTGTGCCGTATCTCGGTGATGCCGAATACCCTGGCTTGGTAACGGGCAGCCGACCGGTCCGCACAGAAACACACGCACCCCGACTTTCGCTGGAGACTGACCTATTCGATGGAAGCGGAACGCTGTCGGCAACGCTGGGTGGCATGCTCCAACAGCAACGCACCCAGTCTGATCTCGACTACGCCTACTACACACGCCAGGGAAATGGAGGGGAACCACTACCCACTGGGCGCACAGAATATCGCACCAGCACTGAGCAGGATACGACCACAGGCATCGAAGCAAGCCTTGGCTACCGTCACCGCTTCGATGAGCAGTGGTCGCTGAGCACCGATGCACGCTACCTGGTCAATCGCACAGAAACAGGGCAGACTGGTACGCTGCGTATTCCCAACGATGGCGTCGGGGCAACCAACCGTGCTTTGTCCTGGCAACGTTTCGAGCAAGCATCGGTGCAAGCCGATGCAACCTACCGCATCCCATCAGGCGGTCAGCTTGATTTCGGACTCAAAGGTTCCTGGCGAGAGCTTCGCACTAGCCAGCGTATTACGGCGGACACAACCGATCCACTGGCTACCGTTCTCACCACCAACGTTGCAGCGACCGTGACCGAAGAAATTGGTGCTGCCTACGTGCAGGCAACACTGCCGCTCGATGCGCTCCAGATTAGTGGGGGACTGCGTGCCGAAGCGACCGAATTTCGGGTTGGACTTGATACGGCGGCATTTCGACAGGTGTACTGGAATTTGTTCCCCTCGCTGAGCATTGCCTATACTGCCAGCCCGCTTTTCCGCATGGCGGTGCGATATAGCCGGCGTATCAGCCGCCCCTCGACTAATGCACTGACGCCACTGCTAAACCTGGACGATCCCTACAATCTTCGCAGCGGCACGCCGACGCTCCAGCCGGAGCTTGTACATTCCGCTGAGCTGGGCGCTACGGCTGTGCTGCCGTGGATAACGGTCGCGCCCACACTCTACTGGCGCATGCATAGCAACCTGCAGGGACGCTACCGATCGTTCGACACACTTCGCTCGGTGACGCGGCTGGTCTTTGCCAACTGGGATCGAATGGATGTCGGCGGCGTTGAATTGATGCTCCAGGCACCGATTGCGACGTGGTGGCGTTCGACGCTTGTCGGGAGTATTGCCTACCAGCGTATCGAAGCAGGGTCGGTGCAGGCGGGACTATCCAACCGCGGATGGACTGCTACGCTCAATTGGCAGAACGTCTTTTCGCTCGGCGATGGCTGGAGTGCTCAGATTGGCTACAACCTGCGCCGTGTCGGTCCGATTGCCCAAGGCAGCATCGGCACCATCCGTGCGGGCGAGCTTGCTGTGCGGTATGAATTCTTCGACGGCAGAGCATCGGTGGCACTTCGCGTGACCGACCCCCTCGACGAACGTGTATTTACGATTGCGATGCGTACAGCAACATTCGACCAGGACCTGCGTTTCAAGCGGGAATCGCGCATTGCCTTTCTGACGCTGTCGTACCTGTTTGGGTCGGGGACACCACCGCTCAAAGATGGCGAGATACGCCCTCCCTCCGACGAGATGTAGGCAACGCGTTAGAGAATGTAGCCGAAGAGTGCGTCGAGCACCAATATTGCCGCTGCCGAGAGGGTGAAAGCGCGGACGGTGCTATTGCCAACGCCTTCGGCGCCACCGCTGGTTTTCATTCCCACGTGGCATCCAATCAGCGCCGTGGTCCCGCCGAATACCATGGACTTGAACAAGCCAATGCTGACTTCGCTGGTGCGAAAGTAGCGCACGATGGAATCGAAAAACATCGCAGCCGAAAACTCGAACTTGAGTGCCGTCAGGACGAACGCGCCTGCCAGAGCGACGAGGTTCGAAAACACAGCCAAAACCGGCATCATCGTTAGCGCTGCCAGCACGCGGGGCATGCCCAAATACCGGTTGCGATCAATTGCCATCATCTCGAGTGCATCGAGCTGCTCGGAGACAGCCATTGTTCCGATTTGCGCGGCAATGGCTCCGCCGACCCGACCTGCAATGACCAGCGCTGTCAGGACGGGGGTTAGCTCGGTAAACACCACGGTTGCAATCGAACCGCCGATGTACGGGCGTGCGATGCCGATGAGGTTGAATTTGGCAAAAAGGTTTGTTGCCTGCAGTGCGGCGATCGCGCCGGTAAACGAGCCGATCAGCAAAACCAGGGGCAGCGAATCAGCGCCCACTATCGCCATTTGCTGCAGCACAAGATGCCGATCGCGCACAAGGCGGGGCGCATAGCGGAGAATGCGTCCCAGCAGGGCCAGTACTGCACCGAATTCGGTGACAAAACCCAGGACCAACCGTCCAATCCAGGCAAGGATTTTGAGCATAGAGGGCAATACCATCACGCTACAACGGCACAAAGCTACGGAGCACCGCTGCCGCGAGCACAAGCGCTGTTGCCCCCAGTGAGATTGCCACGATTTGCCGCGTGCTGCGCTCTGCACGGATGAGCGTGATGACCAATTTCACGATCGTGTTGACCAGCATCGCCGCAGCGATGGTTGACACGGCAAGCTCAGTGCTGATGATCTGGTCAGTTGTCTGGTGTGCCATTGCCAGTGTGATCGCATCAACGTCGGCAATGCCACTGACGGCACCGAGTGTAATCACGCCCGATTGTCCCAGAGTCTGCCGGAGCAGGGCAGCCGCTGTGGAAATGACGGCATATACAATTCCGAACAGCAGTGCTGAGTGCAGGCGTGCAGGATTGCCCGGCGGCGAGGGTGTTACCAGCGCGTGATCTGCCGGCTGCAACGGCATTCGGCGTATGCTGAGCCAGAGTGCACCGATACCCACTACTGCGCACGCAAGCAGCAGCGGAAGCAGCGCCACCAACAACGAGCGCGAGATAATTCCGGCGTAGAATCCCACACGCCCCAGCATCACAGCAGACCCCAGCGCGATTCCAAGACCGTAGAGTGTTCCGTGCTGTTGATTCTCACGGCTCTGCGAGGCAAATGCCCACGTGATCGCGGTCGAGGAAACTAAACTCCCGACGACCGCACCCAGCACGATGCTGTGCCGCGCGTGGAGGTACTTGGTGGCAACATAACCAGCAACATTGATACCGGTGACCAACACTACGACCGTCCACACGCGGCGAGGATTGAGTACGCCAGCAGGACCAAGCGGCACATCCGGCAAAAGTGGCAGCACAACGGCTGCAACGATGGCAAATGTCACGATTGCGCGAATGTCGTCGGGGGTGAGCGTTTTGACCCATTCGTGGAGCTGGGTTTTTCGCGACAGCAGAACAGTACCGATGACGGCAGCCAGCAATGCAGGGATGGTGTAGCCGCTGCCGAGAGCAACCCCGACGACGCACGTCAACAGCAATGCCAGTTCAGTGGTAATGCCGCGTGCTTGCCCGCGAATGCCGGCAGCAACAGCGATGCCGGCGATTCCAATGATGCCAGCCGCTGCGATGATGCCACCCTCACTGCGGCCGATGATCCCAACGACGTAACCGATGATGCTGCTGAGCGGGAAGGTGCGAATTCCCCCAATGGCGGTATGCCGAACGCGCTTGGATACTTCGCGCTCGGTGCCGATGAGTAAGCCCAGTGCTACTGCTAAAGCGAAGTTGACAAGCTGCCAGGTTTCCAGAGCCATCGCGCAGAACGAACCGTTCTCAACAATTGCAACATACAACCGCCGGCACCGATGGAATCACCGCGCGCGTCTGCAGCCATGCCGTAACTTCGCAGCCCGAATTGTTTGCATTGCTATGGCACGCCCCTCGACCGAGCACGTCCTGATTCTCGATTTTGGTTCACAGGTTACCCAGCTCATTGCGCGTCGCATCCGCGAATGCGGTGTCTATGCCGAAATTGTCCCGTACCGCATTTCGCTGGATGCGCTCTGCGCTGCATCACCGCGCGGTGTGATCCTGTCGGGTGGACCAGCAAGCGTCTATGATGCCGATGCACCGCGCCTTTCCTTCTCGGTCGAGACGCTTGCGGGAGAACACGGCATTCCGGTTCTCGGCATTTGCTACGGCTTGCAGTTGATTGCGCACCAATGCGGAGGGCGTGTTGTTGCCTCTCAGCGTCGCGAATATGGGCGTGCCCAGTTGTGGGTGGATGATCCCAACGACCCACTGTTTGAGGGTGTTCCATCGCCGACAGTGGTCTGGATGAGCCACGGTGATGCCGTCGTCGCAGTCCCGGAGGGCTTTGAGCCAGTCGCTCATACCGAGAGCGCGCCATACGCAGCGATTCGGCACCGCACCATACCGATACGCGGTGTGCAGTTCCATCCAGAGGTTCACCACACCGAGTTCGGTGCCCGCATGCTCGAAAACTTTGTGCGTCGAATCTGTGGGTGCTCTGCTCACTGGACGCCCGAGCAGTTTATCGCCTCGTCGGTGGAGACAATCCGGCGCCGTGTCGGCGATCGCGGCGTCGTCTGTGCCTTGAGCGGCGGGGTGGATTCAACCGTCGCTGCGGTGCTGGTGCATCGTGCCATTGGCGAGCAGTTGCACTGCATCCACGTTGATACCGGCTTGATGCGCGCTCGCGAAAGCGACACAATCGAACGGCTCTTCCGCGAGCACTTCGATATTCCGCTGACGGTTGTCAATGCCAGCTCGCTATTCCTGGAGCGACTGCGCGGTGTGACCGATCCGGAGCAGAAACGAAAAATCATCGGGCACACGTTTATCGAGGTATTCGAGCAGGAAGCGGCACGTTTTCCCGACGTTGGTTTTTTGGTGCAGGGGACGCTCTATCCCGACGTCATCGAATCGCAGAGCGTCAACGGTCCTTCGGCGACGATCAAGTCGCATCATAACGTCGGCGGCTTACCAGAGGTGATGCAGTTGGAGTTGGTCGAGCCACTGCGCGAGCTATTCAAGGATGAAGTGCGTGCCGTTGGTCGTGCGCTCGGGGTGCCGGATTGGTTCATCGAGCGGCATCCGTTTCCCGGTCCTGGCTTGGCGATCCGCATCATCGGCGAGGTCACGCCCGAGCGGCTGGCAATACTTCGTCAAGCTGACGACATTTTCATCGAGGAACTTCATCGTGCAGGGCTATACGGCGCAATCTGGCAGGCGTTCGCTGTGCTCCTGCCGGTGCAGACTGTTGGCGTTATGGGCGATAGCCGCACATACGAGCACGTCTGTGTTCTTCGCGCTGTCACCAGCACCGACGGAATGACTGCCGACTGGTATGGGCTGCCCCACCACGTCTTGGGGCAAATTTCCAGCCGGATCACCAACGAGGTGCGTGGCATCAATCGCGTCTGCTACGACGTAACGTCGAAGCCACCGGCAACGATTGAGTGGGAATAACGGCTGCTGAACCCATGCACCTAGATTTTGGCGTTTTTTTGGCTGCTGCCTGCGGGTACCTTCTTGGGTCAATCCCGACGGCGTGGCTGTTGGTGCGTGCCTACACCGGCAAGGACCTTCGCCGCGAGGGAAGCACCAACATCGGCGCCCGCAATAGCTACGAAGTTACCGGCAAAGTCTGGATGGGGATTGTCGTTGCGCTGGCGGATGCAGCCAAAGGTGCGGCTGCAGTGATCCTTGCCCGATCGCTCAGCGGAGATTTTCTTGCGGTAGCATCGGCTGCTGTGAGCGTGGTCATTGGACACAACTGGAGCGTGTTCCTGCGGGGACGGGGCGGGCGAGGCTTAGCACCAGCAGCAGGGGTTGCTCTGGCAGTCAATCCATTGCCGCTGGTGCTCTGGCTGCTCATGTATGCGACGGGGTACTATGCAATCGAGCGGCATGTGCACGTCGGTAATGTTGCCGGCACGCTCGGGACAGCAATTTTGATTGCCAACACGCCGGGCGCGCTCATTCATCGGTTAGCGGTGGCAGAGCCGCTCCATGTTGTGCAGTTCAAACTTGCGGTCGTTGCCATCTGCATCGCAATCCTGATTCGCCATATTGAGCCGATGCGCCAGTTCCTGCGCCAGCGTCGCCACGACTAAGGCAACAGTACCAATTGTCGAAACCGCTCAGAACCGATCGTGAGCGTTGCGCAATAGACGCCGCCCGCCAGGTGTGCTGTGTCGAGTCGAAAGGAGTGATCACCATTGGTGCAATAGCCCCAGTGCCAGCAGGCTGAGTGTCTGCCGCGTAGATCGGCAAGCTCCAGTTCAATCGGCGCCGGTTGCTGAAGCGATAGATGGAGCAGTGTTTCCCCGTGGGTAACGATTGCCCAGCTCGGCAACGCCGGCGAGGGAACAGATGATGTTGCAACCGTTACTTCAACAATGCGGTCATCGCCGCTGCGGGGTGTGCCACGCCCGTCGCGGTTGCTGGTCGCCACGAAAACGCGCCCATCAGGCGAGACACACACATCGCGCAAACGCCCAAGCTCTCCAATCAGAACATGCTGCTCGTCAATAACCCGCCGCCGAGTTGAATCAAGCCGCAGTACAACTAACCGAGCCGCTTTCAGCGTTGTCAGCAGCAGCGAGTTTTGCCAGCCTTGAATCCGGTCGGATGCGTAGTAGTCCAGTCCGCAGGGTGCAATCGTCGGTGTCCAGGCAGCGATCGGTTCAACGACGGCATTAGCTTGGCAGAATGCTTGTTCAGTGGGTGAGTTGCAATACCCCATCACGGTGGGCCAACCGTAGTTGCGACCGCGCTCGATGATGTTGATCTCGTCGTCGTTGTTGGGTCCGTGTTCGGAGCTGTAGAGGATGCCGCCGAAGTATGTCAGCCCCTGCGCATTGCGGTGACCAAGCGACCAGATCGGATTGCCCGGGAATGGATTATCGGCTGGTATGGTGCCGTCGAGGCGAAGGCGGAGAATCTTGCCTGCCAGACTCTGAACGTCCTGCGACCGAGAGGGGACGTTTGCATCCCCTGTGGTGACAAGCAGCGTGCGGTCGGGCAGGATGAGCAGGCGGCAGCCATCGTGGATGGTCGCTCCCGGAATGCGGTCGAGCAGAATGCGCATATCGCCGAGCGCAGAGCCGTCGTAGGTAAAACGTGCCACGCGCTCGAGAATTTGCGAGCCGTCGCGGTAGGTGTAGGCGACGAACACATGCGGTGAATCAGCAAAGTTGGGGTGCAGTGCCATGCCCAGCAAACCGCTTTCACCCTGTTCGTACACATCGCTGAGCGTTGCAATGACCTGTTGCTGCCCGGTTTCGGGATGGATGCGGCTGATGCGGCCGGGGCGCTCGGTGACCCAGAGCCAGCCATCGGGACCCCACCGGACTTCCCAGGGCGTGTCCAGTCCGGTGGCAACAGTCCGGATAGACACGGTTTGAGCCGGTGCAGCGATCGAGAGAGCAAGCACAACAACAACCGTGCAGCAGCGCATAAGCACTTGTACCGACAGTGTGAAACCTGCGGGAAAATACAACCGGTGACGCTCTCTCCGCGGTGGACAGGGGTGCATTAGGCAGGGCGCTGACCGAATATCCGCGTGCCGATACGGAGGATCGTTGCACCTTCTTCGATGGCGATGGGGTAATCACCCGACATGCCCATCGATAGCTCGGTGAAATGCTCCAATCCAAAATCGCGCGCCAGTTCATCGCGGAGCGTTCGCAGCAAACGGAACTCAGCGCGAATGTGCTCGACGCTGTGCTCTAATCCCGCCAACGTCATGAGCCCGCGTGGTCTGAGATGTTTCAAGCCCAGTACAACGCCGAGCAGCTCATGGGCTGCATGAGGAGCAACGCCTGCTTTCGTTGGTTCGCCTGAGGTGTTGACTTGCAGCAGGACATCGAGCGTGCGTCCAGCCCGCGCAGCCTGTCGGTCCAGCTCGATTGCCAGACTATCGCGGTCGAGCGAATGGACAAGATGCGCAATCGGAGCGATGTACTTTGCTTTGTTCGTTTGTAGTCGCCCGATGAAATGCCAGCGAATCGGAAGCTGCTCGAGCGCAGCATGCTTTGTGCGAAACTCTTGTGCGTAGTTTTCGCCAATGTCGCAAAGCCCGGAGGCAACGGCGGCTGCAATGCGCTCCGGTGGCTGTCCTTTTGCAACGGCAACAATGGTTAGCGATGACAGATCTCGACCGCTCTGCTGCGCGATCTGCGCAATATCCTGGCGAAGCTGGGTGATGTTGTGTGTAATCTCTTGCAAGAATTCCATTTGGTGTTGTAAGTTTGCTGGTGCAAAAGTGCATAGCGTAACTGAAACAACGTTGCGCGGCGCTGCATTATTGTTGCCACAACGTTCTACAGTGCAAACGATGTCTGCTACCAGAGTTCCACAATTTTCGAGGGTTCTCCTATGAAACGATCCATCCTTTTTGTGCAAGCAAGTCTTGCCCTGCTTGCCCTGCTCCTGCCACCGCCAGTCTCGGCGCAGCTCGACATTGATGTCGGTACAGGCACATCATGTCTTGGTGGAGGGACAGCATACACAGGTCTTACGCCATACTCGCGCTGGTATAGTGGCTGGCGCACGCAGTACATCATTCCTGCATCAGAATTGACCGCTGCCGGTATGCCGCCGGGGCAGATCGTTGCGCTATCGTTCAATGTCTGTAGCGTTCAGGGTGATGCAATTCCGGCGTTCACCATCAAAATGGCAAACGTCAACTTCAGCAGCTTTACCTCAACAGCGTTCACAACAGGCACAACGACAGTCTTCGGTCCGCAGGACATTGGTGTTCCTACCATGGGCTGGAATAAACACCAATTCCAGACACCCTTTCTCTGGGATGGAACATCAAACTTGTTGGTCGAAGTTTGCTCGCAGATTCCCAGTGGATGGTGCGGCACATGCTGTGGCTATACATACAACTGCGGAGTGTACATGACGACGTTGAGCTACAGCGCGACGCTGTATTACTACACCGACGGCAACTGCAATACCTGTAACCAAGCAACAGGGTATGGATACTATGCGATTCGTCCCAATATGCGGTTTTCAGTGCTCAGCGGGATCGAAGCGTCGTTCCCGGATGACGTTGACCCGCGCCGCATTCTGCGCACCGATGCTGACTACGATGGTTCCAGCAGCAGCTACCCGAAACCCTCGCTGACGTTCCGCGTGCCAAGCGGCCAAACAGTTCAACTCAAGTATAAGATCGTTGGACCGCTGCCTTCGACGAACGTTGTCTATCGCGCGCTCAACTCTGCCAATCTCAACGACACGGTCATCACGGTCTCGGGTGTGTCTGGTTTAGTGACGCGCACGTTTAACTTCTCAACCGGACCGCTGGGCGGTGGTAATGGTGTGGTCGGTAATGGCACGCTCTACACAACGCAAGCCATCGGTGGTTCGTATCGGGTCGAGGCTGAGTACCGCTTGCCCTCTATCAACTACACGCAGCAGTGGAATAAGCAATTCATCATTGCCTACAGTAACGATATTGCACTGGCAGATATCGTTGCCCCGCGACGCCCGCCATTCAAATACCTGCGAGGTGTCAATGTGCCGATTGCTGTGCGGGTGCAAAATGTTGGGTTGAATCCAGCGACGAACTTCCGTGTGATTGCTGTCATCAGGCAGGGCGGTACGATTGTCAAGGGACCCGATACAGTGGTGTACAACCAAACGCCAGGCTTAGCAACCGGTCAGACCTACACAGCGAATTTCCCGTACTTCAACTCGCTGACGGCGGGGACATTCACGTTCGATACGTGGGTTGAGCTTCTCAATGGCAACGATCAGAACACAGCCAATAACGTGATAGCATCAGTGCTCCCCGCAGGCGTTAGCCAGTGGGATTTTGAGGTGCAGTATGATACCGAAGTTGAGACCTTTGCTATCCTCAAGCCGACGTCGGCAAGCACGGATGTGTATGTCAACCGTCCGTACAATGTCGTGGCACGCTTCCGCAACAACGGTGCTGCCGATCAATCCGACGTGCCGACGACAATGACCGTCGAACGGTGGAATGGTAGCAGTTGGGACCTTGTGTTCCAAACCAGCGCGATTGTATCGGATATATCGGCGACGCCACCGAATACGACAGACCTGGTGTATGATCCGTGGACACCACAACAGACAGGGCTCCACCGCGTGTGTGTGACCATTAGTGCACCGGGCGATCCGGTGACGCAGAACAACACGCTGTGCGAGACGTTCACCGTTGGCGATGGGATGTCGGGAACGTACACCATTGGTACAGCGAATGCGGGTAGTCCGCGGAACTTTACGACTATCCAGGATGCAGTGGATGCGCTCTACACGCGAGGTGTGAGCGGGCCGGTGACGTTTGAGTTGACCGACGCCAGTTACACGGTTGGGAGTTTGAGTGGGCCGCCGGCGCCGGCGTTGGACTTGAGTTCGAAGATACTGGGGATCAGTGCGACGAACACGATCACGTTCAAGCCATCGCTGATGCGGAGCTTGACGCGCGGGTCGGTGATGATTCGCCTCCAGTCCCAGATGGGCATCGGTATCTACATTGCTCAGAACATCAACCCGGGCAACCCAAATGCCATTCAGAACTTCTTCAAGAATTCACAGCTTTACGCGAATCCGACGCCGTACATACGGTTTGATGGGGGTGATCAGAAGTCGTTGCGGTTTTTGCTCGATGTTGGGAGTGCGACGCCGCAGCAGTTGCCGCATCGGGCGGTGTTTTACCTTGGGACGGGAGCATCGAACATAACGATCAAGAACTGTTTGATCGAGAACTGGCCGCAGTCGTCGGCGTCGTATGCAGCGGACTTGCCGGTGGTTCGGTACATTGCGCCGAACTTTACGTTTGAGCCGGATGTTCGGCAGTTGCAGCAGGGACCGTCGAGCTATTCGGCGGGGGTGGTGCTGCGGTCGGTGGTTCCGTCGCAGGGCGGCGTCAATGCGTTTGGATTGGACACGTTGACCAACGACAACAACACGGTTGAGGGCTGCGAGATCAGCGGATTTGGTTATGGAGTGGTAGCGTTGGGCGTTGGACCGTTGTTTTACAACGACGTTGCGCAGAACAATCCGAACCCGCGGTATCAGCGGTACTACAGCAAGGGGAACGTCATTCGGAAGAACGTGATCATGAGCGTGAGCCGCGCGGGGGTGTACTGTGGGTACACCGAGAACACGGTGATAGAGGGGAACCGTGTGTTGAACGTTGGAGTTGGTTCGACCGGTGCCGGTGGTCGGAGTGCAGCCGGGATCATGGTTGGTGGGAGCGCCCGGACAGGCGAGCAGGTGTACAACAACGTTGGCGTGCAGGTTGTCAACAACG
>FWPU01000977.1_pt1 | contig 89277 bp, 110 predicted proteins | sample 2228361 | NCBI WGS metagenome assembly FWPU01 (sample SAMEA103939777, study PRJEB20133) | metagenome
GAGGATTGCCATATCGAAGCTTATGGCAAGGATAAGGCCATTTAAGAATTCTGAGAGAAAACCACCACTTATAAATTCAATAATGATGGATGAGCCGATGGCAAGCTTGGATTCATCGCGTCGGCGTATCTTAATTAGAGTCCTGACTCAGGATAAAACTTTCAGACAGATATTTCTCATAACACATACGGACATAGACTTTGGAGACTACCATTCGATATCCGTAAGTGAGGATGGAGGCGGGACAAGGAAAATAGAGTTTAAACCAATGGAACTCTGATATTCAAATTATTTTATTCACATTGTTAAACCTCCGACTGATAACAACTCAAATTGGCAGTTGATCGGATGAAGAGTTAATACTTACCTTAGGCCAATGTTCAATCTTCAGAACATTTTGCGAAAGTTTGTACTCGATATCACTAATGATGAACCGATGTTTGAAGCGTGATCTACATATACGGATTTGAATCCATGAAGATACTGATGACTCCATGGTGGATTCTCAAGTAGATAACTTACTTTTTCCGCCGCTTATTTATTAGACTCTGTAGCATGTCGATATTTTGCTTTGCGATTACATCACCAAACAGGATTTCGTCTATCTTATATCCGACAGTAAGAAGGCTATCTTCATTTGATAGAGAGAGCTTAGTAAGCAATTGGTCAAGATGTGCGAATTCGGTATCCTTCATTTCTATTATTGACTTGGCGATAGGCATCTTTGACAGAGTGGCTGCTTCAACTTTCAATGCACCACCCCCAAGCACAGCTCCGTTCAATTCACAAAATAACCTAAAAGCGTTAGAATTAAGCCATATCCATAGACATCTAGGAGATACGGAAGTTATTCCCGAAATAAAGGTAGAGAAATTAGCGTCTATAACGAGAGCACCTACATCCTTTACAAGATAAGTTCGTACCGGACCAGCAGAGACACGGGGTATGAAAATTTCTCCGAAATGTCTTCTTTGGAGTCGTATCTGATACCAAAACCTAGGAGCATTTGGCGTTTCCTTGCTGCTTTTTGTTACTGACGGCGGCATATAGATATTAGTCTTAACTGCAGAAAGTTCTATCACAGGGCATCGGACTTTTCCTTTCCCTTCATAAGGCGTTGTCGCCCATTCTTGCAAATGCATTGCCAGATTCCTTGGAATTACTTCCATTTCATCGATTTTCCATGTTGCTAACCATTTCGGAGGATACCTGTCTTTTAGTAACTCCTTATCAATTGCCAGAATCTTTCCGTCTAAATTGAGAAAATAGTCATCTACCATACTTTTTTCAATAACCAAAGTGTCCATTCCAGATACCTTTCTGACCGCAGGAAGGAGCAAGCTCTTGGGGATCTGAATCTTTTTGTCAATCACGCGTCCATTCTTGGTCATACTTGCAACATAGGCATTGTTATCCTGATTGCTGCCTCCTTCCTTGACATAGAACAATTCATTGCACCCCGTCCTTAGTCCTTGATGTACGGACCATCCAATCCTTTCCAGATGCACGAATCTATCATTTCTAAACCAACCAGGTAAATGCAGATCAAATGGGTCCGTTTCATTGGCCAATTTGCCTGTAGATCCATTCTGGGAAGGCCATCGCTTAAAGGAAACGTGGATTGGTCCGAACTGGCCTCCTTTGGACAAGGAATCAACCCAGCTCCAAAAATCACCTTTCAGTTCAGACGTAAGAAATGACTCAATGTCATCTGTATATTGTGCCTCAATTTCAATGAATGGTATTCCAAGCGAATCTTGCCTATCCATGGTAGTTCCTTTGGAATATACGAAAATGCTAGTAGGTATTTCGGCTTGTGGAAACCAATTACCGAGTCTATGTGATACAATCCCTCTGACTGTACCATGTTGTGCTAGAAAACTTCTGAGTGTTCTACCATAGTCTCGCTCCATCCAATGGTTACTCATTACAAAAGCGATCTGTCCATCATCACTTGTCAGTAACCATGCCAAGAGAAGAGTGTATGTTGCGAAATCACTCAGGCCAGACCAGTTATTGATCACAGGGTCGAGGTCTCGTACAACACCCTTTGCTTCTGCAATCCCTTTCAGCACCTCTATCAAATACTTTCCATAGTCTTCTCCTGCATTTGCAGATGTATCATGGGCATCGGACAATTCTCCAAGATCTCGAAGGTTCTGGTAACTCACGTATGCAGGGTTGCCTATTAATGCCGAAAATGAGAATGAGGGGTTTGAATTGACCGCCCTATGAGCCCACTTGAATACGTCTGCATTGATTATTTCATAACTGCGATCAAGAATTAAGCTCATAGCCATTGCAGGAAGAGGATCAAGCTCTACTCCCACAACTGTGGCATTGGGATACTTGTCACGACACTCTCGCAGAAATATGCCGTGCCCCGCCATGGGATCCAAGAAAGATTTAGGTTCGCCCTTTATCCCTGAAAGTGCAAGTCGTGCAACATGAGAAGGGGTAAAATATTGACCCCGCAATTTCGTATCTTTTCCAAGCAGAATTTGTTCACAAAGAGCCCAAATTGCAGCGCTATCTTGATTCGATATCAGTTCTTTAGCTAATAGGGCAATCTTCTTCCACGCGCTCTTCTTTCTATTATCGGCCATGATATGTGAAGGAGGCTGCAGAGCATGCGATAGTTCGTCGCTCTGTCGAGAGGCTTGTGATACAGCTTTAATCAAGAGTTCATAGAGTAGCCTACGGGTTGTTTCATCGAGAATAACAATATCCTTCAATAAATGACTAACTATCAATTTTAATTCCGTGTGAAATGTTTGTTCATACGGTAAGTTCCATCCTGATCACCAGTGCATCCTAGGCTATTATTGGTAATTGTAACTGTGCATAAAACTTGTCTGAATTCTTCTGCATCGATAACATCCATATTAGATATCATACACCATCCGATATACCTACTGTAGACATAGTCAAAGGATCGTTCTCTGCTATCTGCATCATCTGTAGTAAAATGATCCTTCAAGAAATCACCTAGGGTTCCTTTTTTCGTATCCCCTTCATTCTTGAGGACGTTATGAACCGGTTTCATTGCAGCGATAATCGGATCTTTCTTTACAGCACCCTTAGTGGTGGTCTGCTTAAAACTAGTCTGTGTCTTGTCAAGAATCGACGTATCTACGATCTGGAAGCCAGCGTTGAGGATTGAGCGCCGAAGAGCATTCCAGATTTCTCCCTTAGCGCTATGAAAGACCACAGTCATGAACCGGCCAGGCTTCAATATCCTAAAATTCTCCCGAAAAGCAAGTGTAAGAAGCCTCTCATATTCTTCCAGTTTCTTCCCTTGGATATTGCTAACTATCGTTTCATATTTGTTATCCGTATATCGCCTTAACCAAGCCTCGGACAGGAAGTTTAATTCAGAATACTGGATATTTCCCGCAAACGGTGGATCCGTGAAGATGTAGTCCACGCTGTTATCAAGCAATCCCGATTTCTGTGCAGGATAGTTGTTAATCTGGGTCATGATCCTCCATTTGCTTACCTCCGTTACCGCTCCGATGATGTCATTGAGTTTCTGACGTACTCCATGAAACACATTCTTTTCAACAGGGCACCCGCTTATGTACAGTGAACCAGGCTGTCCACTGGTGTTTACCGGAGAAGGATTACCCTTCTTGAATACAAATCGGGCCATTAGGGAAGAATGGGCAGTATTGTAGCTCGAAACCAGCAGAAGGTAGTGATCTCGAAATTCTCGCGGAATTTCCTTTATCTTACCGTACAGCGCACATAAGGCAAGATAGTTTCTACGTGTGTAAAAATGGTGAACATGAGTAATATCTCTGTGATAACCTGCGCGATACATTTCACCCCACCTAGATTTGCCTGATAGTAGAGGGATTGCCTTTGCATTCTCCGGCAGTGATGTGTCTTCAATTTTTTCTAATTGGCCATAATCGAAATCATTAGCTCTTCTTTCCCATAGAATCTTACCGCGTCTACCATAGACATTTACAGGCACACGCTTAATCACAGTCCTATCTGATTGTAACAAATCATCGTACACAACACTAGTGACACGAGGTGCTTTACCTGCTTGAATTGCGACACCGCAATTAGGACATGCAGCTTCAGAAAGAAATTGGCCATTAACGACATCAACAAACAAGTCATAAAATCTTACTTGAAGATCGCATTTTGGACAGCTAACAACGTCGCTATAAACTATGTTCCGGATAATACCCGTCTTACCATCAGAGTCGACTGTTTTGTAAAGCCATCCCCACTCTTGTTCTATTCTAGCCATCACCTGCTCGAATATCCTCTTGAAGCCCGTCAATTCTATTGGCTTCAATAGCGTTCGACCGATGAATGTAGGTAGAATCCCTATATCGTTACAGATCGCTCTTCGGGCTCCCCATTCGATCTTTATGCCGTCGGGCAAACCCAATTTTTCAATTATGTCAGGGTCTGGATGAGAACATGCTGCAGCAGCAAATCCTGTACTGCAAGTACCAGCAAAGCCATCGTAGACAATTTCACCCGGTTTGGTATGAGCCAAAATGAATGGAATAATGCTCTTATAATCAATTTTTGTTGGATAAGGGTGAACACGGAAAATAGGACCTGAACGCTCCGACTGAACCGGCACCTTATACGGATTGAACTGTATGGAATGAATCTCTTGGTAGTCAGCAGTTAGAGAAGATGGCAGTTTATTCTTATTCATTAGCGGGCACTAGCCTCTTTTAGAATCTCTTTGGCTAATTTATTTAGTTGTCCAAGCTGGGGTTTTAGCTCTTTTAGAAGTAACCTTCTACGTGATGCCAAAGGCTTGCGGACATTCATGTATTCGGCGTTTGTCTTACACAATCCCTCTACTAATTTAGCAATCCGCATGGCCTCCTTGACAATTTCAAGGTGCTTTTGATTTCCAGAATTGAATGTAGGAATGAATGAAAGCGGAAGTTTGTGGATATGTTGCTCGTCAAAATCTCCACTAGGTTGATAATTCTTTATTGCATCATTAATGGGCTCACTATTTAGCATTGCACACACATACCACGCCTCTTCAAGACTGGAAGTATCCCACGAATATAGTGTCTGATCGTTAACAAAAGGAAATTCTAATGCCGCGACATTAGTAACCGCCGCGCAGATATTCTTCCCGCCGGCGCCGTAAAGTACCATATTGGCATGAGGTTTTGAGGATTGATCAACGAGTTTGTTTCTTCGTGTCAGCCAAGATTTTAGCTGTTTCTTGCCAGCCTTTTTCAGTTCCTTATCTACATGCTCAAACCACTTTGCTGCATTATCGTAACCTCTCGCTACAATTGTCCTTTGATCTAGAAGTTCGTATGTGTAGCTAGGAGATTCTTCAATTGGAAGAACTATAAAGGATGGTGCGCCCACTATGAAGGGCAGAACTATGTCCGATTTGAATGTCGTAAAAACAAACCTGCGTTCGATGGTCCCTTTCAGATCTAATTTGTCCCAAGGTGACTTGTTATTTCGATTGGCTTTTTCTATAGATGAGGTCTGCACACTTAGAATCGCTGCATTCTTCTGCCCAACAATATCTACCATTACTGCTCTTCGGGGCATAAGGTCGGCTCCTTGATAAAAGAGCGGCCAGTAATAACGCTTCTCCGATAGGCGCGACTTAGGCCTCTCGTACGATGATTTGTTGCCTAATATCGAAAGTGGAAGCGTAACTTTTTTCTTAGTAAGCGGTGGCTTGTCAGGATTGCCGCTAATTTCAATACAGGGGAGACGTTTTGGAAAACCAGGATGTTTCTTATCGTACTGTCCAAATATCACACAGGCGGGTCGGCCAAAAAGCGGAGAAACATTCTCCAAATCCCATACGCTATTTACTCGCATGGGAGATTTTTGTATATATCTTGATCTTCGAAGACCATCATGATGATCCCCCTTTAGTATGACCCTAGGCAGAATAAAGCCTAGCAATCCCGTGTCAACTAGATAATGAGCCACACAATGGACTGCGTATGTAGTGGAGATATCAAAGTGGTGTTTGGATGGACCAGAAGGAGACAGCTGGTAATATTCACTTAGTCTTTGTAATTCGTCCTTGTACGGAACCTTTGGAAGTGCACTCATAGCTAGCCAAGGAAGATTCGAAACAATAACGTCGAATCTGGCCTTTAGTAAAGAAGGTCTATATGTATTCTTCAAAATGAATGCCCAAACATTGTTTCGTCGCTTTGATATACGGTTAGAGAACTCTTTAACTAGGGAAAGTGAAGAATCTACAAGAATATCAAATTCATTAGGAGTAAGGTTTAGTTTATTCTTTATCTGTTCTAACAGACCCTTTAATGCACTTTTGCAATCAATTTCCTGGATCTGTCCAGTCGAAAGCCGCTGTGCAAGGAAGTCGACCTTGTTGATCAATTCGTCAAACTCAAATGTGCCGTCCATGAAGAGTTTAGAAGGAAAGGAGACTTCACTGTCATCAAAGGTGACTGAGATCTTTTCAGCCTTTTCTGATACCCATTCTTTTGGAAGAAAAAGAGAATCACATAGATAGATTGGTATCTCTACTGGCTTTTCTGACTCTTTCAATAGATCGGCTAATGAAAGCATAAGAGTGGTCTTAGCTATAACAACCGAAACTGGATTAATATCCAAACCGCAAATATCCTGCAGAATGCTTTCAAGTCTCTCCTGTGGCGACATTGATTTGGGCAATTTGCTCAATTTACGAATTGCCACAGTTCTCAGAAAACTGCCTGTTCCACAAGCTGGATCCAGTACCGTTGTTCCCCTCTCATCGGTTTTGTTAATATTATCAACGATTTCTTCTACAAGCCATGGAGGAGTGAAAACTTGTCCATATTCTGCTTTCTTTTGCGGAGGCATGATTTCCTGATACAAATCAGATAGCAAGTCCAATTTTTTAGCAGAGCGAAAGTCAATCTTTTGTAGCTCATTATGAAGGTCATCTAACGCAGGCTTTAGCATGCCTAAAGCCGAATCACTCTTTACCCATCTGAAAAAATCTTCCTCTACAAAACGGTCAACCCTATGTTCTGCTGCTTTGAAGAAATCGCCAGTCACCGCTCGTTGCGGAAAGTCACTAGCAGAACGCTCTGATGCTGTAGCAAGCGCTGAGGCAGCGAGCATTCTTGCCAAAATGACCAAGTAGACATGGTCTAGGTAACTGTCTTCATCAGGGGTCATTGTTTCATCGAAGCAATTTGCTAGGTATTTCGACCACAGTTCGAGTCCCAATTGAGCCTCGGGTAAGGTACGATGAAGATCCCATGACTCCTTCAATTTGGGCTTAAAGATAGAATAACTTCTAGAACTTAGCCCAAAAAGATCAGACAATAACTTGCCAGTTGCAACTAGAGCTACATCTTCAAAGACGATCCGACGCACGGTCCTTACAAAGGAGTCGGCATCGCTGACTGTAAAATTATATTCAACAGGGGGACTCAAAGTGACATCTGTTGGTTTTATCTTTCCTTTTTTGACTGAAGGACTAATAGAGACATCGTATTGCCTCCAATTCAGGACGTCAGTGCTAATACATTTCGAAATAGCATTCAGTCCTTCCTTGTTGGCAAGGCCTGAAATATACCGACGTAACTCATCTTCTGCCTCCTTCTGCTGCACTGGTGAGAGTAAATCCATTTTGTATTCAATCAAGAGGCCTCCCTTTCGCGTGTCAATTCTTCCAATCGTTGGCTTCTTGCCCTTTCTTGAGACTGTTTTGATTGGTTCTTCGGCACCTAATGCGTAAGTGGATATTTGCCACCAATAATCTGGAAACAAAAACGATAAGTATGAGATGAAGAGCTCCCTTCGTTTTGCTTCTTTTGTTTGAGGCGAACTCGTTAGTTTTGTAATTATCTCAGCAGCTGCCTCTGTTGGTATCATAGAAATACAATCCTTTTCTGGAGTGACCGGCTGGAAGAGTTGCACAGCGGCCAGAATCTCATTGTTTCTCCCCCGAAGGGTAGATTGAGGCAGCAAATAAACAATTCCCTCATGCCAGACTCTTTGACCCGCCGGAATGTCTTAAATTGAGACATTCCCGTTCCCTTACATCTTGTCATACCGCAAGATGAAAGGCCATGTTATAAAATGTAGATAGCACTTTTGGGAGAGGGGGAGGGATTTACAGCTTTGCTCCTGCCTAGAGTTTCTTACTGCCTAGTTCGAATTATTGCTTTAATTTGGAAACCGACGATACTATCAGGTAATGGCAGATTCTTACCGATAAAGTGATATTGTTAAAACTATCACCTCGTTGTAAAAAAATGGATGAGCTTCACGATAGCAGATTCGATGCTAGCGCTTACTATATTTTGACGCCTCTATACTTTTTAATCTCCAAAATCTTCTTTCTCACTTGAAAAACGAACCCCATTTACCAGCCGCTTTTCGGATCGACTCTTCGGCTTTCTTCACTTGGTCTTGAGTTAACTGTGCATTCTCTGTAGGAACAGGTTTACTAGGGTTATGTTCTTCGCAGTAGAATTTACCCTCTGCTTGAAAGGTGTGTTCTTTGCAAAATGCTCCACCACATATTTCACAAATGGCATATGTTTGCTTCTTTACCAATTGAGTGTCGCCTATTGAGAAGTGTCTTGGACAGTAAGCTATTGTATCTACCAGCATAGTCTTTGATGCTGCAAGGGCCTTTCTCATGAACGTAACTTGGCCATATTCAATATCCAAGTCCCACTTGGGAACATAGATTAGAGATGATTTCTTGATGATAACTTCGCTAGGTTTAGCCATCAGCAATATCTTCTTGGTCTCTTCGCCATGTCTGGTTCTGACCTCGTATGATTCTTCCTTTCGGGTATCATCGATTATTTGCTGTACTGCGGTTTTTTGTGCAGTTTCCGCCTTTACAGTGGGCTTTAGTTGACTTGCTGCGTATTCGGAGGTTTGAGTTACCTTATACCTAGGTTCAGGCTTCATAGCTATTAGATCTTCGACTATTTGTTTCTCTTCCTTCATTGCAAGTTTTTCGTCTGATTTTTTGAACAATCCTCCAACTAGACTTGAAACCAAGTTCTCTTTGGGATTAATTATTTCCCCATCTATCGCGTCAATGACGTAAACGCCCTGAGCCTGGAGCCTGTGCTTGCCCCGGGCAGAGTCGTACCTGATGATATCGACTTTCCAGTCTATTCTGTAATATGGGTGTAGTACGAGTCGGGCTTGAATCTTGGCTAACTCCGGGTTTGACAATTCCAGTTTACTGATTTCTTCAAAGGTCATGTTGACGGGCAATGAAAGTTCAAGTAACGTTTGTTGACCAGAACCTAACCTTCCAAGAGTCATCGAGAAGAATCTTTCCTTTAGTTCATCTCCGTCCCACAAGTTGATGTTTTTGCTTAGCGCGAATTTTTCAGACTCTGAAGAAAAACTGGTATTAGTGACGAAAAGTGCATCTTTTATTCTTAGAGATGAAACCTTGCTATGAAAATCCCTAAGCTCCTTTATCCCAACGCTTCTTGAAGGATCATAGTTCTTGCATTCGATAGCACGGACTCTGCTGCCTTTAATGGCATAAACATCAATTTCGTGCTTGATATTGTCCCTATCAGCTAACCTTTGCCTCCTCTGTGTAGAGTAGCCCATGCTCTGATGAATCTTTTCAGTCATATCTTCGAGATTTACGCCAAGCTTGTAGATCGACATTGGCTTTTCTTCATCAATCGTTTCTTCACCCTCTGTCGCAGTTATAGACAGGGCTTCAGCCTGCGGTCCTGTCTGTTCAACCGCATTCCCTGATGGCTTGGGTGAAGGCGGGTCTTGGCTAGCTGATGACAATTTTGAAAAGTTGAATCCGCAATTAGCACAAAATTTTGCAGATTCGAGCTGAAGCTGTGAACCACATTCTGGGCAGAACTTCATTGCATGCTCTAAAATGTGTATTGTTGCGTAACTGACCTGCCTGTCAAGGAGGTCTGACCAAGCTGCATTTAGCTTGGTCTTTTGACATCGCCTCCCGTACATGGTCAACTGGCGCTCCTACAACGAATCCCTGGTCAGGCGTGGAGAAGTTATGCTTGACTTTGATGTAATCGACGGCTGGCATGACGAGCTGGAAAAAATGAATGAAGGCAAGGAAGGCGCGTTATTCAGGTACCCTCATTCCTTTGTCCAGCTGCTGGGGTACATGCGTGCGCGCCTATTTCCACCTGCCGTACAGACAGACTAAAGAAGGCGTGGTCAGGGCGCATGCCAAATCGTCAGTACCGTCAATCCCAGACTACAGCACCCTTTGCAGACGCATCAACAGTCTGGACATCAGGGTTGATGAAAAGGTGGTGGGTAACGACGACATAATAGTCATCGCACTTGACAGTACAGGTATCAAGGTAGCCAACCGGGGAGAATGGATGCGGCACAAGTGGCATGTACGCAGGGGCTACCTGAAGATACATGTGGCAGTTGACATCAGGAAAAAGAAGGTCGTCTCAATGGAAGTGACAAGCGAGGAGGTGCATGACGGCAAGGTGCTGAAAAAGCTGGTCAAAGGAGCATCTGAAAACAACGATGTCAGCCGTGTACTTGCAGACGGTGCGTACGACAGCAAGGAGAACTTCAGGTGCCTGGATGATATGGGTATCGAACCTGCCATCAAGGTGAAGAAGAATTCATCTGGCAAATCGCACGGCTGTTATCCAAGGAAGTTAGTGGTTTTACAACAGCTGTCTGATTTTGATAGATGGAAAGCTAGCGTCAGCTATGGACACCGGTGGATGGCTGAAACCGTGTTCTCCGCCATGAAGAAGAGGATGTTTGGCGAATATGTGACGGCAAGGAAATATCAGAACATGGTAAAGGAGATGTTCTTGAAGGCGTCGCTGTACAACATGTTTGCAAGTATGAAATTGTAGCCAACAGTCGACTAGACATGCAGGGGTTAGTCAGTTATGCAACAGAGCACTAAAATGAGCTTATTTATAGAGTTTGTCTCTATAGGAGTCGTTTCGAAAGCGCAATCGTGTTACAATGCCTCCAGCTACGAGAATCGAATGTCTCTGATGCTGTCTCTGGTGTCCTACAGCCAGACTTCTGATCCCTCCTTTCAGCCAAGGTCTTGTCACATTATCGTCGCTTCCAAGCGTGCGACGAGCCGAAAATGATCTCGCACACGCCACAGCAATCCTTTTAACACAAATTTTTGTTATTCACGCATAATTGAGGACTTACGACACTGAACTTCTGAAGATGAAGAAGCTGTTTGCCGTGAGCGAGAAACAGTTGGCAGAATTCCTCTTTTATGTTCCGATTAGCAACAAAAACCTTGGAGTAGAATCTCCCGTAATATACAACATAATGATGTCATTAGGTCCGCAAATTGAGCCGCTAATGGCGAAGATTATCGAACTGATAGATCCAAAGAAATTGCCTCAGAACTTCTCAGACTATTATGACCATCTTAACAGGGATGGCGTTTTAAAGATGCAGAGCGTAATTACTCGAGAAGCTGCCATGAATTTGAGTCCCTTTAATGACCGCAACCCAATTTGGTGGCAGGCTTACAATAATCACATAAAGCATCAGCTTCCAGCAGGCATGGAAAAGGCAACGCTCGATAACTTGCTTAAAATGCATTCATCGGTTTTCATATTGCACTGCATTGCCAATGCAGCACTAAGATTAGAAGACAAGAACCGGATCAGACTTTTGAATGCTTCCATGTGGAGGGAACTTAATTGGCATGAAATTAAGATCATGACTTCAACACAAGATCTCAGGTTATGGTCTGGTAGGACTTCAGAAGAATATGACTTGGAGCTTATGCATGATCACACAGATATGCAATCAGAAATTGTCGACAACTTTACTGTGTTGTCGCGCGATTTTCTCTCAATAAGAAAGGACTGAATCAGTCCAGCTAGAATTCCCTATTGCCTGTGGTATTAGCTATTGTCCTCTATTAGATTTCAATCATATTATGGACCCATTGTACGTTCAGATGAGTCAGAGATGCAACACCATCACACTAGATTTTAGTTTCTTAACACAATTCCTACCCTGATGGATCTTGGATAATACAGTCACGCTGCCTCTCCGTACAGAAGTTCGAATTAGTCATGAACCCGGCTACCCCATCGTTACCTTTCTTGCCTGCAAATAATGAACTACTAGCACTAGAAGTCAATGTAAACGTATTTGTACGAGACTTTATTTTCTAGTCGGAATTACCAGTGGCTTTGAGCATGCGTGGCTGATACATCTTACGTAGGCCGCATCGCGGTCATAGTATATCGAACCCTGGCAGCCGCCACACTGAAACATATTGTGCAAGCCGCGGACAGCCCCGTAAAATGTGCGTATCTCTGATATAGAGATATTCATGGCATCGGGATTGTCGTGCGACAATAGATTGCCTAATCTGGCAGATATTTCTATGTCTGAATATTTCTGAAGCACGTCCGCCTTCCATTTGCAATCCTTAATCAGCTTCTCTACCCTCATTTTTGATGAGTTGAACAGGTCCGCAACTGTGTATCTGCCGTCGCTACGAAAAGCAACCTCTGCCTTTACATTTTCGCATATCTCTTTTAGCAGCCATTCAAGGTACTGTCTGATCTCGTTCGCAGCGCCAGTCTTGTCGCCTGTTTTCAGCCTGTCTTCAATTCTTTCCTGTCTTGGCTTATAGGGTATTATTTTCAAGCCACCGTCCAAGTCCCATTCCACAATGCTGATGTTCTTGAAGCTGGACTGGATTTTAAGCCGAGCTTGCTCTGCAATTAGCTGCTCGTTCCATATGTTGTCATGCGTCGTAATGATAAGCTGCTTGTCCACAAAATTCTGGTATATAAGCTGGCACAAAGCTGTTCTGTGGCGCGCATCAATTGTTGTGACTATGTCGTCTAGCACAACTAGCGTGCATGCAGAGTTGAATTTCTTGACAAATGCAAGAAAGATGCATATTCCCAGCGAGTCCAAGTGGCCTTCGCTTTGGAACGCCCTAGGGTCTGCGAGCTTGTCATAGGAGCTGACCTTTATTTCTGTACTGGCCCTCTTTGAAAGATCCACGACCAGCTTGATATTGCCATGTTGCTCGCCTGGATGCAGAAAAGAATAGAATTTTTCAATGTCCGCCTGTATGGCATTATGTATCTCTTGGATCTTCAGCTTCTTGGTCTCGGAGTAGGTGGTAAACAGTTTTGCTGCCAACCTTGCGTGTTTCTGCAGCTCCAGCAATTCAAGATCGATGTGCTCGATCTCTGCAAACCTTGCCTTGGCCTGTTCGATGATACTAACTATCGTCGTCATCTCCTTCTCTTGTTCGGTGGGCTCGGTCGCTTCAAGCATAGCGCCTGCTTTGGCAGATATCGATGCCACTGACTTTTCGATCGCCTCCTTTGCACTTAGGAATGTGTTTGTGATTGTTGCAGAGTGAAGATTCTCTTTTGCATTGGTCATTTCTTTCATAAGCTGCTCTAGCACAGAGCTAGCTTTGGATAAGTTCTCGAATTCGTCTACAAAGTCTGCTCCCCTGTTTGCTGCTCCGAGCTGGGAGAGTAGCCTACCTATTGAGAGCGAGAGCCCCTCAATCTTATCAACGGCATATACAAGATCCTTTCTGATCCCTGACGCCTCCTGCGTGAGAGATTCCAAGACTGAAAGTCTTTTGTCAATACTGCTTAGGAGCTCAGACTGGTCTATGCCCTGTCCGCAAAGCGGGCACATGTTTTGGTTGACATCGGCCGCGGATCTGGCTATGGCTTTTTTGCCTTCCTCAAGCAGTCGCATAGAAGATAGCCTGTCTTCCGCGTTCTTTTGTATGAAGCCGTTGATTCGAGCCTCGAGCTGGGCGAGCTTAGCCTCAAGCACCTCTTCCACCCTTACACCTTGCGAGGCACCGATGATTGCCCGCATCGTCACAGAGAGCTGAAGGTTTGAAGTCTGCCTGACCTGAGCCAGGAGGTTTGCTTCGTACTCTGGGGACTTCTCGAAGGATTGCAGCGGTGGCCGCCCTTTCTGTGCCAGCTTCTTTTAGTTCGACCAGCACGCCATCCTTGTCGGATATCGTTGTTGCACAGGAAAGCGCCTGAGAGATGGCCGACAGGGCTGCGGTTCGGGCCTCGCCTTTGGACTTGAGTTGGCCCGCAAAGGCGTCTGCTGCCCTCATAAATGCAGACTCTGTTATGTCAAGAGACTCGGTGCCAAGTATTTTGCCAACGGCCCTATAACGGTCCGAGGGTTTGCTATAGATAAACTCGACAACTTGCGACCTGCGCAGCACAAATGTTCCTCTCTGGGCTATGTCGAAGTAATTCTGAAGATGAGGCGGTACAGCCGGCGCTGCGGAAAAGGTCCTTGTGAGCGTGCTGGGTGTCACGCCCTTGTCGACAAATTTGACGGACACTCTGACATCTTTTGGCTTGAGCTTTGCATGAGTGCCATGCCCCTTAACAGAAAGCTCCTGCGACCCTTCTAAATGAGATATGCTGCCTGTGAAAAAGAACTCAAGTGCGTCAACTATCGAGCTCTTGCCTGTCCCATTCTCACCATAAACCAGAATGCTTTTTTCTTCAAGGTCAAGCTCCAACTCCTTGATTCCGCGCAAGGCGCGTATGCTGATAGATTCAATTTTTGTCAATTGTTGTGGTACCCTTTATCAAATCTATCACTTTCAGCTCTGTCACCTGCTCTCCTGACTCTAGCAGTGCCTTTAGCTGCTGCATCATATCAAGTGGTATTTCTCCGGCTTCTGTGAGTCTGCGAAGAAACTCGTCATGAATTTCTCTGGCTATTTGGGCACCACTCATGCCAACTACGAGATTTGATAGATTTATTTTAACTTTATTCTGTGAGCTGTAGCTTTTTCTATCAATCACATTACTTTCGGGCGATTGACAGTTCAATAAGCTGGACAAGGGTATTTGACGCTGCCAGCGCAGAAATAAGCGCATATTCAACATTCGCCCTTACGGGCTTCATCTGGAAGCTCAGGTTGCTTTTCCGCGTCTTGGTCTGCTTGGTAGTTGTATGAATTCCTTTGCTGACTATGTCATGAAGCTTCTGGAATATCACCCATATGTCTTCGATGATTTCCTGTGCGGCTTCGGCGGCCCCGTTGGGGTCCACGTCCCGTATAATTCCAGTGTCAACATATAGCTCCTTTGCAAGATCTTTCTTACTTTGGAACGTCAATATGCTATCGAGAGGCGTTCTTATGTGCGCCATTACTGCTCTGAGGTCATCAGAGGTGCCTGCATTTCTCAATGAAGCGACAGCAGTTTTCAAGTTAGATGTCAATAGTTGAAGGTCCTGTTTCAGAGCAGATATGCCCGGAGGGAGATTCGGTGTGGTGCCCATGAGCCGTGGCATGTCGAGCGCCAGTTCAGCAATGAACCTGTCACCTATACCGGCAGGCACTACCATTTTGTCGACAAATTCCCTAGGAGATATTTTTGGTTCGTTGTGGGATGTCGTGTTTTCTGCACTAAACGCGATGATATTTGGGAATATATCATATCCAGGCAATTTCTTTACGGTCCCCAATGCGGCGTAACCTTGTATTATCCAATTAACGCATACGTCTTCTCCGGGCCGCCACGACGCCAAGTGTTCGACATCACGAGGCTCTATAGTCCGACTGAAAGAGAAGTACCCGCCGACATACATTCTTGTTTCGTCAGGCTGGAGCTGAAGCTCAACCTTCTTGCCAGTACTCCCAAGCTTTAACATCAAATCACAGCGATTAGCCGCCACGACGAACACTTCGTCGACCCTGCTGACAAGCTCCTCTGCAATATTGCCATCGCCCGGATTTGTCCCCCGAGCCCACAGATATGCGCCATCTGTCATCTTCAGCTTGAGACGAAGTATGATCTTGTCATCAGACGGTATTTCGCCCTTCGACTTCTCTGTGCTAAGTGTAACATAGCTTAAGGACTCATTTCGATTATGATCAAACTTCATGTAAAATGACGGGTTGTTTACAGGCATCAAACCACGCTTTGTTCCATACAGCCATTTTGGTTCAGACGTGATCTCGATTTAAGGTTTTGTAGCCTTACATGTTTGATTTTGCGGGGCAGATTAGCATCCACCTTAAGACAATATGTACAATCCGGCTGTTTCAAAGACTATATTCGCTGGTGCTATACCCACTGATATTATGGCCTCACAGCAAGCCAGCCTTGAAATCTTTCGAGGAAAAGAGGGAAGAAACAACTACAGAGTTCTGAAAAACCTTCTTGGCGGACCAAAAACCGCTTACGACATTCACAAGTCAGCCCACGAAGAAATGGAATACTCGACGAGCAATAGGAGATTGAGAGACCTTACAACGGCCGGCTATTTATCCCAGATAAACATGCCTAACAAGACGGGGAGAAAGAGAATTCACTATGCGTTTACCATGAAGGGAGCCATTGCTGCATTATCCTTTGCCAATGATGAGTTGGACGACAGGACATGGGTTCTGCTGATTAGGAACAATGCAGGGGCAAATCCCATGTTTGGCTTGTTTGACAAGGCCCTAGGATTCGATCTGAGCATTGCAGACATCAAGCGCGTCTTCGTCGCTCCGCTTCTTGAAGGGATGAGAAACGGCTTCCTGAACCTTGCAGCAGACGAGGACATTCTAGCAGTGAATTGTGGTATACTCCTTGTAAAGGGGTTAGAGGTGGGAGTCAGCTCGATTGAAAAGGAGAAGAGGCGTAAGGTCGTTGAGGCTCTATACGGCTACTGCCAGAAGCTTCCATTTGAGAGATATTTTGGCACCATGACCACGGTAATGTTAGGAATAATCACACACAGCTACCTATCTACAAGCAGGGTCTTTACCAGACTCTTTGCTAGAGATGAAAACGGGGACATAAGGTACACCTTCAGGCCGCTTTCAGATAGACAGGCTGACAAACTCTTTCATTCCTAAGCAGCTATTACAGCGAGGTGGCATGGAAATCTATTCAGGCATTCAGGGAAATGGCTTCACTCCTATATGCAGTATATGACGAATACGGGGAGAGATAGGATAGGCGGAAGATCAAATCAAATCATAAATAATTCCACTGCGTCTATCCTGCCAATCCGTCTGAGGGAGCGGTCGTGGCCTGCCGTGTCATTGATGGGTCAGGTGCGATCCGCAACTTGGGCCACGAAATCGAACCAAAAATGACGCCTTCCGATGGATCTGTTTACTAGAATCGACTAATTGCAAAAAGTTTGAAAATCGACAGTTAGTCGTATACTCGTAAACCTCATATCGGAATAGGCTCAAAATGCAGCTTTTACAAGCATGTTTATATTTTCACAGAGCCATTCTAGGGCATGGTCAACGGGTCAAAAAGCAGGGTTCCGATACTAAAAAGTAGCGGGCCCGGTGGGCTTCGATCCCACGACTTCCGGCTCTCTTCAATAGAATTTAGAAGGCAGGCGCTCTATCCATGCTGAGCTACGAGCCCGCTCAGGAAACTGTCTTGCTGACAGACAGTTTGCATGGGCAGCAGAAAGGCGACCCGATCCTTTATAAAATGTTTATTGGATATGGCTCTTCCGGGCAGACAGCCAATTGTTGACTGCACCTATTCGTTATCCCAATTTCCACATACAAGAGATGTTAATTATTCAATCATGAATGCAAAATCTGTACTAATGTTGCATGATTAATGTAAATTCCATACCAAGAAACTATAATAGCCAGTCGACGAAATTTTACTGGTGTTATCAAGTGAAATTTGATGGCTGAAAATAACAACAAGGACTTACAGGGTTTTACCCAGGAACAGATGAACAAGATGTTTAGCTTTTGGACCGATGTCATGAAGCTGCCGACGATCGGACCGATGTACGCTTTTTCAAAGGATGTCAGCTCGTATGCCAACGACTTTGTCACTTTAGGCAGGGTGATGGCCGAGCTCAAGACAAACATGGACAGCTACTGGTCGCTCTTGAGCACCACATTCACAAGGGCGATGAAGGAAACGATGGAGCGGGCCCCAAAACAGCTGATCTCAAAGGACGATTTTGAAAATTACAGGCGCGCGGCGATAGAGGCGTTTGAAGACGCGTTCACCGACCTCTTTGCGTCGCCGGAATTCTCTTCAGTCTATGGCAAGCTGTTCAGCAGCCAGCTGGACGTGTCAAGGGCGATCCAGGGCATTGCAGAAAAGAATTCCAAGACGCTCAACCTGCCTACAAGGAGCGAAGTCGACGAGATCCTGAAGGACATTGCCGAGCTAAAAAGGAGCGTCCGAGATTTGAAAAGGAGTTTGGAGATAAGGAATGGCCAAGCAAGAGCTACGACCTGATCAAAAACCAGAGGTCCAGCCGCCTGCTGCTGCAGCGGAGAAGGCGAAAGAAGCAAAAAAGAAAGAGCCGACGGTCCTCGAAGAATTCGAGGAAGCGTACCGCAAGCTCGAAAAGGCAAAGAACATCCTTCACACTGCCGGCAACATTGAAGTTGGCCAGACTCCCCATGAGATTCTTGCAGAGACAAGGACCTACAGGCTGCTGCACTACCAGCAGATGGTCAGCAAGACTGCCAAGACGCCTATACTTGTCGTTTATGCGCTGATCAACAAGTCTTATGTCCTTGACCTCCAGCCTGACAAGAGCTGGATCAGGAGCCTGCTGAGCCAAGGCTTTGATGTCTACCTGATCGACTGGAAGGCTCCAACTGCTGTGGACAAGTACGTGACATTCGACGACTATGTCAACTGCTACATTGATGACTGCGTCAATATTGTGCTGAAAAAGACCAAGGCAGACAAGCTGACGCTGCATGGCTACTGCATGGGCGCGACCATGTCGACGATGTATACGACTTTGCACCAAGAAAAGGTGAGGAACCTTGCAGTCATTGCCCCTGTCGTGGACACCGAGAAGGACACGACGGTCATTGGCAACCTTGCAAAGAACATAGACGTGGACAAGATGGTAAGCGTCATCGGAAACCTGCCTGTCGAGCAGTTGTACGCGTGCTACTCTGCCCTCAAGCCATTCAAGCAAGGCGTCAACAAATATTTCAACTTGGTCCAGAACATCGACAACGATCAATTTGTTGGCAACTTTTTGCGGCTCGAAAAGTGGCTATACGACACGCCTCCGATAGCGGGCGAAACATTTAGGCAGTGGATAGCCGACATTTACCAAAAGAACCTGTTCGTAAAGAACGAGCTAAAGCTAGGCAACGAGCTGATCGATCTGTCAAAGATCAAGGTCCCGCTGCTCAACATCGTGGCGGACGAGGACCACCTTGTGTCGCCTCAGTGCAGCGCGCCTCTCAACGACGTGGTGTCAAGCACAGACAAGCGCCTCATGAGGTTCCACACCGGTCACGTGGGGCTGATAGCGAGCCTCTACTCACAGAACAATGTGCTGCCAAAAGTGGGGCAGTGGCTCAAGGCAAGGTCGCAATAGCAAATAAAAAAGAGTACTCTGGATTTTATTTATAATTCCTTGGCTCATTATGAATCATGAGTAACAACAAACTCTGGTTTGGTTGTCCAAAGTGCTTCCTTGCCTTTTACAGCAAAAATGAATATGAGCATCATTACAAAAGCGAGCACCCCAAGAGCGAGCTCAGGGATGCCGAGCTGGCAGAGTCAAAGGGATAGCCTACAACTACCTTTTAATATCCTATTTTCATTTTCCTAGGGCATGGCCCTATTTGGAATATTCGCAACTCATAGCCCAGAGTCATGTCCGCTCAACAACAAGCAGAGCAGGGACACGTTTGTGCAAATAGACGAAAAACTCAAGGCGGCAACTGCAAAGCACAATATCACAAACATAGTCGGCTTTTACATGTCAGTCCTTGAGCACCAATGGGTGATCATTGTGGAGGCGAACAACGCACACGACATAGAGACCATGTGCATCGAAGCCGGCATCTCTGCCTTCAACACCGTCAAGATAGTGCCGCTCAACAACTTTGATGTTGTGATGAAGAGGATCAAAGGCAGTTGAGCTGAACCATACCGTAACTGTCGGTAGAGCACATAAGATCCAGTTGAAAAGAAGATGCCCCATTGTTTTTTATCATAGTTATAAGAAAGAAGGATGGTGAAGAGCCCATACGCCAGCATCCACTAGCTATCTGACAGGAATAGCATATAATAATGAGAAACAAGCCCTACTTACCCTTTTGCAGGCTTTCGGGCCTGAATGAACAACGCAATTGCTTGCGATTGCATATGCTTGCTATTGGTCCTATTAAAGGAAAGTATGTCAATTTTGCTCACAAAAAGGTGAAAAAAGCTACCGAACACAATGCAGCAGCTTGCAGAAAATCAAACGCAGTTACAACAGCATCTGAAACTATGGTTTAAATTAGATGTTCAGCGTCAGTTAGGTTTGCCTAACGGTTTTGCAAATGAGGAGAATCAGGGTCGGGATCGATGTTGGCGGCACATTCACCAAGGCCGTCGCGATAGACATGGTGCAGGGCAAGATAATAGGCAAGGTCACCGTTCCAACCACCCACTCTTCAAGCGAGGGTGTGTCGACCGGCATCGTTCAGGCGCTCAAGTCGCTGATGGAAAAGCATTCGATCCAGAACTCTGAGATCGAGCTGATATCGCACAGCACCACCCAGGCGGTCAACGCGCTGCTTGAAGGCGACACTGCCAAGGTTGGGATCATTGGCATGGGAGTTGGGCTTGAAAAATCTAATGTTATCAAGCGCACGAACGTCAAGGACGTCGAGCTTGCGCCAAACAAGTATCTGCACACGTGCTACCGATTCCTTGACACATCTAAATATCTTGATGACAAAGAAGTAGAGCAGGCAATAGGCGAGCTCAAAGAGGAAGGCGCAGAGGTCATAGTCGTCAGCGAGGCTTATGGCGTAGACGACCCAAGCAACGAAAAATTTGTGATGGAAAAATCGGACATACCCGCAACAGCCGGCCACGAGCTGACCGGCATCTATGGCCTTGAAATAAGGACGCTCACTGCAGCTATCAACGCTGGCATCCTGCCCAAGGCAACCAGCACGGCAAGGTTCGTCGAGTCTGCCGTGCGCAACGAAAAGATCGCCGCTCCGGTCCTGATTATGAAAGGCGACGGAGGTGTGACTGACATGGGCACTTTCCAGAGCAAGCCCATCATCACAGTACTGTCGGGGCCGGCGGCAAGCGTGGCAGGAGCCCTTTTGCATCTGCGGGTGATCGACGGCGTCTTTATCGAGGTTGGAGGCACCTCTACCAACGTCTGCGTGATAAAGGACGGAAGGCCGGAGGTCCGCTACGTCACGATAATGCAGCATCCAACGTGCATACGGTCGCTTGATGTCAGGGTCGCAGGGGTCGCAGGCGGGTCTCTTGTCAGGTGGTCGGGCAGAAAGATAACAGATGTTGGTCCCCGGTCCGCGCACATAGCCGGCCTACCCTATTCCTGCTTTGCCGCGCCTGAAGAGCTTGAGGGCGGCCAGATAATCACGTTCAAGCCAAAGGATGGTGACCCGATAGACTATGTAGCGATAGAGTCCGCCGGCGGCAAGCGCTTTGCTATTACAAACACGTGCGCCGCCAACGCCCTTGGGCTTGTACCCGAAGGCGATTATGCAAGGGCGAACCAGGCTTCTGCCAAGATGGCGCTTTCAATCCTTGCAAACAGGCTTGGCACGACGATGGAGCAGGCCGCCACGATGGTTCTGGACATTTCTGCCAAAAAGGTGCTTGAAATAGTCGAGCCCATGATAAAGGAGTACAAGCTTAAAAAAGAGAGAATAGTGTTCATCGGGGGCGGGGGCGGCGCATCGGTGCTCGTGCCTCATATTGCGAGAAAACTGCAGCTGCAGTGGAAGATAGCCGAGCACGCCGAAGTCATCTCGTCCATCGGGGTTGCGGCGGCAATGATACACGAAGAGGCAGAGAAGACAATCAACAACCCCAAGCCCGAAGACATCTCCACTCTGGCAGAGCAGGTGAAAAAGGCGGCGCTTGACCGCGGCGCGCTGCCCGAGTCGATAACCATCCAGTCAGAGTATGTCAGCGAGCGGTCGCTTTTGCGTGTGACTGCGATGGGCAATGTTTCGCTTGATATAGGCACTGCAAACGCGCAGGAGATAAACGAAGAGGAGGCCCACGTGCTTGCGTGCGAGCTCTTTGGCATAAACGAGGGCGTGCAGCGCATCTTTGATATGAAGAACTACCACATCTTTGCGTGCGAGCTGAGCAAGAAAAAGCTGTTCTTGAAATCCAAGAAGCAGCCAGTGCTCGTGCTTGACAAGTACGGCAGGGTCAGGCTTTCCGTAGACAATGCGGCCATCTTTAACGGCTCGCCTGAGCAGGTCGCAGAGGAGATTGAAAAACTCTTGAAGCAGCACTCTGCCAGCGGAAACGACCTTGCGCCGCAGGTGCACATCCTCGATGGTGTAAAGCTGATGGACTTTTCAAGCCTCACAGCGCCAGAGCACGTTTCAAAGGCAGTCCGCGACGAACTGAAAAAGTCCGCCACCAGAGATGTTGCCGCAATAGTAAGGCTTGGCTAGCATATGAAGAAGAACAGGCAGAAGATTGTTTTCAAGTGCACTGGCGACGCGGTGGCAAGGTGTGCGTCTGTGATCAAGAGTGGTGGAGTGGTAGTGTTCCCAACAGATACCATCTACGGCATCGGCTGCGACCCTTACAACGACCGTGCAGTCAAGCGGATATTTGCGATAAAAGGCAGGGATGAAAAAAAGCCGCTCCCGGTTCTTGCACACAGCATGTCAGATGCAGAGAAAATAGTGTCGCTTGGCAAGGCCGGCAGAACCCTTGCAAAAAAATACTGGCCCGGCGCCCTTACAATAGTTGCCCCGATTACTGACAGCAGGATATCTCGTAGAGTCACCGCAGGAAGTGGCAGTCTTGCCGTGCGCGTCCCGGCAAACAAATGCGTCCTGTCGCTCCTTGAGCAATGTAAGTACCTTGTGGGCACGAGCGCAAACCCATCTGGCGGCAGGCCGCTAAAGAGCGCGCAGGAAGTACTCGAATCGCCACTTCATGGCTATGATGCACTGATGGACGGAGGCCCGGTTGAAAGGGGAATCGAATCCACCATAGTCGACGTTACGGGCAGCAGTCCTAAGATCCTGCGCGAGGGAGCGATAAGGTCAAGTGAGGTCCTGGAGGCCCTTGGCGAACTTTAACCTCATAGTCTCTACATCCCGGTTCAGTGAGGAAGAGGCGCAGGACGAAATTCTGGATCTGCTTGACATGTTTGGCGACCCGGATGCAGAGTCTGAGATCACAGAAATCAAAGGACTCTTGCTTGCGCAGACTGCGCTCGATCCATTTGAAGTCATTGAAAAACTAAAAGAATTGATAGCTTCAGAGCCGTGGGAGGTGCGCTACATCCTGCGTGTTCTTCCGGTGGAGCGAGTCGTTCCCACTGAGCTTGACGCGATCAGGCAGGCGGCAAGAGATCTGGCAGTATCCAAGATAGGCAATAATGAAAGTTTCAGGATAACCGTCGAAAAGAGGCACAGTGCGCTAGAATCGATAGAGGTGATAAAGGCGATCGCAGGCGAGATCGAAAGCAAGGTGGATCTTGAAAACCCCAGCTGGATCGTCCTTGTCGAGATAATCGGAGGCGAGGCAGGCCTGTCGGTGCTCAGGCCCGAACAGATTTTCAGCTCTGTTATCGAAAAGCGCAAGTGACAAGGTTAAGATACAAGCTTGCCGACAGTTAGTTATAACGTATATGAGTGCAGACAACAACAGGCTTGAAGAGCTTGCAAAGCACAAGTACATCAACCTAGAGACGTATAGGAAGAATGGGCAGCCAGTCAGCACGCCGGTATGGTTCATGATCGATAACGGCTTGGTTTATGTCGTAACTTCTGCAGATACTGGCAAGGCAAAGCGTTTGCGCAATAATCCTGCTGTCCGGATAATGCCAAGCGGCTTTAGGGGAGAGCCCAAAGGCGAATGGATCGAGGGCAAGGCAAGATTTGCAGAAGGTGCCGAAGCCGAGCGCGCAATACAGCTGCGCAAGAAAAAGTACGGCCTGCAGGCAAGGTTAGCTGGCATGATAAGAGGAGCGTCCACAGTTATCGCGATCGAACTTGTTTAGTAATAGTTATTTTACAAGTATGGCTGCCCTTTCGAGAAGGTACTGCAGGAATTCATGATCGTCAAATTTTGCTTTCAGCTCGAGCATGCCAGTAAGCAGGTCCCTCTTTTGCCTGCTTGGCTCCAACACCGAGTCGTCAACCTCAAATCTGTTCTTTATGCTTTCAGAAAAGTGGCGAAGCTCTTCATTTTCCTGTGAAATAGCAATAAGGCAGCCTGCAGATCCATTTTTCAAACCTGCTTTTTTCATGGCGTCAGAGATCTGGTCCGTGCGCGCAAGCCTCAGCAGAAGCTCTGTTTCGCGCCTGTTTGCAAGCATCACTTTTCTTTTCTCGGCTTCAAGCGTTACCCTCAGCACTCCAAGCAGGTGATCAATGCCATAGACTGCGTCTGCGTTTACGGCCTGTATCGACACGCCAGGGTGTTCTGAGCGCAGCCTGTCCACGAGTTTCCCGGCATCCTCTGTGATCCTGCGGATTCCAATGATCGACACGCGGTGGTTGCTATCGATCATGTAGTAGTCCGTGCCGCCATGGACTACGGTAACAATGGTTACTGTGTCGCCGCTCTTTGCCACTGTGCCCTGCCCCTGCAGCGCTGCCGAATCGACGCCGTTCACCGCTACTATCAGGTTGTTTGGTTGCAAAAGGCGTGCGTCAGTTGAAATGCCTGTCAAAAACTGGAGAATTTCCGCGACAGACGCGCTCTGCCTGTCAAGGTCGACTGCGGGCTTGCCTACTGCCTTTTTGGCTCCCCCGAGCAGCCTTATAGTTATCATTCTTCCGCTTCTTCTTCTGACTCTTGCTCTTCTTCAGTTTCCCCGGCAGCGGCTGCCATCGAAGCCTTTGCCTGCGCCTCCTGCTTGCGCAAGTGAGCGGTGATGTATCCTGCCAGCTCGTTCCTCAGCACTTTAGACCTGACAACTGCCAGATCGTTGAGAGCCTTCTTATTAGCATCAAACTCTAGCCCAAACCTGTCTGGGTACTTTTGCAAGAGCTCCGTAGAGATACGCTTTATCCTATTCATCTAGAATGGAAGGCGATTTCAAGGATATTTTATCTTTGTTATGCACCACCTGAAAGGTAGGCTTTTGAGTTCTGCTCAAGCAGGCCAGCGGCTTCGTCGTAGGTCATGCCAAGGGTGCGGGCTGCGGACGCGACGACGCTCACGAGGAACCCGGTAGAGACAGCAGGTAGGTTCCCGAAGCACCGCGAGTATCTCACAGGGCCATCTGTCTCCACAAGGAACCGGTTCCTGTCCGTGTTTTTCAGGAGCACCTGCTTGTCCTCTAAATACACGAGCGCCGGGCCGTACGATACGTAAAGCCCCATGTCCATCGACTTTGCCAGTTGCTTCTTGCTGCCTGCAAACCAGTGCAAGAGCGCGCCCTTGATCCTGTAGGATGGCAGCATCTGCAATACATCATCAAGGGCCTTTCTAGAGTGGATCGACACCGGCTTTTTCGCTGATTCGGCAAGGGCGAGCATTGAGCCAAAGACCTGCTTTTGCCTGTCGTATGGAACATCATAAGTGCCGTCAAGCCCGATCTCGCCTACGCCGTCTATCGATTGAAGGTTGGAATCAAAGATCTCTTTGAACTTGTCCAGATCCTCCCTTGCCGCCGCTTCAGGGTGTATCCCTACGAACTGCCTGACGATGTCGTGGTGTGAATTGAAAAGGCGGAAGCTTCTGAACGCGGTTTCGCTGTCGACCGTAACAGAGCACGCTACTATCTTCATTGCCCGGAGGCTCGTTAATACGTGCTCTATGTAGCCTGAATATTCATTATCCGTGAGGTGTATGTGGGCATCGAACAGCAAGATGTATATACTTACTGTGGACACTGCAGGACAGAAAATAAACTTTTAACATGGTGTCTGGCAGGTAACACTGCATATGTCTTCTTCCGGTCCCGAGTTTGGCCTTGCCGCAATGTACCGTGTCATGAAAAAGTCCGGCGCAGAACGGGTAAGCGACGACGCCGCAGACGAGCTGAGAAAAGTGCTTGAAGAGGTTGCAGAGAGGATTGCAAAGCAGGCAGTCGACCTGTCGGTGCATGCAGGCAGAAAGACAATAAAACCAGAAGACATTAGGTTCGCAGCCAAAAATGTGATAAGGCTCTAGGAAAGGTCTATTTCGTGGATCTGCCGGTGCCCGTACATTCTGAAATGGTCCTCTACATCGGACTGGAAAAGAAACGTTGCACGGCACCTTTCACAGCAGTACAGCTTATCGAGTTTAGGCGTCTGGCCCATTTAAGTGTCCAATATCGGACAATACAATGTTATAAACACGATGTATTGCAATGGTAGAAAATTCTTAGCTAGCGCGACCGGTACTTTGCGTAAAGCCACCCGCCGCCGACCACAATTATGATCAGTATTATTATCGCTGCGATAACTGGCGCCAAGAGCTGGATCAAAAAGCCAGCTATTGCAAAGAACACGACGAGCACGATCACGGCTATGAGTATGGCCGCTATTGCGCCAAGTACCATACGCATACTTTGGTCGCGTGCAGTAATTCTAGACTTTAGCAGATACTTCTAGTAGATGCACTATTCCTGCTTTGTCTTTCTTACATGCGAAAAGCTTGTTTCAATGCCTGTGTTTCCAGTGTGAGGGTCGGACGCTATCTCTTGCACGTTTACATCGTCGGCGCTCCCTTCTTCTTCCTCCTTGCCCATCTCCCTGCCAAGGCCTTGGTTTGGCATCTTGTGTGGATTATTGTTGACCAGGCCAGATAATGTAGATTATCGCTTATAACTGAAAGAATCGCCCTGCCAGAAAAATGGCTCTAGCACTGAAACTGTTGGCAGGGCGTATGTATGGTCAGACGTTTTTACCCTTGGGTCTTTACGACCCAATCGAATTAGCAAGTGGCAAGGATAAAAGGCTCGTTGATCAATCGTCCACTGGTAGTAGCAGTAGTAGCTGTTAAGTAGTATGTTGTCCATATAATAGTCCCTGTGTGGGAAAAGTTGCAGGTATACGCAGGTTTCGGCTTGCGCACCGGCCACTAACCTGCACAGGGATTTCTATATTCGAATGTCACTAAAGCCAGATATCTCACGGCTGCTAATGATCATAGGGAGCAGATCAGCCTCGGAGGATACAGTCCACCATGCTACGCGAATCGACTAACCTATGGCCATTGTGTGTATAATACAACCCTCATGCACACCGTGGCTAGAGGTGACCTGCTCCTTCATTTTAGAGCTTCTGCAAAAGTGGCATCAGGCTACAGAAATCGCCGCGGCCTGTGCAGGTCGTAGAACGCGGAATTGATCTGCTTGAGCAGCTTTGCTTTTGATTTGTTGGCCTTCTTGTTGTCTCCATAGTCCTTTGCCTGCAGCAATACCCGCAGCCTTTCCAGCTCAACCACATCCAGGGTTTTCAATCCTTTGTCAGAGACAACCCCAAGCAGTCTTTTGAGCTCCATTTCATCATCGTCGCTGTCTTCGTCGTGGCTCAAGCTTCTTACAAATCGCCTTTTTGTGCTTATTAAAATTGTGGACACGATCTCATGACACACCAGCGCAAGCGCCTGCATATATTATTGTTCATAATGGATCATGATAAAACTGACTGGCAAGTCAGTTATATTTATTAGATACTGGGTCGTCTACTTTTACTGTCCTTGAACTCGGGCTTGTTGCTTGCTGCATTGCTCGTAGCCACTGCAGGCGGGATCCTGCAGATAGGCGGCGCGAGCTGGGACGTCACGTCGCACATCCTGAGGTAGCCAGAGACGTTCTTCACTCCCTCTCACACCATGCTTTATACAGGCGTCGGCCTGACAACAATTGCAGCAGCAATTGGCGTGTTTGTCTCCCTGAAAAACAGGCAGGAGATCCAGACCAAGTCGTTTTACACTGCTTTCAAGTTATTGATAATAGGCGCGGCCATTCAGCTCGTTTCAGGGCCGGGCGACTTTATGTGGCATTCGGTGTTTGGCGTCGATGGCCTAATGAGCCCACTCCACTTGGCGCTTGCCACAGGCATTTTGGTCAACGCCGTCGCTGTCGTAGTAGGGCTTGCAAGGATATTGCCGCACATGCAGTCGTCGGAGTAGAGCCAGATACTTGTCCGAACTGCGCTAGTTCCGGCGTTTGCAGTCCTCTGGTTTTCAGTCATCTGGTACATCTATGTTCGTGCTTCCGCTCTCAAATGGCGAGAACTTTAGGTTCAACCCTGACCCGGCGGCAGCGGTGGTAATCGCCACCACAGCTCTCCCATTCATGAGCGCATTGATATTCCTCGTTTCAGCCAGAGCGGTAGGCAAGCAGGGCGCGGCAAGCACGGCGGCTGGAGTTGTGATCGGCATGAACGTGCTTGCAAACATTGTCCCGGCGTACCAATTTCTAGGGGCGTTACTTCCTTGGCAGCTGCTCGCAGTCATTCCAGCCATTGTTGGCGCTGATATCGCGATTCACAGGACAGGGCCACGAGCCGGCATGATAGTCGCAGGGGCCTTGATCGGCGTTACATTCCATATCTTTAACTTTCCAATGCTCCCGATGGCGTTTGCAGAGCTGCTGGGCCAGCCCAATGAAACCATTGGTGACATTTTGCCAAGCATATACGCCACCCTTTCGCAGGTCACAGCCGTGACAGCAGCCCCAAGCGTGCTTGCCGGCATCGTTGGCGCGATCATGGGCTCAAAGAAGATAGAAGTGCCGCAGGTCAATGTGGCGATATCAAGATAAGTTTATGAAATAAAGCGCCGGGAGAGGGACTCGAACCCTCGAGTCCCGAAGGACATCAGCTAGCGCGTCCACCCTGCACCTGTGTGATCTCGAGGCTGACCCCTTTTAGGGTCTACCATGACTTACCTAGCTTGGGTACCCCGGCGCTCTACTTTGTGAACAGATAATGCAATTTATGCCTTTATCAGCTGCGCGAGCAACTTGTATAAAAGAACTAATCATTCTTGGACTGGAAGCGCGCATGTTTGAAATTGCATCATTTTTTCACGGGAAGCACGCCTGTAAACATTCCCAAATTGTAGCATTTTTCATGCGTAAAATGCTACATGCTGCATCATTTTTTCTCCACACGTACATGCTCCACTAGAAACGCACACACATACACATACGCAATACTCAAAAATTATATAATCATGCCGGCGCAATAACACCCGTGCTGGCTACAACAGGGACACCATCCATAGAAGCGATAAGAAAATTATCAATGGCAGACATTGCGATTGCAGCGGGGCTTGCAGACGAACTGCGCGACAGGCTCCGCGAACATGTGCACATTGACCCGTACTGCCTGCCAGACCCGTTTGGCGACAAGGACGACTGCACCTACTTTGTGGTGCTTGACAGGGAGAATCTGAACAGGGTGGTGGCGATGTTTGCCAACAAGAAAGAGAATAATCTTCCGCAGCTGCCGTGGTCCAGCATCCTTGGCGAGCGGCTTGCCAAGGTGTCGATCTCAAAGGAAGATGCGTTTGCGCTCAAGCACGAGCTGATGCCAAAGGAGACGAACAACTTTTATCCGTACAGGCGCAACGGCAGGATAGCAGGCTATGCCATGTTTGCGTTTCAGATCTGCGGGCAGCGCTAGTTATTAGTTAGTCGCGCAGTTCAATGACAGATATCTTTTGGAACTGCTTTATCATCTGCTCAAGCGACTTTTTCACTTCGCTTTCGCTGTCGCTTGAAATGCGGAGCACTTCTAAAAACAAGTCATCAAACGTGATGCCGTTGCACATGTTCCAGAGCGACACGGCGGTATCGTTCACCCGGTAGGCCTCACCCCTGTCGTTTATCAAGAGTGGTGTGCCGTCTTGGTCGTTGCCAACCGAGCCCCTCCGAAGAATTATCTTGTCGCTGCTGCTCTCTTTCTTTAATAACATGTCGTCGTCATCATCTTCATTATTAAGCTGCCCCTCCTATGCACCAGCCGGTTATTATCCATATCTGTAAATTGCTATAACATAATTTAGTAGAACGTTGACGCGCCCACCAATGTTAAAATAAAAGCCGCGGGTAGAATTATTTTTGCTAGTGTTCAAAAAGCGGGAGAAGGTGCAGAGGCACGTCATCATCACAAGGCAGGCGGCAGACGGCATAATTACATGGTCCAAGACGCACCACCCAAACGAGGCGATACTCATCCTGCAGGGCCGGAATACAAGGGACGCAGTGATTGTTGACGGGCTTGTGATCCCGCCCTTTGCTCAAAGCGGCCCGTTTTTCTCAGGGTTTTCGGTGCATGACCTGCCATATACGATACCCAACGTCGGCACGGCGCACTCGCACCCTGGCGGCTCGAACAGACCGTCGCTTGAGGACCTCAACCACTTTTCCGGCTATGTGTCCATAATCATCAGCCACCCTTATGAAGACGAGAATATAGGGGCATACGACAGAAGCGGCAACAGCTTGGAAATCAAGATCGTCGATTCAGTATGATCTCATTTCCGGCGGCCAAAATCCAGCTCGATTCCTCGCTTTGCATCGTAGCTAAAGACAAACGACTCGTCAGGCATTATCGGAAAGCTGGACATGACGGTTGCAGAGCATAGCGGGCACTTGTCGACGACCTTGGTCTTGTCAAGATACGTAGCGCACCAGTAGCATGTCTCGCACAACATGAAGATTGATGGCAAGACGGAGGATTTTAGCAATACGCGTATTGTTATTGTGTAGTAGTTAATTACATTTTATGGTGCTGAAGTTGGAAAACTTAATAAAAGAACAATCCCAATAAGCATTGTTTGAACTGGATAGGTCAACAGATGGCGTGGATTATGGTATCACTTGCCATAAGCCTGGTTCTAACTTACTTTCTCGGCTGGTACGGCATCATCCCGGCAATTGGGATTTTCTTGTTTATTTCCTATTACATGCGCAAGCGCGCGATGGCCCGCATGGGAATGGGCGGAGGTGGCGGATTTGGAGGCATGCTGGGCGGAGGTGGCGGGGGAGGAGTCAACTACGTCTGCATCGCCTGCGGCCACAGGTTCAAGGGCGGGGCATGCCCCCGCTGCGGAAGCAAGATGCGCAGGGTAGATTTCTAGGCACATGACGCTTGAAGAGCTGCGCCAGAAGGCGTTCTTTCAGAACACCATAGATGTATGGATAATGTACTGCGCAGAGCGCAACCGGAACTGGTATGACATCGACGCCTATCGGCGCTTTATAAGTCATCTCAATGCAAAGGGCGTCAAAATGCAAAAGTTCCCCCTCTGCATCAAAGAGTCTGGAGGTATGTACGAGCGGGGCAAGGACAAGGCACAGTTCCTCGACCAGCTCTCAAAGATACCGTCGGACGATGCGGCAGCTTATACGCTCAAGCTGAGCGGCGACGTGATAGCCGCCATACGGTCATTTTCCAACTAGAGTCTAGAAAGTTTCAGCTCATGGGCATCACAATTTAGCAGGAACATCTAAAACCCAAATGTGGCAGCCACAACGTAGTGGTGTCTGCAGAAGAAGATGAGCTGCCAGTTGGCGTGCATGGAGAGCGCGTTAGCGAGCCAGTAGCAGAGAAACTGAGCAAGCAGGAGCCTCTCTTTGATAGCATTGTCGGCTATGACGATGTGAAAAGGCTCTTCCAGATGTCGCTGTCCTCCGACAAGCCAGTCCACATCCTGCTGGTTGGGCCGCCAGCGTCTGCCAAGACCCTGTTCATGCTTGAATGCATGAAGCTAGAGCGCTCTTATTTCACCCTTGGAAGCCACAGCACAAAATCAGGCATGATCGATTACCTATTTGAAAAGAGACCGCGCTACCTCATCGTCGACGAAATAGAGCATATGCCTATGAAGGATCAGACCGCGCTCCTAAGTCTCATGGAGACTGGAATCGTTTCGGAAACAAAGTTCCAAAAGACGCGCAACACGCAGCTGAAGACGTGGGTATTTGCTACAAGCAACGGCACTGACAGGATGCTGACCCCACTTTTGTCAAGGTTCGTGGTGCTCCGCTTCAAGCAGTACTCCTTTGGCTCGTTTCAAAAAGTATGCATGCACATCCTTGGCCGCGAAGGAGTCGCACCAGATATAGCTATCGCCATAGCTGAAGCGGTGTGGATGAGGTTAAAGTCAAAAGATATACGGGACTGCATCAAGATTGGGCGGCTGGCAAAGACAAAGCAGGACGTCGAGTGGATAGCCCAGACGCTCAAGACCTACAAGCAATAATAATAAGCAAGAGTTAAAAGTTTTTGTGGTGCCACCTATAGCGTGGGCCTAGACCTCAAGCCTCTCGTCACGCCCGCCTCGCTAAAGCTGCCAGAGCTTACAGGCAAGGTGGTTGCAATTGACGCCTACAATACGATATACCAGTTCCTCAGCATTATCAGGGGGCCGACTGGCGAGCCACTGGCAAACAGCAAGGGCGAGATAACCAGCCACCTGAGCGGCCTTTTCTACCGGAATGCCAACCTGCTGGGCGACAACATCAAGCTAGTCTATGTTTTTGACGGCAAGGCAAACGAGCTCAAGATGGCAGAGATACAGAGGAGGAGCCAGCTAAAGAAAGAGGCGACTGAAAAGTACCAGCTGGCTGTAGAAGAGGGCAGGATTGAAGATGCGCGCAAGTACGGCATCCGCACTGCCGTTCTGACCGACAAGATGGTCGAGGAGTCGAAAAAGCTGCTCTCTTACCTTGGCATTCCCTACATACAGGCACCGTCCGACGGCGAAGCGGCTGCCGCATATCTGACAAGGCGCGAACTTGCTTTTGCAGCCGCAAGTCAGGATTATGATTCGATACTATTTGGAGCGAAAAAGCTAGTGCGCAATCTGGCAATAAGCGGCAAGCGCAAGGTGCCAAACCGCAATGTCTACATCGATGTCGAGCCGGAGATATTCGAGCATGATAAAGTGTTGCAAGAGATAGGGCTTACGCACGAACAGCTGATAGATGTCGGCATACTGATTGGCACCGATTTCAACCCCGGTGGTTTTCCGGGCATCGGGCCCAAGACAGCACTCAAGCTGATAAAGGAGAATGGTAAGCTTGAGAATGTTGAAAAGATCAAGCACCTGCTTCCCAAGATGCCATACCAGGAAATACGTGACATCTTTCTCAAGCCAGAGGTCCCAAAAGTAGACAGGATAGACTTTGGCGAGGTCAACCGCGAGAAGGTGCTCGACTTTCTCTGTGTAGATAAGAGCTTCTCAGCAGACAGAGTAAGCAGCACACTGGATAAACTGCAAAAGTCGATAGCAAACCGCAGTCAGTCCCTTGAGCAGTGGTTCGGCTAGTAGCAGCATATTCGATGCTTTTATATACAAATCCTAAGGCTAATGGGCATATATTGGTAAATCCACGAGCTTGGCTTGCTGAATCGATAGCTACTTTTGCACTTGTGTTCTTTGGCCCTCTTTCGGTGACAATGGCGGCGGTGTTGTTTGGCACAGGGTTGTCGCTCGAAGGCATCATCATGATCTCGCTTGGCCACGGCGCAGCCATCGGCATCATGATCTATACTTTTGGCCACATCTCTGGCGCGCACATCAATCCTGCTGTCACGATAGCAATGATGGTAACGAGGAATATCAATATCAAGGACGGCGCGGCATACATTGGCTTTCAGATTATTGGCGCAATAGCCGCGGCGGTTGCCCACATGGCAATCTTGCCCGAAGCCGGTAAACAGGTGAACTTTGGTACTCAGGGCGGCCCAAGCGAGCTTCTCAATTTCAGCGCGGCTTCTGGCGTCGGAGTAGAGATAATCCTCACGTTCTTCTTGGTCACTACGATATTCATGGCGGCAGTCCATAGAAAGGCCACTGCAGGTATGGCAGGCATCGCAATCGGTGGCATGATATTCCTGCTCCACCTTGTTGGCGTGCCGCTTACAGGCGCTAGCATGAACCCAGCCAGGACCCTCGGTCCGGCAATCGTTTCAGGCTACTGGGACTTTCACTGGATATACTGGGTCGGCCCAATAGTCGGCGCGATAATCGCTGGCCTGATAATGCAGTACGTCTACGTCAAAAAGGCAGAAAAAGAAGAAAAGAAGACGGCAGCCTAGCCGAGCGCTCGGGAATGTTTTTGTGTATGCGGGCGCTCGCCGGGGAACTTTCTCCTCATGTGCCCTGACGGCCTGCCGTAGAGCAGTTCCAAGAACCACGACTCGTGCTCGATCTCTTCCTTTAGGATATCCTTTGCAATGTCATAGGTCGCCGGATCTTTGCCTATTGTAAGGTTGCACATCTTATTCCAGTTCACAATCGCACCCTGCTCTGCAATCAAGCACTTCTTCAAGATCTCTTTTAGGTTTGTGGAAGGCGTCGGCAGCTGCAAAAACGTGCAGCCAGACATCCGGACAAACTCTATCGCGTCGTTTGGCAGGCTGCCGCCAAGCTCGTGGATCCTCTGTATGCACGATTCAAAGTGGCTCAGGTCCTCCAGGCGCGCATCTTCAATGACTCCCTTGGCCCCCTCGCCTTCAAGGCCGGTGCAATGTGTGCGCAGATTGGTAAAATAATAGTATGCTGTAAATTCCACCGACGCGTTGTATATCAACCCATTTAGTATTTCGTCAACGTTAGCACCATTCTGCTTTAGAACGTTCACTCCTACAACATTCGGCTTTTCTTCTGTCATAATGTTCTATGCGTTTCTTACTGCGCTAATAACTTTTCTCAGAGGTCGAGAAGGAATTTTACCGTGGCTTTTCCCTTTTCCTGCCGGATCTCCATCTCGTGGTATGTTACTGCCTTGATCTCCACCTTGTAGTGGTGCCGGTCAAGGTTCAGTTTTTCACCCTTTGCAATGCCTGTTAGCGAATAGCCATCGCCATTATCATCATGCTGCCGGATCTTGACTGAAAACTCGGACATCACGATGCCATCGGCTACAAGCAGGAGCAGGACCTTGTCCAGCCAGTCAAAAAGGAGCGAGTAGAGATCATGTCCTTGCGCGGTAATCTTGAGATCCTCATTTGGCATGACAGTCTTTAGGTCGACCATAGTATCGTTGAGGCCCTTTGCTGCATTTTCAAAGGCTTCCTCTAGCGTTTCGCCGTATGCTTCAATGACGGCGTCTGTCATGTGGTCAAGAAAACAGTAGCCGCCTGCCAATGCTTGCTCTAAGCCAGCAGACTGTTATTATACGTTCATCGCAAAATCTAAATGCTAACGCACTGCTGGCTACTGGTGTGGTCAAGCTAGAGCTTCCCCGTGGCATGAGGGATCTGGAAGCAGACGAGTTTGCCAACATCAGTTATGTCCGGGACAAGTTCTTTGAAACTGCGCGGCTGTTCAATTTCCAGCTTGCAGAGCCGTCGCCCCTTGAAATGCTTGCAACGCTAGAAGCTAAAAGTGGCGCCGCGATTTCAAACGAAATTTACGCTTTCAAGGACAAGGGAGGCAGGGACGTTGCCCTGCGCTTTGACCTCACTATTGGTCTGACGCGCTATGTTGCCTCAAGGCGCGACCTAAAGATGCCGGTCAAGATGGCGGCTTTTGCCGGCGTATGGCGGTATGACGAGCCGCAGGCCGGGCGCTACCGCTACTTCCACCAGTGGGATGTTGAAGTGTATGGTCCCTTCAGCCAAGAATCGGACGCTGAAGTGATTGAGTTTGTATCCATATTTTTCAAAAGGCTGGGCCTAAAGGTTGTGATAGAGGTGAACGACAGGCAACTGATCGAGCAGTACATCAAGACAAAACTTAGAATCACAAACGAAGAGGCCATGCTTGAAATGTTCCGCGCGGTGGACAAGGTGCCAAAAAAGGGCGCACAGGCAGTCTTGCAAGAATACAAGGACAGGATAGAACCTGCCAAGCTGCAAGCGCTGATAGAGCTTTCCAAAGTAAAGGGCACTGCCGACGAGGTGGCAGGCAAGGCAGAAGATGTCAGAGGGCTTGAAAGTTGGCAGAAATTTGCCGGCTTGATGGACTCGCTCAAGACAAGGAAGGTCGAAGAGGCGCGTGTCAACCTTGGCATCGTCCGCGGCCTGGATTATTATTCTGGCGTGGTCTTTGAAGCGTTTGACCCGTCGTCCGATTCTGGCGCGCTCGTCGGCGGCGGCAGGTACGATAGACTCACCGAGGTGTTTGGCAGAAAAGACATTGGCGCAACTGGCGTCGCAGGAGGAGTGGAGCGGATAGTTATGGCGCTCCAGAGGCACAGTATACTAAAGCAGCAGGCAAAGGCGCTTGTATACGTGGTGTACGCTTCAGACGATGTCCGAAATAAAGCTGTAGAGATTGCCTCAGCATTGCGATCGGCCGACATTACTACCGACTATGACATACTTGGCAGGGCCCTTAGAAAGCAGCTGGACGATGCATCGATGAAAGGCGCCGCGCTTGCAATCATTGTCGCGTCAAATGAAATCGCGGCCGGCCAAGTTATCGTCAGGTCAATGAGAGATGGAACAGAAAACAAGTACCCGGCAAGCAACCTTGCAGAGATGCTTCACAAAATGCTCAGAGCCGGATCATAGCAGCGCTCTTCATCTTGACTATGCCACTTGGCTTTTTTTCATAGACTACTCTGACAACAAGGTCTGGCGGGTCATAGCTAATGTACAAGTCGCCAGTGCCCAGCATCTGCATGTCATAGTTGATCTCTATTCTGTCCTGTTGTATGCCGTTTTCTGCAAGCCTCTTTTTCGCCCTGTCTACAAGCTCTTGATCGGACGTGTTGGGAGCCAGAAAGATCCTTGAAGCGCTTGCAAGGTACGGCGACAGGTCGACCATCAGGGTTGTCGCCAAGCCAAAAGGCTATTAACTTTTGCCCGGGTCTGTGATCCCGACAACTTTGAACCGATACTGGTACCCAAAATTGTCCCGGTACATTCTAGCATAGCTTTCAGCCGCGTCGTGCGTTGCAAAGGTCTGCCGCACGCCATCTATCGAAACCTGTTCCCCGTACAGGTCTATGATTTCGATGGCATAAGACTTTGGCAGTTTTTTGGCCTGCTTTAGCAGAAGGAAGACGCTTATTGCAAAAAAGAGTGCTGCAGCCATAAATACTACGGCGAACTCAAAGCCTCGAGTAAACGCCATGAAAGGAGCGATCAGGTTTTCGTTTAGCCATGAATATGTGAGCCCAAAAGACTGGGCGAATATGGCTAAAACACCCTCTAGTAACATCTACGTTTTAATGCAGGTTGCAACAAAGATAAGCCTTTTGGTGTCCTGTTTAATACAGATGTTCCACATCAGCATGACTGTGTAAAATCATCATGCAGCGTTATGAAAAGTTAAGCATGCGAATTGCAAGCAACAATACGTGAAAGATATTTATGAGAATGATTCGCCCTTCCCAAGTGAAAGGGGTGCTCTAATAATTGGCTGACGTGATCTCTCATGATGTTTTGATAATAGGTTCCGGTCTTGCCGGCCTCCGCGCGGCAATCTCTGCGGCTGCTATCGACAAGAAGCTCAGCATTGCGGTCATTTCCAAGGTTCAGGTCATGCGATCCCACTCGGTGTCTGCAGAAGGTGGGACGGCGGCGGTTCTCTATGAGGAAGAGGGCGATAACCAAGAGTCTCACATCTACGATACAATCAAGGGGAGCGACTTTCTTGCAGACCAAGACGTCGCAGAGCGCCTCGTGCAGAACATGCCCTATGAGATCTACCAGATGGACCACTGGGGCATGCCGTGGTCAAGGCGCAAGGACGGAAGGATTGCCCAGCGTAAGTTCGGCGGGTACTCGTTCCCGCGTGCCACTTTTGCTCAGGATAAGGTAGGGTTCTACCTGATGCAGACCCTCTACGATACGTGCCAGAAGTATGACAACATCCACTTTTACAACGAGTGGTTCTGCACCTCGATACTGCATGAGAACAACACGTTCCAAGGCATCACTGCAATTGAGTTGAAGACAGGCAACTTTACAGTATTCAAGGCGCCGGCAGGAATAATATGTACCGGAGGGGCTGGCAGGATCTATAGCTTTTCCACATACGCGTATTCATCCACGCCAGACGGGTTGGACATGGCGTATCGCGCCGGCCTTGCGCTCAAGGACATGGAATTTGTGCAGTTCCACCCGACAGGCATACTACCCTCAGGCATACTCATAACAGAGGGTGCAAGGGGTGAAGGCGGTTACTTGATAAACAGCAATGGCGAGCGCTTTATGCAGAAATACGCGCCCGGCAAGCTCGAGCTTGCGCCGAGAGACGTGGTATCCCGCTCCATGATAAAAGAGATTCAAGAAGGCAGAGGGTTCAAGCATGAAACAGGCGTTGATTGCCTAAAGCTTGACCTGACGCACCTTGGAGCAGAGCGCATAAAGGAGGTGCTTGCAGGCATCCGCGAAATCGGTATCAAATTCTCCGGAATCGACATCATCGACGAGCCCATAGAAGTGAGGCCAGTGTGCCACTACATGATGGGAGGCATTCATGCCAACGTTGACGGCGCGACAGAGATGGTGGGCCTCTGGGCGGCCGGCGAAGCCGCGTGCAACAGCACTCATGGCGCAAACAGGCTTGGTGCCAATTCTACATCAGAGTGCATAGTATGGGGAAGGATTACCGGCGAGCTGGCTGCAAAGCACGCTCAAGAACGCAAGGCGGGTTCTGTGCAGGAGCAGCAGGTGCTTGATGAGGAAAAGCGCATCTACGACGGGATCTTTCGCGGCAGGGGCGACGTGAACCCCTACGAGGTGAGGAAACAGCTGACCGATACGATGGACGCCAAGGCATACGTTTTCAGGAATGAGCAGGGACTGACAGAAGCCTTGAAGAAGACAAGGGAGCTCAAGGCCGCAATGTGGAAGCATGTTGACGATAAGGCCAAGGAATACAACACCAACTTTGTAAACGTGATGGAGATAGACTCGATGCTTAGGACTGCCGAAGTGGTGCTTGTAGGAGCACTCAACAGGCGCGAGTCAAGGGGCGCGCACGCCAGGACAGACTACCCCTACCGTGACGACGCCAACTTTTTGAAGCATACGCTAGCATACTTTACCGGCAACGGCGGACCCAAGATGACTTGGTATCCGGTGACATTTACGCGCTATGCGCCAGTGGAGAGGAAGTACTGATGGAAGTAGCTGATCGCAACAACCGCGAAGGGATGAAGGGATGGCTTAATCCTGGCCGCTACGGATGGGAGCGGGTGTCCTACTGGCTGCAAAGACTGACAGGCGTCGGGCTTCTTGCGTATTTTGTAGCTCACATCTACGAGACAAGCTCGCTTACACATGGTCCGGACGCGTGGGCTGCAATGCTCGAGCTGACGCAGACCCCGATGGGCCACTTGATATTGATACTGGTAATTGGCATGAGCACTTTTCACTCTGCCAACGGCATCAGACTCATATTCACGCACGGTGGCAAAGGGCTTGGCAAACCTGGCAGGCCGGACTATCCATATGACGCGGTTTCACTCAATTACAGGCAGAAATCGGGCATCTGGATAGCGCTGATACTTGCGGCTGTAGCAATGCTATATGGCGCTTCGGTGCTCTTTGGAGGCGAATAGAAGATGTCAATGCTTCGTGAAAGCCAGATAATGAAGATACACTACATTACAGGCATCGCCGCGCTTTTTGTAGTAGCAGTACACATCATGATGCGCCTGATAATGCCGTATAATATGAGCCTCGAGTACGAGAACGTGATAGCCAACTACCATAACTTGCCGTATGCCATATTGCTCGAGTCAATATTGGTGCTGATTGCCATCCACGGCTTTAACGGGCTTCGCATAATCCTGCTTGAACTGCGCCAGAGCAAGTCGTGGGAGGATGGCGTGACAATACTGACGATAGCTGCAATGATGGCCGTGATAGCGTATGGGACGCGCACTATCATTGTCGCAAATGGGCTGGGGTTTGAATAAAATGACTGAACAGGTAATAGAAAAAATAGAAAAGATGGAGAAAAAACATGAAAAGAAGGAGAAAGAGATTATCAGGAGCTCGGTTGTCCTCAAGGTATATAGGGCGAACCGGCGCGCCGGCGAATCCGCGCACTATGACAGCATTGAGGTGCCGGTGCAGCGATGGACAACAGTCCTTGATGCGCTGCTGTACGCCAAGGCATACAAGGATCCAAGCATCGGCATACGCTATTCGTGTAGGATGGCATCCTGCGGCTCGTGCGGCATGAAGATAAACGGGATCCCGCGGCTTGCCTGTTACACCAAGGTGTCAGAGCTGGAAGGCTCCACTATAACGGTCGAGCCGCTTGCCAACTTTCCACATATACGTGATCTGGTCACAGACTTTTCCCAATTCTTTGCCCACCACCGCAGCGTGCAGCCATACATACAAAACGATCAGGCAGATATCAAGGACATAAAAAAGCTGTCAGAGTTCATGCAGAGCCCAGAAGATCTGGACAAGTTCCTGCAGTTTTCATATTGTATCAAATGCGGCCTGTGCTATTCTGCGTGCCCAACAGTTGCGACTGACACAAAGTTCCCCGGGCCCCAAGCGCTTTCACAAGCCTATCGCTATTTCATAGACAACAGAGACACTGGAAGCAAGCAGAGGATGAACATCGTTGACGACAGGCACGGCATATGGCGGTGCCACTTTGCCGGCTCGTGCAGCTCGGTCTGCCCCAAGGGCGTCGACCCGGCGCTTGGCATCCAGCTGTTGAGAGGGCATCTGCTGGGATTCTCAAACAACGAAAAGAAAATAGCGGATCTGCAGGAAAGGCTGAAAAAAGACTAGGTCGTCGTTGACGACGGCTTGTTGCTCTCTGCCGGCTTGGCAGGGTACTTGCTCTCGTTGACCTGCTTGTTTATCGCGTCAGCCATAAAGTGGTTGCTGACGTTGACCTTGACCTCATTTATTCCGGGCAGCTTGTAGATATTGTCCCGGACGTCCTGGGCTATCTTGAATCCAAAGACTGCAGGACAGAAGGGGCTTGTCAGGTGCAGGTCCACATTAACCTTGCCTGAATTGATGTCGACCTTGTCCACCAGCTCTAGCTCCATTATGGAGACTCCGATTTCAGGGTCGACTATCTTAGTCAGCTCGTCAAAGATCTTCCTGCGAGTCTGCTGCAGCTGCTCTTCCTGACTCATATACGATGTAGAGTTGCTGCGGATACCATATTTAACCATTGCAGAAACATGTGCGCGTATATATGCGCGTTTCCAATGGAGCATGTGGAAATTAGAATCAGTTCTTTTATACTAGCGGTTTTGATGCATGCCAGTCTTTTTACCAAAAAACACACGGTCATTTTGAACCGAACTATCGCGGTAATCTTTCTCCGCAACTCTCTGTCGATAGGCGCGACAGGACGATCAATTATAATAAATAGCAATGTAAATGCAGGACTTTTGTGAGCAACAAGGTCTACGTGACAAGGAAGATTCTAGATCCGGCCCTGCCCATGCTCTCGAAGGAATGCCAAGTAACCCTGAACAAAAAGCCCAGCCCTCCAAGCAGGGCAGAGATATTGAAAAACGTCGCCGGCAAGGACGGCATCCTCTGCATGCTCTCTGACAGGATTGACTCGCAGGTGATGGATGCTGCCGGGCCGAGCCTGAAGGTCGTCAGCTCGTACAGCACAGGCTTTGAGCACATTGACATCAGAGAAGCGACGGCAAGGGGAATTTATGTCACCTACACGGCAAACATTCTGGCCGAGGCGACGGCAGACCTGACGTTTGCGCTCATCCTTGCCTGCGCACGCAACATTGTCAAGGCAGACAGGTATGTCAGGGAAAACAAATGGAAGGTGGGATGGTCCCCGGACCTGATGCTCGGCTACAACGTGCACGGAGCCACCCTTGGCATAATCGGCCTTGGCAGGATAGGAGCCGCAGTGGCGCGGAGGGCGAAAGGATTCAACATGAAAATACTCTATCATAATCGCAGCAGGAACCAGCAGCTAGGGTCGGAGCTTGGTGCCAGATATGTAGATCTTGACGATCTGCTGGCCCAGAGTGACTTTGTGTCGATACACACCAGTCTGAATAGTACGAGCCGCCACCTGATAGACAGTAGTAAGCTCTCGCTGATGAAAAAGACTGCATTTCTTGTAAACACGGCTCGAGGGCAGGTGGTGAAAGAAGCCGACCTTGTCAGAGCGCTAAAGGGCAGCCGGATCGCCGGCGCGGCCCTTGACGTGTTTGAAAATGAGCCCCTGTCGAGAACAAGCCCACTCTTGAAGATGAAAAATGTGGTGCTGCTGCCTCACATCGGGAGCGCGACGTACCAGACCCGCTCCAAGATGGCAGAAGTGGCAGCCAGGAACCTGTTGGACGTTCTGGCTGGAAAAGAGCCTGATCCCAGATTCTTGGTCAACCCGGAAGTAAAGAGCGTGCGGCCGCTATGACGATCTCTTGTTTGTCCTCAGGTGCCACTGGCCCGTCTCATCTATCCACGCCTTGCAGTCCAGCTTTTTTCTATCTCGGCCAGCAGTTCTTCAGTCATCAGGTCCTTTGCCAGAGAAATCTTTGTAGTCTTTAGTTTTTCAAGAAACTCGGGGGTTTCGTCCTCTATTATCACAACTACTTCTTTGACTCCCACTCTTTTTTCTTCCTATTGTATTCCGCGCGGCTGTAAACTCGTCTTGCGGGATGGCCCATTACGACGGTGTCTGGCGGGACATCCCTTGTGACGACCGCGGCCATTGCGACGACGCTGTTCTTGCCGACCCGGACGCCGGGCTTGAATACAGACCTCCCGCCTATTATCGCGCCGTCCTCTACCACAACTCCGACCATCTTGGGGCTCATCGGGTACGGGTCGTTTGTAAACGCTGCCGCCGGCCCAATGAACACGTTCTTGCCAATCACCGTGAGTGGAGGGATATAGACTGACCCCTCGATTCTGGTGTTGTCACCTATCTTGACCTTGTAGTCGACGTGTGTCAGCGAACCTATCATGACATTGTCGCCTATCTCCGCTTCGCTTCCAACATACGCAAAATGCCATATCTTGACGTTCTTGCCTATCTTGGCATTCTTGGCGACATAGTTTGTCACGCCGGGTGGAGCAGTATAGTTATTGTTGTTGCTCATTGATTCACAGATGCCATGGATTTCCTTGCTTTATAACTTTGTCAGGGATCTTGCTCTGCCATTTCTTCAGGAAGTCGAGGTCCCTGTTCTTGTCCTTCTCCCGCAGTTCGTCAGGCAGCATGACGGGTATCTCGTCGATTATCGGGTAGTAGCGGCTGCATTTTGTGCAAAAGAGCACGCCCTCCTTGACGGTCTGGCCTTCCGAGACAATCTCGAACAATTCCAGCGGGTAGTGCTTGTCTATGGGACATGCTAGTATGTCGAGCATTGATTTCTTCATTTTAGATCTAGATATACAGGCGAGCCAGTATTACTTGACAATATCGCCGCTTCGGCCACCCTTGTCACGTTGGTCGCGTCGGCTGCCGTCACCACTATCTTGGCCTTGCCTTCTATTGCGGCTACGAAATTCTGCAACTCTAGCGTAAGCGGCTCTTGGAACTGCCTGCGGGGCGTTATTGTCGCCTCGGCATGGTCTATCCTGATCTCCTGTGTTAAAAAGTCGCCCGTGATTATGCCGTCTGTGCATACGGCGCTAAAAGTTCTGACCTTCTTTGGAGTGAGCCAGTTGGACGCAATGATGGCGACCTTGTGCCCATCAAACCCGAGCATGATCGTCGCAAAGTCTTCAAATGCATGAAAGCGCTTGCCGGCGCGGGCAAAGACGACGTTTGGCCGGCTGCCAAAAAGGAACATCGCCGCGTCGATGTCATGTACTGACGTGTCGTATATCACGCCCACGTCCTTGATGTGCAGCGGCATCCTGTTTTCTCTATGAAATTCGATCATCATCGGGTCGCCGTACATGCCACCCTCTATGAGCTTGCGAGCGTCGCTTACAGCAGGGTTGAACCGCTCGACGTAGCCTGACGTCAGGACGACCTTTTTCTTTTCTGCCATCTGCATCATCTCTTCGCATTCCTTGGACGAAAACGACATCGGCTTTTCAACAAATGTATTGATGTTGTGCTCCATCATTTTCTTTGCAATGGCGGCATGGGTCTTTGTCGGAGTGCACACGAGACAGCCGTCGAGCCGCTCCTTGCTAAGCATCTCGTCTATAGACGAATACGCCTGCGCGCCGTGCTTGCCGGCTATCTCTTTTGCCCTAGCTGCGTCAAGGTCGCAGATCGCGGCAAGGCAGCCAAGATCTTTTAACACCCTTGCATGATTCTTGCCCCACCCGCCAACTCCAATGACTGCTATTTTTGTTGTGTCTGCCATACAGGGGTCAACCAGTTCATGTATTCCTTGGCACCGGCAGAAACTATCTTTTCATACATTTCGCGAATTCCCTTTGTAACCGGGCCTTCCTTCCCGTTGTTGCCCACTACATGGCCGTCGACGCTGCTCACCGAGACGATTTCTGCCGCAGTGCCGGTAAGGAATATCTCGTCCGCCATGTACAGCTCTGTCCGTGAGATAGGGCGCTCTGTGACTTCGTATCCAAGGTCCTTTGCTATCTTGATCGCGCTTTCACGTGTAATGCCCTCAAGCGCAGAATCGGCAAGATGCGGCGTGTAGATCTTGCCGCGTCTTACAAGGAATATGTTCTCGCCTGAAGCCTCACTCACGTTGCCTGACAGGTCAAGCAGGATCGATTCGTCGTAGCCGTTGCGCTTGCTTTCCTGCGTGGCCATGATTGAATTGAGGTAGTTGCCTGCTGCCTTGGCAAGCGGCGGGGTCGTGCTGTCGTTGATGCGCCTCCACGAAGAGACGCATACTTTGATGCCTTCGCCCTTGAAATACTTTGCAAATGGAAAAGTGATAATGACAGTGTGGGTTGGCGAGCTCTTGGTCACGTTCAGGTCTATGCCATGCAGACCCACGAACGTCAGCGGGCGAATGTAGCACGACTCTTTCATCTTGTTCTTTTGCAAGAGCTCGACTGTGGCGCTTGCAAGCTCTTTAGCAGAGTAGTTGAGCGAGATCGAGTAGACGCCGGCTGACCTGTGGAGCCTCTCCATGTGATCCTGCAGCCTGAAAATGTAGAGGTTGTTCTTGGCCGCATACCCGCGGATACCTTCAAAGACAGCGGTCCCATAGTGGAGAGCGTGCGTAAATACGGGCACTTTTGCGTCTTCCCATTTGACAAACTTGCCGTCGAACCATACAAACTCGCCGCCCTTCTCTTTCATATATATACGAATGCAGAATCCCTCTCTGGCTTATAAAAATCTTGAACTAATCTTTGGTTAACCAATAGCAAGTCACACTGTACTCAAGTGCAGATGTTTAGCGACTGCACCCAATTGGGAAGATTTAAGGATAAATAGTCTTGTCAAAAGTCTGTCATAAAATCCATCATTGTCTAGATTGCTCAAATAGTGGTCAAAATCTGATAAAGCCTTACGCTGCAACAACATCGCTGTGGTTGTTGGAGGGATGAGCCATGCATCGCGTCATTTGGCTTCAAGCCTACTAATAATTAAACTAAAAGTAGGAAAATCTTATATAAAAGAATTCTATACTCAAAATTCTCTAATGGCGGAATCATCAAACGTGCCAAGAAAAGAAGCCTCAGAACACGATTCTACTGTGTATCTTAATCCATACTTTCATTTTGACCCTAAAGCAAACATAACAGAGGACCTGGTATTCAAGTGCAAGGCTATTCTGACAAATGAGCAATTCTGGAATGCAATACAGGATGGACTTGACGTTCTTCTGAAAGAAGCTGGAGCTGTGATCTTGTTCCAGATGGGATTGAGGTATGGCGTTGAGGTCGGCTCAAAGGCCAAGGAGGCCATACCTGATGTACATCAAGCAGTCAAGTTCTTGGAAACTTATGGCTTGTTTTCAGGCTGGGGCAAGTTTACTACATCTCCTTTCTCATTGTCAATGGGTCACCTTACAGACAGTGTCACCGTAAAAGTAGAAAACAGTTTTTTTGCAACCATGGGCAAGAAAAAGTGGGAAACACCTAGGTGCTTTTTGATCTCCGGCTTGCTTGCAGGCATAACAGAAGGACTTCTTGGAGAAGGTCATAACTGCATCGAGACAAAGTGCATGGCTACTGGCTCGAAATATTGTGAATTTCTGATAACAAGAAGAAAGTAACTACTTGTAGCCTTCCTTCGGGAACTTCATGCCCACCTTCCTCATTGTGCCGTCTTCCATTCTGGCAAACTTTTCAATGACATCCCAGTTCTTCTTTATGATCTCTGCCACAGGCTCTGGCACCTTGTCGCGCCATTTTTCGTCGTTGCCGCCTTCGATGGCTTGCCGGTAGAGTTCTTCCTTGACCGACGATGCGGAAATTTCAAGCCTGTCGGCCTTGAGCGGATTGAGCCTGTATGCCTTTAGCATGAGCCGCTCCGCCTTGTCGCCGGTGTACGATACAAATTTTTCTTCTTTTATCTGTGCTATTATCTGGTTGCGCAGTTTCCACGAACGTGATGATAGGAGCGGCGGCATGTACTTGATGTATGGCGCGTAGAAGGTATAATCAGGAAGCACCGACACGGAATCCCCAAAGACAGACTCGACCATTGACTTGCGCAGCTCGTACGAAAATGGAAAGCTCTTTGTGTTTATCTCGCGCCCGTCCTTGATAAAGCGCACCGGGAAAACATAGACGCGGTGCTCCTGCTTGAGTATAGAGATTATCGACTCGTGCGCCCTTGTCATGGGGTTCAGGTGCGCAAGGTAGATTGCCGCGGTGGTCATGTATGCCTACATTGTATGCAGGGCTATAATAAGAGGTTCTGTCAAGGCTTCGGTTGATGAACAACCTGGCTTATCGGATCGTAAAAATCTGTCCGATTTTCGCACTGGAACCCTACAATGCCGTTGATGAAGATGTGCCCCATCAACCTGTTTCCGGGATTAACTGCTCCATTGTAATCGGCGTTGCAAGAGTAACCACAGGCATGACACACGAACAAGCTCTGATGTGGGCGACTGGTGTTGTCACTTCCGCACCTGTGGCAGAGCTTTTGCTGCTGTACCATTCCTTTGCTGTAAGCAAGGGTGTATTCCTTCCCAGCTTTGCCTTGTACGTGATGTACGTGTACTGTGTCAGCCAGTAGAAGAAGGGCATGTTTGCAACTATCCTGTTCATCCTTCTACCTCTTGACCTGTCTCTAATACCTGTTAGGTCACCAAGCAGAATATAACAGGCGTTGTTCTGCTTTGCTATGTTGACCAGCTTTCTCTTTCTCTTTTTCTTTCTCTTTCTTTTTCTTTCTCTTTCTCTCTCGCCCTGCTGATCTTGTGTAGAGTATGTCATTCACCTTGCGCTGTTCAGTATTGCCGACCTTCCTTATCATCTGGAGCAGAGTTTCTTTCTTTTCACCGAGCACTTTGCGAAGGTACGCATAGTGATGTCTCAATCCTCTTTCTTACCTCTCTCCCTCTACCCATGATAAACATTGGGGTCTGTCTACCTACTTACTTACCTACCTACTACTTTCCTCTTTTGCCCATGTCCACAGCTATTATGGCACAGAGGGATGGGTGTTTTAAAATCTCCACTTCTTTCGATACGGAAAGGTGGAGCTTGTAATGCCCATCACGCTTGACGAGTTTGGAATCATTTATTATTATTATCTTGCCTTCAATGGTCTCTGCTTGGTTTGCAGCAGCAGCGGAGGCAGTAAAAATATCCTATAATAATTCCTTTTGCAATCCTGATATCCAGAAAGTACTTGGCAAATTTTTGTTATTCGTTTCAACGATGCCAAAACCTGCTCATTTAGGTAGAGTGGGTCGTTTGGCTCAGCTCTTGACACCATTGCTGCATATATATATACATCGAATAAAAACCTCTGGATGCATCTTGCGGTTTTCTGCATATAAGAAGGCTTCTTGACCTTTATCATGTCTTGCCATGCAGCATAAAAACCTCATCAAGTAATGCCTGTTTTCTCTTTGTCAGTCGAAACAGGCAGCAGATTACCACCTTCCAGATTTCCAACCACTATTTATGATGAATAGTATCTAAAATACCCCCATCAAGCGAGGACTTGATAGAACCTAATAAGAAAAAGTAAAAGAAGCAGCAGGCTTAGCTCTTCTTTATCTCAATTTCAATCGTGGAAACGTTCCTTGTCCTGCCGTCCTCCGACTGCACGGTCTCGGAGCCTATCCTTACGTCGCCTATCTTGTAGCCGGCGCTTTCCATCCTCTTCAGCGTGATCTGTGACACGTCGACTGCCCGTCCAATGCTCAGGCCTCTTGCCTTGATTGTAACTGTTGGTTGGTTGGCTAGTTGGATCAGCGTTGACGTCACGTATGTCATCAGCGGCTTTTTGCCAATGTATATTGTGTCATGGGGACCCTCTTTTTGTTGGGATGTCTGTTCTTGTGATGGTTGTGGTTCTGACATGAATTGGTTAAGCCCTCAGGGATAATTTAAGTCAACGGTCAATAAAGCATCAATTATCCGTGTCTCAGTTTCTGGCTGCTATCACTGGCGATACCTATTTACATATACAAATATGCCGGGAGACAAAACGATCATGCTAGTTGTTTGGTAAGAGCGGCAGCAAGTGGAAGGCGGAATATGACGACACGCTCTACAAGATTTACGACTGGGACGGCAATCTGGCAGGATACCTGTTTCCGCAGTACGGCGACATCGAGCCAAAAGAACAGGAAGATGAAATCATTGACGAGCTGAACAAGACGCACTCGGAGGTCCCGGAAGCGACACTTTTGCTCCCCATGGTCAAGCTTGACCTTCTTGACAAGCAGGAAGGGCTAGATATCGACTACGTCATTTTGTCACTTGAAGCAAACGCAGAACGCACTAGTGTCTGGAAAAAGTGGCTGCACGATAACGCCAAGTCGTTCAAGATAGTCGGCGCGGCGGTATACACGGCAAGGGAAGACCGCAATATGCTTTCAATTGCGCTTGGTATCGTTACGACAATAAGGCTGGGCGAAAAAGAAGTGCGCGACTTTTTATCGCCTCTGCTGGATAAACTGCACGAAGACGGACTTCTCTGATATTTATATGAGGTTATCCACTGATATGCAAGCATGAAGGTCCAGTTTGCGCACCACCTTGTCTGCCTGCATCACACCGACAAGCAGCTGCGCCTCAACCTCGAAAGCCTCGCCATGGAGGGGGCAAATGAGTGTGCCGAAGGGTTCCTAAAGTGCAAAGAGTGCGACGCAACCTACCCGATAATTCAGGGCGTGGCAATAGTGGTCAAGGACTTTGCTTCCTATGCTGCAGGCAGGTCGCAGATGTATGGAAAATGGCTGCTGGACAGCAAAACAAAGGAAATGAAGGAGTTCCTGAAGAAAAGTGGATCGAAACTCTCGCCAAGCACTGCCGCAAACGACAGGTACGAGGAGGGAGGCAGCTGGTTTGTTCCCTATAGGTGGACGCAGTACGACCACTCGCCAGAGGACAGGTTGCTAAAATCGCTCAGGTGGCGCCTAAAGCCCAATGAGGTTTACAACCGCGTCGTGCACGGCATTAACCCAAAGATGGACGGGGTCGCGCTGGACATGGCCTGCTCGATGGGCTACAGTACCATGCTCCTTGCGCAAAAGTACGCCTTTGCAATCGGCATCGATCTTTCATTTTCATTCATCAAAGAAGCCAGAAAAAAGATGTACGAGGGCAAGCGTGGAAACATAGAGTTCTGCGTTGCAGACTCGCTCAATGCTCCGTTCAACCCCGGCAAGTTTGACCTGATACTTGCTCTCAACCTGCTTGAGCTTGTAGACCATGATAAACTGCTGGCGTCGGTGCACAGGCTGCTCAAGCCGCACAGCGACGTGATAATTGCCGACCCATACGACTATAACCGCGACCCTCCAGCGAAAAAGATCTACGACGGCCAGTCCTTCCGCAAGCTTATCGAGAACTCGGGCTTTGAGATAGGCGAGAAGAGCAGCAAGACTGAGTCGTTCATCCCTTGGGTCCTTAAGGTGAACGAGCGGGCGTACCTGTTCTACTTTGTAGACTATATCAAGGCAAAAAAGATCTCTAAGGAAAAGTTCTAGGTGCATAAATTTTTCAAACTTTTAAGGGCCTTCTGATTTTTGTGATATATCGTGAATGCCATAGAGGCAATGCAGGAAGAGATAGGATGCCAGGTGGAAGGCCTGTCAAGGCAGGAGCTGCTGCCGCGGCGTGACGAGAATTGCCTGTTTGTTGGCTCTGGCGACTCGTACGTCGCAGGGCTTGTAGCGCAGCATGTTTCTGGCGGCCGCGCCATTTGCTGCTACCCGACTGATTTGATCCAGAATCCGTTGTCAGTTGCAAGTGGCCGCAGCGTGTACATCGTTTCTATTTCTGGCAGCACAAAGGCCAACATACTTGCAGCCAAGGTTGCCAAAAGGCGAGGTGTTTGCACTACTGCAATCACCGCAAGGCTGGCGAGCCCACTTGCCAGAGCATGCGACCGCACGATAGAGCTGAAATACAAAAGTACGGGCATCACTACCTCAGGAACCATCAGCTTTACATCCAGCATGCTCACCTGCATCTCACTTGTCACAAAAGTGACGCTGCCAGATCTTACAAAAATCTACAGGCATGCAGAAAAGCAGGCAGGACAAATAGCCGGCGAGATCGGCACCAAAAAGAGTAACTATTTCATTCTTGGCAATGGCGTGCTGCATCCAATCGCGATTTATGGCGCGCTCAAGTTCAACGAAGTTTTCGGTGCAAAGGCTATGCCATATCAGGTCGAGGAGTTTTGCCATTCTCCTTTATTCAGCGCAAAAAATGGCGACCAGATGATAGTGATGGGAAGCGACGGCAAGCGGCTGAGTGATCGGCTTATGCAAGAAGGGTTTTCTTCAGTTCATGTAGATTTCAAAGGTACAGGCATTGAATTGCTGCTGCAATCAACCTTCTTTATGCAACTGTTGGTGCTAAGGCTGGCGCAGAGGCGCAGGATGACCAGTTGCTACTTTTTGAACAACAAAAGACTGCTCAGGACAAGCTCTGACTTTATTTACGGCTAGATGTTTCCACTGGCAGGTCCAGCCTGTTGCCCCACTCGCCCCATGATCCAAGATACATTCTTGCGTTCTTGAACCCAAGCATCTTTAGCACGACAAAGCTGTTGGCCGCGCGGTAGCCGCCCTGGCAGTATGTTATCACTTCGACGTCCTTTGGAATTTTGTACATCTGTTCCAGCTTGTCCAAGCTCTTGAAGGCGTCCTGCTCCAAGTTGTCTTTCCAGTCGATGTTGATGGCTGTCGGGATATGGCCGGCGTGCGCTGCCCTGACGGCCGAACCATCGTATTCTTCCTTTGAGCGGGCATCGATAATGATGACTGTCTTTTTCTTTTTTATCGCAGACTTGATGTGCGAAAAATCGGCCAGAATGCGTGGATCGGGCTTGCCGTTAAAGTTGGAGTGCACAAACGGATGGGTCTTAGTTTCTGTCTTGAACCCTTCTGCCTTCCACTTGTTGAACCCACCATCCAGCATTGCAACCTTGTCATGCGAAAAGTACAGTAAAAGCCACACTCCCCTTGCGGCAGATGAGCCTGAAACGTCATCGTAAAACACCACCATCTTGTCCTTTGAAACCCCGATGTTTGAGAGCAGAAGCGTGGCCTGCTTGTTGAACTGCGCCATGCCCTGCTTTGACGTGTCTATCCAGTGGAATTGCATGAGGTCTATGTTGACCGCGCCGGGTATGTGCGAATCGGCATAGCTTGAGAATGGCCTCGTATCCACGAGAAGGAGGTTCCTGTTCCCAAGCATCCGGCGCAGTTCCGGGGCTGACATTACGAGGCTCAAGATGCTGCAAGATTTTTTTAACTGTATTATAATATTTATTGCTTTGACGCTTCACCCGAGTACTTGATAGAAAGACCTAGCCAGCTAACTAACTCAATAACCGAGGTTAAACAAGTCGGCCCAAATCTCGGACTTGTTGCCATAAAAGAAATGCTTCATTTCCATGTCCAGAAGGCTCGTAAACTTTTTCAAATCTTGCCTTGTCAACACTCCTTCGTAATAAGCAAACCAAAGCAAATTGCTCTTTTCAGAGATTAAATCACATAGCTTGCTTTCTTGCTTGTTTTTGCTCAGACTCTTGGCATGGTCTGCGAATTCTTTTGCATGGTCTCTATAACGGTCGAGAAAAATTACTGCCTTGGGAAGTGACACCGAACTGATCCAGTAAATACTATTCATTACTCGAAATTCTATAGATATATCCCTTATCGATAAAGATCGCTATGAGACAGGCAGTATGCGATCAGGCAATGTTAATTCGCTTCTGTAGAACATCCAATCTTGGTTTTATCAAGCCTTGTTCTAAGCTCTCGATTACTGACAACACCCTGACAAGTGTGGTCTCTTGATGGCTACTTATCATCAGGTGTCAATTGCTTAGAAATTAAAGTGCTAGTATCTTTCTAAATAAGAGCTGTCAGTAATTAACCGCACTTGCAGCTATATATGCATAGGCTGAAAAGCAGGTCTTACGATGCATGGCGGAGTCCTCGGATATCGGGCTTTGCCTTCTATGAATCTTCTATGTTTCTACACCTCCTATTGCCCCCGGTCACGCGCAATGTAATGCCAACAGTGGCAAAAATCCAATTCGAATGTTCCAAACAATGTAGAAGAAGATGCACATACATACCGCGCAATAAAAATAAGGAAGATACCTTTACTAATCGGTTGTAAACTTTATTGCTATGAACCGCGGAGCTATTGCGATTGGCAAAGAAAGTAAAGGCTAGGCCCGACGCACAGCATGGAAACCGCCTCGAGTCTATCCGGGACGCCCACAATGCGCAAAAGATGGGCAGGACGACCCGCATGGAGGACTATCTCGAAGTCATTTACGAGCTCATTAACCAGAAGGGCTACGCCACCACGGTCGACATTTCCAGCTATCTCAATGTCAGCTCACCCAGCGTCACCAAGATGTTGCAGAGGCTGAACGAGAGCGGTCATGTCAACTATGAAAAGTACAGGGGCATCAGCCTTACAGAATCAGGGACGGCGGTGGCAAAGAACATCCATGACAGGCACGGGGTTCTGGCCGAGTTTCTCAGGATGATAGGGGTCGACGAGGACACTGCCAACCGCGACGCAGAGGGCATCGAGCACCATCTACACCCAGAGACGCTGAAAAAGCTTGAAGAGTTTATCAGGCTTGTAAAGAGCCAGGGGCTTGGTGGCCTCAACGCCGGCTGAGGAACACTCTTACTTCCTGGCCGGAGATTATGGCGTTCACTATCTTTCTTCCAGATTCGCTGCGCTTGTCTATCTTTACTCTCGCCTTCTTGCCGACCTGGCTGCTGAGGATGTATTCGTCTTCGACGTAGACGTCGACCGTGCGGCCGATTACGTCGTCGTCAAGCAGGATGTTGACCGATGATCCAGTTTCGCTGATGTCAAACTCGATCTCTTTTCCAAGGGTCGGGATCTTGGCCTCGATGTCTATCTTGACGCCCAGCATTTCCTCAAGTTCTGAAACGGTGGCACCGCCCTTGCCTATTATCCGGGGCGCGGCTTCCTTGCTTACCCGCACCTGCACCTTGTTGTCTGAAATGACGTTCACTTCGGCGTGCGGGTCGAACCTGCGCACGATGTCCATTATCTTGGACTGCGCCAGCTTGCGCACGCCGCTGTCCGGCTGGCCGCCGGCCTCGGCGATCTTGGACACTGGCACCACCACGTTCTCCTCTCCAAACGTATAGATCTCGTATTCTATCGCGCCTGTTTCAAAGTCGCGCACTTCGACCAGCGGCCTTGCCAGATCCTCTTCCGTCATGCCAGTCGGCACCTTGACTGTCAGGCTCAGTTCATAGACCTTTTTGATGCCGCCGTCACGGACAAAGATTATCGTGTCCAGGATGTGCGGTATCATGCCAAGCTCTACGCGGCCCATGAAGCGCTGGATTGCGTCAAGAGGGCTGCTTGCGTGCACGACCCCCACCATCCCTACACCGGCGAGCCTCATGTCGGCAAACACTTCAAAATCCTGCCGCCTTCTGACCTCATCAAATATTGTATAGTCTGGCCTCACTAAAAGCAGGATGTCGACAGCCTTTTCAAAGCTGCCTTCAAGGGGGCCGTACTGGGTCACCTCTTCGGGCACCTGAAGATCCCGGGGCGATTCGAATGTCTTGACTATCTTGCCCCTTTCAGAATAAAACTGCGCCAGACTGCTTGCAAGCGTGCTCTTACCCGACCCCGGCGGCCCGGCGATAATGATCCCTTCTGCCTTGCCAGACAGCCGCTCCATCAGTTTTTTGCTTGCATTGTAGTCTGCAAGAATCAGCCGGACGATTGGCCGGACGATTGTCACTTCAAGCCCGTCAGAAAACGGCGGCCTTGTTATTGCGATCCTAAAGTTGCCAAACTGGATGACAGTCGCGCCGCTCCGGCTTATTTCGACAGAGCCTGTGCCGGTGACCCTGCTGGCTTCGGACACCTCCTTTATTATGTTTGACAGCTGGGCGTATGTGCTCCTCTCCTCACCTATCTTCACAAGCTGGAACTCGCCGGGCTTGCCCCTCTTTGCCATGGGGAACGTGCCCTCTTTCAGGTGCACGCTCATAGTGGTGTCGTCAAAGTATTTTTCAAACTCTAGGTCGGTCGTCTTGGTTGGCGCGCGTATATGCATCGCCTTTATCCCCTGCGCCTCTGCAACAAGTGCCTGCACATAATCGGCCGTAATGAGCGTAGCCGATTCGTGCATCGCGACGTCCTTGATTATCGCGTCTATCCTGCCATGCTTTGCCAGCCGGATGTCGTCTAGATCTGGGCGTTGGCCCACAAACTTGAGCCCTATCCTTTTTGCCAGGGCAAGCTCGCGCATCTTCTTTATTTCTTCAAGGCCCACAAAGCCGTGCTCCTTGTTGGTTGACGCCTGCGACTGGAGCTCATCAAGCACCGCCAGCGGGATTATGATCTCGCTCCCCTCCTCTAGGTCGCCTGCTTCAAGCATCTTTGTTATTTCGCCGTCAATGATTATGCTGGTGTCAAGGACGAATTTCTTGTTGCTCAACTATAATACTAGCTCCGCCACAACAATTTAAAAAGCATTTTTAATAAAACTAACTGCTGCTCTTCAATAACAAAAGGCAGTCAAAGATGTGTTGTTGTCAACAAGGTTGCGAGCTTGCCCGGACAAGAGACGACATGCAAAATAGAATTAATTAACTATATTGAGCTTCTCTCGCTGCGCCTGTATTGTTGTATTTTTTATTTTTACAGCCTATGCTCTTTATTCGCCATGGTGCTCAATATACCTGATGCCAAAACAGTACTGCCATCTTTGCAGAGAAGGCGGAAAGGGTGCATTGAAGTTACTGATGAGCGCAAGATAGCCCTACCGAAATTCCACATAAAGTGCGCAGTATGTGGAAAGCTGCTGGCCGGATAATAGCATACTGAATGCCAAAGCTCGTTCAGACGGTATTTTTTTCAATAGCAGCTCCCAAAGGGCTCTAGCAGCTCTGTTTGGGGAGGGAGGAGACAATAACAATTTATGGGTGATGATGCGCAATATTAGCCGAATGAAGAAGGTAGAAGCCATTGTCAGGGCCGAAAGGATGCCTATAGTGAAGGAAAAGCTGAGGCAGATGGGGATCGGGGGCATGACGATTTCTACAGTATCTGGATGGAGCAAGCAGCGAGAGCTTCACCTGCAGTGGCGCGGCCAGCCCGTTGCGTATGATCTTTTGCCAAGGGTCAAGTTTGAGATAGTGGTTCCGGACGAACAGACCGACAAGGTTGTGCAGACGGTGATCGAATCTGCAAGAACCGGCGAGCACGGCGACGGCGTGGTGTTTGTAAGCACAATAGAACAGGCATTCAACATCGCTACGCTTGACAAGGGCGAAAAAGTAATCATTTGAAAAAATGTATAGGAAACTGTCGCTTTTTGCACTGGCAGCGGCGTTTCTTGTCGCAGCCTTTAATTTTTCTCCTGCTCTGGCGGCCAGGTACTACGAAGACCAGACTGACTTTACAGAGACTTCTGTCCCGGTGACAAGGTACAGCTGGGATCAGGGCACCATAGAGGGCTGCATATACAAGGAAGACGGCGTTGACAACTCGTACTACGTGTGGACAAAGCTTGCCGTGCAAAAGTGGCGGCAGGCCCTCCGCGAATACACCTCCAATCTGGAAGCATGGAGCTTTACAGCCCGCTACGTTAGGTCAGAAGCGGCACTTGTGTCATGTGATGTCAAGTTCTACATCTATGACACGTACAAGGACTTTCCCGACTATCCCGCCCAGTCAGGCGCATACACTTCTGTGAGGTTTAGCGAGGGCGAGAGCGGTCTTGACGCAAGAGTCTACCTTTCGCCGTTCGTGCTACACGGCGACGGCAAAACAGAGATCGACCTTCCCACGTATGCCTTTAGGAACTCGGCGGTGCACGAAGTGGGACACGTGCTAGGGCTTGGGCACATGCAGTCGCAAAAGGGGTACCTGATGTCGCCGCAGTTTGACTACTGGGAACAGGACGACCAGCTGCCAATAACCACGCTTGAGCTTGATGCACTGGTAGGCGTGTACGGCGACGACGGCTTTGATTGAATCCGCAAAAAATGTTAGCTAGCTGCTAGGCGACCAGCAGCATTTCCTCTATACGGTACAGTGCCTGGTACACATAATCGTTGGTGATAAGCGACGGTATCTTTAGCCGCCGTGATTTTGGGAGCATCGAGTTTATCGCATAGAGCATCTGGATTTTCCTGTCAAGATCGGGCTCGACTTTGCATTCCTCTAACAGCTTCATAATGCTCACTTGTTTATGGTTCAACATCGGCATAGATGAAATGACTCTGCTAGCTTATAACGACTGTAGAGATTATACCAGTGGAAAGTATATCGAACAATTATTTAGATCCAGCCTTGCGCCGCACAATCTCTATATAATGAGCATGAGCACAAAAAAACACAGGATGAATTTTGTTGAGCGCTATCTTCAGGCCGGCAGGATAGCAGCCGAAGTGAGGGAGAGTGCCCGCAAAAAGTACCATGTGGGCTCGACCCTTTTTGAGATTTGTGAGTCGGTCGAAGCGCAGATCCGCAGTATGAACGGCCAGCCGGCCTTCCCCGTCAACACCAGCCTCAATGAGATTGCCGCTCACTACACAGCCGAGCCAAACGACGCCACAGTGGTGAAGGAGGGCGATGTGCTCAAGATAGACATCGGGGTTCATATTGACGGCTACATCGCAGACACGGCCGTCACCGTGTGCTATGACCCAAAGTATGAAGCGCTTGTCAAGGCCGCCGAGGCGGCGCTTGGAGAGGCCGTGCGGATGGCAAGGGCCAACACCAAGGCAAGCGACATTGGAAGGGTCATAGAAAGCACGATAACAAAGTTTGGGCTCAGGCCGATCCAGAACCTGAGCGGCCACTCGCTCCAGCAATATACCATCCATGCGGGCAAGTCGATACCAAACATCTGGACCATAGGGTCTTCATTTACGCTGGTCCCGAACGAAGCGTACGCCATAGAGCCCTTTGTCACGACAAAGGACGGGCAGGGAGCGGTCCACGAGGGAAAGATCAAAAACATCTTTGGGATAACGTCAAGAAAGCCTGTCAAGGACAAGGAGGCAGACAATCTTCTGGAGCTCATCTGGAGCAGGTTCCGGACGTTGCCGTTTGCCCTGCGGTGGCTCACCGACAAGTACGATGAAAAAGATCTGCGCCGGCTGGTCGACGTCCTGATCAAGAAAAGAAACGTGCACGCGTACCCTATACTTGTAGAGGGACACAGTAGAATAGTCGCTCAGGCAGAGCACACGCTCATCCCAACCGAGTCAGGCGTTAACGTCATCACGCTCTAGTAGAAGAGCTTTTGTCGTCTGGAGGGTACTCGCCATAGATGGCAGTGACAAGCGTGTTTGAAGACGAGCACTTCTTGCACTGCAATCCAGTCCCGTACACATAATCGCCTTCCTCAAACTGGCGCTTTGTGTTCTCGCCGCACGACTGACATGTGTCTTCCGAGTAGATTTCAGGCTTGATCTCTTTTTTCTTGCCAAACAGCATATTTTTTACTGCCCGACCCCCATCGTGTTTCCAACGCCTATTACCATGACAGACTGCCCTTCAGATGTCTTGTCCTCGATGACAGAATATACAGTATTTGTTACCTTGTCAAACGCGTCGGCTATTTCTTTCCGCATGATGGTAATCGCGTCCTGCACCGATTGCTTGACAATGACTGCATACACGGGTATGTCCAATCTGGTGGCCACCTCCTCTATCTGGTACTTTTCAACACCGATGCCTCCTATGGCGGCGCCGATGCCCTCTGCCACCTCGCCTGTCCTTTCGCCTTCAAGCTTGAGCGCCGCGTCAATCATAATTATAGCGTCTATCTTGATGCCCATGTCGCCGGCGAGCCTCGTTATCGCTTCGCCTGGCCTTCCCACGGTCCCTGCGGGCCCTTCGGCCTTGAGCAGGTACAGTTTCCTTCCCTTGTATTCGTCTTCGCTATAGACCGTTTCCCTTGCGGCCAGCTTTTTTTCCTTGCCAAGCATCATCTTGCCGACCACCATCGGGCCGATGCCGTCGCCTATTGGCTGGCCGCGCTTGAATGCATTTATCGCTTTCTGCAGCGCTTCGGCTTCTTCAAGCAGGAGCGGCATCACCATCTGGAGCTGTACGAGGACAAACATGCTGGTGGTGCGCTTGCCCATCAGGTAAAAGTGCCTGACGATCTTGTAGATCATGTTAAGAGCGGTCGCCGCTTCCAGAATGTTCTCGATCTTTGAAACTTCCTGGTCACTTGCGCCAGCGCACAGTTTTCTGACCTCGGCGCGCAGGCGGTCGTCCCTGACCCTCATGATATGGTCCAGCTTGCGCACTATGCCGTTTGGGTCAAGGTCCACCGGCATTATCGCGAAATATTCCAAAAACCTGTCGACCCCTGCAGCAGGGTCGCTTGACGGCGATGTCGTCGTCTTTACAGTAGTTTTGATGTAGTCGACCGCTTCCTTCCTTGCACCCTCCTTCATTGTTTTTAGCTTGACAAGCGACTTTGATATTTCTCCCAAAATGACACGGGACTGGAATTTTTGCGCATACATCATGAAAAAGGGGATTATTGCGATAGAGATGATGTATACCCACATCCATGGGCTGTTAGGATCAAATTCTGAACCATCGCCACCAAGCAGGCCGCCAAGTTGAGATAGAAATGGGGAGAAACCTAACATTTGATGCCTTTATCCAAGATCGGATTGGCCTATAAGCTCAATTAAAGGTTACTTTCCTTTATGGCACGCGCACTGGCACTTGACCATCTTCATGTCAAACGAGCAGTCATGGTCCAGCCCACACGCTTCGCCCACTGGCCACTCGCCGGGGCAGTCGCCGTGCCGTTCACGTTTGCAAAAGAACGTCAGCATCCGCAATGAACTTGTATGTGTACAGAAGATTTAATGTTTTGGATCACATCTGGATGTTGAACAGCTGAGGTGCGTAGATGGAACCTTGCCTCACCCGCTTGACCTTTGCGACTGATAGGTAGTGCGGCCACACAGTAACCATTATGCACCCTTCCGGCACGCCCTCGGGCACTTCGATAACCTCAATGTCCCCTTCATTGACGCCGTATTCGCCCAGCTTTTCCTTTGCAAGCTGGACGTGGTCTGCAGGCATGCCGCTGCTATAGACGTAGACCTTGCCAGTGTATTCTATCCTGTCTTCTTCCATCTGGAGCAGTTGTACATATGTCTGGCACAAAAACGTATCTCAGTCAGTCAATCAGAGGCCGAGTCGCCGAATATCAGCTTCATTTCGTCAAACGTCAGCTTTTCGCCGCTTGACATCTTTTTGAGCGCCGCTTCCTTTAGCGCGTTCCACCTTTCCTGATATTCCTTGTCCCTCTTGGCGCGCTCTTGAATTGCCTCCTGCCTTGCCACGCGCCGCTCGTCCATTTCCTTCTGCTTCCTGTGCCGGTGCTCTGCGGCCTGCATGCGCGATTTCTTGAACGCAATGGCGTTCAGCTGGGTCTCTATCATTTCCAGCTTTGCGTTGGCCTCCCTCACAGTGTGGATGAACTTTCTGCGCTCTTCATAAAGGCTCTCCCTCTGGTTTATCAGGGTATCGAGGCTCGCCTTCAGCTTGCCTATCTTATTGCCATATTCCTCCTTTAGCTTGAAAATCCTGTTGACCTGATCCTTCAGTTGGTCGTACTGCGTCGACATCGTACGATACTGATCCTCCTTTTTGTGCATCATTTTCAGTGCGTGCAGCTTTGTCGCGATCTCCTTGGATCTTGCGACCAATTTGCGCTCTTCGTCTTTTGACAGTTTTTTTGTCTGTATATCGCGCTCTATCTGCTCAAGCGTCTTTTGCAGGTTGTGCATGTCGCTGCGTTCCTTTCTGGACTTGGCCGCCGCAGGGCTGACCTTGTCGTCAAGGCTCCTCATCTGGTTCTTGGCCTCGATGAGGCTGTTGCGAAGCTCCATGAACTTGGGATATTCGGCGTCCTTTTCCTCGTTGACCTGCTTTAGCTTTGACCTGAGCTCGTCCAGTTGGATCCTCTCTTCATCTATCTGCTTCTTGACGCTTTCCAGCTGGTTGTTTATATCCTCAATCTTCTTCTCGCCTGCCTTTTGCTCTTCCAGAACCGCCTTTTTGAAATCAAGAAGAGTCTTGAGATTGGGATCGTCAGAGTTGTTGTTAGCCGTTGTTGCTGTCAATATTGCGCTGCCACCACTGTCACTGTCTCGTACCACGTCGCTTACGGACTGTTATAACATCAAAAATATATTTTTTGTTATTCTATAGCCCTGCATATCGGTAATGAGCATCCATTTTGCAATGGTGCAACAATTGCAATCGTCCCACATCTTTATAAGATCAGAGTACGTAAATGCTGCCGATGGATGATTTTGAACGGGATTTTCCAGACTTTGACTGGAAAAACACCCCAGCCTACAAGCATCCGGGTGGCAAGGACTGCCCCTGCCCAAAGCATGAATACATCAGGGAACAGATCAATGTTGCAAAAACCGTGAGCGAAAACAACAAGGACGTTTCGCCAGAGTTCCGGCAGCGGGCTCAGGTCACGCTCAAGTTCTGCCCTGATCACTATGACGTATATTTTAACGAAGTCGTACCATCTATGCCGCTAAAGTACCGCTTCATGACTAAGGTCGCGCTCAAGCTGGGGGCCATATCGATACAAAAGCTGACGTACATGCAATCCGACCAGTGCTTTTACTGCAAGTTCGGCTCGGGCGGCTTTGACAAGAAGGCCGAGCTCCCTCCCATCTAAGCGTCTATCAGCATCGTAGCGTCAAGAACCATGTTCTTGAACATCATCTTGCTGTCGGATGAAAAACCTAGCGAGATGATGTTGCGAAGGATTATCGAAAGATAGGAAAATTTGCACCCTGACTCTGAAACATACCCGTCAAAAAACGCCTTTTCAATTTCCCGGTACCTGCCCAGATCCATGACGCTTGCAAGGAACGAGCCGATGTCCATGCTCCTTGCATAATGCGAGCTGCTTTTTTGTATGAACCCGAGGTCGGTCCTGACTACTGAGTCGCCCCTGACGAGGTAGTTCTGTGCCTTGTTGTCAACAAACGCATAGCCGGCCTTATGCAGCCTGCCTGTCAGGCATCCGGCTCCAAAAGCCAGCGCAGCAGGCTGGCCCGAAGCAAGGGCAACATAGAGGTTGCCGCCTTCGATGTATTCTTCAATCAAGTCGATATCTGAAATTGAAATCAGCTTTGGCGTCGATATCCCTATTTTTTCCAATTGCTTTCGCATGTCGCGGCCCTCATTTCTCATGATCTCGCTAAACGTCGGTGGTGCCGAGGGATGAATAAGGATCATCGAGATCAAAGAATACACATAAATAAGCAGGAATTCATGGAACTCTTTTGTAGGCTTGTTCCGCTTTACCACCACTTTCTGACCGTTCAATTCCTCCACTGACACTTTGCGCTGCCAGTTTACGAAATACAAGCCAAGTAATATTGGCGCTAGGCCATTGATTTACTTTTATTCAATGCATAATAGCAAGTATGGTTATATCAGTACTACCTATATGCTGTTGGTCCATGAAGGCCACGCAAGCGCAAGGAGGTTCTTTACTCCGGCCAATGCAGGCAGTTATGATTCTGTCGTCCGGCTGGCGACCTTTGGCCAAGATTCTGTGTGGAAGCGTAAAGTCGTAAAGGCAGTGGGCAGCCGCAAGTCTGTGCTCGAACTTGCCTGCGGGACTGGCGTCCTGTCATCAATGTTTTTGGGCGCAGGCAGAAGCGTGGTTGGCATCGACCTTACCTTTGAGTACCTGCGCGCTTCAAGGCGCAAGCCGCAGATGGCTGCAGTTGCACAGGGCACGGCCGAAGTCTTGCCTTACAGAAATGAGTCATTTGACGCAGTTGCGTCGTCGTACCTGGCAAAATATGTCGACATCGAGAAGGTGATCGACGAATGCTGGCGGGTGCTCAAGCCAGGCGGCATTATAATATTTCATGATTTTACCTATCCAAGTGGCATTATGCGCAGCCTGTGGAATGCGCACTTTGCGGTGTTGCGGCTAGCAGGAAGGCTCGTTACATCGTGGAGGACGGTCTTTGATCAACTTGACAGCGTAATCAAAAACTCGGACTGGGTCAACAAGACATCAGACGTTCTATATATCAGAGGGTTCCAGAATGTTGATTGCAAATATTATACTGCAGGCACAGCTGCCATAGTATCTGCTGAAAAGCCATGACAGCAGCAAATGAGACGCGCATCAATGAATGGTTTGTGCCCAAGTTTGGCCCTATAAGGTTCCGCGTCTTTGTGGGCCTGCTGTTCCTGCCTTATACTGGCATGTGCATTTCATTCACGATCATTGGCTCGATGCTTGCCGGCGAAATAGCTTGGGATAGGGTCGGCGCGATCGCGCTCATTTACGCCCTCGCCTTAGGGGTCTCTGCGCACGTGGCAGATAGCCTAGGGTCAAAAAAGACAAAGCCGTGGGGCAGCTACTTTACAAGGGCTCAGCTTCTGGCGCTGATGGTGGCCACTCTGGCAGCGGCCTATGCCATTGGCATCTATTACATTGCGTTCTTTGTCCCGCTCTTGGCAGTAATTGCGGCACTCGAGGGGTTCTTTTTATTTGCATACAACTTTGAAGCGTTTGGCGGCCGCTTCCACAACAACTTTTGGTTTGCCGTATCGTGGGGAACCCTGCCCGCGCTGGCAGGATACGTCATGCAGACAGATTCAATCAACAACATTCTAGCATTGGCAGTGTCGGGCCTTACAGGACTTGTCAGCTATGCCGAGATCAGGATGTCCCGGCCCTACAAGAAGCTAAAGCAGAACGGCAACAATCCAGAGCAGGCGAAAAAGCTTGAAAACGGGCTCAAAATCATCAGCCTTGCCACCATAGCGTTCGCCTTGGCACTGGTTGCATACAGGATGATAATCTTTTCATGATGCCTGTGGATACATATACACACACTGGCAGGCACATGATTCTGAGAAAGGGCGACTTTGGCAGTTTTATGCTGCAGAAAATTGCCGAGCTTGAGGCGAGGTCGGGCATCCAGCTTGGGCTGGCCCAGAAAATCTTGTTGGCAGAAACAGGGACGGTTGAGCAGGTCCTGAGCATACTGACCAATTCGACGATCAGGGTCAAGGTGCTAGAACAAAAAGAAAATGCAAGGACAATCACCCGGCAATCTATTATCACGAACGATGCGGGCAGGGTGCTCATCAAGGCTCACAGCAAGGTTTTCAAACGCAACCTGCCGGCAAAAGTTGTGAGCCAGATAAAGCGCAAGGAATCAGGTATTGGCACGATAATCGCAACTCACGGTCTTGAAACATTCAGAAAGATAGTGCAGGTCGGATATGACCCGGTAAGTAAGTCGGTTTTCAGGAAGTATCAGATCATTTGCAGGAAAAAAGTTGCCTTTGAGATCAGGGAAGAGTTAGTAGGCGAGTTTACCAAATACTGACTGAAAATTTTACAGTGTCAAATACCTCTGATCTAATTATCTCAAAAACTTGCGTGTGTATCGTAGCTAAGGCATGTATTTGAAAAGATTTTACTAGAAGAATAATTAGCCGAACTTTTATATGCAGCAAGCATACAGACAGCCATTGACACCAGAAGAGATAGCCCTTTTCTTTGCAGGTATCATCGCTACATGGTTATTTGCGCGCCTGTACTACCAAAAGAGCTCGAGATTAACCGCAATTTTGCGCGTGTCGAAAGCCAAGTTATTGCACTTGACAGGAAATTATCAGATGTAGAAAGTGCAAAGACCTTTAAAGACGCAAGAATCGGCGGGCATTACGATCTGATGACTCGCGTGGCACCTGACGAAAATAATACTCGATCTAACGATATCGTTCCGGCTATCAAGAACTTTCAGAAGTAAATAAACTGAAACATAGCAGTAGTAGATGCGTTGAACTCATGCAGCAAAAGCTTGCAAAACCAATGAGGACTAGCAAGAATGCAAATAGGAGTTCACATCAGTGCTAGAAAGACAAGATGAGTGGACCGGGTGGGATTTGAACCCACGACCTCAGCAATGCCAATGCCGTATCCTACCGGACTAGACGACCGGCCCCTCACACTTCAGGTTGTAGAACGATATTAAAATGATACGTTTGACCATTGACCAGAAAAACAATATTATAATTGCCATTGGTTCCTGATGTAGGTATAACGTGGCTCTTGAACAATCTATAGGTGCAGTGATCAAGTACAGGAATTCGCTTGAAGATGGTGGTGCCTCTTCCGAATTTCTACTATTGAAGAACAGGAGAGGCTTTTGGGGCTTTCCTCAGGGTCACAAGGAAAAAGGCGAGAGCGAAATCCAGACGCTTATCCGCGAAGTGCTAGAAGAGACGGGCATCAAGGAGCTTGATATCCATTCCTACATTGGCAAGATAAATTACTCTTATTTCAAGGGCGACGGGATGAAATCAGAGAAAGAGGTCACATTCTACTTTGCAACGACGCCCACAAGGGAGGTCAGGATCTCTGAGGAGCACACTGACTTTCGCTGGGTGACGCTTGCCGACGCTCTCAACATGCTAGACCACGCCAAGCTAAAGCTCATACTGTCAAAGGGTCATAGAAAGGGCCTATACTAGGGGAATCATACAATAGAGAAAAATATCATTACAACAGCATTGCAAGTTGGTTACAAGACATAGAAATTTGTCGGTAAACCCTTATCTCATTTGCAATGCAGCCTCGGGCATGTCTTCGAAAGCAAACTTTGATCCACGCTCTGACCTACTATATCCAGAAGAAACAATAGAGAGAGAAGACAAAGAAGGAGTTACAGGCGATATCATGGAAAAAGCAGAAAGGGCAGCAAAAATTAAGTGACGGCCGCAAGATCAGTTCCAGCCGAAAATACTGAGAAAAAATAATACTACTCGCACCTGTATGCGATGTCTTTCTTGTCAGATCGTTGTCGCTTCTTTAACTCACAGAAGCTCAGATATAACACATTCTCCGAAGCTTCATGCGACTCTGACAACATCAATCACACATATCACATCATCATTTCACTACTTATCTTTTATCTGTCTGACCGCAGAGACAAAGCATTACTCGCCGGCTAAGATAGAGAACAATCTGCAGTTCTTTTAATATGCTATGTTTTTGTATCAACACATATGCCCAGAGGGGTAAAGAAGGGAGTTAGCGAGAAAAAGTTCGAAAGAGCAGTACGCAAGATAAAACGTAAAGGTGGTGCAAAGAATCCTTATGCAGTAGCGAATGCAAAGCTCGGGCGCAAGGGCAGCAGAGGAAGAAAGATGAAAGAATCACGCAAGTAATTCCATAGCTTCCCCCGTCAAACAGTCAAAAACTTGTGTCCACCTTTAGCACATGCCGTTGTGCTTGAACGAGAGGAATTTGCAAACATTTGCAAGCACTAAAAGTTAAGTCATAGAGTTATCTCTAGAGAAAGTGTTAATGTCTTTTTCGATTTTTTGGTGACAATTGAAAAACGTATAATCACCGTCTTAAAGAGCAAGAAATAGATTTATAGCCATATGCCATCGAATAACTGATACACGTAGCATGGTAGAATCAGGCGGCAAACGAATAGTTTTGACTGCTGACCGCAGTTTAATGACAAACTACAGGGGCAATTTCCTCTACGGCTTCATTGCCTGCGGCCCATATGAACTTGTTCCAGAATTTGTTTTTGACAAGCTGTTCTGCCCGAGCGTCGAGACCGACCCGAACACCGGTGAAGTCAAGGTCGCGCAGTGCGGCCTGAGAAGAATTGAAGGTGCGCTGCTGAAGGAGTACAAGCGCGACGAGGTCTTCCTTGCACATCCAGAGATGCTGGATAAGTGTGTGGGCCCCGACACAAAAGTTGTGGGCATCAACGTGATGGACCCGCTTGGCATGGCTCCTGTGACGACTACAATGTCACCAGAAAAATTGTCGTACGTCGCCATGAAGTTCAAGAAAATGTGTGCTTCCATTATCCAGTTGAAAAAGAAACATAATTTCAAGGTGGTCGTCGGAGGCAATGGCTCGTGGGAGCTTGCCAAGCCCGACAGGATGAAGATACACGGCATTGACACGGTGGTCATTGGAGAGGCTGACGAGCTTGCGCTTGACCTGTTCCATGACCTTGAGGCCGGCGATGCACCAGAGCTACTGCACACGTTTGTCCGCAACATCGAGAACGTGCCGATGATGCAGGGGCCAACTGTCAACTCGCTCATTGAAGCAATGCGCGGCTGCGGACGCGGCTGCGACTTTTGCGATGTCAACAAGCGCTCCAAAAAGGACTTTCCGCTCGAGAGGCTGCAAAAAGAGGCCAAGCTCAACCTGGACTATGGCTTTGACTCGATATGGCTCCAGTCAGACGAAATGTTGCTCTATGGCTGTGACAACAAGGACTTTGTGCCAAACGCCGACGCCATTCTCCACCTCTGGAGCGGTCTAAAGTCAACAGGCGCGCGCTTTGTAGGCACGACCCACATGACGCTTTCTGCCGTTGCGTCTTCTCCCGACCTTATCAAAAAGATGTCAGAGATAAATGAAATGCATGTCGCCGGCGGCAGGTGGCTTGCAACCAACCTTGGAGTCGAGACGGTCGCGCCAAGAATGGTCAAGAAGCACCTCGGCGTCAAGACAAAGCCATTCCAGCCAGAGGAATGGGGCGCGGTGGTAAGAGAAGGCTGCAAGATTCTTAACCAGAACAACTGGTTCCCGGCGCTCACGCTCATAATTGGGTGGCCGGACGAGACGCCTGACGAGACCCAGTACACGATTGACCTGATTGACGACTTTAAGCAGACGAACATGAGAGGCCTTGTGGCACCGCTGCTCTACCAGGACTTCTCAGAAAAGAACTCGATGCACTTTGGCAACCTCAACGAGGCGCAGTTCACGCTATTCTGGAGGTGCTGGGAGCACAACCTGCGCGTGATAAACGACATCATACCGATAATCATCAGGAACAAGACCTATGGCCCGGCAATGAAGGTGTTCATGGCTGCGCTCATCAAGGCAGGCACGTGGGCTATCATGCGCTACCTCCGCGGCCTATCAAAGGAGCTGTTCAACGGCCAGGTTCCAGAAGACATTGTCGAAAGGTATTCGCGCAAGAAATCCGTGACGGCAGCAGCGTCGCCGCGGCTCTAACCTTTCATAGCCTTGATCGCTTCGTCAGCAAGCGTCGCAACTTTAGGCGTTAGGACGATAAAGTAATTCCTGTCTGCACGCTCGACTGCCGACACTGGCCTAAACTTTTTTGTCGAGACGTCAAACTCTACGAGACCCGGCTCAAGCTTGCCCTTTGTGTATATCATCATCAGGACTTCGCCTGAAAGCGGGGTTAGCGGCACGATGGAAAAGACATAGCCCTTGTACGAGCTGATGGGCATCACCTGCTTCATGTACGGCGCGACAGAGACAAGATAGAGGAAAACGTCCTCGATAGTCGCAAACTCTTCGAATTCAAACTTCATTAGTGTGTAGCGTAATTGACGAAAATATAAGGCTTTAAAAAATCTAGCCGTATGATTCGAATTTGACGTCGTAGCTTCCATCCTTGCGCTTGTTGCGCTCGGTGACAAAGCCCTTCGGGATCAGGTAGTCCAGCGCACCATCCACCGTTCCCTGCCAGCCGCAGATGTAGAACGACGTGTTCTCCGGCGTCACCTTCTCGCCCACCAGCTCTTCAAGCGGAGACAAGTCCTTGCCGGCCTTTGGCCTTAGGAACGACTCGACCCTACCCTTCTGGCCGTTCCAGGTCCTGTTGAACCATTCCTGCGGTCTGCTGATGCTTGCGCGGTAGCGGAAGTTCCACTTGTCTCTTCCCTTGTCAAGGCTCTCCTCTTCAAGCGAGGTCAGCAGGTCCTTGTAGCCAAGCTCGTCTACATAGCTGGCGCCGTGCAGCACCACTATTTCGCGCTTGCTCCCTATGGCCTTCAGGTGCAAAGAGTATGACACAAAAGGCGCAAGTCCAGTTCCTCCGCCGATAAGCACCATCCTCCTGTTGTCTGGCCTGCCGTCATGCATCTTTTCGTTTATGGTGAAAATGCCTGTCGGCTTGACCCACAGGATTTCGTCACCTTCCTTCTTGTTGAATAGCTCTGTCGTGAGCCTGCCGGGCACCGGCTTGCGGACCCAGCGGATGTAAAGTTCAAAGCGCTTCTTTTGCTCCGGGGGCGACGCAATGGAATAAGCCCTGCGGATGATCTTGCCCTCGCTTGGGACGTGCAGGCCGAGGGTGACGAACTGGCCCGCCTTAAAGTCAGGGATCGGGCCGTTCTCAGGCGTAATGTGGAAAATGCCAAGGTCTTCCTTGATTATCTGGATGTATGATATCTTGGCCTTGTTGTCAACTACCATATGCCTGAGAAGTTCAGAAAATGGCAAATAAATACATTGTTACTACTGCAAATCAGCAAAGTAACAATCATGTTTCTTAAATACCACAGGTGACGATGTGCCAGCCGGTGTAACGAAACTGGCGGTCAACGGGCTTTTATACGCTAATTCGCATGTGGGGTGCGACGCAGTGGTTTGACAGTACGGGTAAAGACATCAAGGTCGTTGGCAAGTCCCAGTAAGAGCTCAGACAGCTCTTGTCAGCCGGAGCTCCGGCAAAGGATAGGGGTATCAACATTGCCATCCAGGAAGGAGCCAAGGTGCGACATGAATGGAAAACAAAGTTCAAGCACAAGGCTCTGCCGAGTGCAGCTGACAGTGTCGTTTTCAACAACTTTTTGAACTCGATCAAGACTGTCAAGACCCTCGAACTGTATCACAAGGGGCTGCATAACCTCATGAAGGACGCCGGGATTACAAGTTACGAGTACCTTGCGACAACCCCGGCATCAAAGATCGAGCAGGAAGTTATCAATTTCATTGCGAGAAGGGTCGCCAAGTCGCCATCTATCACCGGGAATGGCATCTACAACTACACAAAACTCCTCCGACTTTTGTTAAATCAGAACAAGAGAAAGGACATCGACTGGGAGCGCATAGGCAGGGTCACTCCTGAATACAACAGCACTGCCGACGACGAAGCGTATTACATCGACCAGGTGCGGCTGGCGTTTGAATTTGCCAAGATACGTGGCAAAGTGACCATTGGACTTATGTCAGGATCTGGGATGCGGCGTGGTGGCTTTGTAGGGCTGAACTTTCGGCATCTTGTAACGTCACCCAGGCTGGACAGGTACTGCATTTTCAAGGTGCGGGTGCATGCAGACACTGAGTATCACACGTTCACAACTCCCGAGACTAGGCGACTCATCGAGATATACTGGGAGCAGAGGATAAGGGACGGCGAGCCTGTTTCGCTTGACAGCCCGGTGATACGGGACGCATACAACCCCGAGGAGCCGGACAGTGTCAAGAACGTGGTTCCTGCAAACGAGAACATGATAAGCCATATGATGATAAGGATACTGCAGGGGTGTGGTCTGCGGGTAAATATCCCGTCAGACCTGGAGAACGGCACATACGCAGGGTCTATTCGGCACGAGAAAGCTGGATCACGGCTTTCGCAAGTTCTTCGAGACGACCTGCACCGACTGGGGACTCTCAGAGACCTACATGCGCCTTTTGCAGGGTCACAGGTCAAAGGGCTTGAAAACAAACTACTACCGACCAAAAGACGACGGCTACATTCTGGAAGGAAACGAGGCTGTCAGGGGCTATGTGCAGATGATATCGTATCTGACCATCAATAATACAACGCTTCTCGCATAGGAGAACGAGAAGCTGAAGGAAAAGCTGGAGAACATTGACATCTACATCGCTGATAAGGTAAAGGCAGAGGCAAAGAAGATGGTCGAAGAAGTGATGAGATGAGAGCTGGACAGCGACTTCAAGCCTGAGAACATGACGCGGTAAGGAGCAAGTCTGCAAACTTTTTGCAATAGCCGCACTCAGGGTCGAGGGCTAGCACCCTACCCTGCAGGGTGGCATGCTTTTGATGTGGGTCAGGAGAGGCGAGGTCGCTTCCTTCACCACTTTTTATATCTCTGCAGCTAAGACTGGCTCGATTTCTTTGACAGCCTTGATCACTGCGGCGTCGGCGATCATTTGCTCGGTCTTCGTCAACTCCATTTGCACCCAACGCATGAAAATCAATGCGATAGAGACTTCTAGAATGATTGCAATGTTATTTTCTGATAACCCTGCTATTAACTGACCCATCCTTCCGACAGAAGCGATACCTACTGTTTTCATTTATTAATATGTGGAATTTTTCCAGATGGTATGTCCTCCAACAGTATTGAGACAAGTTCTAAGCGCTATCCTGCAGACTTTATCCCTAATGGCAGACACCAAGTATTGACACTACCTAGCGGTAAAGAAGTTTCAATACCTCTAGTTAATAATTTGACATTCAATCGTTGGACGGGTAGGCACGTCTACAATACTTTCGGATGTAAGCCAATTGTCGAATATGATGGCAGTTGGATGTTTGCAGAGCTAGCTATCATGAAGATGGTAGTAAAGGCAGGATGGTCTGCTAGGTGGGTGGAAGTTTATTATTTGAAAAAGAAAGAACCTTACTATCTAGTTGATTGGAATGATACACCATCTGGATTCCATCAGATATCTGTTCCACTAGACAGCCCGTTTCATATAGACCCGATGTCCAAAATTGATAAGAATTGTGCAATTGTCCATGCCAAGACTCTTGCCAATGTCAAGAATCCCAAAAAGAAAACCAAACCTTATTCAGGATGTTAGGATGTCCTTGTATAGAATAAAGAAGGTAGAACATTATTTATCGAATCCAAACATTGCAAAAAAGACAAGATTCAGGAGGGGTCAAACTAGATGGCTTGAAGCTAGTTTGATGACAGGTCTGCAGGAAGATAATTTTCTCATAGTTGAATGGAAATTTCCAGATGAAAGTTAGGGTCCTCAAATGCGGAATGGACGCCTTTCGCCTTTAGACCTGTGACTGTGCTATATCGACTACCTAAAAACTACAAAGAAACATAATTGGTCCTTTGAGCTATCGATTACTGCTGAAAGCTCGGCATTGACTTCTTGCGCTGCTTTTTCCAATGGAGGAATATCTATCGCACTCACATTTTTTGTATTGAAAAAAATAAGACAGGTATTAAGGTCATCATCAAAATCTAGCCTGTCGTAAATGATGCCATTAGCCATTAGAGAATGCTCTAACCGTCTGACTCTTTCATGTCCACTACTGTCAGAGACAGAATCATGCATTAAGCTCTAGACACACTACCATGACTCTGCTTTTCGCTGAGAAAGTAATGATAAATGAGTTCTGAAGATTGGCTCTAGAGACAGATACTTTGGGTCATGACTACAACAGCGGTGCAGGTGCTATCCTGTCAAATTCATTCAGTCTAATATACTGGACCACATACCTTGCAAATGTAAAGCGGGTCTGCAAAGTCACCCGTCATTTTGAATCTAGCAACAAGATAGCAGCGGGGACACCTGCCTTTGACTGTAGTGGACTTTGACCGATTGATTCTCTGGAAATACTTTCTTAGTTTTCCTTTGCCTTTACGCATCAGATAGGCTTGGCAGAGTCACATTATTGACTGCGACTACTGACAGAATCAAAACTCTGAAAGTTTTGCTAAAGTATTTTTGTGTAGCAATGTGTAATGCCCGCAGACATCAAAAGTGGTTGGGGTCAGGGAAAGTCAATTAAGTAAAGGCTTGACGTGAGTTTGTTTGCCCGCCCTTAGGGTCTGCGGGTATTTGAATTATGAAGTCTGAACTTGCTTTTTGTTATTATCATACTTCATTAACTGTGCAACGGTGACAAAGGGTGAGTTCTGGTCAGCAAGCATCCTATTTTGTCTCATAATTTTTTCTTCAGCTTCTACATATGCCATAACTAATAGCTCTTCAATCTCCTTCCTTTCTTCTACATCAGCAGGGTCCTCATTACTGTCGCTGCTGGATTGTTTGCCACTTTTGCTTTTGACTGATTCAAACGATATTTTGTAAAATTTTGATTTTAGCCTAGATGCCTTTTCGTGTAACGGTATGACGCTCTTTGGCATTCGGCTTTCCGTGACTTGATGTGATGATGGATATGCTTCATCTAGCTGGGAAACCACAGACTTTGAACTGCTTTTTACAATAATTATTTCATCTTGATAACCATGATGGATAAGCCATTGTAAAGCCCTTATCAAAGCAGTGTATGTAGCAATACTACTGCTAGCTATTGATGCTTGTGAATTTGCTTTTTCAGCAAGTCCAAATGCTTCATGCGGCAAGTGACCTTCTTTATCTCTGATAACATAGGCGTAACATGCAAAGCCGCCAAAATCACTGCTCATAGACGGACCTAGAATACGAACCGAGATTACTTGCTTCATCCGAAAGTTTTTGCATTTCACTCATTTAATGCAACTTACATACGGACTGACTTCTTTGGCTTTTTATGCATGCTTTTAGGTCAGGTTGACTCCATTTTAATTACTATCATGTCTACAGAGCAAATCCTAGACCTTATAATCAATTACGCATAAACAAGAAAGAAATTGAAAAACACAAAGCATTGTTTGGACCTGTGCAAAACCATGCTTACCAGATAGATGACGCAAAAATCAACGAGATTGACAAGTGGATAAGATTCTTGATTGAAGTTAAGCATGGTAAAGTGGACTTGTCAGGAGCAGCGCAGGCTTAATTTCTGTCTCCGCATGGGCTTCCATCCCTGACTCTGTTACTCAGTTTTATAAGTTCAAAATGCCATAGTTTGACTGTAGAGATATCATTATGATTAACAGATACAAACATCAGCAAAGACTAAACCACAAATGCGTCCACACTACAGGACCAAAATGCGCTATATGCAATAACCTATGTCATTGCAGATAATTACAAAAGGAGAAAGTAAAGGAAAGAGAACCATCTAGCTTTCCCCCTGCTTCTTTTCATTTATGCGCTAGCATACATGTATCTCTATCTTGTGTGACCAAGCTCTTCGAAGATTCTAGAGAATTACAGATGTCACACTGCCAATGCACCAAGAGATTCACACCGTTGTCATCTATAATTCGATTGACGATGTTTCTCTTTTTGGTCCTATTATTGTTTTTCATTGAGTTGCCGCGGACATTATCATTTTAATACTTTTTGAGAGCGATGTCCAGAACATGCAAATGCATGTTATGATATCCGACAGACGAAAAATTCTCTGCATGGTCATGATTGAAAAAATTAGAAAAGCAGGACCGAATGCTAGCTGGTCTTTGCGACTTTCAGTCCATGTCTTTCTTTCTCTGCAAAGTAAATTACGAATCCAAATAGGCTAGCAAGTTGAATCGCTGTAATTAGAATGTCAAAAACACCCGGTGAATACATCTCTGTCAAAAAGCCCTCTGCTACTATTTTCATGACAATGTCTACTGCAAAGGCTAACCTATCACTGACAGGACCGCTTTTTTTCAGCAGCAACAGTCCTGTCAAAACTAGACCCACAGATGCTATCAATTCAGACAGTCCCCCTGCAAAGTTGTAAAGCAATTGGTTAGCAACTTCGCCACTGCACATCTGATGTCCCCCTCTGATGTCAAAGGCTATGACTGATTGATAGCCTTCAGAGATGCAGACTAGACGATGGCCTATTTCGTGGATGGGTGTAAACAATGCTATTCCTGCAATGACATACAGTAGGAAAGAATAGACCGCAATTTTGATATACGCTGGCTGCTACTTTTGCTTGTTTACTACAGACATATACTTTGACATTAATAGAGAACATACGGTCAGCTATAAGCACAGTGTTGTATAGAAAAAAGAAAAGCAGCACCGCTAAGAGTAGTAGTCCAGTGCTCAGTAGTGCTTTTCGTTTCGGTCCGTCAGGTAGGACTCTGCAAGTCTGCTTGCAGTCGGACCTTAGATAATGGTGTGCTACCTTTGACATGGATTTAACACCTTCTAGGTCCTCAGTTCTGTGATGGCTTTACACTCTGGATACATCTCAATGCCATTGTCATAATACCTGCGCTAATTATCCGGGCTTTATCGAAGAGAAGGAAAGTAGTGGAAGCAGCTCAAGCAATCTGCCTAGCGATTTCGTCCTCTACTCTTTTCCTTCGCATTTCTTGACTTTACATAAAACACAACCGCACCGCTTCCAATTCCTGCTGCCAAAAGTCCAAACATTACCAACATCGAAGGATTTCCAAGTAACTCTATTTGCGTCCCTGACGGCGTATTTACCCTCCTACTCTGCTCTGTCATTATAGCCTGCTCTGAACACTTTTCTTCCTCTATCCCCAGCTCTTTGCACTCCTCTAGCATCTCGGGCGTGGGCGGTGCCAGCTTCGGTTGGAGCAACGAAGTATCAAAGGCAAAGATAGCCAGCGATGTCGTTTCGACATTTGTCTGGCTATCCTGCACAAAACCTGACCTGTAATGCGTGTAAACTCCACCGGTTTCTGCATCCTGCAACTTTGTCAGTATTTCATCTGCCTTACCTGCAACAATAACGTCCTCGTCGCCACCCCTTGCCAGCTCTGCAGCTATCTTCCATAATGCTACTTTGTATGTGCTATAGCGGTTATCATCAGCCGCATAAGCCCTGTCTTTGAATCCAGTGCCATCAAACATCCTCTGACCAGCAAGATAGCACTCGGTGCTTTGCGCATAATCGCCAATCTTGTAATAATGAATGGCTTTTAGAAATGCAATATCGGCATAGTCTGCACACTGAAGTTCGGTATTACCTGTCGAAAAGTCAGTATACCACACCTTATCAGTGACGTTTTTGTTTAACGGAGCTAGAAATGACGTGTCCTTTCCCAGTATTGCCCCGTACGCTGACCTGAACGCACCGTAATCCCCCATGTAGTTCAGTATAGACTTGGTAATGTTTTCTGATATGTTGGGAGTGTAGCCTCTTAGCGCAGCGGCAGCAAGCTCGTTATCAGACCAAAGCCAGTATTTTTCGATATGCTCGTTTTCTCTGACCAGCCCAAGTGACGGGTCGTATTGCGATAGTATGTAAGACTGTGCTTTCTGCAAGTCAAAGGCAATATCATCATTATTGGTAGAACCAGATGCATGAGCTTGAAATGGTACCAATGAAAGGAACTGCGTTGCTATCATCAGTGCGAAAAAACTAGTAGGATTCACAACCAGTGTTGAATATGATTTGCTAGTTTGGGGCTAATGAACATTTCCGTCTGTTGGCAAGATGTAATGAGCCTTTGTGGCTACTCGAGTATCCATCAAAAAAGATATGGAAGCAAATCAAGCCCTAAGCCTGTACTCGCTCGATATATTCCAGCTGAAGTTCTGCAAAGGTTTTATCCGCAGCAAGTTTGTCCGCAGCCCAGATCACGATTTGTTTCTTGCGTAAGATGTAGGCAAATGGTTGTACCGCAGTATGGCATTTAACAAAGTCTTGTGGCGTCTTGGCGGCATTTGTTTGTTCGATTAGATAGGATGATGATGACGACATCGCCATGTCAAAATACAAAAAATGAAAAATGCCCATAGCTAGCTGCATTTTACTTTTCAAGCGACACAGGTAAGCTTACAATGACAGTTGTAGCTTGCTTGATATGGATGAATTTGGCGTTGTGATTCTTCAGCTACTTAGAATCGAAAAATAGTTGATTTCACAAAGAGTGGAGATGGTTTTTTACTCTTGCTCACCATCCAGTTTTTGTCCAGTTCGCTGAATCGCTCAAGTGTAGGATAGAATTGCCTCATTATTTGTGTGCTTACTTTTAGAAAGAGGTTCTCTAGGAGCAAGAACTGCTGGTGTACTGCAAAGCTAGGGAAAAGCTGGTGAACATGCAATGCAATAACACTTTATAAGGAATGAGCAGGATGAAGGCTGCCTGATCAGTCTGTCACTTTTGTGATATATATCATCTACCAAATTGAGATTTTGGTAACAGCCGGGATGTGCAAATGCAGGGTGTTGCGACGCTTTTTCCAATGCTCTTCGGTTAAATGCGAGGAGTTATAGAGAGCTACAATTGTTGTAATGGAGGTCGATGTCACAAGAATATATATAGATGCAACAGAGACAGACAATAAAAGGCATAAAAATTCATATTTTCTCTAAACAGCTATTGTTATAGTAAATTTTTCTCACCTCTTCAATAAGATTTTGTAACAGTACATAGCGTTTTTATAGTGATATATTTCATGAAGCGTGTGTGTGCACATGTCCACTCTCTCTGCCTTATTACGGATAGTGAAAGTAGGTATGAAATGCTGTACCTAAAAGTAAAGGAGAGTCTGTCAAAGGATCATCCAGTCATTTATGCAGCAGAAGCGGATGCAAATTCTGTAATAAGAAAAATGGTCAATGCAGGTATTGAAGCTGAGAATTTTATAGAGAAGGGGATATTGAAAATTATCGATGCTCAAACTGCAAAACAATTGAAGGCGCAAATCAATTTAGAATCTATGGATCCATGGTATCAAACTATTTGCAAGACAATCAAGCAAGCAAAAGCAAAGAACAGATTACTTATCATATGTAGAACAGAAGATTTTGAGCAGGCGAAACTTTTAAAATTTGAAGAGATGGTCGATAGAGGGATTGCCAGCCTCCCAATAGAATTGATTTGCTGTTACCCAACAAAGTGGCTCACCAAACTTGATCTCAGCTCAATTATCGGGATTCTGAATGCACATACTCTCTTTTTATACGGAGAGAAGCCTCAATACCTAGAGTGGCATCGCCATAGAACAGAAGAACTGCTCAAATCGGCTATAGAGGCTGTGCTTGGAAATGAGACCTCAAAACTAATTTTCAAAACATTCAAGCTCGTGTACAAAATGGATGAACAGTCCATCATTTCTAATCCCATACAATTTGAAGATCGGCTAAAGAGATTGCTTGGAAGTCAGCAAGCGAAAATAATTTCAGAGCTACTAGTAAGACAGATAGAGAAAACCATAAAGACAATGATGGCAGTAAGAGGAGAAGATCAGAAGTGGATGTAAGAAGAGATATGTCCCATACCCGTACTACTCCTATGAGAATTTTAATTGCCGAGGATGAGCTCGATATCGCCCGCACATATAGATTATCTCTTGAGGAAAGGGGTCACAAGGTAGTACTGACGTATGATGGCGAGGAGTGTCTTATCGGGTATCATGATGCGCTTGAAAGAGCTAAATCAGAAGGAGACCCTATCTTCTCATCACATCCATTTCATGCAGTAGTTCTAGACTATAGGATGCCCAAGATTGATGGAATTGAGGTAGCAAGAGAGATTCTTGCTGTAAATCCACGCCAAAGGATAATTTTTGCATCCGCTTATGTCAAAGAGACGTTAGAAAAGTCTGTCAAGGAGTTAAAGCAAGTTGTAGAACTAATGCAGAAGCCATTTGGCGAACAAGCACTGATTGATACAATTGAAGACAACCAAATCTATGAAGAACTAAGAAAATTGGATGTAGATGTTGAAGCATTCAAGATGGTAAGTCCTCCCCACGAGTACATTCAAAAGCTACTTGAAGCATTGCGAACACTTCAGAAGGGCAGAACTTTCTGAAAAGGTGAAAGATTACTGCACAGTCGATAGTGAACAATGCACATATGTCTGATGATATGAACGTTACAACAACAACGAGGACGACAATGACGACATCTGATACCAAAAGGATACTGCTAAAGTATACGATCATACCTTCTATTTTGCTATCAATCGTAGCAATTTTTGCCCTTGACTTGAATGCTTGGAAGACCCCAGATGTCCATCACTTTTATTTTGAAATGTTTGCTGTTGTACTGGCTGCAATATTCGCGTTTTACTGTCTTTTGAGGGCTTACAAACTTGATGACAGATTCTATCTCTTTTTTGGACTAGGCTTTCTCGCCAGTACTTCCTTTGACTTATTTCATGCCATAGTCGCGTTTAGCTCTGCAGGAAACCACCAATTTCTACAACACTTCATACCGCAAACATGGTTTGCGGGAAGGACGTTCATAAGTGCAATGATGGTTATAGCTATAGTAAAATATTCATATAATAATTCTCTACGCCCGCCATCATCACCAAATACATCTAGGACAGCAAGTCCCCATCATAATGATCATAATAATAAAAGACAGGTACTACCACTACCGCCATTTGAGGAAAAGAAAGAGTCAAATGCTTATGCCAATAGTGATAGTGCCTTCTCTTCCCATTCTTTCCCTTCACCTTCTCTTCGTTCGATTGTCTTTGCTATACTGCTACTCGTATTCACATCTTCAATAGTATTCATACTATCTTTATTCACAATTCTTCCATTCGTCACAATTAGCAATGATCTTTTTCACAGACCTTATGAAATCCCAGCTATTGTACTGTTCTCTATTGCACTGCTTTTCTTTTACAAGAAAAGAGCATACCGGGCAAATGATGTTTTCTATAAGGGCTTGATACTATCTTTGATTGTTGACATATTTAGCCAAATTATAATGTCATATTCTGCAGCATCATTTGATACTGCACACAATATAGCCCATATCCTAAAGGTCATCGCTTATTCCATAAATGTACTATCGCTTGCATCTTCGAATATCCAGTATAATGTGAAACTCAAGGAAAGAGAAGCAACAATTCGTCAACAATATGAATTGCTCCAAGCTCATGAAAAGATACAGCGTGAATTTATCAATATCGCAGCACACGAACTTAGAACGCCTATACAACCAATACTGATGAATTCAGAAGCACTCATGCGAAAATTGCCAGAGAATGAGCGTGTAAGCATTATTGCAAGAAATGCCGCCAGACTGCAGCAATTAACAAGCGATATACTAGATGTTGCAAGGATTGAAAGTCAAACACTAAAGCTCAATTTGGGGCGCTTTAGCCTCAAACAAGTAACTTTACAACTAGTAAATGATTACAAGGAACATATCGTTGACAAGGACAAAGTGAAATTACATTGCCAGTTTGAAAGTGACCAAGATGATGGTAGTAGTAGTGATGGCAATGAAATTTATGTAGAGGGAGACAAAGCGAGAATAACTCAAGTCCTCTCTAACCTTTTGACCAATGCCATCAGCTTTACCAAGGAAGGAGCCATATTGGTCACCGTAGAAAAGAAAAAGGATGAAAAAGAACAAGATGCCGTTCTTGTTAGTGTAAAAGACACGGGAACTGGAATTGATACTGAGATATTACCCCGGCTTTTTACTAAATTTGCTTCGAAGTCGCTTAGCGGAACAGGTCTTGGACTATTTATCTCCAAAAGTATAGTTGAAGCCCATGGGGGCAGGATATGGGCAGAGAATAACTCAAATGGCAAAGGAGCAACCTTTTCTTTTAGTTTGCCTGCCCACCAGACGCATATTCAAACACCAAGGTTTAATACGTACTGTGAAATGACCAAATAAAGAAAAACGTGTGTGTTTCTATATATGCAACGGAGGGTGTGTGCATGGGCACATATGTTGTCGGCAATTGTTATAGCAGCTGTCGTTAGAAGCAACTGTTGAAATTTTCATGTTCTTATTATACGAATACATCATACAAATCCTTAAATGATTAAGAAGGTTAGTGCAAAAAGGAAATGTCGATTATCCCCAATAAAAGAGACGTTATCGTAGATAATGACGCAAAATCAACGTTCCTTGTTAATGATAAAAATTTCTATGCAAACGGCGTCTTGGACAATAATAATGGTGCTACCTTATCTTCATCTGAGAATATAATAGCAACAATTGATGAAGCGCTAAAGCCATATGGAGAAGAATCAAGGAAGCTAATTTTACATTGCATTCGTCATAAATACGGTCTTGACCCAGTTTTACTCGCAAAATATAAAGAAGAGTTTGGACACTACCTTTGCGAAATAATAGGTAATCAAGCCGCTGAAGTTATTCTCTCAAAAGTTAGACAAGATAATGTTTCAAATCTCAAGATAGTAGAGTCCAAATCTTCTCCCATTATTGCTGATTCTCTCAAGAAGAAAGAAGCGGACAGAAGAAAGAGAATCTCTGACAAAGTTTACTTTGTGATTTGTGACAGCTGCTTTTGGTGCGCCTCTTACCTTAAACCAATTCCAGCGTCTTCTTCAACTATGCAATGTGCAAGCTGCGGATATAACATAGAATCCGCGATGCCTATTGCCTTAGATGAAAGTATGCGTCTTGGCGAGTGCGCTTCAGAAAAAACAATGATTTGGTATTTTTACCATTAATGACTAGCAATGGTCGGCACTCCTTGCAGCATTTGTTACCTATTTTTGACCATTCTAAAGGTATGCGCATAGAGCTGCAAAAACCGTAATATCGGAGATTTTTGTCCTAACTATCTTATAAGACGCTCCAGATCAACACTAATGAATCGCATCTTTCTTAAAGATAAGTGGAACCAGCGAACGTCTCTTCTTCATCCTCAAGATATATTATTAGAGTATAGACGGCTGCGCCATGCTTTTGCATTACATAGTAGAGGTTAAATGCAATATCAAATGACTGTCCTTCAATCTGCCAGTTGTCAAAAAATCCTATTTGTAAGCACTTGTTTAGCGAAGCAAACTTACTGACTCTAATTTTGTATAAGGTTCCTTAATGACTGAAAACATATCTTGGTCTCGCAGCTGCTCCCGCCGCCTCCTCGTTTCTGCATTTTCGGTCAAAAGACGAAACTCGTCGTTTCAGCTGTTACTACTGCCGTTATTCGTGAAAAACTACATTGTTAATTGTTGGTGCGTAACAATAACCGTTCAGATGGAGGACAATAATAGGCAGGTTTTAATGGGATTTTAGCTCCAATTCTGCACATACACATATGGCGGACTGGTTCAAGAACAGAGGGTTTGGAAGCTCGGGCGATGAAATAGACCAGCTTACAAAGACCATAAACGAGCACAGCGACGAGCAGAGAAAGATCATGGCCCAGTTCAACAAGGCCATGAACAACTTTGCGACTGAGCGGTCGCTTGAAACCTGCCTTGACGCGCTCAACCTATCGATGCAGCTTGCCAACGTCAGGGGCAAGCTGGCCCAGTCGTACGAGTACTATGCAAGGATGCTTGAGCGCGAAATAACAAGGTTGAGCAAAAGGCCCTAGTCAATCAGTCAGGCACCGGTATCGGCATCGTCAGCTTCTGGAACTCGTCAAAGAGCGCATAGCCCGACCTCTCGTTAAGGAAAAGCAGGAACATTCCCTCATCCATAAGGTTCTCAATAGCCACGCCCAGCTCCTCCACCTTTACAATTGGAGTGTACGACAACGAGTCCGTGACCAGCATCAGGTTCGTGTTTTCATAGTTGTCAAGGAGATCGTAGAGCATAGATTCAAGGTGGCCCAGCAGTCGGGTGTCGTGTCGGTCCATTCTTGGCTGGAAATAGGCTACAATGGTCTCCTTGTCATTGTCGTCGCCGGCCGTCTTGGAGCCTACCAAAAGCGAGTTAAAGATCCGCTCGCCCCGATTAAAGATCTTGTTTTCTTCCAGCTGGTCGTAGCCGTTTGACACAAAGAACTCTCTGCACCCCTTTATCAGCTGCCCTTCTGTCATCCAGCCGCTCCGGCCCTCGTTCATGCGGGCAAAGAACGTCCTTGCCGAAACCATCCTTGTCAAGTAGTAAATCGATCTTGGCTGCGACCAAACTTGCTTTAAAGTTACTGGAACACTATACGGTTTCTGATCGTGCCCAGCTTTTCTATCGTGATTTCGACCACGTCGCCGTCCTTGAGGTATTTGGGCTCTTTCATCGACATCGCTACACCTGCAGGCGTGCCTGTCGAGATGATGTCCCCCGGCTCTAGCGTCATGGTCCGGCTCAGAGCAGAAATTATCCTCCTTATCGGGAGAACCATATTCGAGCTGGACGAGTTCTGCCGCATCTCGTCGTTTACCTTGGTAATTATCTGAAGGTTCTGCGGGTCCGCCACCTCGTCCTTGGTGGTTATCCAAGGGCCACAGGGCGCGAATGTATCGATGCCTTTGCCGCGCGTGAACTGCTTGTCCTTAAACTGGATGTCCCGGGCAGAAACATCATGCATGATCATGTAGCCAAAGACATAATCAAGTGCAGCTTCCTCTGTGACTTTTTTTGTTTCTTTGCCAATTATGACTGCAAGCTCGGCTTCATAGTCAAGGCGTGTCACAAACGACGGGCATATGACGTCTTTGAAGGGCTCGTTAAGTGCAGTCCGGGGCTTCATGAATATCACCGGCTCGTCCGATGGCGTGAGCCCCGCGTCGCGGGCATGATCATAATAGTTGAATGCAAGGCAGATTATTTTTGGCGGGTTTGGTATCGGCACCAAGAGCTCGACATCGGTCACCTTGTGGTTGTATTTCAGCTTGTTCTTGTGCTGCCTGACTTCGTCAAGCCATCCCCTGAACATAAAATCCTTGATGTTCGGCGGTACAGGTATGCCTGTCTGCTGCTGTATTTCCGCCTTTGTCACAATGGACTTGCCGTCATCGGAAATAATGCCGTACGTCTCCTTTACCTTGCTGTCCCTTATTCTTGCTACCTTCATTTTGCCATTTTACCTGTGCGTCATTATTGCGGTTTGATTGTCGTCGATCCTGCAGAACCCAAATCTCACGAACTGGACTCGTGTATCCGGCTTTAGGCCGGACACGAAAGATTCTGCAAAACCCCGCGCAATTTCGAGGCTGTTCATGTTGTACTCTTCACCTATATAGAGTGCCTTGGGAATCATTACCTTGTACTCAACTATATCATTCTTTGCAATCCACTGTATCTTAGGCATCAACTGGCGAATCTCGTCGCCTCCAACCTTGGCTGTTATAGCCCGTCCGCCATTCTTCGAGCTGACGCCGGTTATCTTGATGTTGTACAGCTCGATGAGCCGGATCTCGTCGCCTGTCTTGAGACCGACTGCGTCGTCGCCGGCAATGTAGAGCCTGTCCCTGACCCTTACCTTCCTTGTCCCGAGACTGGCGTCAGTCGGGTGGTTCTTGAGTACCACTTCTGTCTCTTGGGCGCCCTCCACATGCACTTCGATCGGGTTTTTCACGAAAAACAGCCTTGGAGATATTGGGTCAATTATCTTCCTGTTGAACGCTTCGAGCGTTTCAAAAGGCGGCTTGGTTTCTGCAAGTGTAAAGCCCAGAGATAGCACAAACTTGCGTATTGCCTCTGGCATGAATCCCCTTTTGCGAAAGGCGGCAAGCGTCGGGAGCCGCGGATCGTCCCAGCTCTTTATCGTGCCGTTGTCTATTAGCGGCCTTATCTTTCGCTTTGAAACTGGCATCCCTTCAAACTCGAGCCTTGAAAACTCGATAAGGTATGGCTTCCTTAGCTTTAGCCTTTCAAGTATTGCAAAGTATAACGCGTTGCGTAGCTCGTACTCTTTTGTCCTCATGGCATGCGTCACCCCATCAATGCTGTCCTCTATAGGTGCTGCAAAATCGTATGTCGGCCAGACGCGCACCCTGCTGCCCAACTTTGGATGGTCGCCTTCTATTATTCTAAACAATGTTGGGTCGCGCATTGCAGTATTCTGGTCGGCCATGTCTCCCTTGAAGCGCACTATGGCTTCATTCTGGTCGTACGAGCCGCCAAACATTTTCTCCGCTCTTTCAAGCGCGGTTGCAAGGTCTCGCCTGCACTCACATGGAATTCCCTTTGCACGCAGGTCGTGTATGGTGTCCTGACTGCAGGTGCACACATACGCGCCGTCAAGCTCGATCAGTTTCCTACCGTAGCTGTGTAAGAGGTCAATATCGTCGGAAGTGTTCTTGACAATGTCTGGCTTGACTCCGAGCCACTCAAGCCCCTCGGCTATGGCGTCATAATATTCCAGCTTTTCCTTGAGCGGGTTTGTGTCGTCAAAGCGAAGGATCAGCTTGCCTCCATACATGCGGGCGTACTCTTCGTCAATTATTGCCGCCTTTGCATGCCCTATGTGAGGGTAGCCGTTTGGCTCCGGCGGAAACCGTGTGACGACCTGACCCTGCACTGCCCCTTCAAGCGGAGGCAATTGCAGCTGCTGCTCTCCTGCCTGCTTTTTGGCGGCTGCTGTTTCTCCCGGCGCAAGCTCTTCTAGCAGCAACTTTTGGGCCGCCAGCGGCATCGCGTTTATTTTTTGCACCACCGCCTTGATCTCCGGAATCAGCGCCTTTATCTGACTCCGAAGCTCTGGCCTTGAGCCGACGAACTTGGCGATTACCGCGTCAGCCTGCGCCTTGCCCTCATGCTCGATAGAGTTCTTTAGCGCGATAACTTTGATGAACTTCTCGGTGTTCGCATCAACCTGCACAGATACTACAGACTCCTGCCAACTACAAAATCTGCCGAAAACTGGAGCGATCTTTTGGCGTCAGAGTCGCCATAGCCTTCTATTGCCTTTATCGCGTCGTTCATATACTTCCTTGCCTCGTTTCTTACGTCTTGGTCTATCCCAACATCGGAAATGATTCTGACTGCCTCCTTGATATCAGAGCTTGACGCCTTGTCCTTTGCTCCAAACACTTTCAGGATCTTGTCCCGCTTTTCACCTTTGGTACTGTTCAGCGCAAGTAGGATGGGATATGTCTTTTTTCCCTCCCTGATATCGTTGCCGGCTGCCTTGCCCGTCAGTTTGGGATCGCCCACTACGCCTATCAGGTCATCAACCAGCTGAAACGCGATCCCGATGTTGCGGCCAAATGACGATAGGTTCTCGATGTCACGGGTGATGTGGCTTGGGGCTGACAGTGCGCCTAGCGCGCACGACACTTCAAAGAGCGCTGCAGTCTTTTTCTCAATCATGTCAATGTACTGCTGCACGCCAGGAAACTTGGTGCTCGATGCAAATCCAATGTCGGTAGCCTGACCCTCGCAGATTTCAGTGCACGCCCGGGAAAGCTGAGCCACCATGTTGGTGATGTCGCTTTCAGGGATTCCAACCTTTTTGCCGTTAAACGTGATAAGCTGGAATGACTTTGAAAACAGAATGTCGCCGGCAAGTATCGCAAGCGGCAGGCCGTAATAGCGGTGTACGGTTTCAGTGCCGTGCCGCATCTCGTCGTTGTCCATAATGTCGTCGTGTACCAGAGTGAAATTGTGTACGAGCTCTACTGCGGCTGCTGCCGGTAGCGCCCTCTTCACCGTGCCTCCAAGCATTTCGCAGCTCTTGATCACCATGAACGGCCGGAGACGCTTGCCGCCTGTGCGTATCAGGTGCGATGATGCCTGATAGAGCTCCTTTGGCTTGCCCTCAAGTGAGCGGAGGAGGAATTCGTTTACGGTAGAAGCATAAGATTCCAGCTCGCTTTTGATGCTGCTTGCCTTCATGTACGGCTACTAACCTCCTGTGCTAACGCTCCTGTCAATATATATCTTGAGCTGGCAAGTGCATTGATGTTTCTGGCACCAACAAGAAACATTGTACTTCTAAGCTCTGCAAGGATCGTATCGGCAAATGCAAACAGGCTTTCACGCGACTGCGACGCAGCTCGGAGGAACGGGTATGCCATGGCCGCCATGCTTGCGCCAAGCGCGACACATTTTGCGACTTCAAGCCCGTTTCTCAGGCCACCGGATGCAATGAGCGGCAGCTTGACCGCCCTGCGCGTCTCTATCAGGCTGGCTGCAGTGGGTATGCCCCAGTCCCAGAACATCTCGCCAAGATGGCGCTTGAGGTCATCCTTCATTGCTTCCGCCCTCATCTTCTCAATGCCGGCCCAGCTGGTGCCGCCCGCTCCGGCAACATTTATTGCGGCAACGCCTGCCATCTCTAGTTTTATCGCAACTTCCCGTGAAATGCCGGCTCCAACCTCCTTGACAATCACCGGCACATCTATCGTCTTTGCAAGGTCGGAAATCTTGCCAAGGACGCCTTTGTAGCGCGGTTCGCCTTCCGGCTGTACCAGCTCTTGCAGCGGGTTCAGGTGCACCACCAGCGCGTTTGCCTTTATCATCTTCACAATCTTCCTGGCTTCATCTATCGTGAGCCCCTTGGCCAGCTGCGCGCCGCCAATGTTTGCTATCAGAAATGCATTTGGTGCGTTCTTTCTTGCTATCGAATAGGTGGCAGCAAGCTCTTCGCTCTTGAGGCCGGCCCTCTGGCTTCCAAGCCCCATGCCAAAGCCATATTTTTCCGCAAGCTCGCCCAGCCTGCCGTTGATGACCATGGCTTCGTCAGTCCCGCCAGTCATGGAATCGATAATGATTGGCGCAGAGAACTTTTTGCCAAGGAACGTTGTCGAAGTGTCGATGTCGTCATAGTCAAGCTCGGGCAACGCGTTGTGCACCAGTCTGACGTATTCTAGGTAAGTCGAGGTGGTCTTGGCTTGCACATCTTTCTGGAGCGGTATGTCTATTCCGTCCTTTTTGCGCTGCTTGATAATTTCAATGTCTGAAGGCACATCAGAGGCGTCTGGCAAACTACTACTATCTCCTGCTCCCCTTTACCACCGTACCCACCTGCAGTCTTGTGCCTTCTACCACTGCCTCTGCGATGCGCTCTGGCATCAGCCCGTTTACCATCAATACGTCCATTCCGCGGGATGCAATCTTAAATGCTTCTGCGACCTTTCTCTGCATACCGCCAGTCACATCGGCACCTGATGCCTTGGAGAATTCGATCGATCTCTTCTTCCTGCCTGTTGTCACCCTTATCTCTCTCATGAGCTCTCTGCTTGCCATGTCTTTATAGATTCCATCGACATTGGTCGCAAAGACCACCCTTGATGGCCGCAGAACCTTTGCCAGCATGGTCATGAGCGCGTCGCCAGACAGTATGGAGTATTTATTGCCTTCCATGTGCACGACATCTCCAAACGTCACCGGCATCACCTCTGACTTTGCCATTGTGTAGATCTGCTTTATCTTTGCAGCGACTGGTTTGTGGCCTGCCGCAAACACAGACGGAGGCATGCCGTAGGGGTTGAGCCCCGCCCGTATCATTGAATTTATGATTATCTGGTTGAGTGCGATCATGGATTCGTGCACCACAGAAACGCCGTGCGGGTCATAGCCAGCCGGCTTGGTGTGCATATCATATTTTACGGACCAGTAGTGACCAAACGAGCCTCCGCCATGAACTATTATGGCCGGCGTGCTCAGCTGTGCCAGAACCCGCGAGATGCCGTCTATAGCGCCAGTGTTGGCGGCAAGCGGCTTGTCCTTGAACGTGACTACCGAGCCACCCAGCTTTATCAGGGCAAGTTTTTGCAATAACAAGCGTACTTTTTAGAGCGGATTTAAAGTTTGATATGAAAATTGAGGTGCGGGCAGGACCCGCCTTGGATATATCCTACTGGAAGCCAGAGGTCACCGCGCCGTACAGCGTTTCAAGCCTGTGGGCCGCTGAATTGTTATGCTCACCTTGGAACTCTATTTCGATGTTGGTCGGCGTCAGGTCATCGCCTCCCCTCACCATGACATGAATCCTTTCGTCGTCAGAGTACATGTTGCCGTTTAGCAGCAGGTCTGCAGTCCCTGAAACGATGTAGCTGTTGGCTCCGACGGGCCTTGCCACCTGCGGATCTAGGTCTACTATCTGAAGGGTATCATGGTCTCTGCTTTTCTGCGACGGCAAGTTCACATTTTCGTTCGAGTCTCCCCTTACAGACACAATGTGTGCTGATAAGCTTGCGCGCAGTGGGTCTTCGTCGGTTACCCTGAGCCCAAATGAGCCGGACATGATAAACGGACCTTCAGGGTGCGTCTTGTTCGACGTTATAGTGAATATGTCGCCCCCAATGTCAAGCGGAGCGCGAATGTTGAATTGCTCATGTGCATTGGTGATCATCCTGTCGTACGTTGCAGTCACTACCACGTGGTGGTCTTTGCCGTCGTCAGGTATGATCACAACCCCTGTCCCACCAAACGGGGTCTGGACCCAGCTGCCCGGCGATGCGCTCACAAACACTAGATCGTTAAAGTTAGCATAGAATATACGATACGTACCCGGGGGAAGGTTCCCGACTTGAAGCTGAGTGAACTCCTGTTTTACCTTGGTGCCGTTATCGTCATAGACCGTGGCAAACATACCATTTAGGACATTTCCGTCGGTGTCCTGCGCTCGAAGTGTGATCGAGTTCACGGTTTCCCTTGGAGGCGGCGGAGGCGACGGCAGTTCGCTGTACATCGCAGTCACCGTAGCGTTCCTGCCTTCCCTGACGGTTATCAGCCCGGAGCCGCCGTCAGGCGTGTCTGTCCACCTACCCGGCTGTGCAGACTGGAAATCAAAGCTGCCAAAGTCAGAGTAGAACACAGAGTACGTGCCTTCCTCAAGCTCAAGGCTCATAGGAGTCTCGCCGGAATCTACCATCTGGTCGCTGCCTGCATCAAACACGGCGACAGGCGCGCCCCTAAGCGCCCGCGCGTTGTCGGTGGCAGACACCGAGGTAAAGCGCACAGTCGCAGGCTCTTTGTCCCGTTCGTCAGGCTGCACGATGTTCACATTTTTGAAAATGTTAGTCTGCTCCGTCCTGACCGTCACTTGTGCGCTGCCGGCAGTCACTGTCGTAGGCACAACGACTAAGGTGTTAAAAGATCCTTCTACGTTTGTTATTATGTTTGTAATCTGGACGTTGTTTATGAAGATCTGAACGGGCACATTTGGCTGGAAGCCGTCTCCGCTGATTGCAAGTGGTTCGCCCGGCTCTGCCTCTGCTTCTTCAACTCGCACGCTTGCCCCTCCGTTTGTCGCAGTCTGGTTGTTGTTGTCATCGTCCTCCGTCTGGTTTTGAGTTGTTGCAGTGATGTTGTTGCTTTCTGGCAAGGTCTGGTTGCTCTGGTTCTGGACTGTCGCTGTTGTAGAAATAGAGTAAATCGAAACATCGGAATTAGCCAAGTTGTTGCTGCCGGCGACATCAATTTGAGATCCCGGCTGGGGTTGATTGTCAACAACTGTGATTTCTGCTTGTTCCTGAGCGCCTGCAAAGTAAAACAACCCGGCAGCGCCGGAAGCGGCAACGAGTGCGGCCAGCAGGGGGGTTGTTGTCAAATTCGTTCTAACAACCAGTAAACGGTATTTCACGTGACTAGCTTTAGCTTGGCAGGGGTATGCACCCCCTCATGGCG
>FWPU01000979.1_pt1 | contig 89126 bp, 72 predicted proteins | sample 2228361 | NCBI WGS metagenome assembly FWPU01 (sample SAMEA103939777, study PRJEB20133) | metagenome
CGGGTGGGGTGGTGGGGGGGCGGGCGGCGGGGCACCGGGGCGCGGCGGGGGGGGGGGGGTGGGGGTGGGCGTCGGCGTGGCCGTGGGCGCAGGGGTGGGGGTGGGGTAGGCCACGGCCACCTGCTGCCCGGTCCGCTCGCTGACCTGCCCCCCGCTGACCACCTCCACGTTGATGGCATAGTTGCCGTCCTGGTCGGTGGCTTCCCAGCGGAAGGTCTCCCCGATGCCGGTGGTTTGCTCCGCGACCACCGCCCCGGAGGCGGAGAGCACCCGCCAGCGCAGGGCCAGCTCGACCGGCGTGCCGGTGGCAGGCTCCGCGTTCAGTGCATAGTCGGCCAGCGCCTGGATGGCCCCCTCGCTCACGCCGGAGGCCAGCAGGTCGCGGACGACGACCCCGCCGAGGTGGAAGGGGCGGGTCAGGCTCATGCGGTAGAGCAGGGCGGCGCGGGTGGTGAGCCAGATGCGCTCGCCGGTGTCTTCGTATTCGATGTAGGGGGTCTGCGCGGCCTCGTCGAAGCCGGTGGTGGCCCGGTAGCCGTTGAGCGTGGCCTCAATGGCCGTGCCGGGCAGGAAGTAGTGCTCCTCGCTCTCGGTCAGGACTTCCACATCGCCCAGGCCGGAGACGGCCTCGGCGAAGCTGATGGGCACGAAAGTGGGATCGTCGCCCCCCACCTGGCGGAAGCTGAGGGCCGAGAGGCCGATTTGCAGCTTGTAGCGGCTGATCTCGCCGACGCCCCAGCGCAGCATACGCTCCACCAGACCGCCGGGGGCGTAATCCTGCGGGTTGTCTCCCAGGCGGACCTGCACCGTGTCCGCGTAGCGCCCGATGGCCCGCCAGTTGTAGGCCCCGGTATCCCAGGGCTGGCCGACTTCGCGCTCCTGGGCGGCGGGGACGACGACGGTCAGGCTGTGGCCATCGGCGTGCAGGCGGCGGGCCAGCTCCCGGACGAACAGCGAGAACTGGTCGCGGAAGCTGGGGGAGATGCCCTGGTAATCGATGGCGATGCCCTCCACCGCGCCGCCCTGGTAGCAGCTTTGGGCACAGGCCGCGAGCTGGCGGATGTGCTCGGCCATGAGGGCCTCGCTGCTGAGGATGGTCTCCACGGTGTTGATGTCCAGCGCCTGGGGGTGGCTGAAGTTGCGCACGGTGAGCACCACGGCGTAGCCCGCGCCGGTGCGGAAGTTGGCGGCCAGGCTGCCCTGCAGGGTTCCCTGTAGCGTGGGTTGCAGCCCGGCGGGCATGACGACCTCCGCCACCCCGGCCACCTCCGGCGTGAGCGCCTGGGTCACGTCCAGGGGTACGCTGACCATCTGCGCGGGCGGGCTGCTGAGGAAGACGGCGACGCGCCGGGGGATGTAGTCCAGGTCGGTGACGATGGCCGCGTTGCCCTCGGCCAGTTGCGAGGGGACGAATGCCCACTGGCCGGACTCTTCATCGTAGGCGTAGAGGTCCATGGTGTCGTAGGCGGTGACGCCAGCCGGGACCTCGATGCGCAGGACGACAGCGCCGGGCGGGGTCCCCTCGTAGTCGATGGTGTAGACGGGGCTGGCCAGCTCCAGGACCGGCGGCAGCGCATCCTGGGCGGCGGCGACCCAATCCTGGGCTGCCGCGCCGCCCTCAAAGGCCTCGGCAGGGACGGCGTCCAGGGCGACGGCGAAGCCCTCACCCGGCTGGGCGGGGTCGATGGTCAGCGTCAGGCCGTCGGGGTGGCTGAGGCCGGGAGTTTCCGCGTCCAGCGCCACGTACTGCGGCCCGGTGAGCCGATCCAGCAGGGAGATGGGCGGCAGCAGCACCCCGATAACCACCAGCGCCAGGGCCACGAAGCCGATCAGGAGGGCCGGAAACAGGCAGCTTCCGCGCCCGCCTGCCTGCCGCTGGGGAGGGGGCACAGGCTCCACGGGCGGTGGGGTGGGCCGCCGCTCCCTGGGGCGGACGGCGGGCATGGAGGGCGGCGTGGGAGTCCGCTCCCTGGACTGCGGGTCGTCCTGGAGGTTCTCGAACTCGTCATCGCGTTTGGGGTCTTCGCTCATGGCAAAAGTCATCGGTCACCATCCTCATGCAGGAAGGGCGCTGCCGGGCAGGGGACCCTTCCTCATTGCTTGCTTTGCTTGATAGCCGGTTGCCTGGCGCGAAAGGCGGGCGACTCGCGGGAATCGCCCCCTTTCACCCCTGCCGGGCTGGGGTTTATACCGTATTCCGGCTAATTTACCACATTTTTGGCTGGGGCAGGGGCGGGGCCGCGCTCCCTTACCCCAGGTCGCTCCTGTTACTCCCGTTTGCGGCGCGTCATCGCACGGCGGCCAGGGCCTGGCAGGCGGGGCAACTGCCGTCAGGCCGCACGATGGCGTAGCCGCCCTGGGGGTCTTCTCCCCAGGTGCCGGTATAGTCCACGTTCCACACGATGACCATGCGCACGCGGCCACTGCTGCGCGCCAAGCGCACGGCCTCCGCCAGCCAGGCGGCCTGCTGGGCGACGGTCACGCCCTGCGCCCAGGCGAAGCCGCCCGGCAGCGGGCCGTAGCCCTCCGCCGAGAGATAGCCCAGCTCCGTAAAGCACAGCGGGCGCTGGCCGCCGAAGGCGTTCCAATAGGTATCCACCATGCCCCAGAAGTAACGGGTGTAGTGACCGCCGCGCGGGTCGCCGCTGCGCTGGCCGGGCGGGATGATGCCCTCGTTGTAGTGGACGCCGATGCAGTCCGCGTAGTTGGCGGCTCCGGCGGCGGCCATGCCCCGGATGTAGCGGTCGTCGTTCCACACGCGGTCGGAGCCGAAGAAGCCCTCCGCGCCGGTGGGGGCGGGCGCGCCGCTGATGACCAGGGTGGCGGGGTTGCGGGCCTTGATGGCGTTGTAGGAGGCGACCAGCAGTTGGGTGTAGAAGCCGGGATCGATGCGCCCGGTGGGCCATTCGCGGTCGATGTTCATCTCGTTGCGGACCTCGATGCCGTCTGCGCCCAGGGCGGCTAGCCCGGCCACATAGCTGGAATAGTTCTGGATGTAGTTGGGGTCGCCGTAGATGAACTCCGGATGGCCGGTCACGCTGAGCAGGATGCGGAAGCCACGGGCGTGGGCCTCGTTGATCAGCCCGGCGCTGCCGTTGGGGTCCATGCCGGGGCTGTAGCTGATCTGCTGCTTGACCCAGGTCATGCCGGCGGTCTGCATCCAGCCCTGGTAGGAGTAGCCGCGTATCTGCCCGCCCAGGATGAAGCCGCCGGGGGCGGTGCTGGGCGCGGGGGCCTGGGGCTGGGGCTGCGGCTGGGAGGGCTGGGGGGCGGCGGGCGCACCGCTCACCGGGGCGGAGCCGTCGTTGACGGGCAGGCTGCCGATGGCCACGCCGGTGGAGAGATAGCTGGCGGCCATCCAGCCGGTCATGCCGGTGTTGGTGGCCCCGTAGACCCACTGCCCGCTGGCGTCGCGGGCCTGCAGGGCGACCTGCGTGCCCGGCGCCATCACGCCCAACCGGCGGTACTGCGTGCCGGGGCCGACGCGCAGGTTGAGCCGGGTGGTCACCGAGGCGTTGAAGCTGCCGGTGGGTTGGGGCTGGACGGCAGGCTGCTGGGCGGCGGGCGCGCTGATGACGGGGGTCTCCCCGGCGGGCGCAGAGAGCGCGGCCACGGCCTCCGCCGGGGCAGCCGTGCCGCTGGCGTTGGTGACGGGCAGGCTGCCGATATCCAGGCCGATGCGGATGGCGACCCAGTTGGTGGCCACCCAGCCGGTGACCCCTGCGCCGGTGCGGACGTAGAGCCAGGAGCCGTCCGCATTGCGGCCCTCGGCGGTGAGCAGGGTCCCGTAGCTGAGGCGCTGGACGAGCGGGGCGCTGGTGCTGGGCTGGGTGCGCATGTTGAGATAGGGGGTGACAACCTGCGCGTCCGGGCCGCCCTGGGCCAGCGCAGGCGGAATGAGGACGATGAGCAAGGCGGCGACCAGTGACAGGATGAGCGAGCGTTGCAGATGAGGTGTCAGGCGGTTCATCGGGGTGACTCCAACTTTCTCTCTACCCTTCTGATCTGAGCAGCGATAAGGCTATGCCTGCGGAAAAAAACGGCGGGTTGACAAAAGGGCGCACGGCAACAGCCTGCGGTGCGCCTGAAGTTTTCCCCTGCTGCAAGTGTAGCATCCAGGCGGCGGTGGGCACAACCGTTTTTGTCCTGACGCCTGCCTTACGCCGACCTGACGGGCGCGGTTCGTCAGGGGCGGGGCGTTCAGGATAAAATGGATGGGTCGGTGGTGTGTGGCGGTGTGCAGCCAGGGCAGGAGCGAGCCATGATCTCAACGGATACCCTGCTGGTCGAGCGCGAGGCGACGGGCGTCGTTACGCTGACCTTCAACCGTCCCCAGGTGCGCAACGCCCTGGATTGGGCGACGATGGCGGCTTTTGCCGGGGCGGTGAGGGCGCTGCACGAGGACGAGGGGCTGCGCGTCGTCATCCTGACCGGGGCGGGTCGGGAGGCCTTTTGCAGCGGCGGCGACCTGAACGAACTGCACGGGTACACCAGCCCGGCGGACGGCGAGCGGCTGGCGGCGCTGATGGGGGACGCCCTGCGCGACCTGGAGCGGCTGCCGGTGCCGGTGGTGGCGGCCATTAACGGCTACGCGGTGGGCGGCGGCAGCGAGATCGCGCTGGCCTGCGACCTGCGCATCGCCGACGAAACGGCCCAGATGGGGCTGATTCACCTGCGCCTGGCGTTGATCCCAGGGTGGGGGGCGGGGCAACGGCTGCTGCGGCTGGTGGGTTACGCACGGGCCATGGAGATGATGCTGGCCGCGCGGCCCTACCCGGCGGCGGCGCTGCACGCGCTGGGCGTGGTCAACCAGCTCGCGCCGCCGGGGGAGGCGCTGGCGGCGGCCCGCGCGCTGGCGTCGCAGGTGGTGGGGGCGGACCCGGCAGCGGTGCGGGCCATCAAGGCGCTACTGCGGGCCGGGCTGAGCGCGCCTTACGAGGAGGCGCTGGCCGCCGAGCGGGCGCTGTTCCCGCCGCTGTGGGCCGCGGAGGCGCACCAGGAGGCGGTGGCGCGGCTGGTGGCGCGGCCATAGGAGCCGCATTTGGGGGCTGTGTTGGCGCTCGCCCTCCTGTGGAGCGCCTTGATTGTTGCGAGCGCCTGGAGCGAGGGATGGGTGGTAGCATGAGTTTGATGAAAGACAACGCATCCCGTGAGTTCTACGAGACCGTGGCCCGTTTCTACGACGCCGAAACGGCCTCCATGACCGAAGACCTGGCCTTTTATAGCGGGCTGGCGGCGGAGACGGGCGGGCCGGTGCTGGACGTGGGCTGCGGCACGGGGCGCGTGATGCTGCACCTGGCGCAGGAGGGCCTGCGCGTGGTGGGCGTGGATGTCTCCGAGGCGATGCTGGCGCGGGCCAGGCGCAAGCTGGCCGTGCTGCCGGACCTGCGCGACAGCGTGACGCTGCTGCAAGGGGACGTGCTGGAGGTGGGCCTGGCCGAGCGGTTCGGACTGGTGGCCGTGCCCTACAACGGCTTCATGCACTTTCGCACGCAGGAGGCCCAGTTGCGCGCGCTGGAGCGGATGCGGGACTGGCTGCTGCCCGGCGGCCTGCTGGTGCTGGACCTGCCCAACCCCGGCGTGCTGTACGCCACGACGGACGACGACTCGCTGGTGCTGGAGCGGATGTTTGTGGAGCCGGAGACGGACCACCTGGTGATGCAGCAGTCGGTGAGCAGGCTGGACCGCGCCGGGCAGATCATGCACGTGACGTGGATTTACGACGAGGTTTTCGAGGATGGCGCGGTGCACCGCACGCTGGCCCCCATCGCACTGCGCTACGTCTTCCCGGCGGAGATGGACCTGTTGCTGCGCGTGGCGGGCCTGCGGCGCATCGAGCCGTATGGCGACTATGACAGCAGCCCGTTCGAGGATGCCAGCCCGCGCATGATCGTGCTGGCGAAAGCGAGGGAGTGATGAGACAGGCTGAAAAACGGCCTTCAATGGGGGTTCTGGCCGGGGCGCTGTTGTGGATGGGGATGGCGCTGGCGGCCTGCGAGGCGGGCACGCCGACCCCGCCGCCGACCTCGACCCTGCCGCGCACCGTTGCCCCCAGCCCCACCATCAACCCGGTGCTGCCGACGCTTGATCCGCAGGCGGCCATCGGGGTCAACGACGCGACGGCGGCTGCCGTGCCCAACCAGGGCAACACGGAGGGCTTCGTGCCGCTGCCACCGGAGGAGCCATTCGAGGTCACGGCCAGCAGCGACGGGCTTGAGCTGCGGGGCACGCTCTACCGGGCGGCGGAGGAGCCGACCCCGGCGGTGCTGCTGCTGCACATGCTGGGCGGGGAGCGGCGAGACTGGCTGCCGCTGATCACGCCGCTACAGCAGATGGGCTATACCGTGCTGGCTGTGGACCTGCGCGGGCACGGCGCGTCGGGCGGCGGGCAGGATTGGGAGCTGGCCCGGCAGGATACGCTGGATATGCTGGCCGCGCTGCGGCAGGTAGACGGCGTGGACCCGGCGCGGGTGGGGGTGATCGGGGCGAGCATTGGGGCCAACCTGGCGCTGGTGGGCTGCGCGGCGGATGCCGCCTGCCGGACGGCGGTGCTGCTCAGTCCGGGGCTGGATTACCGGGGCGTGACTACCACCGGCGCGGTGACGCAACTGGGCGAGCGTCCCCTGCTGATTGTGGCCAGCGAGGAAGACGGCTATGCTGCCGAATCCAGCCAGGAGCTGGATGCCCTGGCGGCGGGGCCGCACCAGTTGGTGATGCTCAGCGGGGCCGGGCATGGCACGCGCATGTTCGGCCCGCAGCCAGACCTGGCGGACACGATCCTGGCCTGGCTGGCCCGGACGTTATAGGGGGACCGGAGCATCGCGTCGCTCAGCTTCGTGTAGTCGGGGGCGCGTCAGGGGGGCGTGGGCCGGGCGTCAAGCGGGCCATGTGCCCCGGCAGTATGATAAGATTATGATAGATAGATGAAGAAGCCCAGGATGGAGAAGGCACATTATGAAGCGCAGATTGTGGGCGTTGACTATCGGGTTGCTGCTGGCTGCCGCCTCTGGTGCGGCTGCCGGGACGCCCTATGCCCCGCTGATGGGTGCGCCGGGACAGACAGGGCCGACCTCACCCCCGGCGATCCTCACCTTCAACATCGATCTCCCGTCGATCACGGTGGCGGAGGCCGAGGCCGGGCAGGAATCGGCCATTTTGAGCTGGCATACGGTTAACGTGAGCGGAGACCAGCAGGTTGTGCTGGAGCGTTACGTGCTGAACGCCTGGCAGCCACTGGAGGAGACTCTGCGCGCCGACTCACCGGCGCTGGAGCCGGTTGGGGAGCTGGCGGTCATCGTGCGGCATCCGCTGAACTTCGGCCCGCCAACCTATCGCCTCTCGATCCTGGACGCCGACGGGCGAGTGCTGGACGAGCGGGTGGTGGTCGTTCCTTACGACGTGGAGTCGGTGGGGGAGGGGCCGACGATAGAGGACTTCTCTACCGGGGCCAGCGCCGTCAGCGCGTTGGAGCTGGCGGCCCAGGCGGCGCGGGTCGTGGTGGGCTGGGAGGTGGCGAACCGCACGCCGACCTCCAACCTGATCTTTGAGCAGGTGCTGCCCGACGGCAGCGCGGTGCCGGTGGAGCTGCCGCGCCCGAACCTGTGGGTCGCGTCGAGGGGGCAGGGACCAGTGGCCCCGGCGCTGCCGGGGACCGCCGAAGAGGTGACGCTGCGCCTGCGCCTGGTTGACCTGGTTGAGGGGGATGTGTTGGATGAGCAGACGCTGACCCTGCCCATCGTTGGCGCGACGCCGACCGCCGTCCCTTCGCCCACTGCCGTGCCGCCGACGGCGACGCCTGTCGGCGTGGCGACCAGCGCGCCGTCCCCATTGGCCCCAACCGTGGTCTCCATGACCGTCAGCCCCGATCCGGTTGACCGGGGCGGCACGGTGACGGTCAACTGGGAGGTGCGGGATGCCACCCGCGTCACGGTGTACCGAACCAATCCAAGCGGGCAGTTTGCCGATTACCTGGCAGACCAGCCGCTGGTAGGGTCCTGGGTGGTGGCACTGCCGGAATACTACGTGGACAGCGCGACGTTTGTCCTCTATGCGGAGGGACGGCGCGGCGAGACCACCAGCGCCAGCGTGACGGTTCAGGTGAACTGCCCGTACACCTATTTCTTCGGCGAACCCGATCCGCCGCAGCCGTGCCCCCTTGGCCCGGCCACAGACGTGCAGGCGGCCTACCAGCCGTTTGAGGGCGGGCACATGCTGTGGCGCTCGGATACGGGGGCTATCTATGTGCTCACGGCGATTGCCGACCCCAACCAGACCTACGGACAGGTGTACCGCTTCCGCGACACGTGGGTAGAAGGCGAGGAGGTCGCCGTGGAGGCCACGCCGCCGGTTGGCCTCTACCAGCCGGTGCGCGGGTTTGGCAAGGTGTGGGCGGAGAGCGCGTATGTCCGCGATCAGTTGGGCTGGGCCACCGCCCCGGAGGAGGGGTACACGATGCGCGTGCAGACCAGTGGCGCGTACCGCTACCCCTACACATATATGACGCTGCCGGATGGCCGCCTCATCTACATTGTGGAAACGTCATGGGCGTACCTGGAGCCGTAGCGAGGTCGAATCTGTCTTGACGGGGGAATCCGCTCTGGTATAATGTGGAGCGATGGCCGTGTAGCTCAATTTGGCAGAGCAGGTGACTCTTAATCACTTGGTTGGAGGTTCGAGTCCTCCCACGGTCACCTGGCTGGAGGCCCGCGTTGCAGCGGGCCTTTGTGATTCCTGTGGCTGCCCTCCCGGCCCCTGGCGAGGACCTGTGCGGCGCTGCTCGTAAGATCACGGCTATGCGCCGCGTCGGTGATGTAAATGTGCAGGCTGTGGCGAATGGAGATGATCATGCAGAGCGCGTGGAGGCCGGGTTCGTTGCTGATGTTGTTCGCGTTGGTCGCGGCGGCCTGTGCCGACGTTGGGGCTGCGGCCCTGCGGGCGGTTGATACGCCCACCCCGGCGGCCACGGCCACCCCTGCCACGGCGACCCCGCTGCCGGGCAACCTCGATCAGGTGACCTTCATCGAGGACGGCAGGGAATACACCATCGCGCAACTGCTTCCGCGCGATGGCATCCGCCCGATTTACGACCCGCAATTTGTCCCCTGGGACCAGGCGATCATCGACCCGGAAGAGCTGGTGATGGGCGTGGCGATCAACGGCGATGCCCGCGCCTACCCGGTCGGGGTGCTGCGCAGTCGGGAGATGGTCAACGACGTGGTGGGCGGGACGCCGGTTCTGATCACCTGGTGACCGATCTGCTACACCGGTCTCGTGCACGACCGGAGGATTGAGGGCCAGACCTACACGTTCGGCAACCACGGCGCGCTGTGGATGAACGCCATGACGTGGTACGACCACGAAACCGGCTCGATCTGGTCGCAGCCGTGGGGCAGGGCGCTGGTGGGGCCGCTCAAGGGGACGCAGTTGCGGGTGCTGCCCTTCAGCCTGGTGCCCTATGAGACCTGGCTGCACGAACACCCCGGCACACTCGTCCTTTATAGCGGCGGGGGCTTCAACTCTTACGGGCGGCAGATGGCGCGGGATGACTTTGTGGCCGGGGTGGCTATTGGCGACGCCGCGCGCGCCTACCCCTTCCCGGAACTGTCGCGGGCGGTGGTGGTGAACGACGACCTGGGCGGCGTGCCCCTGGTGATCCACGCCAACCCGGAGACACGCAGCATCCATATCTACGTGCGCCAGCTCAGCGACGGCACGTTGCTCATCTTTAGCGGCGATGCGGAGCGGCTGGTGGACGAGCAGACAGGCAGCGTCTGGGACCCGGCGCGCGGCCTGGCAGTGGAGGGCGCGTTAACCGGCGCGGGCCTGCGCGAGATGCCCTACGTTTCCGCTTATGACTGGGCCTGGCTGGACTTTTACCCGGAGAGCGATTTCTACCGGGCCGAATAGGGGGAGAGGGCGGGCTGCTCCGCGTCAATCGGCAACGGCCAGAGCGCCTTTTGCCCGGTGACCTGCGCCGCTATTGATGCCTGGGCAGCGTGACGGTGAACGTCGTCCCCACGCCCTCCTGGCTTTCGAAGGCGACGGCGCCACCGTGTAGCTCAACCGTCTGCTTGACAATCGCCAGGCCCAGGCCGGTGCCGGGGATGTGCCCGGCGTTGCTGGCCCGGTGGAAGGCTTCAAACAGCCGCCTCTGGTCGGCTTCCGGGATGCCGATGCCGTTATCCTGGACGCGAAAGGTAATCTGGTCTGAACCACAGTCGATGGCGAACGACACCGTGCTATCCTCAGGGGAATATTTGAGCGCGTTGGAGAGCAGATTCCCCACGATGTGGCGCAGCAGCTTGGCGTCCATGTATGCCGTGCCACAGTCTCCCCGGCTGGAGAAGACAATGGGACGGGCAGTGCCGGCGGCCTGCCTGATCTCCGCCACCATATCCTGGCAGAAGGCGACCACGTCCAGGGGGGCAGGCTCAAATCTGAATTTGCCGGATTCGGCCTTCCCCAGAGTGAGGATGTCGTCCAGCATCTCCACCATCACCTTGATGCTGGCCTGGATGCTGTCAAATTTGGACTGTTTTTGCTCCTCCGACAGCCTGTCGTAGTAATCATGGAGCATGCCCACGGCGCTCTGGATGACGGCCAGCGGGTTGCGCAGGTCATGAGCGGCCATGGACACAAAGCGCGACTTAAGCTCGTTCATTTCCATTTCGCGCTCAAGCATCTGGCGCAGGTGGGCTTCCATCTGCTTGCGCTGGGTGATGTCCCGCAGGCTGCACACCACGCCAAACAATGCTTTGCCCGGCCCGACCACGGGCGAGAGCACGATGTCGGCGTCGAACGCCAGGCGCGCCTCGCAGCGCGCCGTGACTTCCAGCCGCTCAGGCCGTTGGGTGCGCACGACCGTTTCGAAGGCCTGCCCCAGCAAGGGCGCATGGTCGGGGATCACCAGGGTTGCCAGCGGCTGTCTGTAGGCCTCATCCGACGTGGCCCCAAACGTCTCCACAAAGGCGGGGTTAACCTGGTCGATGGTGCCGTCGATGTGGCACAGAATCACCACGTCGTTGCTGCTGTTGAGGATCGCTTCGATGCGCTCCTTGGCGTGGTTGAGCTGGGCCGTGCGCTCCTGAACCCGCTGCTCCAGCTCATCGGCGTGACGCTGAATCTGCTCGTAGAGCTGGGCGCGCTCAATGGCGATGGACGCCTGGTCCGCAAAGGCCAGCAGACGCCGGGCGTGGACTTCGGTGAAGAGGCCGGGGGTCCCGCTGTCCACATTCAGAAAGCCGATCACATTGCCGTGCGAGCGGATGGGCGCGGCGACGTAGGACTTCACCCATGCCGCAACCGGGTGCTGCACCCAGCCAGGGTACTGATCGGTATCTGACGCCAGGAAGGGCTGCCCGGTAGCCAGCATGTGCTGTAGATTGGGTGTCTGGGCCAGCGCGAGGCGAAACTCCCGCAGCAACGAGACCTGCTCCGGTCGGTAGCCACGCCAGTAGACCGGGCGGGCCTGGTCCCCTTCGATCAGCATGATGTTGGCGGCGTCATGCGGCACCACGAGCGCGACGTTCTCCAGAATCGTGCCCATCACCGCGTCGATGTCCGGGGCGCTGATGAGGGCGCGGGCCGTGTGGGCCAGGGCCTCGGCCAGCACACGCTGGTCGCGCTCGGCCTGCTGGGCCTGCTTCAAGGCGGAGATGTCGGTGACCATCGCCTGAGCGCCCCGATAATTACCCTGCCGGTCGAAGAGCGGGTTCGTCGAGACCAAAGCCCAGAGCGGAGCGCCGTCCTTGCGCCGGAACACGATCTCGTGCTGCTCGTGGATGCCCTGTTTCCGCCGCTCAAGATTGGCTTCGGCCCGCGCCCTGGCCTCGTCGTCCATGAAGGCAAACAAGGGCTGGCCGAGCATCTCATCGACGGTGTAGCCCAGCATTTCGGCCATTCTGCTGTTGGCAAAGGTCGTTCTGTTTTCGGCGTCGATAACCCAGATGCCTTCCTGGGCCGTCTCGACGATGAGGCGGTATTTCTCCTCACTGGCTTGCAGGGCCAGCTCGGCGGCTTTGCGCGCGGTGATGTCGTCGATGACCGCCAGGATGCCGGTGATGTTGCCCTGGGGGTCGCGCGTGGGGGCTGTGGAGATGCTGATGGTGATCTCCTGGTCGTCTTTCCTGCGCCGCTGGGCCTCGACCTCATGAAAGCCTTCGCCCTGCAAAACGCGCGCGCGTAATTCCTGGAACTCCTCCATTTTCTCCGGCGGGACGTAGGGCAGCAGGCGGCCAACAGCCTCGCTGGCCGACCAGCCGAACAGCCTCTCTGCGGCTGGGTTCCAGCTTGTGACAATGCCCTCTGGGTCAAGATGGATGATGGCCGGGGGCGACGCTTCGACGATGGCCTGCAGGGTGTCGAGCGTTTGCTGGAGGGCGGCTTCGGCCTGTTTGTGAGCGGAGATGTCGCGGGTTATCAAGATTGCGGCGTGAACGTGGTCGTTGTGTTTGATGGGGCCAAGCCGCGTCGCATACCAGGCCGGTGACCCGTGCGGCCCGCGCGCCGCGATCTCGTAGCTGGCAGGCTGGCCGGTCTCGAAAACGCTGTCGAGGGCCTGGCGCACGGTTTCGTGGTGCTCTGGCGGGACGTAATCGAAGACGCTGGCGCCCACGGCCTCCTGCGCGCTGAGGCCCGCAGGCGCGTGGTTGATGAACAGAATCTCGCCCTGTCGGTTCACCGTGAAGATGATGTCGGGCGCATTTTCCACAAGCGAGCGCCATTGCGCCTCAGAATTGCGCAGGGCGACCAGCACTTTTTCCTGGATGCGCAGCTCGCGACGCAGGAGGACATAGATCAGGGCGGCAGTGAGTGTGATGAAGAGCAGCCCTTTGACCGTTTGGAGGACGGCGTGTTGCTCGTAGTCTTCCGTAAGCAGGGCAAGCAGGCGATCTGAGAGAATGATCCAGAGCGCCGTGATGATGGCGTAAGCGAGGCTGACGCGAACTGAGCGTGCAGCAATTCGCCGCTTTATTTGAGTTCTCGTGGCACATACTCCTGGGCTTCGGCCTTTCCCTCATTATATGTTCATTCTGAGAATTAGCGCCAGCCTGTTTTTATGTGCGCGGTGGGGCACGGGGCTGTTCCGGGAGGGCCGGCTCAGTAGCCGGGCGGCGTGGAAGCCCGGCGCGCCGCAGCCAGCAGGTTCAGGCTGCGGGCGTTGATGTGCTGCACGGTGCCGTTGCCCTGGTTGGCCACCCACAGCCTCTGCCCGTCCCAGGCCAGGGCTGCCGGGGAATCCCCGACCGGGACGGTGGCCAGGACGGCCCCCGCGCGGGGGTCGATCTGCTGCACGGCATTGCCTGCGCTGCTGACCACCCACAGGCTCTGGTCGTCCCAGGCCAGGGCGGCAGGCCCCTGGCCCACGCTGATGGTGGCCAGAACGTCGCCGGATGCCGGGTCGATCTGCGTGACGGTGGCCCCCTCGCGGGCGACCACCCACAGGCTTTCGCCGTCCCAGGCCAGGGCTTCTGGCGCGCTGCCCACGGGGATGGTGCGCCGGACCTCGCCCGCCTGCGGGTCGATCTGCATGACTGTGCCGTCGGCGGCGTTGGCCACCCACAGGCTGGCCCCGTCCCAGGCCAGGGCTGCCGGGCTGTTGCCCACGGCCACGGTCGCCGTGGGCTGGCCGTCTGTGGGGCGCAGGCGGGTCACCACGTCGTTGCGGCTGGCCACCCACAGCCCTTCGCCGTCCCAGGCCAGGGCAGTGGGGGCGCGCTCCACGGCGTAGGTGGCGAGGACGACGCGGTTGCCGGGGCTGATCTGCTGCACGGTGTTATCCGTCTGGTTGCAGACCCACAGGCTCTCGCCATCCCAGATGAGGTCGCTGGGGCCGCGCCCGATGTTGATGGTGGCCACCACCGTGCCGGTCTGCGGGTCAAGCTGCTGGACGATGTGCTCGGTCTCGCTGGCGGTCCACAGATGGTTGCCGTCCCAAACGAGGAGGGTCGGGAAGCTGCCGACGGAGATCGGCTCCGCCACTGCCCCGGCCTCCACATCAACCCGCTGGAGCGTGCCGTCGCGGTTATTGGCCACCCACAGGTTCTGCCCATCCCAGGCCAGGGGGCCGGGGTCCTGCCCGGCATCCAGCAGGGCGACGACATCCCCCTGGGTGGGGTCGAGCTGGACGACCTGATCCCGCCCGTCGTTGGAGAGCCACAGGCTGGCTCCATCCCAGATCAGGTCGTTGGGGAACTTGTCCACCGGGATGGTGTCCAGGACGGCTTCCGTGGCCGGGTCGATGCGTGTGACCGTGCCGGCGACACGGTTGGCGACCCACAGGCTCTGGCCGTCCCAGGCCAGGGCGTTAGGCCCCTGGCCCACGCCAATCGGCTCCCCCGCTGCCACGACCTGCGGATCGATGCGCTGGACGGTGTTGTCGTCCCGGTTGGCCACCCACAGGGCAGCGCCATCCCAGGCCAGGGCGCGGGGGTTGTTGCCGACGGGGACTGTGTTGAGGACGGCAGCCGTGGCCGGGTCGATCTGCTGGACGGTGTTGTCGTCCCGGTTGGCCACCCACAGGGCAGCGCCATCCCAGGCCAGGGCATAGGGGCCATCGCCGACGGCGACTGTGGCGGCCACGCTGCGGGTCTCCCGGTCGATGCGCTGGACGGTGTCGCTGTCCTGGTTGGTGGTCCACAGGCCAGCGCCGTCCCACAGCAGGGCGGTGGGGGCGGCCCCCACGGGAATGGTGGCGGCCACCGAGCCGGAGCTCGCGTTGATGCGCATGACTGTGTTGTCGCTGTTGGCCACCCACAGGTTGAGGCCGTCCCAGGCCAGGGCGCGGGGGCCGTTGCCCACTGGGATCACGCCGGTGGCCCCGAAGAGCCGCGTGAGCTGCGAGCGGGCCACTTCGATCTGGGTTTCGGCCTCGGCAATGGCGGTGGTGGCGGCGTCGGCGCGGAACTGGGCAGTGGCCTGCTGGGCCATGGCCTCCTGGGCGGCGGCCTCGGCGGTGGCGCGGTCGGCCTCCGACTCGGCCTGTTGCGTGGCCGCGTCGGAGGCCTGGAGGGCGGCGGTGGCGGCAGCCGCCTCGGCGGTGCTGCGCAGGGCGTCCGCGTTGGCGGCGGCCACGCCGGCGTTGACGCTGGTGACCACGGAGATGGCCGCCACGATGAGCAGGACGGCCACCAGGCCCGCCCCGCCGCGCAGCAGGCGGCGACGGTAGGCCACGGCCCGCATGCTGCGGTTGATGAGGTCTTCGGCCTCCGGGCTGATGGTGAGCGTGTCGCGCGACTCGTCGATGACGCGCAGCAGCGCCTCGCTGATCAAGGCCCCGGTCTGGCGGTGGGCCTGAACCTGCTGGTCCAGCAGGTCTTGCAGAGGGTTGGGGGGTGTGAGGGCGTCCACCAGCCGCTGGAGAGCCGTCTCATAGGCCGTGCTGGTGAAGTCCACATACTGCACCTCTTCCATCCAGATGGGCAGCTTGTCCACCGGGGCGATGAGCACGGGGTAGATGGGCTTCTCCAGCCCGCTGGCGACCGAGCCTTCGTGCATCACCCAATCGGAGTGGACGGAGTTGGGGGAGAGCACGACCACGACCTCGCTGGCCTCCCGCAGGGCCTGGTAAATGGAGGTTCGCCACTGCTCGCCGCCCCCGATCTGGCGGTCGATCCAGACCTTGCGCCCGCTTTCCTGGAGGTCTTCGGCCAGCTTGAGGGCGAAGCCAGCATCTTTCTTGGAGTAGCTGATGAATATGTGGCCTGCCATGGCCCGTTTTCTCCCAATAAGTCTCTTATACCTCTGGTAACAGCAGTATACATGTCGTTGCGGGCTTGAGGCAAACAGGGTGCAGGGCGGGCGCTCCTGCGTTCGTCAGCGCTGCGGGGCGGTGGTATAATCCCGCCCTGCGTAGCCTGCGCCCCAGTTTCACGGCCCCCAACTATTCAAACAGGAGAACAGCATGGTTGATCCCCGATTGACCCGACTCGCCGATCTGCTGGTCAATTACAGCGTCCAGGTGCAGCCCGGCGAGTGGACGCTGGTTCAGGCGGAGGTGGTGGCGGTGCCGCTGGCCCGCGAGGTCTACCGGGCCGTGCTGCGGGCGGGCGGGCACCCGCTGACCCTGCTCTTTGACGAGGCGATCTCCGAGATTCAGTACCAGGAGGCCAGCGATGAGCAGCTTGTGTGGGTCTCCCCGGTGGAGCGGCTGTTGATCGAGGAAGCGGACGTCATGATCGCGCTGCGGGCCACCAATAACACCCGTGCCATGAGCAACGTGGACCCGGCCAAAATGGCCAAGGCCCAGGCGGCCCGCACGGAGCTGAGCGCCATCCACATGCGGCGCGCGGCGGCGGGCGAGCTGAAGTGGACGCTGACGCAGTATCCCACACAGGCCAGCGCCCAGGAAGCGGAGATGAGCCTGAGCGAGTACGAGGATTTCGTTTTCGGCGCGACCTTCGTTGACCGCGAGGACCCCATTGCCGAGTGGCAGCGGATCTCGGCCCTGCAACAGCGCATGGTGGACTGGCTGAAGGGCAAGCGGCACGTCACGGTGAAGAGCGCCAACTGCGACCTCTCGCTTTCCATCGAAGGGCGGACCTTCATCAACAGCGACGGCAGGCGCAACATGCCCAGTGGCGAGATCTTCACCGGGCCGGTGGAGGACTCGGTTAATGGCTGGGTGCGCTTCACCTACCCGGCCATCTACCGGGGTCGCGCGGTGGAGGGGGTGGAGCTGCGCTTCCAGGATGGGAAGGTGGTGGAGGCCAGGGCCAGCAAGAACGAGGAATTTCTGCTGAGCCAGCTCGACATCGACGCGGGGGCACGCTACCTGGGGGAGTTCGCCATCGGCACCAACTTTGGCATCACCAAGTTCACCGGCAACATCCTCTTTGACGAGAAGATCGGCGGCACGATCCACATGGCGCTGGGCCGCAGCTACCCGGAGACCGGCGGCAAGAACGAATCGGCCATCCATTGGGACATGATCTGCGACATGCGGCAGGGCGGCGAGATTTACGTGGACGGCGAGCTGTTCTACAAGGACGGCGCGTTCGTGGTGTAGGGGCGTCTCCGGAAAAGCGATTGACAAGGCCGCCACCGCCCTTTACAATAGGCCGTAGTATCAGCGCAGCAGGAGGCAGGGTATGATTCGCACAACGGCCCGTGACCGGTAAGAGACGCACCGCGACTCTTGTCACGTGACGTTGCGCGCATGCTTTGCCGCTGAACCCGTTTTTTTCACCTGAAGCACACGACAAGAAGACCGACCGTGGGCGTCTGCCTGCGGTTTTTTTGTTGCCTGGCCGTTGCCCTGGCTGCCCGCCCGCAGGTGGCGCTCGCGTGCCCAAGGAAAGGACGCAGCCACCATGCTTACAGTCAGTCAGCTCACCAAGCGCTACGGCGACCAGCTCATCCTGCACAACGTCAACCTGACCGTGAACCCCGGCGAGCGGGTGGGCCTGGTGGGGCCGAACGGCAGCGGCAAGACGACCCTGCTGCGCCTGATCATCGGCGAGGAGCCGCCGACCTCCGGGGGCGTGGCCTTCACGCCCTCTGACCTGCGGGTGGGCTACCTGCCGCAAGGGCTGGAGCCGCCGCCCGGCGCAAGCGTGGGCGACATGCTCTATCCGGGGGCGCGCCGCCTGGCTGCGCTGGAGGCCAGGCTGGAGCAGCTCAGCGCCCGGCTGGGCGACTCGCCGGACGACCCGGCCATCGCAGAGGCGTACAGCAAGACGCTGGCGGAGATCGAGCGGCTGGGGGCGGCCTACCAGCCGGCGAGCGGGGAGATCGTGCTGGCCGGGCTGGGGCTGGCGGGCCTGTCGCTGGACGACCCGGCGGAGACGCTCAGCGGGGGGCAGAAGACCCGCCTGGGCCTGGCCCGCGTGCTGCTGGCCGACCCGCAACTGCTGCTGCTGGACGAGCCGACCAACCACCTGGACATCGACGCGCTGGAGTGGCTGGAGGGCTGGCTGGCGGGCTTCCCCGGCGCGGCGCTCATCGTCAGCCACGACCGCACCTTCCTGGACCGCACGGTCAACCGCATCATCGCGCTGGACATGGAGACGCGAAGCGCGGCCAGCTACCCCGGCAACTACACCGACTACGTGGAGGCGGTGGTCGCCGCGCAGGAGAAGCAGTGGGCGCAGTACCGCGACCAGGTGGCCGAGATCGAGCGCCTGAAGCGGGACGCGCAGCAGACGATGGCCCGCGCCCAGCGTTACGAACGGGCCTCCACCACGGACCAGGAGCGCCGCTACGCCAAGAAGATCGCCAGGAAGGCCAAGGCCAAGGAAAAGCGCCTGGAGCGCTACCTGGGGCGCGGGGACCGGGTGGAGAAGCCCAGGCCTACCTGGCAGATGAAGCTGGACTTTGTGCAGGTGTCGATGAGCAGCCAGGAAGTGCTGCGCCTGGAGGACCTGGCGGTGGGCTACGCGCCCGGCAGGCCGCTGCTGGAGGGGATCAACCTGGTGCTGCGGGCAAAGGAGCGCATCGCGCTGCTGGGGCCGAACGGCAGCGGCAAGACGACCCTGCTGCGCACCATCGTGGGGGATTTGGCGGCCCTGCACGGTCGCGCCTACGCCGGGCCGAGCATCCGCATCGGCTACCTGGCCCAGGAGCAGGAGACGCTGGACCCGGCGGCGAACGCGCTCACGACGATCCTGGCCGCCGCGTCAATGTCGGAGACGGACGCCCGCACCTTTCTGCATTACTTCCTCTTTGCCGGGGACGAGGTGTTCGTGCCGGTCCGCGACCTGAGCTTTGGGGAGCGCGCCCGCCTGATGCTGGCGCGGCTGGTGGCGCAGGGCTGCAATCTGCTTATACTGGATGAGCCGATCAATCATCTGGACGTGCCCTCACGGGAGCGCTTTGAGCAGGCCCTGACGGCCTACGAGGGCACGGTGCTGGCCGTGGTGCACGACCGGTACTTTGTCGACCGCTTTGCCACGGGGATATGGGTGGCGGAAGGGGGCCATGTGCGCCGCTACCTGGACCGGGAGGAGTATCTGAAGGTGCGGAGTCATGCAAATCCGTAACATCAACTGGCCTGCCGAGCGCGAGGCCATCGCCGAGCACATCCGGCTGGTGCACGGCCCCGGCGACAGCGACCTGCTGATGCGCTGGTACGGGAACTTCCCCGGCTTTGACCCGGCGGACTGCTTCGTGATCGAGGGCGAGGGGGGCGAGATCGCGGCCCACACCATGATCATCCCCCGCGCCATCCGGATCGGACCGGCCAGCATCCCGACGGCGGAGATCGGCGTGGTGGGGACGCTGGAGACGTACCGGGGGCGGGGCTACGCCCGCGCCCTGATGGACCGTGCTCTGGGGCGGATGAGCGAGCGCAGGGATGCCCTGGGGATGATCCTGGGCATCCCCAACTTTTACGAGCGCTGGGGGTTTGAATACGCCTTCGGCCTCTACCTGACCAGCTACGAATCCGAGATCAGCACCGAGCAGGCCCTGCGGGCGGGCAAGTGGGACCCGTCCCACAGCCATCATCGGCGCACGGCGGCCTACCTGGGGATGCGCCGGCAGCCGGTGACCGTGCGCCGGTTTTACAGCAGCGATCTGGACGCCGTCATGGCCCTGTACGACGCGGAGAGCGCCGAGGGACGCTACCTGATCGCCCGCGACCAGCCCACCTGGGACTGGCAACTGGCCTTCATGACGGACATTGGGCGGTACGAGCCGGACGACTTCCTGGTGGCCGAGGTGGAGGGGGCGGTGGCGGCTTACGTGCGCGTGGTCAGCCGTGGGCAGGTCAACTGGTTTCGGGAGAACGAGGCGGCCCGCTTTTCCGTGATCGAGAGCGCCGGGACGGACGCCGACGCCACGGAGGCCTTGTTGGCGGCGGTGGCCCAACTGGCCCACGATTACGGGGCCGAGCGCATCGGGGTGTTCGTGCATCCGCAGAGCCAGATGATGCGGCACGTGCTGGCGCACGGGGGCGCGCGCCGCGATTTCACCGGCGCGGGCTTCCTGCGCCTGCACGATCTGCCGCTGCTGCTGGAATTGCTGAAGCCCGCCCTGGAAGATCGGCTGCACCGCTCGCCTTTTGCCGGGCGGGGCTGCCGGCTGTCCGTGGTGACGGAGCACAGCGAGGGGGCTGTGGAGCTGGGCGACGGGGCTGAGGAGGTCATCCTGGAGGCTCCGGCCATTGATATGGTGCGCCTGGTGACGGGGTGGTTCGGCATTGACGACCTGCCGCAGGAATACTATGTTGAGCAGCAGCGCTGGCTGCTGCGGGCGCTCTTTCCCAAGCGGGAGCCGCGCATCGGCATGGCTGATATTCTGTGAGGGTGTGGGGGTGAGCCAGATTACGGTTCGCACGGCGACGCTGGACGACGCCCAGGCGATTACCCGGATTCACAGGTCGAACATCACGCGCTGGCAGCGCCTCAACGAGCAGGGCGAGGTGGAGGACGTTCCTTACGAGAAGCTGAGCGTCTACGAGCGCTGGCTGCACGGCGGCCCCTGGATGAGCGTGGAGACGTGCGCCGTGCACCTGACGCATCTGCTGCGCGGGGCGGGCATCCCCCTGGTGGCCGCCATCGGAAAGCGGGTGCTGGGGCATGGCGAGGTCTTCCACGGGGTGGAGCCGCCGCCATTTGGCGAACATCTGCACATCGCCGTGCTGTATGTGCACGCGGAGAGCGCCGGGCGCGGCCTGGAGGCGGCGCTGCTGGCCCATGTGGCGGCCCTGGGGGGCGAGCTGGGCTGCCAGCGGGTGTGTGTGGCCCACGCCGGGGCGGGGGAGTTCTATGAGGGCGACCGGTGGCGGCGGCTGGCCGGCGGCCAGCGGGTGGAGTGGCCCGCGCGCCCCGGCCAGGTGTTCTACCAGGCCACGCCGCACCCCCAGGACGACCCGGCCCAGATTCAAGGCCTGATGATGCCCCTGGGCCGCTTTCAGAGCGCGTGGCAGGAGTGGGTCACGCGGTGGCCGAACCTGTGGGCCGGGGTTCCGGAGCTGCACACCCGGCGGGTGGAGCGCCTGAAGTTCACCGTGGCGGGGACCAGCCTCTTCGTCCTCTACGCCGAATCCCCTTATGACCCGCGCCGGGCCAGCGTCTACGCCTGGATGCCCACGCTGCCCAGCGGCCCAATGCTGGCGGCCATCAACGACCGGGCGCACAAGCTGGGCTTTCGTCGCCTGGATAGCTACGTGCTGGACGAGCACCTGAAGCTGCTGGGGCCGGAGGCAGAGCCGGACGGCTACACCCAGGAACTCTACAGCCTGGAGCTGTAGGCGGCCCAGGCGGGCGTCCCCCCCCCCCGGCGCGGCCCGTGCCGCAGAGGCCCTGCCGTGTCGATTGGTCTTTGCCTGTGCCCGCTGGTATGATTGGCTCGACTGCGCCCTATCCCTGCGTTGAGCAACCTTTATGCCTGATGACCGCACACCGCCGCCGGGTGAAGAGCCGCTCACCCTCGCCGCCAGCATCAACGCCCGCACCCTGCGGCAACTGTTCTCTAATCGGGGCTTCATGGCCCTGTTGGTCGGCCAGTGGGCCTCCTACGCCGGTGACCAGTTCACCCTGATCGCGGCCATCCCTGCCCTGGACCGCCTGACCGGCGGCAACACACTGATCACGGCGGGGGTCGCCGTGGCCATTGCCCTGCCGCAGATCGTCTTCGGGCTGATCGGCGGCGTGCTGGTGGACCGGCTGGACCGCAAGGCGGTGATGGTGGTGACCGACTTCCTGCGCGGCATTGCCGTCCTGGCCCTGATTCTGGTGCGCGACGTGGGGCTGGTGTGGCTCTTTTACGTGGTGGCGTTCATCGTGGGGGCCAGCGGGACACTCTTCTTCCCGGCCCGCGCGGCGGCCCTGCCGACCATCCTGCACAAGCGGCAACTGGCGGCGGCCAATGCCCTGCTGGAGGCCGGTTTCGTCATCGCGCTCATCTTCGGCTCCGGCATCGCCGGGGTGCTGGTGGACCAGTTTGGCAGCGGCGTGGCCTTTGCCTTCGACGGGGTGACCTACCTGCTCTCCGGCAGCCTGATCGCCACGATGAGCATCCCCAAGCTGGCCAACCTGCCGAGCGGGCAGTCTGCCGCCGCCGTTTGGGAGGACCTGCGCGTGGGCCTGCGGTACATCTGGAACACGCGGTCCATGCGCTACACCATGGGGCTTTCCACGGTGGTGGCGGCAGGCCTGGGCGCGGTGATCATCCTGGTCTTCGAGTACCTGTTCAAGGAGCTGGGCATCGACGCCACCGGCTTTGGGGTGGTGATCGCCACGCTGGGGGTGGGCATCATCGTGGGCGGGGTGCTCATCCGCCTGCTGTCGCGCTTTTTGCCCACCAACCGGCTGGTGGCGCTCTCGATGGCGGTGAACGGGTTGGCCGTCCTGGGGTTCATCCCCAACCCGGTCTACAGCGTGGTGCTGCTGTTCGCCGTGCTGATCGGCTTCAGCGTGGTGGTGGCGCGGGCGGTGCTGGGCACGCTGACCCAGGCCATCCCACCAGAGGAGCTGCGCGGGCGAGTGCAGGGGGCGTTCAACCTGGTGTTCTCCGCGCCGCTGGCGCTGGCGATTGGGCTGGCGGGGTTTGCGGTGGAGGCGGTGCGCAACACGCAACTGGTCTTTGCCGTGGTGGGGGGGCTGCTTCTGCTGACGGCCTTTCTGGCGCTGGTGCTGCTGCGGGGCATCGACGAGCTGATTTACAGCGAGGAGCTATAGCCGGGCTGCTGCGCTCCCCCGGAGCTATTGCACCGCAGCGACGGCCTCTGCGGCGGCCTGCTGCGCGGTCTGCTGACCGTTGAGGACGGCGAGGAGCGCTGCCTGGAGGGACGCCGCCACGGTGGGGTTGACTTCCCCGGCCAGGATGAGCGCCTGCCCTTCCAGCAATTGCCCGGTCAGGCGGCCATAGGCGCCGCGCTGCCAGGCGCGCAGGGCGGCTGGCTGGGCGGGCAGCCTGCCCAGCAGGCGGGCGAAGGCCGCGTGATTTTCCTCCTCCATCATCCAGGTCAGGAATTCGACGGCGCGCGCCTGGCGGTCGGGGTCCGGCGTGGTGAGGACCCACAACCAGCCGCGCAGGGTGGTGAGTGGCTGCCCGCCCTGGGTGGGGACCGGCGCGGCAGCCACGTTGGGGACCTGTCCGGAGGCGGCCAGGTAGGTGGTGGAATCGACCTGGGCCAGGCCCAAGGCCCCGCTGAGGAACAGGTCCCAGTAATCCGCCGCCGACCGATAATCCAGCACGTCTGGGCCGAGCAGGCCAGCCTCCACGGCCTGCTGGTAGAAGGTCAGCACGGCCAGCAGGGGGGCTTCCTCCAGGAGGGGGCTGCCGTCCTCCGAGGCCACGCGCCCGCCCGCCGCCACGTACTGGATGAGCAGGGTGTCGCCGACGCCGCGCTCGTCGCCGGCGGGGAAGGCGAAGGGCTGCCCGGCCTGCAGAACGGCCTCGAAGGTCGTGGGCGGCTCCTGGAAGGTGGCCTGGCGGTAGGCGACGTGCTGCGTTTCCAGCGTATAGGCCACGCCGTAGAGCGCATCGTCCACCTCCCCCAGCGCCCTGGCCTGGCGGTACAGGCTGCCGGTGAGGGTCGCCGGCAGCAGACTCTCCAGCGGGTAGAGCAGCCCGTCTTCCACGGCCAGGCGCATGTTGGCGCGGGTCATCAGCGCCAGGTCCGGCAGGGCGTCGGGCGCTACCCGGCTGGCGGTCCGCAGGGTGGACATGATGCCGCCCGCGCCTTCGGAGCGCTTGGTGCGGACCAGCAGCGTCAGGCTGTGGTCTTCCTGGAAGGCGTCGAACCGCGCCGACAGCCCCTCATCCACTGCCGGGGCGGGGCCGCGCAGCAGCTCCACGGGCCACCAGACGACGATATCGGGGCGGGGGGCGACAGAGGGCGAGGCAGGCGTCGGGGTGGGGGTGGGCGTGACGATCTGCGCCAGCGCCACCGGCTGCTCATGGGAAGCCTGCACGCCCGGCGTGGGGGCCAGGGTGGGCATGCCGGGGGCGGCGGACCTGCCCGCGCAGGCAGCCAGGCTGAGGCCTGCCAGGAGCGTCAGTGCTATCCGGCGGAACGCGCGCATCGGCCACCTCCTTGCGTGATCGTGGGGCGATTATACAGGCCTGCGGGCGCTTGTCCACTGCCACGCTGCGGCCTGGAGAGGCCGCGCGCTTTTGGCTTCCATGCTAAGATGACAGTGCTGGCTTGGTGTGGAGGAGGTGATCATGCGTGGGGTGAGGTTGGCGGCGATAGTGGGCCTGGTGCTGCTGGCTGCGGCCACGGCCCAGGGGCAGGAGCCGCAAAAGCTGCGTCTGGTGGAGATTGTGGTGAGCGAGACCCGCCACCGCCTGGAAGCGGTGACCGTTACCGTGCAGAATGTGACGGACAGCCCGCAGAACGGGTACGTGTGGTACATCCTGAGCGAGCCGGGTAACCCGCAGCCCTGGGTGGCGCCCGCCTACATGGCCCCTGAGCAGGCGTTTGAAGGCCTTGGGCCGGGGCAGGCCGTCAGCCTGTCCTTTGCTGGCCCAGATGTCCAACTGACGGGCCAGTACGGTCTGTCGGTGTGGGTGCACCAGTTGAATGCCAGCGGGGAACGGGAGCACGCGGACGGGGCAGCCTATGGGGAAGTCATCGTCCTGGAGCCGCCGTTGTTCCTGGCCTTTGACCACCTGGACGTGATCACGCAGAGCCCGGCGCTGGCCCCCGGCGAGTCCCTGGTGTTCGCGACCCTGACCATCCGCAACAACACAGAGCTGATGATGGATTTGGGGTATTCCCTCAGCATCAGCCCCCCGGATGACCAGACGAACTGGGAGCGGGCCGTCTTCGTCCGGCCTTTTCAGTTCCTCATCCTCAAACCGGGACAGAGCATCACGGTCACCACGCGCGACGCCGTGGCGCTGCCCGACGGCGTGTTTGGGGTGCATGGGTGGCTGCACCGCATGGTGGACGGCCAGCAGCAGCACGAGACCGTCGTCACGCATGCAGCGCCTCTGGTGGTGTCCGGTGGCATCCCGGAGGGGGCGTGCCTGTGCCGGTGAGAGGCTCTGCGGCAAAAGAAAACTGCTGCGGGGGCGCAGCAGTCGTCTGGCGGAGAGGGTGGGATTCGAACCCACGGTGGCCATAAAGGCCACACCTGTTTTCGAGACAGGCCCAATCGTCCACTCTGGCACCTCTCCGGACGGATGCATGGCGGCTCAGCGGCCCTGATCTGTTAAGGGTGCCGGGCTGGCGTGCCGGTCGCCTTACTTCTGGCCCTGCGCCCGCAGCGCGGCGAAGAACCCTGCCAGCAACTGCGCTGCCTCCTCGGCCAGCGGCCCGCCCAACTCGTCCACCTGGACCCGGTGGTTGAGCAGGGGATGGTGCAGCAGGTCCATCACGCTGCCCGCCGCCCCGGCCTTGGGGTCCCGCGCGGCAAAGACGAGCCGTGGCAGCCGCGCCAGCACCATGGCCCCGGCGCACATGGCGCACGGCTCCAGGGTGCAGTACAGGGACACGCCCTCCAGCCGCCAGTGGCCGATGTGCGCTGCCGCCTGGCGGATGGCGATCATCTCGGCGTGGGCGGTGGGGTCCTGGTCGGCCTCGCGCCGGTTGTGCCCGGAGCCGATCACCTGGCCGTCCAGCACGGCGACCGCGCCGACCGGCACGTCCTCGTGTTGTAGTGCCCGGCGGGCCTCTTGCAGGGCCAGCCGCATCGCGGCAGCGTCATCCATAACGTTGGGGATTATAACATAGGCCCTGCCAGCCTGGAAGGGTTTTGCGCGCCTGGTATGATCGGGCGCTGCTGTGCGGCAGGGGCAGGTCCGATTTGATTGGGGTGAGGCTTCATGACACGTGGACGGTTCTCCCATCTGCTGCTGGTGGCGCTTGTGCTGCTGGGGGGCGCTGCGCTGCGCTGGCAGGGGTTGGGTCCGATGAATGGCATGCTGCATTACGACGAGGCCTTCAACGCGATGGACTCCTTCAGCCTGCTGGAGTCGCCGCGCCTGGTGCCCTTTTTGCCGGGGAACAATGGCAGGGAGAGCGGTTGGGTCTACTGGATAGCCCCGGCGCTGGCCCTCTGGGGGCCGCTGCCGTTTGGGCTGCGCTACGCGGCGGCGCTGGCGGGGCTGCTGACCCTGGTGGGCCTCTACGTCCTGGCCCGCGAACTGCTGAGCCGCCGGGAGGCGGCCTGGGCCGTGGCCGGGCTGGCGGCGCTCTACTGGCACGTGCACATGAGCCACCTGGCGCTGCGGGCGATTCTGTACCCCATGGTCGGGGTGTGGGCGGTGGCCCTGCTGCTGCTGGCCCGTCGGCGGGAGCGGGGCGTCCTATGGCTGCCGGGCGGGGCCATGACCGGCCTGCTGATCTACACCTATTTTGCGGCGCGGGGGTGGATGGCCCTGATTCTGGCCGCGCTGGGCTGGTGGTGGCTGCGAGCCAGGGCAGGGCGCAGGGATATCGCCCTGGCGGCGCTGAGCGCGCTGATAACCGCGCTGCCTATGCTGCTGTACACGGCGGCCAACCCGGAGACGGCGCTGTACCGGGTGACCACGGTGGGGGAGGCCGACATGGCGGGCATCGGGGAGAATATGACGCTGTGGCTGGGGGCGTGGCTTCAGCAGGGGGATACCGACGCGGAGTTCAACGTGCCCGGCAGGCCGATCCTGGACGCGCCGCTGGCGTTGCTGTTCGCGGTGGGCCTGCTGGCGCTGGCCCTGGACCGGCGGCGTCGGCGGGCCGCCGCCTGGATCGGGGGGCTGGCGGCGCTCTCCGTGCTGCCCTCCCTGCTGAGCGCCAACGCGCCGCACTTTCTGCGGGCCGTCGGCCTCACCGTGCCCATCGCCCTGACCCTGGGCGCGGGGGCCGGGGCGGTGGCGGCGCGGACGGGCCGTTATGGGGGGCTGCTGGCGGCCCTGCTGCTGCTGTGGGCCGGGTGGAACACCCGGCAGGCCTTCGCGGGCTGGCTGGAGGCCCCGGAGACCTTCATCTTCATGGGGCAGTACGTCTCCCGCAGCGCCGCCCTGGTGGCGGACCATGCGCCCGCCGGGGAGCCGGTCTACTTCTCGCCCTTTCCGGCGGACCACGCCGTGGTGCGCTTCTGGGGGCGGCACCTGGCCCCGCGCAGGGTGGGGGCCTTCGATGGGCACGGCTGCCTGGTGCTGCCCGATTCGCCGGCGATCTATGCCTCCGTGACGCTGTACGAGCCGGGCTTCCAGGATGCGCTTTCCCGTTGGGCAGATGTGCAGGTGCTGGGACAGGACGAGGCGGCGGCCCCTCCCCGTTATACGGGGAGGCGGGCCGAGCCGCGCCCGTTATGGTCTCCCGGAGGGGGCGGTGAGGTGATCGGCTTTGCGGACGCCGTGCAGGCGCGCCTGTTGACCCCGCTGCCGGAGGAAGCCCCGCCCGGCCAGCAGGTGGCGCTGGCGCTGGCCGTCCGGGCGCTGCGGCCCCTGGACCGCCCCTACAGCCTGTTCGTCCACCTCTACGGCGACCCGACGCCCTACGAGGGCGGGCCGCTGTGGGCTTCTGCCGACGCGCAGCTTTGCGCGTCGTACCCCTCGCCCGCCTGGCAGGTGGGCGAGACCGTCATCCAGCGCTTCGAGCTGACCCTGCCGGAGCAGGCCCCGCCGGGGCGCTATACGGTGGCGGTCGGCCTCTACGAAAGCCCGGCGGGGGCGCGGCTGCCGGTCTCGCAGCCGCAGGGCGGGGGCGATTACGTGGCGCTGGGGGAGGTCCGCCTGCTGCCGCCGCGCTGAGGCTCAGTCGCGGAGCAGGAAGTATTCCGCGCCGCGCAGCGCGCCCCAGGTGAGCAGGAGCGGGAGCGCCAGCGGCAGCACGGTCTCCACCAGCAGGCGCAGGGGCCAGGCCAGGGGGAGCAGACGGGGCAGGTTGAGGAACAGGAAGTAGGTCAGCCCCAGCAGGCTGACCAGCACCGCCGAGGAGATGCGATACATGCCCACCGCGCCGATGAGGACCCCCAGCGCCCCGATCATGACCGGCTCCAGGATGGGGCGAATGATGGAGGCAGCCAGGCCCAGCAGCATCATCAGGTGGGGGATGTAGGGGGAGGTCTCCGCCGTGGGGAGGGCGGTGTGCTCCAGGATGATGGGGGGCAGGCTGAACAGCGCGGCGACCATGACCAGCAGCTCCAGGTCGGGGACCTGCCGCCACACGGCTGCCGCGATCTTGCTGAGCAGGATAAAACGCAGGCTGAAGGGGGTGGTGCGCAGCAGGTCCAGCGCGTTGTGCTCGCGCTCCTCGATGACGGCGCTGGCCGTGGCGCTGCCGATGGCCGCCAGCGCCCACCCGTAGATCACCAGGCCGGGCGGCAGCACGAAAAACGACACCAACCCGACCAGCGCGCCTAACTCCAGCAGGCCCGGCAGCAGCAGCGAGAGCAGGATGGCCGCAGCCTGGAGCGCGTACAAGCGCCACAACGTTTCCAGCTCCGGGAGCTGGGCCTTCCAGAAGCCTCCCAGATGCCGACGGATGATGGGGTTGGACCGCCGCGCCCAGCGGGGCAGCCGCCGATCCAGCACCCAGAAACCATCCAGGTAGGCGTCCAGCACCGTCGGTTCCCTGTGCTCAGGCTGCGATTCGATGGCGCAATCTACCCTCCCCGGCCTGGACGTTGCGCGGGCCTGGCGGAGCGCTACGCCAGCCCCGGCAGCTCGCCGGGCGTGGCGTCGGTGTCGCGCATCCTGGCCTGGATGGCCATCTCTTTGATCTCGTCCTCGCTGAAGCCCACCCGCAGCAGCACCTCGCGCAGCGTCGGCTCGGTCACGCGATCCCCGGTCCGTATGACGTGCAGGTAGTGGGCGCGCAGGCACGCCCGCCAGTCCTCGTAGAAAACGCTCCTGCCTTCCGTCATCCCTCGCCCTCCCCGCTGTGGAAGCTCTGGTGCATCTCCGGGATGTCCACCTGGGGGAAGCCGACCTCGCTGCGCAGGCCATCTGCCAGGGCGGAGGCAGCCCCCTCCTCCCCGTGCACCAGGAAGGTGCGGCGGGGCTTTTTTTGCATGGCGGCGGCCCAGTCCAGCAATTCCTGGCGGTCGGCATGGCCGCTGAAGCCGTCGAGCACCTCGACGTGCGCCCGCAGCGGGTATTCCTCCCCGAAGATGCGCACCACCGGCTCGCGCTCCACCAGGCGGCGGCCCAGGGTATCCGGGGCCTGCCAGCCGACGATCAGCACGGTGTGCCTGGGGTCGCTGACGCGGTGGCGCAGGTGGTGCAGGATGCGCCCGTGCTCGGCCATGCCGCTGGCGCTGATGATGATGGCCGGCTCCCGCAGGAAGTTGAGCTGCTTGGATTCCTCCACCGAGCGGGTGTAGGTGAGCGAGGCGAAGCCGAAGGGGTTCTGGTGCTCGTTCTGCTGCAGAAACTGGCGGATGTCGGCGTCGTAGACCTCCGGGTGCAGGCGAAAGACATCCGTCACGTTGGTGGCCAGGGGGCTGTCCACGTAGATGGGCAGCGGGGGGATATCCTGCTGGAGCATCAGCTTGTGCAGCGAATAGACCAGTTGTTGGGTGCGGCCCACGGCAAAGGCGGGGATGACCACCGTGCCGCCGCGCTTGTAGGTCTCGTTGACAATGCGCTCAAGCTCCGCGTCGGCGGCGGGGTACGGCTCGTGCAGGCAGTCCCCGTAGGTGCTCTCCATGATCAGGATGTCTGCACCCCCGGTGATCATGACCGGGTCACGGATGATGGGGATGCCTTTGCGCCCGATATCCCCGCTGAAGACCAGCCGCACCTCCCGCCCGGCCTCGTGATCTTCGATGTCCAGGATCACGGTGGCGCTGCCCAGCATGTGCCCGGCGTCCACCAGGGTCAGGTAGACACCGGGCAGGATTTGCCGGGGACGGTTGTAGCCGATGCCGACGAAGTAGTCCATGGCGGCCACGGCGTCTTCCTGCGTATAGAGCGGCTCAAAGAGGTTTTTGCCCTGCCGCTGGCGCTTGCGATTGACGTACTCGACATCGCGCTCCTGGATGTGGCCGCTGTCCAGCAGCATGGTGGCGCAGAGGTCCCGCGTGGCGGCGGTGCAGAGGATGTCGTTCCTGAAGCCGCGCTTGACCAGGGTGGGGATGTTGCCGGAGTGGTCGATGTGGGCGTGGGAGAGGATGAGCACGTCGATGGCCTCGGCGGGGAAGGGCAGGTTGCGGTTGCGCTCAAAGGCTTCTTTGCGCTTGCCCTGGTACAGCCCGCAGTCCAGCAGGAGGCGATGCCCGTTGACCTCGACCAGATGTTGGGAGCCGGTGACCGTCCGCGCCGCGCCGTGGAATGTGATTTTCATGGGTTTCTTCCTGCCTTTTGCTTCCTCATGAAATACGAAAGGCGGACCTGCCGCAGGCCTGTTACTGCCTGTGGTGAGACCTGCGCCCGTTGACCCTGGCCACGACGGCCAGAATCTCCTCCCCGTAGGCCTGCACCTTCCAGGGGCCCAGGCCGGGAACCTGTTCCAGCTCATGAGGAGAGGTGGGGGCGCGGCGGGCCAGCTCCCACAGCGCTTCGCGGGGCACGATCACGCCGGATTCGACGCCGCGCTGGCGGGCGCGCTCCTTGCGCCAGTGGCGCAGCGCCTCGTAGAGGGTCAGCGTGTCCTCGTCCGGGCGGGGCGGGGCGGGGGGGCGCGCGGGCGGCGGGGCGCTGCGCCCACAGCGGACGGCGTGCAGGATGCCCTGCCCATAGCGCCGGACCTGCCCTGCCGTCATGCCGCGCACGCCTTCCAGGTCTCCCAGGCGACTGGGGGAGAGCCTGGCCAGGGTGACCAGGGTCTTGTCGCTGAGGACTTTGAAGGGCGGGCAGTTCTTGCGCTCGGCCATTTCCTCCCGGAACAGATACAGCTCGCGCAGGATGGCGATCTGGGTGGGGGAAAGGCGCTGGAGCTGCGCCAGCCGCCAGTAGCCCTCCGGGTCGAAGTGGTGCCCGGCTGGCGGGACGCCGCGCAAGGCCCGGAAGGCCTCACGCGCCTCCTCCAGGCGGCCCATGCGGGCCAGTTGCGCCTGCCAGTGGTCGCGCAGGGCGGGCAGGTAGTGGGTATCCACCTGGGCGTAGCGCAGCAGCTCCGGCGGCAGGGGGCGCTCCCCCCAATTGGCCCGCTGGTGCTTCTTGTTGACCCTGACGCCGAAGTAGGCCTCCAGCATGTTGGCCAAGCCAAGCTGGTCGCTGCCGCAGATGCGGGCGGCCAGCATGGTGTCGAACAGGCCGTCAAACTGGAAGCCGAAGTCGCGCTTGAGGCACATCACGTCGTATTCCGCAGCGTGGAAGACTTTCTCGATGCGGGGGTCGGCCAGCAGGTCGCCGAGCGGCCCCAAGTCCTCCACTGCCAGAGGGTCGATGATGAAATCGGCCTGGCGGGTGGAGAGCTGGATGAGGCAAACCTGCTCGCGGTAGGCGTACAGGCTGTTGGACTCGGTATCCAGGGCCAGCAGCGGCTCCCCGGCCCAGGCCCGGACGTGACGGGCCAGGGCGGCGGCGGTGGTGATCATCGTGGCGGGGGGGAGCGCGTTCATATCCACCCCCGACGGCGGAAAATGGCGAGCATGAGGAGCGTGATGACCACCATACCGGCGATGATCATAAAGAAGGCCAGGGGGTGCTCGTTCAGGGGCAGGGAGACGTTCATGCCGTAAATGCCGGAGATGAGGGTCAGCGGCAGCATGATCACCGAGATGACGGTGAGGATGCGCATCACCTCGTTGATGCGGTGGCTGGCCAGGGTATCGACGGTATCGGCCAGCACCCCGATCACGTCGCTGTTGTCGTTCAGCAGGTCGGAGGCCTTCTGCAGGTGGTCCAGGATGTCACCGAAGTAGACATCCAGCTCCTCCTGGATGAAGGGGCGGTCCACCTGTTCCAGGTTGGCGACAATGTCGATCTGGGGGCGGATGATGTGGCGCAGGGCGATCACGTCGCGGCGCACCACGGTGATGTCCTCGATCACGCGGCGCAGGTCCTGGGTGAAGAGGTCCTCCTCGATGGCGCGGATGTTGGCATCCACCTTGTACAGGATGGGGAAGATATAGTCCACCAGGGAGTCGATCACAGCATAGAAGAGGCGGCTCGAACCCTTGCCCATCTGCTTTTCGCGCAGCGCTTCGTGCTCCTGGCACTGGTGGAACATGTTGAGCAGCGGCTTGAGGACTCCATCGTGCACGGTGACCAGGTAACCATAGCCGATGAACATATCAACTTCGCTGGCCCGGCTGATGCGACGGACGGGGTCCCACAGCGGGAAGTGCATCACGGCAAAGAGGTAATCCTCGTATTCGTCGATCTTGGGCCGCTCGATGCGGCTGAGCAGGTCTTCCAGGTCAAGGGGATGAAAGTTCGGGTGGGCGGCGCGCAGGAGGTGGATGTCCTCTTCTGTGGCCTGGATGATATCCGTCCACGTGACACGGCCATGCGAGAGCGTTTGGGTTACCATGGGCGCTATTATGGCGCGGGGCGGGGGGTTGGGCAAGTGGCAGGCCTATTGAGGGAGGGCGACAATAGGACAGTAGCTATCTAATTTGCATGTCACCAGACCGTGTGCTACAATTCACAACTCGAAAACAAGAGGGGACGCGCTTCTTTTTTAAGGAGGCCAGCAAGAGCACATGACTACCCATGCTACGGAAAAGCCCGTTGCCCGCGCCAGGGCCAAAGAAGCGGAGCCACAGTCCGTTGAGGTCAGCGGCATCAACCGCCGCGAGTTTCTGTTTTACATCTGGGGCGCGTCTATGGTGATGCTGATGGGCGCTGGGGGAGGCGCTTTGCTCTGGTACATGCTGCCCCGTTTCCGGGCTGGTGAGTTCGGCGGGGATTTTTTTATGCCCGCCTCCATCATTCCGCCCCAGGGCAGCGCCCCCCAGGACAACCCGCAGGGGCGCTTCTGGCTTACCAACACCGAAGTCGGCTTTATGGCACTTTATAAAGTGTGCACCCATCTTGGATGCCTCTACAAATGGGTGGGGACCAACAACCGCTTCGAGTGTCCCTGCCATGGCTCCAAGTTCCAGGCCAACGGCCTGTACATCGAAGGGCCTGCCCCGCGCAGCCTGGACCGCTTCGAGGTCACGCTGGTGCTGGACGACGGCAGCGAGGTTCAGAGCGACGAGAACGGCATCGTGCAGTTGCCGGACCTGGGGCGCGTGCAGGAGTTCATTGTGCACACCGGGACCCGCATTCAAGGCCCGCCCGCCGGCCAGGGTTACCCGGCCTGACGGTCCTTTTTAGCTGGCGTCTGGCTGCCAGGTAAATTAATGAGGAGCGACCGATGTCTGTTTTGCCTTTCCCTTCCTTTCTTGACGATGTCAAAGAAAAAGGGGCGCGCAAAGCGTTTTATGATCTTGTTGACGAAACCGTCGAACGGGTAACCGCCGGGCTGAACATCCGCGACATCCGGGAGATGCTGCGCGGGGAGCCGCCCAGCCGCCGGCCCAACCCGCGCCTGACGCCACACGCGGACGGCTTCTGGCTGCACATGCGCCCCAGCTATTTTCATGCGTCGGTGACCGGCATCTACCCCACCTTTCGCCTGGGCTGGCTGACCACCTATTTCTTCGCGGTGGAGATCATCACCGGCATGTTTTTGATGATCTTCTACACGCCGTCGCCCCTGGCGGCCTATGACAACATGCTCAACATCCTCAGCAACGTTCCCTTCGGGCAGCTTATGCGCGATATTCACCGCCTGGGCGCGGAGGGGATGGTGCTGTTTGCTTTTCTGCACATGCTGCGGACGTTTATCACGGGCAGCTACAAGCGGCCCCGCCAGTTCACCTGGGCCACCGGGGTCATCCTGCTGTTCACCACGCTCTTCCTCAGCTTTTCCGGCTACCTGCTGCCCTGGGACCAGCTTGCTTTCTGGGCGGTGACCATCGGGACGAGCATGGCGGAGGCCGCGCCGCCGGAAGTGGTGGGCACCAACCTCAACCTGCTGCTGCGCGGCGCGCCCGACATCGGGGCGGGGGGGCTGCTGCGCTTCTACCTGCTGCACGTCTTCGCCCTGCCCATCATCACGCTGATCTTCCTGGGGGTGCACTATTACAAGGTGGTGCTGCACGGGCACAGCCTGCCGCCTGGTGTGGAGGATGTGGGCACGGATACCGCCAAGCGGGTTCCCCTGGAGCGGCGTGTGTATTTTATGCCGGACATCCTGACCAACGAGTTGCTGTGGGTGGGGGCGGCGACCTTTATCCTGGTGGTGCTGGCGGTGTGGTTCTACCACGCGCCGCTGGAAAGCCACGCCGACCCCCAGGTGACGCCGCTGCACACCACCGCGCCGTGGTACTTCCTGTGGCTGCAAGGGCTGTTGAAGCTGGGGGACAAGGTGCTGTTTGGGGTGGTGCTGCCGGGGGTGGTCTTTTTGTTCGTGCTGGTGATGCCCTACCTGGACGTGGGCCGGAGCCGACGCTACGCGCATCGCCGTTTTGGCCTGACGATGGGCATGCTGGCCGTGGCGGGCTTCGTCATCCTGAGCTGGATGGGATCGCCTGAATACGCGGTGGAGACATCCGGCGACCAGGAGATCGCCCAGGACCTTGCCCCGCAGGAAGGGGTGGGGCCGCTGCGCTCCGTCCCCTTTGAGGAGCTGGTTCCCGGCAGCTACGTGACGCTGGCTATGGAGGACGAGGCCGCCGCTGCCAGCCTGACGGCCCGCTTTGAGGCCGAAGGGCGCAACATGGAGCGCTTCACCATCTCCGCCATCCCCGCCGACGCGCCCCACCTGCTGGCCGTGATGGAGGAGTTTCAGCATCTGCTGGACGTATACGGTCATGAGCTGCCCAATGGGTGGGGCATGCTGATGATTCAGGACTGGCAGGACAACCTGAAGCGCGTGGAGATCTACATCGAGTGGGACACGCCCCAGGTGGACGAGGAGGGCAACATCCTGCGCGATGCGGAGGGGAACGTGCTGGTGCGCACCGACGAAGCAGGGCAGCCGCTCCGCTCGCACTCCGGCAAGGCGATCTACATCCACGCCGAATCCGGCTACTTTGGCGGCCACTAAGGGAGAAGCAGCCACGATGAACCTTGAGCATAAGGTGATACTGGGCATCGCCTTTTTCTTCGGCATTTTGCTGCTGCTTGGCTGGGTGTTCCTCAACGAGGAGGCCCGCATGGCGGAGTTCACCGAGCAGTACGAGGCGCGCTCCATCGAAGCCGGTGCGGCGCTCTTCGAGACGCACTGCGCGGCCTGCCACGGGCCACAGGGGCTGGGCAGTGGCCGTGCCCCGGCGCTGAACAACCCCCGCCTGTTCAACGGCGAGCGCCTGGCGGAGATGAACTGGGCCGGCAGCCTGGAGGACTACATCCAGAACGCCATCGCCGCCGGGCGTCCTAACAGCGGCACTTACTGGCCGGAGGCCATGCCAACCTGGGCGGAGGACCTGGGGGGGCCGCTGCGCCCGGACCAGGTGGATAACCTGACGCGCTTTGTGATGAACTGGGAGACCACCGCCCTGGACGAGGACAATCCGCCGGAGATCATCCAGGACTTCGTCCTGCCCGGCGCGGCAGCCGGGGAGGCCGAGCTGCAGATCATGGCCTCTGGGGAGCCGGTGGGCGTTGACTTCTCTGCCGCCGACCTGCCGCCGGGCGACCCGGCACGCGGCGAGGCGCTGTATGTCTCCAACGAGCTGGGCTGCGCCAGTTGCCACACCGGTGGGGTGGTTGGGCCGCCGACCGAGGGGACGCTGGCGCGTGTGCAGGAGCGCCTGGCCACGGTGCCAGAACTGGAGGGCTACACGGTGGAGCAATACCTGGTGGAAAGCATCCTGATACCCAACGCCTACCTGGTGCCGGATGAGGGGGCCGCCGTCTATTCCTCCGGCGGGATCAGCCTGATGCAGCAGAACTATGCCACGCGCATCGACGCGCAGGACCTGGCCGACCTGGTGGCGTACCTGATGACGCTGACGGGTTAGGCGGGGGCGGCCCCGCGTGAGCGCAAGCGAGACTCCCGGAGTCGGTGGGCCGGGGGTCTTGTCTTTTTGGCGGATTTCGGGAATATTCAATAGGGTCAAGGCTGCGGTAACTGGAGGGGAGGCAGATATGTCCCAACGTGTCCTAAGGTGGCTGGTGCCGGTCCTGGCCGTGCTGGGGGGAGCGGTTGCGCTTGCCCATGGGGACGGCGACGCCAGCCGAGGCGCGGCGCTTTATGCGGAGCATTGCCTGGCCTGTCACGGGCCGCAGGGGGAGGCCCGCGCCTCCGGCGAGGCCTTCGCCGCCGCCATCGTCTACGACGCCACGTTTGAGGAGGTGGTGGCGCAGGGCGTCCCCGCCACCTACATGGGACCCTGGGGAGAGGCCCACGGCGGGCCGTTGAGCGACGAGGAGATAGCGGACCTGCGCGCTTTTGTGCAGTCCTGGACCACCGGCGAGGCCCCCCCATTGCCCACCCCAGGGGTGCCCTCCGGGTTGCAGGCCGTGGGGAGTGGGAACCCGGCGCTGGGCGCGGCGCTGTACATGACCAACTGCGCGGGCTGCCACGGTCCGCAGGGCGAGGGGCGCGGGCTGGCGCTTTACCCTCCCCTCAGCCTGAGCGCCGACTTCCTGGCGGCCACGCGGCGCGGCGTGCCGGAGACGCTGATGCCCGCCTTCGCCTCGGCTTATGGCGGCCCGCTCAGCGAGGACGACGTGAGCAACCTGATGGCTTACGTGCGCACCTGGGAGCGCCCCTCCGCGCTGGAGAAGGCCGCGCAGGAGGTCCCGCCGGGGGCCTGGCAACTGGTGCTGCTGACGGGCATTGGGGCGATACTGGGGGTGGGGCTGGTGGTGCTTGTGCGGCATTCCGAGACCATACGCCGGTCATAGCCCTGCGGTTTTAAGGGAATTCTCACCTGATTCTCAGGCAGACACGGTATCTTTTAACAGAGTGGCTCAACCACTGAACGAAAGGGGGAGGACTGTCACGTGACGCAAACGACGACCTGGGAAAAGACGGACAAGGCCCCGGCGCTGGTGGACAGGGGACAACGGACACGCTTTCTTATCGGCGGCCTGATCATCCTGGCTGCGATAGGATTTTTGATCCTGAACGGCACGCTGAGCAACGCGCAGTATTTCATCACGGTGGATGAGCTGCTCTCCCGGCCTGAGCTGGTGGGGCAGACGGTGCGCGTCTCAGGCGCGGTGATCGGGGACACGATCGTTTACGAGCCGGATACGCTGACCATTCGCTTCACCATAGCCCACATTCCAGAGCAAACGGACGACCTGGCGCGGACGCTGCACCTGGCCGTCAACGATCCCGGTGTCTCCCGCATTGCGGTGGTGGTGGAGAACGAGCCGATGCCCGATCTGCTACAGCACGAGGCGCAGGCCATTCTGACGGGACGGCTGGGGGAGGACGGTGTCTTCTACGCCGACGAGCTGCTGCTGAAGTGTCCGACCCGGTACGAAGAGGCGCTGCCGGAGCAGGTGGAACGGAATTGACGGGATAGGTATGAGGGACGCGACAAGGGGCTAAACAGGCCCCTTGCCCTACCTGGTTCCGGCTGCTGGCCTGGCAGGCCCCACCGCCCAGCAGCCGCCTGGGCTGGCTCGCGAGCTTCCACTACTGTGCCCATCGACTGACGAGGAGATCGCTTTATGCTTGCCGAACTGGGCATCATCACCACTGCTCTGGCGCTGATCCTGGCCTGGTACGCCGTTCTGGCGGGGGTCCACGGCGCGCAGAGTCGCAATGACCGCTGGGTGCGCAGCGCCCGCAATGCCGCTCTGCTCACCTGGCCGCTACTGACCATTGCCGTCCTGGCCCTGGTGGTCAGCCAGGTCAACGGCGACTTCCAGATCGAGTACGTGTGGTCCACCACCGAGCAGGCGTCTGACCTGTTCTTCAAGGTGACGGCCCTGTGGGGCGGGCAGGCGGGGTCCCTGCTGTTCTGGTCCTGGCTGATGAGCACGTTTGCCGTGGGGGCGTTGCTGTTGAACTGGCGGAGCGAGCGCCGCCTGATGCCCTACGTGATCGCCTTCACGATGGGCACGCTGGGCTTCTTTCTGATCCTCAACGTCCTGATTGAGAATCCATTTACACGCATCTGGCAGTATCCCGGCGAGGATCCCTTCACCGCCGTGCTGCAACCGGCGGGGGCCTTCCCGGCCATGCCGCAGGACGGGCGGGGGCTTAATCCGCTGCTGCGGCATCCGGGCATGGTCATCCACCCGCCCACGCTGTACCTGGGCTACGTGGGCATGGTCATCCCCTGGGCCTTCGGCATGGCGGCGCTGGCCTCCGGCGAGCTGAGCGCCAACTGGATTCGCGCCACGCGGCGCTGGGCGCTGGTGGCCTGGCTCTTCCTCAGCCTGGGGCTGATCCTGGGCGGGCGGTGGGCCTACGACGTGCTGGGCTGGGGGGGATACTGGGGGTGGGACCCGGTGGAGAACGCCGCCCTGCTGCCCTGGCTCTCCGGGACGGCCTTTCTGCACAGCGTGATGATCCAGGAAAAGAAGGGGATGCTCAAGGTGTGGAACCTGGGGCTGATCATCATCACCTTCCTGCTGGTCATCCTGGGGACCTTCAGCACGCGGAGCGGCATCGTCAGCAGCGTGCACAGCTTTGCCCAGTCGCCCATTGGCCCGCCGATGTTCACCTTTCTGGCCGTCAGCGCGCTGATCAGCATCGGGCTGTGGCTGTACCGCTGGCAGCGCGGCGAGCTGGCCTCTGAGCATTACATCGAGAGCTGGCTGAGCCGGGAGACGCTGTTCATCCTGAACAACGTGGTGTTCATGGCCCTTGTGGTGGCGGTGTTCTGGGGGAGCTACGCTCCCATCTTCACCGAGCTGTTCATAGGGGAGAAGATCACGCTCGGCCCGCCGTACTTCAACGGGGTGACCGCCCCGCTCTTCGCGGCGCTGTACGTCCTGATGGGCGTTGCACCGCTCTCGGCGTGGGGCCGCACCTCGCTCAGCCGCCTGGGGCGGGCCATGCTGATCCCGCTGTTGCTGACGGCAGCCCTGGTGATTGCCCTGCTGGTGGGCGGCATGCGGGACTGGGGCGCACTGCTGGCCTACGGCCTGATTGGCTTTGCCGGGTTCATCACACTGTTCGAGATCGCGCGGGGCGTGCGGGCGCGGGCGCGCCGTGAGCCGTGGCACGTGGCGGCGTGGCGGCTGTTTGGCCGCAACCGGCGCCGCTACGGAGGCTACGTCATCCATCTGGGCGTGGTGATCATCGGCATCGGCGTGGTGGGCAGCACGCTCTTCCAGCAGGAGACGCAGCGCACGCTGGCGGAAGGCGAATCGCTTTCCCTGGGGCGGTACACGATGGTTTATGATCGGCTGTCGCGGGCGGTGGCCGACGATGGCCGGGTGATGACCATCGCCCAGGTGGAGGTCTACGATGGGGAGCGGCAGGTAGCCACGCTGCGCCCGCGCCAGGACTACTTCCCCAACGCGGAGGGGATGAACACAATGACCATTGCGGGCAGCCACAGCACGCTGGAAGGGGACTTCTACGTGCTGCTGGTGGCCTGGGAAGAGATCAGCCAGGCTGGGGCGACCTTTAAGGTGTACTTCAATCCGCTGGTCAACCTGGTTTGGGGCGGCGGACTGGTCTTGATGCTGGGCACGGCGATTGCCGCCTGGCCCCAGCCGGACCGCACGCAACTGCCCCGGCGCATGGCCGTGACGGAAGAAGGGGGCGCGGCGCTGCGCGCCTAGCGGGGACGTTTGCACGGTGGGAGAACGGAAGACAGGGAGACAGATGAAGGTAACGAGGCGACCTGCCCGGCGTCCAGTTTGTCGGTATTGGCGGGGGGGCTGGGCGTGGATGGTGGGGCTGGCCGTTCTGCTGCTGGCCCTGGCCCTGCCCCTGGCGGCGCTGGCCCAGGGGGGCGGGGACGAGAACAGCCCGCCCGTGCGCGAAGTGACCGACGACGAGGTTAACGCCGTCAGCAAGCAACTGTACTGTCCGGTGTGTGAGAACGAGCCGCTGGACGTGTGCGGCACGGCGGCCTGCGAGCGCTGGCGGGCGCAGGTGCGCACCATGCTGGAGCAGGGCGCAAGCCACGAGGAGGTGATCGACTACTTTGTGGAGCAGTTCGGCCAGCGTGTGGTGGCCACGCCGCGCGACCCGGTGCTCAGTTTGCTGTCGTGGGCCGTCCCGGCTGCGGCGGTTGTTCTGGGGCTGGCTATTGTCGGCGCGGTGCTGATTCGCTGGCGCTTCAGCAGCCGCACTGCCCGCCCCACCGAGGAGATCGATTACGAGGATGATGACGACTACCGCGCCCGCCTGGAGCGCGAATTGAGGATGTTGGAATGACCGAGCATGACAGGCTTTCGCTGCAATACGCGGAGAACTCGGAGGGACAGGAAGCTGCGCAACAGCAGGGGGAATCGCAGGACGCGGCGCGCCCCCGTGCGGGAATGTCGCCCTTTGCCATTGTGATCCTGGTGGCCGTGGTGGGGTTGCTGGCCGTACTGGGGATGCAGTTGATCAACGCCAGCCAGTCCCAGCCCAGGGGCGGCCCGGCCCCGGACTTCACGCTGGAGATATTCGAGGAGTTGGGGGGCGGCACGTTCACCCTCAGCGAGCATCGCGGCAAAGTGGTGGTGATCAATTTCTGGGCGAGCTGGTGCGGCCCGTGCCGGGTGGAAGCGCCCGCGCTGCAACAGGTGTGGGAGGCCTACCGGGAGCGCGGCGATGTGATCCTGGTGGGCGTGGATTACGTGGATAACACGCAGGATGCGCTAGAATACATCCGCGAGTTTGGCATCACCTACCCCAACGGCCCGGACCTGGGCACGCGCATCTCGGATGCGTACCACATTCAGGGCGTGCCGGAGACGTTTGTGGTGGGCCGGGACGGCAACATCTTTCAGTTCATTTACGCGGGGGTTACGGCGCGGGAGCTTTCCAACATCATCGACCGCGCCCTGGCCCAACAGGAGTGAAGACGGACCCTCATGGAAACACAATCCTGGATTCTGGGCGTCATTTTCGTCGCCCTGTGCGCGTTGATGGTGCTGTGGCCGTTCGTCAGCGCCTCCCGTGACGAGGAGAGGCAAACGGCCAGCAGCCGGATGGAGGACCTGCTGGCCCGGCGCGAGGCCATTTACGCCACCATCCGCGAGCTGGACTTTGACTTCGAGACCGGCAAGCTGACCGAGGAGGACTACCGGGCACAGCGGGAGGTCTGGGTGGAGCAGGGCGTGCTGGTCCTTAAGGAGCTGGACGCGCTGCGGGAGAGCGGGGCTTACGTCCCGGCCACGGAGGGGAGCGCCCCCGTGCCTCGCATGGACTCGTCCGATGGAGCGGAACTGGACGCGCAGATTGAGGCCGCCATCGCCGCCCGGCGGCGCACCGCCTGACCCCCGACCCATGACCAAAGCGACCCCCGTGTTGTTAAGCGTGCTGGCAGTGGCCCTGCTGGCCGGTTGCGGCCTGTCCAGCGAGCCGGAGATCATCGCGGAGCTTCCGCTGCCCACCCCGGCCCCGGCAGTGGTGGCCCCCGCCCAGCCCCCGGACCTGACGCGCGGCGCGTCGTTTTTCGCCGAGCACTGTGCCTCCTGCCACGGCGAGGCCGGGCGAGGCGACGGCCAGATGGTGCGGGACGGGCGGCTGCCGGTTGCCCCCCCGGACTTCACCGATCCGGCCACCGGGCGGGATAAGACGCCGCTGCAATACATGGCCGTCGTCACCGAAGGCAATGTGCTGGCCGGGATGCCGCCCTTCTCCCGCTACAGCGCCGAGGAACGCTGGGACGTGGCGGCCTACGTTTACACCCTTGCCCTGGACGGCGAGCGGCTGGCCCTGGGGGCGCAGGTGTATGAGGCGCGCTGCGCCGTCTGCCACGGCCCAGGCGGGGCGGGCGATGGCCCCGAAGCGGTTGGGATCATGCCGGATTTCTCCGACCTGGCTCTGTGGGCGGAGCGCTCTGACGCAGCCCTGTTCCGGGCGATACGGCAGGAATATCCGGAGATGCATGCCGTGGCCGAGGGCCTGAGCGAAGCGGAAAGCTGGGCCGTGGTGGGTTACCTGCGCACGCTGGCCGTAACGGGCACGCCCGGCGCGGTGGCGGGCGGAGCGGAGCAGGCGGCCCAGCCCCCGCTGGCAACGGAGGAGGTGCTGGCCGCTGCCAATGCCGGGGCAACGGCGCGCCCCCAGCCAGAGCCGGCCACAACCGAAGCGGCAGCGACTGAGGTAGCCGAGGCCCCGGAAGCGCCGGGGGCGATCACGGTGAGCGGGCAGGTGACCAACGGCACGCCAGGGGGGAACATCCCCGCCGGGGCGACGCTGACCCTCCACATGTTCGACCCGCCGGAGTTCACCGAATCCACCCTGCAAACGACGCTCAACGAAGACGGCACGTACCGCTTTGAGGACGTGCCGCACCAGCCGGGGCGGGCCTACCTGCTCTCGCTGCAACATGAGGGCGTCTTCTTCAGCAGCACGGTCTATACCCTGCAGGACACGCAGCGCGCAGCCCTGGAGACCTCGCTGGAGATCTTCGATATCACCAGCGATCCGGCGGGCATTTTGATCGACGCGGGGGTGATGCGCATCACCTTCAGCCGCTTTGGGCTGGAAGTGGCGGAGGTACTCAGCATCAATAACACCAGCGACCAACTGTTCCTGACGGACGAGGTTTACAGCGGAAACCAGCGGGTGGCGCTGCGCTTCCCACTGCCGCCCGGCGCGACGGGGGTCGGTTTTGAGCCGGGGATGGAGGGGACGCGCTTCTTCGTGAGCGAGGACGGCACCGCCGTGATCGACACCCAGCCGGTGCGCCCCGGCGGCGACGACATCTTCTTCAGTTACCTGATCCCGTACCGGGACGGTGCGATCATCGAGCAGGAGTTTCTCTACCCGCTGGTGGGGCAGTTCCACCTGTTGGTGGAGGCCGACCAGGTGACCGTGGAAAGCCCCATGTTCGCCCACGACGGCGAGCGCGTGGACATGGGCGGGCAGGCGTTTGAGGCTTACATCGCGGAGGTGAACCTGGCCCCCGGCGAGGTGATCAGCTACACGCTGACGGGCGTCCCGGAGGCCGTGGCCGCTGCCGAGGCTCCGCAGGGTGGCGGGCGGCAGGTCTCGCCGCTGGTCCTGGTGCTGGCGATTCTGGGGCTGCTCTTCATCGGGGTGGGGGGCTTTCTGTTCCTGCTGCGGCAGGGCGGCGACAACCGCGAGAAAGCCATCGAGGACCTGCTCCAGCAGATCGCCGAGCTAGACGACCAGCACGACCAGGGCATGCTGAACCACGACTATTACCAGCGCAGGCGGGCCGCGCTGAAGGCGGATCTGGCTGACCTGATGCGCGGGGAAGGGGTCGAGGACGACGCATGATCGAGGTGAGGGGGCTGGTGAAGGCCTTCGGGCTGTTGCCGGTGTTGCGCGGGCTGGACTTCAGCGTGCCGCGCGGGGCGTTCCTGGCCCTGCTGGGGCCGAACGGCTCCGGTAAGACCACGCTGGTGCGCATCCTGGCCGCCCTCAGCCGCCCCACCGCCGGGCAGGTGACCATCGGCGGCTGGGAGCTGCCGCAGGAGGCGGCTGCGGTGCGGGCGCAGTTGGGCGTGGTGGCGCACCTGCCCCTGCTCTACGACAACCTGACGGCGGCGGAGAACCTGGCCTTTTACGCCCGGCTGTACGACCTGCCCGCCCAGGAGCGGCGTTCACGCATCCAGGAGGTGCTGGAGCGGGTGGGGCTGGCGGCGCGGGCGAACGACCTGGTGCGCACGTTTTCACGCGGCATGCAGCAGCGCCTGGCCATCGGGCGCGCCATCCTGCACCGGCCCCATGTCCTGCTGCTGGACGAGCCGTATACCGGGCTGGACCAGGACGCGGCGGCCATGCTGGACGAGTTGCTGCGCGACGTGGCGCGGGGCGGCCACACCATCGTGATGACCACGCATGACCTGCGCCGCGCCCTGGCGCTCAGCTCGCACGTGGCGATCCTCAGCCGGGGGAAGCTGGGCCACTACGGGCCGAGCAGCGCGATCCGTGCGGAGGAGTTCCCCCGCCTGTACGCCGACGTGACCGGCGCGGCCTCCTTGCGATGACGCCTGTAGACGTGAGCGATTCGATGCCAGCCTCGCGGGAGGCGGCGGCTGCCCGGCGACCGGCCAAGACGGCGCTGTGGCGGGCGGTGCTGGCGGTGACGGCCAAGGACCTGCGCGCGGAGATTCGCGGGCGGGAGCTGATCAACGCCATGCTGCTGTTCTCTGCCATAGCGGTGCTGATCTTCAGCTTTGCGCTGGAGCTGGACCGCCAGGCGCGGGAGACCTCCATCGCGGGCGTTTTCTGGGTGACGGTGGTCTTCGCCGGGATGCTGGGGCTGAACCGCAGCCTGGCCGCCGAGAAAGATCGCGGCAACCTGGACGCCCTGTTGCTGGCCCCGGTGGACCGCAGCGCCCTGTTCTTCGGCAAGATGCTCAGCAACCTGATCTGGATGCTGATCGTCTCTGTACTGCTGATGCTGCTGATCACGATCCTGTTCAACATCTCGCTGTTCCTGCCCTGGCTGGGGGCGGTGGTCCTGCTGGGGACGGTCGGCTTTGCGGCGGTGGGCACGCTGCTCTCCAGCATGGCGGTGCATACCCGCGCCCGCGAGACCATGCTGCCCATCCTGCTGCTGCCGGTCAGCCTGCCGATCATCCTGAGCGCGGTGCGGGCCAGCACGGCCATCCTGACCGGCGCGCCGCAGGAGGACTGGATCGCCTGGCCACAGATGTTGCTGGTGGCGGATGTGGTGATCCTGGCGCTGGCCTACATCCTGTTCGACTTTGTGGTGGAAGAGTGAGAAAAACGCGGGGAGGACGGAAAGGAGACTCACCATGACGCAGGCAGAATCCCCCAACCGCAGCCGTATCCTGACCGGCCTGACGGTCGTCGCGGCCATCATGTTCGTGGCCGCCGTGGGCATGACCCTGTTCTATGCGCCCACTGAAGCCCAGCAGGGCCACGTGCAGCGCATCTTCTATCCCCATCTGGGGTCCTTCATGGGCGGCGCGCTGGCCTTCCTGATCGCCGCCATTGCCAGCGCCCTGTACCTGATCCGGCGGGACCGCAAATGGGACACACTGGCCCTTTCCTCCGTGGAGGTGGGCCTGGTGCTGAGCGGCTTCAACATCGCCAGTGGGGCGATCTGGGCGCGCCCGATCTGGAATACGTGGTGGACGTGGGACCCGCGCCTGACCTCGGCGGCCATCATGTGGCTGGCCTATGCGGCCTACCTGATGCTGCGCAACGGCCTGGAGGACCCGGACCGTCGGGCGCGCTTTGCCGCCGTGTATGGCATCGTGGCCTTCAGCAGCGTGATCTTCACCACAATCGTCACCCGTGTGCGGCCCGATACGATCCACCCGGTGGTGATAGGCTCCGGCCCACAGAACGCCCAGGGCGACTTCGGCCTCACGCCGGCCATGCGGACCACGCTGATCTTCAACATCATCACTTTTGTGGTGCTTTCGATCACGCTGATCTGGCACCGCATTCGCCTGGAGAATCTGTCGCAGCGCGTCACCGCTCTGAAGATGAAAGTGCTCTCCCGCTAAAGCGGTTGCCTGAGAAGGGTGTGTACAATGCTCCTGCAAGAAACCGGCATTCCGGACAATCTGGCCTACCTGGTGCTGGGGTTGGCCGTGCTCTTCCTTCTGCTGGGCGGGTGGGTCGGCAGCTATCTGTGGCGGCTGCGCAACCTGCGCCGCGACATGGCTGTGCTGGAGGCTGTGGCCGAGGAGGATGCGCCCACTTCGGCAGAGGCATCCTCCAATGACGAAGCCCCGGCCTCCAACGCGCCCCACGCCCAGCCGACCTGAGGCCATCACCTGCCCCGGCTGGCCCGTATCCTCTGCCTGTCGCCAGCCAGGGACGCGCCGGCGAGCGCCCTGGCTGTTCTCCAGCCCTGCCTGCCGTGAACCGCCCGGCAGGCCCCCGCAACGCCTCCCTGTAACCGCCCTATGACGGGTCCTGCGCCGGAGGGGACGCGCCTCCGGCGGATCTCATCGCCCTGGTCCCCCGTGGCAGCGCCCCTGTTGCTGACCACCCAGCACGCCCCGAAGCAGAAGTGTTAAAATAGTTTAGTGAAGAATGTGGCGTATTTGAAAGTGGGAGGGGCAGACCGTCATGCAGTTGAGGTTTGAGAATCGGAGGGAAGCCGGGCGCTACCTGGCGGCCAGGCTGTCCGGCTATGCCAGCCGCCCGGACGTGCTGATCCTGGGGTTGCCGCGCGGCGGCGTTCCGGTGGCCTTCGAGGTGGCCAGGGCGCTGCATGCTCCGCTGGACGTGTTCGTGGTGCGCAAGCTGGGCGTGCCGGGTCGGGAGGAGCTGGCGATGGGGGCCATTGCCTCCGGCGGGGTGCGCGTGCTGAACCCGGAGGTGGTGCAGAACATGCGCATCTCCAGGGAGGCCATCGACGCCGTGGCTGCGCGGGAGCGGCGCGAGCTGGAGCGCCGCGAAAGCCTCTATCGGGATAACCGACCCGCACCGAAGATCGAGGGGAAAACGGCCATCCTGGTGGACGACGGCCTGGCGACGGGGGCCTCGATGTGGGCCGCCGTGGCCGCCCTGCGGGAGCACCACCCATCGCGCATTGTGGTGGCCGTGCCCACGGCAGCGCGGGAGACCTGTGACCAGTTCCGGGGGGTGGTGGACGAGATCGTCTGTGTCATCACGCCGGAGCCGTTCCTGGCCGTTGGGGTGTGGTATGAGGACTTCCCCCAGGTCAGCGACGCGGAGGTGCGCAGGTTGCTGCGCGCGGCGGTGCGCGAATCTTCTGGCGAGGCCAGGACGGGGTCGTAACCTTGAGGGGGATCGCTTGTGCTGAAAGCGGGCGATAGCGCGCCGGATTTCTGGCTGGAGACCGTGGACGGCGAGCAGTTCGGGCTGGGAGATGTGCTGCAAGGGGGGCACCATGTGCTGCTGGTCTTTTTGCGGCATCTGGGCTGAGTGCCCTGCCGCGAACACGTGGCGCAGTTGCGCCAGCACGCCGAGGACTTTGCAGACCTGAATACCAGGGTGGTGGTCATCTCCTTCAGCAGGTCGCGGGGCTATGCGCGCCGCTGGCTGGAGGAAACCGGCTGCCCGTTCCCCCTGCTGCTGGACCCTGAGCGGGCGCTTTACAGGCGCTACGGGCTGCGGCGCTCCATTGTGCGGGCCTGGAGTCCGCGCACGCTGTGGCTTTACTTCAAGCGGATTGTGACCGGCAGGCCGATATACGGCATCCAGGGCGACCCGAACCAGCTCGGCGGGGATTTCATCATCGACACCGGCGGGACGATCCGGCTGGCGCACCGCAGCGCCGAATCAACGGATCGCCCCCCGGTGGCGTTCCTGCTCGGCGTCCTGCGGGAGCTTCAAGCAGGTCGGTAACCCGCAGGCGTAAGAAGCTGACCATTCGGACCATCATTTGTGGTGAAAAATGCAGAAGGCGGTTATCCTCTAGCCGTCCGATGCCCGTTGGACATGGCTGGCAAAGATGGCTTTTTTGTAAGGAGCATTAGATACAATGGGAGATGTGAAGTTTGACCCTAAGCATGTGTCTCGTCGCCGGTTCCTGAAGCTGGGCGCTGCCGGGATCGCTGCCGCGACCCTGGGCAAGGCGTTTGAGCTGACGCCCCGGCAGGCCCTGGCCGTGGCGGCCCGGCAGCAGGCTGGCGTGCTGCGGGTGGCCTGGGGCGGAGCGCCCGCCACCCTCGATCCCCTGAGCGCCTCGGCGGATACCGAGATCGCCTTCCTGAACGCCGTGTACGACTACCTGCTGGACACGGACGCCGAATCCAACCTGGTGCCGCGCCTGGCGCAAAGCTGGGAGGTGAGCGAGGACGGGCTGACCTACACCCTCCAGATCGCAGAGGGCGTGACCTTCCACGACGGCAGCCCGCTGACGCTGGACGACATCCTGTGGACGTTTGAGCGGCTGCGCTCCGGCGGCCCCACCGCCGACCTGTTCGCCAACGTCGAGCGCGTTGAGGCGGCGGAAGGCAACCGCATCGTCTTCCGGCTCAGCGCCACCAACCCGGATTTTCTTTACAACCTGACCGACAACCACGCCGTCATCCTCAAGGAGGGGGCGGAGAACGTCGGCACGGTGTTCAACGGGACCGGGCCGTTTGTGCTGGACGAGTACGTGGCCGAGGACCGGGCCATCTTCACCGCCAACGCGGACTACTGGCAGGGCGCGCCCTCTGTGGAGGGGCTGGAGTTCGTCTACTTTGCCGACACCGAGGCCGCCGTTAACGCGCTGCGGGACGGCGAGGTGGACGTGGTGCTGCGCATGGACAACATCACCTTCCTCAGCCTGTCGGAGGAGGTTGGTTTTGCGGCGGTGAACATCCCCACCAACGGGCACGACCTGGTGCGGCTGCGCGCCGACCGCGAGCCGGGCAGCGACGAGCGGGTGCGGGACGCCTTCAAGATGGCGACCGACCGCGAGGCCATCTTCCAGCGGGTGCAGCTCGGCTTTGGCGCGCTGGGGCGGGACAACCCCATCGGCCCGCTCTACGCCCGGTATTACACGGAGGAATTCCCGCTGCCGCCGCACGACCCGCAGGCGGCGCGGGAGTTGCTGGCCCAGGCCGGTTACCCTGACGGGCTGGAGATGACGCTCTACGTGCCCAACCTGCCGGACCGCGTGGCGCTGGCCCAGGCGCTGGCCGCGCAGTGGGCAGAGGCCGGGATCAACATCACCATCGAGCCGCAGGAGGAGGCGGTCTACTACGCCGACGACGGCTGGCTGGAGGTCGACCTGGGCATCACGCCGTGGGGGTCGCGGCCCGTGCCGCAAATTTACCTGGACCTGGCCTACAAGAGCGGCGCTGTGTGGAACGAAGCGCACTACAGCAACCCGGAGCTGGACCGCTGGATCGAAGTCGCGGGCAGCTCGCTGGACGAAGAGGAGCGCGTCAACGCTTACCGCGAGATTCAGCGCATCCTCATCGGGGAAGGCCCGGTGATCATCCCGTACTTCTTTGCCCAGTTCGGCGTGTGGGCGGAGAACGTCGAGGGCGTGGCCGTGCACCCCTTCGCCGGGCGCACGAGCTTCCACCGCACGTCGATGTAGGGCCGGGCCGAGTTTGCTCTTCGCGCAGGGACGGGTGTAGACGACGGGAGGGGCCAGGCTGGGGCGCAGCCTGCCCCTCTTACCCCTGCGCCAACAGCAAACGCCTGAGTAACCGCGATGGCTCACCCCGAACACAGCCTGGAAACGATCACGCCGCCGTCTGCTCTTCAGCAGGCGTGGCGCGCGGCGGCGCGGCTGGGCCGCTTCTTCCGCCGCCTGTTCGGCGACCGGCAGTCCGCAATCGGCACGGCGGTCGTGCTCTTTTTCCTGGCGCTGGCGGTCTTTGGCCCGGCGGTGGCCCCCTACACAGCCAACGACCAAAGCTCCATGCCCCTCCAGCCGCCCGGCCCCGCCAACCCCTTCGGCACGGACGCGCTGGGGCGGGACATCTTCAGCCGGGTGATCCTGGGCACGCGGAGCATCTTCGTGACGGCGGGGGCGGGCACGCTGATCGCCGTGGCCGTGGGCGCGGTGCTGGGCCTGTTCATGGGCTACCAGGGCGGGCTGTTCGACGAGGTGACCAGCCGCATCATCGACGCCTTCCTGGCCCTGCCGGCCCTGCTCATCGCCCTGGTCGTGCTGGGCGTGATCCGTAACATGGAGTTCGAGGCGGGAAGCTGGCAGGCCGCCCTGGCCGACAGCAGCGTGCTGCTGGTGATCGCGCTGGTGTATGTGCCCATCGTGGCGCGGGTGGTGCGCAGCAGCGCGCTGGAGGTGAAGACGCGGGAGTTCGTGCAGGCGGCGCAGATTCGGGGCGAATCCCGCCTGTACATCATCTTCCGGGAGGTCTTCCCCTCTGTGGTGCCGCCGCTGGTGGTGGAAGCCTCGCTGCGTTTTTCCTACGCCATCTTTTTGGTGGCCTCGCTGGGCTTTTTGGGGGCGGGGGCCAGGCCACCCTCGCCGGACTGGGGCCTGATGGTCAACGAGAACCGGCGCATCTACCAGGTGGCCCCCTGGGCGCTGAGCTACCCGGCGGCGGCCATCGCCCTGCTGGTCATCGGAGTCAACCTGATGTCTGACGGCATCAAGAACATCATCCAGAGAGGCGAGTGATCCGTTGATTAGCGAGCGCGATGCCCTGCTGCACGTGAAGAACCTGAGCATCAGCTACCGGGTCCGCGACCGCTGGATCAGGGCGGTGCGGGACTTTGAGATCGAGGTGCAGCGCGGGCAGGTCTACGGCATCGTGGGTGAATCAGGCTCCGGCAAGTCCACCGCCATCCTGGGGATCATGCGCTACCTGGCCGCCAACGGGCGCACGGAGCCGGGGAGCGTGGTCGCGTTCATGGGGCAGGACCTGGTCTCCATGTCGCCGCGCGAGCTGCGGCGCGTCTGGGGCGCGCAGATGAGCCTGGTCCCCCAGCATCCGATGTCGGCCCTCAACCCGTCGATCAAGGTGGGCGAGCAGGTGGCGGAGATCGTGCGGCTGCACGAGGGGCTGGACAGACAGGCGGCGCGGCGGCGGGTGGTGGAGGCCTTCCGCCGGGTCAACCTGGCCGATGCGGAAAGCCTGCTGGACCGCTACCCGCACGAGCTGAGCGGCGGCATGCAGCAGCGGGTGAGCATCGCCATGGCGCTGATCACCTCCCCCCAACTGCTGATGCTGGACGAGCCGACGACCAGCGTAGACGTGACCACCGAGGCGGTCATCCTGGACCTGATCCGCAACCTGATACAGGAGGAAGGGGTCTCGGCCATCTACGTGACCCACAACCTGGGGGTGGTGGCCCAGTTGTGCGAGCGGATGGTGGTGATGTACGCTGGGGAGATCATGGAGGAGGGGCCGGTGGAGGCGCTTTTCGCCCGCTCCCTGAACCCCTATACGCTGGGCCTGTTGAACAGCGTGCCGCGCCTGGGGCAGACCAAGCGCGACACGGCGCTGGCCACCATCCCCGGTCGGCCCCCCTCGCTGAGCGATCTGCCGCCGGGTTGCGTCTACGAGCCGCGCTGCCCGCTGGCCATCGCGGTCTGCAAGACCCGCCCGCCGCTGGAGGCCCCCGCCGAGGGGCGGCTGACCCGCTGCCACCGCTGGCGGGAGATCGCGCAGGGGGTGGTCAGCGTCCACCCGGAGGCGGCAGCAGGGGTAGCGGCGCTCTCCACCGAGGAATTGCAGCGGGACAAAATCCTGCGGGCGCAAAACCTGACCAAGCACTTCCCGGTCCGCCGCAGCCTGTTGGACATTCTGCGGGGCAGGAGGCCGTCCCCGGTGCGGGCCGTCGATGGCGTGAACCTGAGCGTCCAGGAAGGCCGTACGCTGGGCCTGGTGGGGGAGAGCGGCAGCGGCAAGACCACCCTGGCCCGCCTGCTCATCGGCCTGGTCGAGCGCGACCGGGGCGCCATCGAATTCATGGGGCTGGACATCCGCAACAACGTCCGCGAGCGCAGCATGGACGTGCTGGCCAGGCTACAGATGATCTTCCAGAACCCGCAGAACACGCTCAACCCCTACATGACGGTCGGGCAGTCGATCCGGCGACCGCTGATCAAGCTGGCCGGGCTGCCCCGCGCCGAGGCGGAGCGGGAGGTCCGCCGTTTGCTGAAGGCGGTCAACCTGCGCCCGGAATACGCCGCCCGTTACCCGGACGAGCTGAGCGGGGGGGAAAAGCAGCGGGTGGCCATCGCGCGCGCCTTTGCTTCCGACCCGGCCCTGATCCTCTGCGACGAGCCGGTATCATCGCTGGATGTCTCCGTGCAGGCTGCCGTGCTCAACCTGCTGGCCCGCCTGCAGGAGGAGCAGGATACCGCCTACCTGTTCATCTCCCACGATCTATCTGTGGTGGTCTACCTGGCCGATTATGTGGCGGTGATGTACCTGGGCGAGCTGTACGAGGTGGGCTACGGGCGCGACCTGTTCGAGCCGCCCATGCACCCCTACACGGAGGCGCTGGTCTCCGCCATTCCCGTCGCCGACCCGACGCGACGGACGCGGCCCATCCCGCTGGGCGACGACATCCCCAGCCCGCGCCACATGCCGGGCGGCTGCCGCTTCCACACCCGCTGCCCGCGCAAGCTGGGCGCGATTTGCGAGGAGGAGCCGCCCCCCTGGCGGGACGAGGGCGACGGCCACTACATCCGCTGCCACCGCGAGGTAGCCGAGCTGAGGGAGCTACAACAGTCTCCGCCGCCTTCTGCCGGCGGGCCTGCCGAGGGCGAAGCCCGCGAGGGGGCGGGGTAGCATGGGTCGCTTCATCCTGCGACGGCTGGCGTTTTTCGTCTTCACGCTGTTTTTCACCTCCGCGCTGGTTTTCGCCCTCACGCGCGTGCTGCCGGGCGATGTGGCCCGCGTGATCCTGGGGCGGGAGGCCACCGAAGAGCAGGTTGCCGCGCTGCGCGCCGAGCTGGGGCTGGACCAGCCGTTGACGGCGCAGTACGTGGACTGGGTCTCCGACTTTGTGCGGGGCGACTGGGGCAGGACTTTCTCCGGCCCCCGGCAGGACGTGCGCACGATTGTGCTGGAGCGGCTGGAGAAATCGGCCTGGCTGGCAGGCCTGACGCTGGCGCTGGCTGTGCCCTTTTCCATTACGCTGGGGGTGGTGGCCGGGCTGACTGAGGGCAGACTGCCGGACACCCTGATCTCGATCCTGTCGCTCTCCGTGGTGAGCCTGCCGGAGTTTGTGACCGGGCTGTTCCTGATCAACGTGGTGGCCCGCAACACGGGGCTTTTCCCGGCCAGCTCGTCCGGCGTCGGCCCGGAGACGACCTTCCTGGAGGCGCTGCCCAGGCTGTGGCTGCCGGCCATCACGGCCATGCTGGTGCTGGTGGCCTACATCGCCCGGTTGACCCGCGCCGGGGTGATCGAGCAGCTCAGGCAGGATTACGTGCGCACGGCGGTGCTCAAGGGCCTGCCCTACCGGGTGGTGGTGGTGAAGCACGTGCTGCGCAACGCCCTGCTGCCGACGGTGACGGTCATCGCCAACAGCACCGGCTGGCTGATCAGCGGCCTGGTGGTGATCGAGTTCGTCTACGGCTACCGGGGCCTGGGCAGCCTGCTCATCGCCTCCATCGAGGATCGCAACCTGCCGCAGATTCAGGCTATCGTGATGATCACGGTGGGGGTGATCCTGGTCGCCAACTTCACGGCGGATATGCTCTACGCCGCGCTCAACCCGCGCATCAGCCTCAGTTGAGGCGGTAAGGGTGGGCGCGCAGGACATGTCCAAGAGAGATGAGGAGAGATGCCTTGTTCGCAGCTCCCGGCCCGCTGGAGCCACCGTCCAGCCTGCCGCACATCCAGCGCGGCGTGTGGTGCGCCCTGCCACCGGACGATCCGGTGGTTGGCTGCCTGGCCGACCACTTCTGGGATCGGCCTGAGCCGCCACAGGGCTGGGAGGTGGCGCGCCTCTCCAGCGCCGCCTACCTCTACCGCGAGGTGAAGACGGCGTGGGCGGTGGTGGCCAAGTTCTACGCGGTCAAGACGCACGGCTCGGCCCAGCGGCACGCCCGTCGCGAGTTCGATTGCACGCAGCAGGCGCGGGGGGTGGGCCTGGACGTGGGGGAGGTGCGCGCGCCCGTGCCGCTGGGCGCGCGCCAGGGGGTGCTGTTCCTGGAATATGTGGACGGCCTGACCCTGGAGGGTCTGATCGCGGTGCGGCGCAGCCGACCGGGCACGCTGCTGCCCGGCCTGGAGCAGGCCGCCAGGCTGCTGGCGCGGCTGCACACACACGGGCTGCGCCCGGATGCCGCGCCCGACTTCGACGCGGCGGCGGATTACGCGCACGCGCTGATCGGCGACCTGACGCGGCACGGCGTGCTGGAGGACGACCCGATAACAGGGGCAGGGCTGGCCAGCCAGGTGGAGCGCTGGCGGGCCAGGCCCGCGATGCGGCAGTACGTCCCAACGCTCAACCACGGCGACGCCACCACGTCCAACTTCGTCTTTCCGTGGGAGGGTGGGGTGGTGGCCATTGACTGGGAGCGGCTGGAGGTGGCCGACCCCGCCGCCGACCTGGGGCGGCTGATGGCCGAGGTGCTGCACAGCATCAAGCAGCACGGCGGCAGCGTGGCGGAGGCCGTGCCGGACGTTGAGCACCTGCGGGACGCTTACAGCCGCGCAGTGCCGGGGCACTGGGACGTGGCGGCGCTGGTGGAGCGGGCACGCTTTTACCAGGCCTCCAGCCTGCTGCGCATCGCCCGCAACGGGTGGGTCTCCCGGCTGGACCGCACGGCGCTGGTGGCCCAGGCGCTGGCCCTGCTGGCGGATAGGTGATCGTCATGTGCGGTAGGAAATGGAGTGTCTGAGATGGGACGTATCGACGTAGCCATGACTGTGCAAGCGCCGCTGGAGGCCGTATGGAACTGCCTGAACGACATCGACCATACACCGGAGTGGGTCGTCGGCCTTGAAGCGGCGGTGGTCACAACCCCGGGGCCTTACGGCGTAGGGACAGTTTATCACGACTACAACCGCCTTGGCCCGTTTCTTCAGGTGACGCCCTGGCGCATCACCGCCTTTGACCCCATGACCCACCAGGTCCACGAGTCGGACTCGACCACACTGCCCTCCAGGATGATCCTGAACCTGTCGCCGACGCCGGAGGGCACGCGCTTGCAGATGATCGTCGAATACCGCCTGCTGCCCCGGCTGGGGCCGGTGAGTCGTCTGCTGGAAAACCTGTTGTTCAATCGCCTGCTGGCCGGGGTGTTGAGGCAAAACCAGGCCAACCTGAACGCCTATTTGAGCCGCAAGCCGGGCCAGGTTCCGTAGCTGCTGATCAAAGGGAGAGGGTTTGCTGTGTCCAAGAGCAGTCATCCTGCCGGGCCGGAACGCAAGCAGGAGTCGGTGTGGGACTACCCGCGACCGCCGCGCGTGGAGCCGACGGGCAAGCTGATCCGCGTGATTTTCAACGGAGAGACGGTCGCCGAGACGCAGCGGGCGCTGCGCGTGCTGGAGACCAGCCACCCGCCGGTCTATTACATCCCGCCGGAAGACGTGCGCATGGCGCTTCTGACGCGCACCGCACGCCGGACGCTGTGTGAGTTCAAAGGGGTGGCCAGCTACTGGTCGCTGCGCGTGGGGGAGCGGGTGGCGGAGAACGCGGCCTGGGCCTACCTCGATCCGGCGCCGGGGTACGAGGCGCTGAAGGGCTACCTGGCCTTCTATCCGGGCAAGGTGGATGCCTGCTACGTGGACGGCGAGCGCGTCCGCCCCCAGGAAGGCGACTTCTACGGTGGCTGGATCACTGCCGAGATCGTGGGGCCGTTCAAGGGCGGCCCCGGAACCGAGGGCTGGTGAATCGTCGGCGCGCAACGCGGCGCTGTTTTTGTTCTGCTTATTTAAAGGGAGTGAAGGGCAACGAAATGGCTTTGCCGGAACTATCCAACTGGGAGAAGACGAGGGAGGCCCTGCACCAGGCGACGCAGGTGATCGGTGGGGTGCGCAGGGCGGTCGCCGAGCCTGAGCCGAACTGGGCGCACCTGGGCTTGCAGGTGGTGCCGGAAGGGCTGACCACCGGCCCGTTGTTGGTAGGGGAGTGCCGCCTGCACTTCCCCGAACTGAAAATCCGCTACCTGCACGATGGCCGGACCGCCGAGGTCCCCATCGCCGGGCACAGCCAGCGATCCCTGGCCGACGCCCTGGAAGCAGCCCTGGCGGCTGCCGGGCACGAAAACGCGCTGGACAGGGGCAAGATCACGGGGGAGACGCCCCTGGAGCCGGATCGCCGGACGGCCACAGAGTACGCCGGGGCGCTCAACCTCATCTGGCAGGCGTTGGGCCGCTTCCGGTCCAGCCTGCCCGGCGACAAATCGCCGCTGGTCCTGTGGCCGCACGGCTTCGACGCGGCCTTCCTGTGGTTTGCGCAGCCGGGCCAGACCAGCGAGGAAGAAGACCCGCACATGGGCTTCGGCTTTTCGCCCGGCAGCGCCGGGCTGGCGCGGCCCTACTTCTATTCCTATCCCCGGCCCGTGCCCGACGGACTGGGGGAGATCGCCCTGCCGCCGGGGGTGCGGCTGCATACGCAGGGCTGGACGGGGACGGTGCTGGACTACGACGCGGTGAGCCAGTCGCCGGACCCGGCTGCCGCCATCCAGGACAGCCTGCGTGCGACGTTTGAGGCTGTCTCGCCGTTGCTGGCGCGCGGCGCGTCCTGACGTGGGGTCGCCCTGCGGGTGATAGCGCGTCAGATCGCTGGCTGTGGCTGGCCGGGCCTGCTATACTGCCCGGCATGAATCGATCACGCCTGTGGCTCTACCTGGTGATGCTCGCGGGAGGGATGGCGCTGGCCGCCTGCGAGGCGCTCCCCGTGCCCCCGGCAGAGGTAACGCCCGGCCTGACGCTGACGCCCACGGTAACTCCCGGCGGGATGGCCCTCCTGTGGCTGCCGACGGAGGGTCCGCCGACGGCCACCCCCACGCCGCCCCCGCCCGCCACGCCGGCCAACCCGCTGGCGGCCCTGTCCCTGGCGGGAGATACGGTGGCCGAGTGCCCCGAACCGGGCAACCCGCCGCCGCCCGAACCGCCCGCCTCCTACGCCCAATATGCCGACGTGATCAACGACTTCCTCTCCCGGGGTGGGGCGATGCCCTTTCTGGTCTCCATCCTGCGGACCTGGGGGGCGGTGGGGGATGACTTCGGGCTGGTTACTGATTCCTATGATCTGACCGGCGATGGGGTTTTCGAGGTGATCGCCATCGTCACCGATCCGCTGAACGTGACGGTCTCTCCACAGCCTGGCCAACTCCTGGTTTTTGGATGCCACGAGGGCCGTTACCGGCTGCTCTACAGCTCGGATTACGGCCCTGGCTATGGTATGCCGACTCTGTTGTATGTGGGGGATATGAACGCCAACCAGCGGCCTGAGCTGGTCTTCTTCCAGGAGCGCTGCCAGGAAGGCTCCTGCGTGCAGTCGGCGCAGGTGATCACCTGGAGTTCCCCCAACGACGGGTTCATCACGCTGAACCTGGACACGGTGGGGGCGGTGGGGGGGCGCTTTTCGATCCAGGATCTCGACGGCGATGGCGTGCTGGAGATCATGATCCAGGGGGCAGGGGTGGCCAGCGGGGTCAGCGCCGGGCCGCCGCGCAGCTCCACCACCGTGTGGGACTGGAACGGCCTCAACTACGTGCGGGCACTCACCCGGCTGGACCCGCCCGTCTACCGCATCCACGTGATCCACGATGCCGACCGCGCCCTGGAGGCCGGGAACGGCGAGGAGGCTGTCCGGCTGTACCGCGAGGCGCTGGAGAACCCGCGCCTGGGGACCTGGCAGGTTCCCAACGAGGCGGCCATGCTGCGCGGGTATGCGCTCTTCAAGCTGATCGTGGCCTACGCTTACCTGGAGAACGACGCAGCATTGGACGCGCACGCCACGCTGATGGCCGAGTTCCAGCAGGGGATGCCGGGTTACGGCTACGCCGTGCTGGGGGATGCCTTCTGGCGCGCCTTCCAGGCCACCAACAACCTGCACACGGGATGCCTGGCGGCGGCGGAGGCTGCGGCGACGCACACCGAGACCGTGCTGTTCCTCAACAGCTACGGCCCCGGCAACCGCACGTACCAGATTCCAGACATCTGCCCGTTTTAGGGCCGAGGGCTGTAATCGCGCAGGGATTGCGCTAAAATCGCCCGCGTGCTGATCCGTGTGAGACGCTTGTGGGAAGGAACGGCTTTATGCCTGACTTGCTGGCTTATTGCCGGGAGCAGACCGACGCGATGCTGGACCTGCTCCAAACGCTGATCACCTACGAATCGTTCAGCCGGGACAAGGCGGCGGTGGACCGCCTGACCACGTACATGGCCGGGCAGCTTGAGGCGCTCGGCGCGATGGTGGAGCGCCATCCGCAGCGGGAGGTGGGGGATTGCCTGCTGGCCAGGTGGAACGACGACGCCCCCGGCAAACCGATCACCTTCATTACGCACCTGGACACAGTGTGGCCGGTGGGGACGCTGGCGGAGCGCCCCATCCGCGTTGAAAACGGGCGGCTTTATGGCCCCGGCGCGATCGACATGAAAGCGGGCCTGACCGTGATGCTCAGCGCGCTGAGGGTGCTGCGCGAGCGGGGGGAGTTCCCCCGGCGGCCCATCTGGGCGCTGGCCACCACGGACGAGGAGATCGGCAGTGTGCATTCGGAGGCGCTGATCCGGCAGGTGGCGGGGCAGTCCGGCCTGTGCCTGGTCATGGAACCGGCCACGCCAGAGGGCGCGCTGAAGACCTGGCGCAAGGGCATCGCCAATTTCACCGTGCGGGCCATCGGGCGGGCCTCGCACGCCGGGGGCGCGCCGGAGGAAGGGATCAACGCGGTGGTGGAGCTGGCACACCAGGTCCTCAAGCTGCACGCCCTCAACGACCTGCCGAACGGCACCTCGGTCTCGGTGACCATGTTCAAGGGCGGGCACACCAACAACGTGATCCCTGACTGCGCCGAGGCTTACGTGGACGTGCGCTTTCTGACCCAGGAAGCCGGGGAGCGCGTCACGGCGGCCATCCGGGAGCTGTATCCGGTGTTGCCCGGCGCGGAGCTGGTGATCGAGGGGCACGAGAGCCGCCCGCCCATGGAGCGGAACGAGACCATGCGCCGCGCCTTCCAGCAGATTCAGGAGATCGGCAGGCGGCTGGGGCTGGAGGTGCACGAGGCGGGCAGCGGGGGCGGCTCCGACGGCAACACCACGGCCTCGATGGGCATTCCCACGCTGGACGGCATGGGGCCGACCGGGGCGGGTCTGCACGCCGCGCACGAGCACGTGCTGATCAGCAGCCTGCCGGAGAAAACGGCCCTGGTCGCGGCCCTGCTCCGGCAGTGGGAGATGGCGGGCTAGGGGCTGGCCCCGTCCTGCTGGAGGCCCTGTGTGGTGGTGGCCGCCACGGCCAGCAGTTGCTCCCGCGTGGTGATGTTGCGGACGGTGGCCAGGAAGGCCGCCAGCGAGTCGCTCCGCGCGCGAAGCTCCTGGATGGCCGGGCCGATGGGGTCGTTGCCCGCTGTGCCGAAGTTGTCCTCGCTCTGGTAGCCGCCGTAGAAGGCAAAGTAGGCCTGGTTGATCTTGCGGATGGCGTAGCCGTGCTGGTTGAAGAAGACGCGGCGCGCCTCCATGTAGGCTTCGGCCTCCTCGACGCGGCCCTCGGCCAGCAGGGAGTCCACCGTGACGCGCGTCTGGTGCATCTCCGCCTCAAAGTCGAAGGCCAGCGGGTCCGGGTTGGAGGTGGGGGGCGGGGGAGGCTGCTCCGGCGCGGCCTGCGGCTCCGGCGGCGCGAGTTCGGGGTAGTAGCGCCGCAGGACCAGCCGGGCGACCTCCTTGCCCACCACTTCCGCCGTCGTCTCGTTGATGGCGCGGGTCTCCGGGTTGCTCTCGTCGAAGTAGCCCAGCCCCAGGGGGAAGAAGGCCAGGTAGTGGTGCACCCATTCGTGCGCCGAGGTCTCGATGGCCCAGACCAGCGCGTCCGTCTCGCCGATCATGGCCGGGTAGAGGGCCATGCCGCCGATGTCCACCACCAGGGAAGACACGTCCAGCCCGCGATCCACCGCCGCCTCCAGCGCGGCCCGCCGGTCGACGGTGAGCGGCTCCAGGGTGAGCGAGGCGGCCACCCGAATCTCATCGCGGGGGGAGATGATCAGCACGTCGGGCAGGGGGGTGAAGCGCAGGGCAACCGGCGGCAAGACCTGCCCCAGCCAGGCCAGGCCCTCGTCTGCCAGCACGCTGGCGATCTGGCCCTCCAGGATGCCCTCCACCAGGCCCTGGCGTGCATGCAGGTCGGCGCGCAGGGCGTCCCGCTCCGTGCGCAGCGCGGCGCTGGCGGCGGCGGGGTCCTGCACGGCGGGATCGGTATAAAGCTGCGTGATCTGCTCCTCCAGGCGGAACAGCGCGCCCAGGTCGGCCATGTAGGCCCGCACGTAGGCGGAGCGCGTGGCCTCGTCCAGGTAGCTGCCCACGCCAAACACCCACTGGAAGGCTTTGTGGGCCAGCGCGTCCAGCTCCCAGCCGACGTAGTTGAACAGGCTGTCGCGGGCGTAAGAGGCAGCGCCGGTGATCAGGTCGCCGGGGGGCGGGGTGCTCGTCTGGAAGGTGACCAGCATGAACAGGCAGACGGCCAGGACGCGGGCGAGCTTCCAGAGCAGCGGCCAGCGAAATGAGCGCCACAAACGGACGAGGCGCTGCCACAGATGATGCAATGCGCTCAAGGGATGTCCTCAGCTCGGCAAACGAACAGGGGGCCGGTTGTGCCCCCTGGTTATTGTAGCGCAATCTATCCGGATGCGGCGATCCGGCGCTCATTCGAAGCGGAAGCGGCTGATGCCGAAGGCGAAGAAGACCACGGTCGCAGCCAGCAGCACGCCCACCGGGACCAGCACGTCGCCCAGGTGGCCGCCGTAGAACAGCAGCTCGTTGAAGCCGTCCATGGCCCAGGCCACCGGCGAGAGATGGCCGACGATGCGCATCGTCTCCGGCACGACATCCAGCGGCCACCAGGCCCCGCCCAGCGCGGCCATGACCAGCCCCAGCATGGTCGACAGGCTGACCGCCTGGCCCTCGGTGCGGATGAGGGGGGCGATGGCGAAGGCCAGGGCGGTCACGCAGAGCGTATAGACCACCACGATCATCAGCAGCGCCAGCGGGTCGTTGCCGAAGTCCAGGCCGACGAACAGGCCGACGGCGAAGAGGATGGCGAACTGGAAGATGCCGATGCCGAAGCGGGCCAGGATTTTGCCGCCCAGCACCTGGGCGCGGGAGACCGGCAGCACGGCCAGCCGTTGCAGCGTCCAATCCTTACGCTCCTTGAGCAGCAGGCCAATCGCGCCCAGCACGTTGAACAGCACGAACATGGTGGCCATGCCCGGCACGGATTGGCTGAAGCCACTGACGGTGGGGGTCGCTTCCTGCTCGCCCTGCTGGGTGAGCACGTAGCGGACGGTGACCGCCTGCCGCGCCCACAGTTCGGTGGCCCGCTCGTAGGTGGCCTGGGCGAAGTCCTGGCGCGCCGCCTCGTCGGCGCCGCTGCTCAGGCGGTCCAGCAGGCTGGCCCCGATCCGGGCGGCCACCACTGCCCCGTTGACGCGCTGGAGGGCGGCCTGCACGGATTGCAGCACCGCGTCGCCGGTGGTGACGTCAGCCAGCGCGTAGTAGGGCAGGCTGACCGCCTCGAACGCCTGCACGGCTTCGCCGTAGCCCGCCGGTATCACCAGCAGGGCAGAGGTGGTTCCCTGCTCGACCCGCTCGATGGCCTGTTCGACGGCCAGCGGCTCGTCGGGGTTGTCCAGGAAGCAACTGGTCTCCGGGCTGTTATCCATAGGACACAGGACCAGGGTCTCGTTGGCCGCCCGCAACTCCTGGATGAGCTGTTGGGACAGGGCGCTGCCGTCCTGGTCGATCACGTCCACGCGCAGCCGGGACGGCTCGCCTCCGCCGCCCGTCACGCCGCCCAGCAGCACGGCCATCACCACGGGCATGACGAGCAGCGAGACCAGGTTGGTGCGGTCCGCCAGGAAGAGGCGCAGGTCCACAATGGCGATCTGGATGCTGTTGCGCATGGAACCCTCCTAAATATCCAGGCGGCGGCTGAAGAGCCAGACCCCGATGGCGAACAGGACGAGGCCCTGCGCCAGCAGCACGAGCAGGTGCAGCCCGATATCTGCCTGGCCCAGGGCAAGCTGGCCGAAGCCGTCCCTGCCCCAGTAGACCATAGACAGGTAGGCCCAGGGCGCGGGCGGCTGGAAGCCGAACCCGCCACCCAGCACCCCCAGGATCAGGTTGAGGACAGCGCCGATGGCGGCCATCTGCTCCCCGGTTTTGATCAGGCCGACCAGCACAATGCCCAGCGCCGAGACGCACAGGGCCAGGGCCAGCACCATGGCGGCGATGGCCAGGAGGTTGGTCCCCCAGATGAGGGCCAGGCGGCCTTCGATGAGGCTGGCGATGGCCATCAGGGAGAGCAGAAGCAGGGTGATCTGAAAGGCGACGGTGGTGAAAGTGCCGAACAGATTCCCGGCCAGGATGGCGGTGCGGGGCGTGGGCGAGACGATCATGCGTTGCAGGGTCCCCCGCCGGCGCTCCTCGATGATGCCCTGGACGCCGAACTGGCCGGTGAAGAGGGCGAAGAAGACGGCCTGCGCCGCGCCGACCGAGAGCAGAATCTCGGTTGCCAGGCTGAAGTCGCTGGCCGTCTCGTCCTCCGCCGTCACGGCCTGCTGGTCCACGTGCACGGTGTGGAGGGCGTTGGAGAAGGCGCAGGCGAAGATGGCCTCGGCTTCCTCATTGCCGGTGAGCTGGATGGCAGCCAGCGGGTTGGCGCTGATCAGGGTCTCGACGGCGGCGGTGATGGCGATGTTGCCGGTCAGCATTTGGCTGGCGAAGCCCTGCACGATGCTGTGGACGATGGCGGCCTGGATGGGGGAGCCGCTGTTGGCGTAGACCTCGATGGCCGTCGGCGGCGGGGCGTCGTTGCTCGTGCCGCCGAAGGGATCGATGTTGGGGGAGAGCCGCTGGCTGAAATCCGGCGGGATGACGATCAGGGCCACGTAGTCGCCGCTGTCCACGGCGGCGCGGGCGGCCTGGATGTCCGTCACCTCGCTGGCCTCGATCAGTTGGTCCAGCGCCATGTTGGCCCCCGGCCCTTCCTCCCTGGCTGCCTGCGGGTTGGCCTCCACCAGGGGACAGGCGGGCATGTCCGCCAGGGCGCTGGCCGCCTCCGCTGCGTCCGGGGCGAGCGCGCCGACCAGGGCCTGCCCGTAGTTGACCGGCTGGCCCTGCACGGTGGCCCCCTCGTCCTGGTTGAGCACGGCGACGGGGATGTCGGAGATGGCAATGCCGCCACCGCTGCCAAAGCCGCCAAAGGCCAGCCCCACGATGGTGGAGATGGCCAGCGGGGCGACGATCATGATGAGGATCAGACTGCGGTCGGTGAAGGTCAGGTAGACCTCTTTCCAGGTGAGCGCCAGGATTTTTCTCATGAGGCCTCACTCCCGCAACGCGCGCCCGGTCAGGTGGAGGAAGACGGCTTCCAGGTCCGGCTCCTGGACCAGCACGGAGAGGATGTCGATCCCCTCGCGGTTGGCGATCTGGATCAGGTCCGGCAGGGCCTTGCGCCCGCGCATGGCCGTCACCCGGATCTCACCGTCCTGCTGGGAGACGCTGGTCACCCCCTCGACCCGCTGGAAGGCATCCAGCACGGGCTGCGGGACCTGCTGCTCGCCGACGCGCAGGCTAAGGTGATCCTGCTCGCCAACCATCTGGATCAGCTCCCCGGTGGTGCCCAGGGCGATGATCTCGCCGTGGTCGATGATGCCGACGCGGTCGCTCAGCTCCTGCGCCTCTTCCATGTAGTGGGTGGTGTAGAGCACGGTCATGCCGCGATCGCGCTTAAGCTCCAGCACGGTATCCAGGATGCGGCGGCGGCTCTGGGGGTCGATGCCGACGGTCGGCTCGTCCATGAAGACGATCTTAGGCTTGTGCAGCAGCCCCACGCCGATGTTGACGCGCCGCTTCATGCCGCCGGAGTAGGTCTCCACCCGGTCGTCGGCGCGGTCGTTCAGCTCGATAAACTCCAGCACCTCGTCCACGGCCCTGTTCAGCTCTCTGCCGCTGAGGCCGTACAGCTGGCCGAAGAAGCGCAGGTTCTGCCGGGCGGAGAGGCGGTCGTAAAGGGCGATCTCCTGGGGCACGACGCCGATCACGCGCTTGGCGGCAATCGGCTCCCGAACGATGTCGTGCCCGTCGATGATGGCCGTGCCGGCGGTGGGGGCCAGCAGGCCGCTGATCATGGAGATGGTCGTGGTCTTACCGGCCCCGTTTGGCCCCAGCAGGCTGAAGACCTCCCCGGCCTCGATGTCCAGGTCTATGTCTTTGACGGCCAGCGGGCCGTCCGGTGGGTTGAAGTGCTTTTTGAGGTCGCGAATCTGGATGATCGGCGCCATGATTTGCCCCCTGATGTGGTAAAACTGGAAAAGCATCATTGTACACTACGTACTTGCAGCGGAGAGGTTGCGAGAGCCGATGGAATCCGCGAATTCGGAGCAGACCTGCGCCTACCGGCAGGGCCGCCTGTACATGGACGGCGTGGCCCTGGCGGACATCGTCGAGGCGGTGGGCACGCCGGTGTATGTCTACAGCCTGCGCCGCGCCCTGGCCCAGTTGGAGCGCCTGCGGGCGGCCTTTGCGCCGCTACAGCCGACGTTCCATTACAGCCTGAAGGCCAACGGCAACACCCGCCTGGTCCGCCCGCTGGTGGGGGCGGGCTGTGGCTGCGACGCGGTCAGCGCGGGGGAGATCTTCCTGGCGCTGCGGGCGGGCTGCCCGCCGGAGCGGATCGTCTTCGCCGGGGTGGGCAAGACGGCGGAGGAGATACGCTACGCGCTGGCGCGGCGCATCGGCTGGCTCAACGTGGAGAATGGGGAGGAGCTGGCCCGCCTGGACCGGCTGGCGGCGGAGGCGGGGCAGCGTCCGCGCGTGGCGCTGCGCATCAACCCCGCGCTACAGGCCGATACCCACCGGCACATCGCCACCGGCCACGCCGGGGCCAAGTTCGGCATTCCGCTGGCGGAGGCGCACGCGCTGCTGGCCGGGCAGGGGGAATACCCGCACCTGCACATCGCCGGGCTGCACGTGCACATCGGCTCCCAACTGGGCCGCCCGGACGAGAGCGCGGCGGCGGCCCGCCTGGCCCTGGGGCTGGCCCGCGACTTCGGGCTGCCGCACCTGAACCTGGGCGGCGGCTTCCCGGTGGCCTATGAGGGCGGGTCGGCCCCGCCGGTGGAGGCCTTCGCGGAGGCGCTGGTCCCGCTGCTGGCCGGGCAAGGGCTGGAGGTGGCCTTTGAGCCGGGGCGCTACATTGTGGCGGAGGCGGGGGTGCTGCTGGCCGAGGTGCAGTACACCAAAAACGACGGGCGCACGCTGGTCCTGGACGCGGGGATGACCGACCTGCTGCGCCCGGCGCTCTACGGGGCGCGGCATCCGATCTGGCCGCTGGCGGAGCCTGGCGGGCCGACGCGGCCCGTCCAGGTGGTCGGCCCCATCTGCGAGAGCGCGGACGTGGTGCACCCCGCCGCCGCGCTGCCGCCGCTGCGGCCTGGCGAGCGGGTGGCCATCGGCGTGGCGGGAGCCTACGGGATGAGCATGGCCTCCAACTACAACGGGCGGCCCCGTCCGGCGGAGGTGCTGGTGGAGGGGACGGCCTGGCGCGTCATCCGCCAACGGGAGACATATGAGGACCTGGTGCGGCTGGAGACGGATTGAGGGGGGTTGCATCTAAGCAGGTGGTACAATAGTCGGGGCCACCGACCGGGTGGTTGGCTTGCCGACAGCGGAGGCAGGAGAAATCCCATGAAAATCGCGTTCGTGACAGAGGACGAGCGGACCATCAGCGCGCATTTTGGCCGCGCGCCCAAGGTGGTGGTGGTGACGGTGGAGGGCGGCCAGGAGGTGGGCCGCGAGGTCCGCATGAAGGAAGGACACGGGCCGGGCCATGAGCACGGCCATGGTCATGAGCACGGCCAGGGCGGCCATCACCGCGATCACAGCAGCAAGTTCGCGCCGATGCAGGACTGTGACGTGCTGGTGGCGCGGGGGATGGGTGGACCGGCCATGGCCCACGCTGAAAGCATGGGGTTGCAGGTCTTTCTGACGCGGGAGCAGGAGATCGACAGGGCGCTGGAGGCCTACCTGGCCGGGCGTCTGGACCACGACGAGCGGCGTTTGCATCAGCACTGAGCGTGGTGCTGGTGGCGAGGGAAAAGGGGCGCTGGCAATATGCTGCCGGCGCCCCTAATGTTTGTTGCCGATTTCGATGTACCGCTTCCAGGTATCCGGGCCGCTGCCGAACTCGATCACCAGGTAGCTGGTGCGGGGGGTCTTCGGCTCCCAGCGCAGCTTCATCCCGGCTTCCTTGTCCGTGCGCCCGCCTTTACGATGGTTGCAGAGGTAGCAGGCGCAGGCCGTGTTGGTCCACACGTCCCGACCGCCGCGTGACTTGGGCAGGATGTGATCGACGGTGAAGTCTCGCTTGCTCAGCACTTTGCCGCGCACCGTGTCACCGGGCTGCACGCCGCAGTAGATGCAGGTGTAGCCGTCCCGCACCAGGACGCCTTTGCGGCTCCAGTGGGCGTGCCGACGGGGGACATTGATGTATTGCTTCAGCGCGATCACCGAGGGAACCGGAAAGCGGGCGCGCACGGTGCGCAGAAAGCGCCCGCTTTCCTCCACCATAATCGCCTTGCCCGCCAACAGGAGGTTGATGGCGCGGGGGATGTCGATGACGGCCAGCGGCTCCCAGGTGCTGCCATTGAGTAACAGGACATGCCCGTGCAAAACGAGGCTCCTTCCCCTTCACACGATGGATGTTCCGCGTGTAATTATATAAGATTCCTGTTAAGTTTGGCCGCAATTTCCGCCAACTTCCGGTTAAATCGCGGCCCTAGCGACGCTTTTTCCGCTTCTTGCCCTTGCGCCCGCGACCAAAGGCGCTATCCGGGGCCATCTTGACGATGCGCGGCTGGAACTCGGCCAGCGGCTCCACCAGGTCGGCCTGCGCCTGCATGACCTTGTGAATGTCCTTATAGGCCATCGGCACTTCGTCCAGGCCGGCGGAAAGCAGCTCCACTTTGTTCTCTTCCAGCCGCCGGCTGACCTCCTCCCATTCAAAGAGGCGCTTGGCCTCCGCCCGGCTCATCTGCCGCCCGGCGCCGTGCGCGGCGGAGTTCATCGCCTCCGGGCTGCCCTTGCCCCGGACGATGTAGCCCGGCGCGCTCATGCTGCCGGGGATCACGCCCAGGGCGTCCGGCCCGGCGGGGGTTGCGCCCTTGCGGTGCACCACGGCCTCGCGCCCATCGACCTGCTCGATCCAGGCGAAGTTGTGGTGGTTCTCCACGGAGTCCAGCACCTCGAAGCGCAGGGCGGAGGCGATGAGGCGGTGGATGACGGCGTGGTTGGCGCTGGCGTAGCGGCCCGCCAGTTGCATGGCCTGCCAGTACTCGTCGCCTTCCTGCCCCAGCTCCAGCCAGGCCAGGTTCATGAATTCTTTGGGCAGTTTGCCCTCGTGCAGGCTTTTTGCCACGCGGGTGTAGTGGTTGGCCACCTCGAAGCCGAAGCGGCGGCTGCCGCTGTGCGAGAGCAGGGCCAGGTAGCTGCCCGGCGGCACGCGCCCGACCCGCTGCCACACGGTCAGCGCGCCGAATTCGACGAAGTGGTTGCCGCCGCCGCTGGTCCCCAACTGCCGCCAGGCCAGGTCTTTGAGCTGGCGGGCGATGGGCAGCGCCTCCCAGTCCGGGTCCTCCATGACTTCGTGATTCTGGGGTTTTTCCCACTCTGCGCCTTCGCCGAAGCGCGTGTTGTTCTCGATGGCCTGGCGGAGCTGCTCACGCCGCTCCTCGATCACACGGGGCGAGGCGTTAAAGATGGTCATGCGCACGCGACAGGCGATGTCCACGCCGACGGCGTAGGGGATCACGGCGTCCTCTGTGGCCAGCACGCCCCCGATGGGCAGGCCATAGCCCACATGGGCGTCGGGCATCAGCGCGCCGCGCAGGGAGATGGGCAGCCGGACGGCCATCTCCATTTGCTTCAGCGTTTCCGCGTCAATGTCCTCACGGCCCCATACTTTGTAGGGCGCGGCGGTGCTCAGATCGTAATCCCTGACCATGATGTGCTTCCTCCCTGCTGGCCTGCATGGCCAGCCTACAACGGTGACTGAGTTGGTTAAGGGGCGGCCCAGAAAGCAGCCAACACTCGCCTGTTTGCCGCACCCACTTGCTTTCTGGGCCGCAGACGTAGACTCTGATCGACGGTAGCCGGGCGGGGGCCGGAACGAAAATCAGGGCGCGAGTTGGTGGTCTCACGCCCTGATCGCCGTCAGCTTCGAGCCACGGGCCTGCCGCCGGTCAGCCCGGCAGCGGGCAGGCCCGCGCCCTCAGGGGAGACCACCGTGCCCCACCCGGCAGGATCACAGATAGCCAGCCGTCTGTGGTGTGGCGCTCTGTTGCGTATGACAACCCGTCACGTATCCCGAACGCTGCCTGGGCCATTACGCCCACTTCTCCATGATCGCTGCCGGAAACTATTATGAGCGTAGCATGGCTTTTAGGATGGAGTCAAGACCGGAATTGTTGGGATTGGGTGACCGTTTTGTCAATGCGTGAGTGACGTTCCCGCTCATCGCTGGCTTCCGCAAGATGAGCTGATTGTTTGGATGGTATAGTGGATAAAATTGGTATACTATTAGAAGTGGTGTTGTCCGGCGTCTTGCCGTGAACGTTATTCCGTAGCCGGGTCATAGCGCTGCGGCCCGCGCCTGCTGTGACGCAGCCTCCACGCAGTGAGCGTGTCTGAAGACATTTTCGGGCCATTCTGTGCAGTAGTGCAGTAGCGGCGTTGCAACCGGAAACGCTTGATCAACCACACCCGGCGGGTCTTATTCATAGGGAGGCGGTTCGATGGCTCTATTGAACGTTGTTCGGCGTGCTTTGTTGTGGAGCGGCGCGTGCGCGGGGGGCGTTCTCATACTGATTATGACCGTGGCGCGACCTGTGCAGGCCGCAGAAGGGGTCACCATCGTCTCGCAAACGGTGAACTGCGACTCGATCGGTGTGACGTATACCGTCGTTGGGGCAGTGGCGGAGGAGAGCGCCGCGCTGACGGCATATCAGGGCAGCGTGCCGGTGGGGTCCGCCACCGGACCCGGCTACCCGGACGGGACCTATAGCGTGACGATCCCCATCAGCCCGCCGCAGCCGGAGGGCACGTCCATGTACGTGCTGATATCGGTCGGCGCGGCGTCTGACGAGGGCGCCTATACGCCCTGCTCCGGAGGTGGCGGTGGTCCGTCGAGTTCCAACCCGGGGTCAGGCGGCCCGGCAGAGAACTGGGAGGGCTACACGGACGGTCGCTTGAACCCGGACCCGGGGGAGTATTACTCGGTGTGGTGCGTTTTTGACCGGGTCGAGGTCTGGCGGGGTGTGCCGGAGGCCGAGCTGCTCAAGCAGATTCCGCTGGCCGATGTCGCCAGCCTGTCGGTGGGCGGCACGCTCGACCTCGGCGACTTCATGACGCTGGTGCGCCATAGCGAGGACACGGTGACCATCTACGGCAGCAACGGCAACGCTGCTCCGGAGCCGGGCAGCAAGGCGTTCAGCCTGTCTGAGTGTGTTGCGCGGAACGGTGGCCTGCCGGAGCCGCCGGCAGGCGATGGGGAGGTCGCGGCCGGCTCAGAGGAAGGCTCCGGCGATCACTCCACCGCAGGCGCCACCTACTCCAGTCTGTCTGTGATCGATGTCATTCTGTTCCTCTGCCCTTCTGCTACTTTTATGCTGATGGGCGTGCTCAGCGTGCCGGCGGTGGCGCGGCGGCGAGGAAACCGCCCGGCTTCCGGGGGGCCAGGCCACAGGGGCAACAGGCCGCCGAGTTGACGACCGCAGGGGACGGCAGCAAAACCTATTGACACGTAGCTGGTTGTCCGGCATAATGTGTTGCGTTAAAGGCAATGACGGAGACAAGTAGGCGGGCCACGCGCCGCCCAGGGAGCGCGCGCCGGAGACTGAAAGCGCGCGCCGGTTGCCCCCGCTGAAATTCCCTCCTGAGCCGACGGGTGAAGTCCCGGCTGCGCGCCGGGATGGGTAGTCCGCTCCGCAGGCCCGGCGTTAGAGGGGCAGCCGATCTCGCGCAGGCGATGTCGGTGGTAATGAGTGGCCCCGCTGCGGTGGGGCAATCAGGGTGGTACCACGGGAGTCAGCGCTCTCGTCCCTGAGGGGATGAGGGCTTTTTGTTTTGGGGAGGTGCTATGCTCGACCGGTTAGAAGCGCTGTACAACCAGGCCAGGGAGACGCTGGCCCAGGTCGGCTCGTCGGAGGCCCTGGCCGAATGGGAGCGGGCCTACATCGGGCGCAGGGGCCAGATCACGCTGATGCTGCGCCAGACCGGGCAGTTGCCACCGGAGCAGCGGGCCGAGTTTGGCCGCCGCGCCAACGAGATCAAGCGGATGCTGAGCGAGTCGTTCGCCGCCCGCGAGGCGCTGATCCAGGAGCAGGAGCTGGCCCGCAGCATGGAGGAGGGCCAGATCGACGTGACGCTGCCCGGTCGGACGGTGTCGCGGGGCCGCCTGCATCCTGCCACGCAGACGCTGCGGGAGATTTACACCATCTGGGCGGAGATGGGCTTTCAGGTTTACCGGAGCCGCGACGTTGAAACGGACGAGGTGAACTTCGAGCTGCTCAACATCCCGCAGCACCATCCCGCCCGCGACATGTGGGACACCTTCTACACGACCAGGCCGGGCGTGCTGCTGCGGACCCACACCTCGCCGGGGCAGATTCACGCCATGCGGGAGTACGGCGAGAACGGCACCAGGGCCATTCGCGTCATCCTGCCGGGCATGTGCTACCGCTACGAGCAGGTCACGGCCCGCAGCGAGATGCAGTTCAACCAGGTGGAGGGCCTGGCCGTGGGCCACAACATCCGCATGACCGACCTGAAGGGGACGCTGATCGAGTTCGCGCGGCGCATGTTCGGCGCGGACCACGCCGTGCGCTTCCGCGCCTCGCACTTCCCGTTCACGGAGCCGAGCGCCGAGGTGGACGTGTCCTGCATCATCTGCCAGGGCGCGGGTTGCCCGGTGTGCAAGCACACCGGCTGGCTGGAGATCGCGGGCTGTGGCATGGTGCACCCGACGGTGCTGGAAAACGGCGGTTATGACCCGACGGTGTGGAGCGGCTTCGCCTTCGGCATGGGGCCGGAACGGATCACGATGACCAAGCACGGCATCGAGGACATCCGCTACTTCTGGAACAACGACCTGCGGTTCCTGGAGCAGTTTTGAGGGAGACTGGGAGACCAGGGGCCGGGAGGCCGGAGGACAGAGACATGGCGGATTTCCGCAGGGTGGCCGCCTGGCAAAAAGCGGATGATCTCGCGGTGCGCGTTTATCAAATCACGACAGCTTTTCCCGACGATGAACGTTATGGGCGGACCAGCCAGTTGAGGCGCGCCGCAGTCAGCGTGCCCGCTAACATCGCCGAAGGCTCTGGCAGGCAGACTCTCAAGGACTTTCGTCAGTTTTTGTACGCCGCGCGCGGCTCCCTCAATGAAGTTGAATACTATGTTCATCTGGCAAGACGCCTGAGTTACCTGAGTAATGAGCAAGCCGATGAGCTTGATCGGGTTCGGCGCGAAGTCGGTGGCGCTTTACAGGGTTTGATCAACTGGGCCTCAACGGAGATCAAGCAGGGCGGAGAAACCTGTAACGCTGCTGCTTCATTGGACGATTTTCTCTGGCCTCTGGCCTCCCGGCCTCTGGGTTTCATCAGTTAAGGAGTCGTTTTCAGAAATGCGCGTACCCATTAGCTGGCTTAAAGACTACGTGGACATCCCCGCTGCCATCCCGGTTGAGGAGCTGGCCGAGCGCCTGACCCTGGCCGGGCTGGAGGTCGGCAAGATCATCTATGTGGGCGTGCCGCAGCGGGACATCCCCGGCCTGACACAGCCGCCTTCCGACCACCTGGTGTGGGACCGTGACCGGGTCGTGCTGGGCAAGATCGTGGAAGTCAGGGCGCATCCGGACGCGGACCGGCTGGTGCTGGCCATGGTCGACCACGGCGGAGGCGAGGTGGAGCAGTGCGTGACTGGCGCGCCGAACCTCTTCGCCTATACCGACCGGGGGCCGCTGGACCCACCGCTATGGTCGCCCTTCGCCAGGGAGGGGGCAGAGCTGTGGGACGGCCACAGCGAGGAGCCACGGCGCATGGTCCTCCAGGGGCGCAAGATTCGCGGCATCTACAACCGGTCAATGGTGTGCTCTGAGAAGGAGCTGGGCCTGGGCGAGGACCACACCGGCATCCTGCTGCTGGAGCCGGACGTTGTGGAGGGGCACGCGCCCGGCACGCCGCTGCAAGACGTGCTGGGGGACGTGATCCTGGACATCGAGCTGACCCCCAACCTGGCGCGCTGCTGGAGCGTGGTGGGCGTGGCGCGGGAGGTGGCGGCCCTGTTGGGCACGGCGTTGCGCGAGCCGCCGACCGACGTGCTGATGGAAGGCCCCCCCATCGCCGGGCGCGTGGCCATTGAGATCCGCGAGCCGGAGCTGAACCCGCGCTTCACGCTGGCCCTGATCGAGAACGTCACTATCCGGCCCTCCCCGCAGTGGATGCGCCTGCGGCTCAAAAAGGCCGGGATGCGCCCCATCAACAACATCGTGGACATCACCAACTACGTCATGCTGGAGACGGGCCAGCCGCTCCACGCCTTCGACTGGGACATCCTGCAACGTCGGGCGCGGGAATCCGGGGCAACCCTGCCGACCATCATCACCCGTCTGCCGGAGGAGGGCGAAACGCTGACGTTGCTGGACGGCAGCGTGCACGCGCTGGACCCCTTCAACATCCTGGTGGCGGATACCGCCGGGGCGCTGAGCCTGGGGGGGATCATGGGCGGTCTGGAGAGCGAGGTGCAGCCGGACAGCCGCAACATCCTGCTGGAGGCGGCCAACTGGAACTTCATCAACATCCGCCGCACCATGCAGGCGCGCAAGCTCAGCTCGGAGGCCGGGACGCGCTTCAGTCGCGGTGTGCACCCCAGCCAGGCGGAGGTGGGTCTGCGGCGGGCCGCCGAGTTGATGCGCAAGCTGGGGGGTGGGGTGGTGGCCCAGGGCATCGTGGACAGTTACCCCCGACAGCCGGAGACGGTGAGGGTGGAGCTGCCGCTGGCGGAGGTGGAGCGGCTGACCGGGGTGCGCTTTCAGGTGGAGGAGGTGGCGGACATCCTGCGGCGCTTGCAGTTCGGCGTGGAGCAGGACGGCGACACGCTCCACGTGAGCGTGCCCGACCACCGCATGGACATCGGGACGGGCGTGGCTGGGCAGGCCGACCTGGTGGAGGAGATCACCCGCATCTACGGCTACGACAGGCTGCCCGTGACCCTGATCGACGACCTGCTGCCCCCCCAGCACGGCAATCCTTCCCTGGCCCGTGAGGAACAGGTGCGCGATTTGCTGGTCAGTGCGGGCCTGCAGGAGGTCATCACCTACCGCCTGACGACGCCCGAACGCGAGGCGCTGCTTGTGCCGCCGGGCGCGGAGTCCAGCCTGTCGGATGCGGAGTACGTGGTGCTGGCCAACCCGATGACCCAGGACAGGACGGCCATGCGCCACACGCTGATGGCGGGCCTGCTGGAGGTAGCCGCCCACAACCTGCGCCACAGCGAGCGGCTACGGCTCTTCGAGATCGGCAGTGTCTACCTGGGCAGGCCGGAGGAGTTGCTGCCGGAGGAGCCGCGCCGGTTGGGCATCTTGCTGCTGGGTCCACGGGACGTGCCGGACTGGGACCTGCCAGCCCGCGAGGGTCTGCTGGATTTCTTCGACCTCAAGGGGGTGGTGGAGTCGTTGTTAGCGGGGCTGCACAGCTCCGACGCGGCATACGTTCCTGCGGGCCACACCAGCTTTTTCCCTGGCCGCGTGGCGGAGCTGCGCATCGGCGGCGAGGCGGTGGGCGTGCTGGGCGAGGTGCACCCCAAGGTGCGGGCCGCCTTCGACCTGCCGCCGGAGTTGCCGGTTGTGCTGGCCGAGCTGGACCTGGAGGCGCTGCTGGCCCATGTCGACGCGGCCCACCGGGTGCGCCCGGTTCCCACCCAGCCCGCCGTCTACCAGGACATCGCGCTCATCGTCTCCGAGCAGACGCCTGCCGCCGAGGTGGAGGCCATCATCCGGGAGTCGGGCGGCGCGCTGCTGGAGGACGTGCGGCTCTTCGACCTTTACCGGGGCGACCCGATCCCGGCGGGCAGCAAGAGCCTGGCCTATACGCTGGTCTTCCGCGCACCGGACCGCACCCTGACGGAAAAAGAGGCCAACAAGGTCCGCGAGCGCATCGTGCGGGCGGCGGAGAAGCGCCTGGGGGCCAGGCTGCGGGCCTGACCGGCGCGGCGGTCCGGGCACACCCCGCCCGCTGGGGGAGCGCCATCAATGCTGCGGTCACGGGTTGATTTTCCCCGTGATCGCAGCATAATTATCGGGCCAGGATGTTTGCGCCAGAGATGGTGGGAGGTGAAGGAGGGCCTTGATGCATCTGTTACGCAGAGAAAGCCGGGTGGAGGTGCCGCGCGCGTACCGTTCGCGCCTGGAGTCGATAGTAGGTAGCTCCCTGGAAAACGGCGCGTACAGGCTCGACCTGCAATGGAACTCAGTGGAGGAAGCCCGACGCCACAGCGCGCGCATCCCCCAGATGCAGGACGAGCTGCGCCAGGTGAAGGCGGAAATCAACCAGCGCATGAAGGAAATCCGCGCTGCCTTCTCGGAGCGGCGCGGGTCGGTGAAACCGGGGCTGGTGGCGGTGGTCGCCTCCAAGGTGACGGGCAAGAAGCGCACCGCCGAGGACAAGGCCAGAAAGCTGGAGAAGCTGAGCCGCAAGCAGGACGAGGCGCTGGCCCCATACCAGATGACCCGCGATGTGATCGACCGCCTGCTGTTGCAGTTGGACAGCTTCAAAAAGCAGGTGGATGCCTGGCTGGCCCGGCAGGAGTGAGGGCGGGCCGCTCCGGTGGCGGGAAGGGCCGCCCAGGTTGGGGTATAATGCTGCGGGGTTCGGCTTCTCCGTGGGAGCGGGCCTCCAGCGCTTGAAGACTTCATCAATCCAGACAGGGATGTGATTTTTGAGTAATGTGGAAGCCACACAATCAACCGCGCCGCGCAACCCGCTGGACCGCCTGATCCTGTGGGTTGCCGGGCTGTTCGGCCCGAAGGCCAAGGAGGTCGAGCGGTTCATCAAGTTTGCCATTGTGGGGGCGGTGGGCGCGGTGGTGGATTTTGGCGTGCTCAACGCCCTGGAGCACACGATCCTGGTGCCGGAGGGGCCGCAGAAAACGCTCAGGGTGGCCCTGGCAACCGGCATCGCCTTCTGCACGGCGGTGGTCAGCAACTTCATCTGGAACCGCTACTGGACCTTCCCCGACTCGCGCACGCGCAGCTTGCAGCGGCAACTGGCCCAGTTTTTCGTCGTCAGCGTTGTGGGGCTGGTCTTCCGGCTGGTGTTCGTGGGGAGCAGCTTCCGCTTCTTCGGCGAGGCGGGGGAGGCCGTGCTGCGCAGTCTGGCGCTGGCCGCGCCGATGGGAGAGGTGGCCATCAACCAGTTGGGCAGCAATATCGCCCAGGCCATCTCCATCCTCATCGTGCTGTTCTGGAACTTCTTTGCCAACCGCTACTGGACCTACAACGACGTGAAGTGACCGCCGCAGGCCCAGCCTGGGCGTGGGGCCATTGCGCTTTTTGAGGGCGCCGGATGCGAGTCTGGTGCCCTTTTGCGTTACAATGAGTGGACGCACGCGGAGATGGCCTTTTGGCACAGGGGTGGGCCTATGGCAGACCTGTTTGATTATGCGCGCCAGCAACGCGCGGAGAAGAGCGCGCCGCTGGCCGTGCGGATGCGCCCCCGCACGTTGGACGAGTTCGTGGGGCAGGAGGAAATCGTGGGGCGCGGGCGGCTGCTGCGGCGGGCCATTGAGGCCGACCACCTGACCTCGATCATCCTGTGGGGGCCGCCCGGCGTGGGCAAGACCACGCTGGCCTACGTGATCGCCAACAGCACCCGCCGCCATTTCACCACGCTCAGTGCCGTCACCTCCGGCGTGGCCGACCTGCGGGAAGTGATCAAGGAGGCCAAAGACCGGCTGGGCATGTACGGGCAGGGGACGGTGCTCTTTGTGGACGAGATCCACCGCTGGAACAAGGCGCAGCAGGACGGCCTGCTGCCCCACGTGGAGGACGGCACGGTGGTGTTGATCGGGGCGACGACGGAGAACCCCTTCTTCAGCCTGATCGGGCCGCTGCTCTCCCGCAGCCGGGTCTTCCGCCTGACGCCGCTGACGGACGACCAGATACGGCTGCTGCTGCGGCGCGCGCTCACCGACGCAGAGCGCGGCTATGGGGACAAGGCCATCCTGATCGACGAGGCGGCCCTGGATCACATCGTCCGCGTGGCGGGCGGCGACGCGCGCAGCGCCCTCAACGCGCTGGAGCTGGCCGTCACCACCACCGAGCCAGACGAGGGGGGCATCATCCGCATCGACCTGGAGGTGGCCCAGGAGAGCATCCAGAAGCGGGCGGTGCGCTACGACCGGGGCGGCGACGAGCACTATGACACCATCAGCGCCTTCATCAAATCCGTGCGCGGCTCCGACCCCGACGCGGCGCTGTACTGGATGGCCAAGATGATCCACGCCGGGGAGGACCCGCGCTTCATCCTGCGGCGGATGTTCATCCTGGCCAGCGAGGACATTGGGCTGGCCGACCCGCAGGCGTTGACGGTGGTGGCTTCGGCGGCGCAGGCCTTCGAGTGGGTGGGCATGCCGGAGGGCACGTATTTCCTCTCGCAGGCGTGCCTGTACCTGGCCACCGCGCCCAAGAGCAACAGCGCCGGGGCGGTATGGCAGGCGTTGGCTCACGTGGAGGAGCACGGCACGGGCGAGGTGCCCTCCTACCTGCGGGACAAGTCGGACGTGCTGCGCGGCGCGGCGGGGGCGCGCTACAAGGAGACGATGGGCGACATGGGGGCGTACAAATATCCGCACAGCTACCCCGGCGGCTGGGTGGAGCAGCGCTACCTGCCCTTTGACATGGAGCCGCCGGGCTGGTACCAGCCGAAAGATATCGGCTACGAGCGGGAGATCAAGAAGCGCCTGGCGCGGCGGGGCAGAGGCGACGCCGACAGCTAGGCAGGGGGATTGGCCCTCGTTTCCCCGGCAGCCCGTCAATCTGGCCGGGCTGCCCGCCGACCGCCTGCCCTTTCGTGTTATAATAATTGGGACAGGTTTGGTTGGAATTTTGGGGGAAGCGACGATGAAGGAACCGAACACCCCCCGCCGCACGGACCGGGCCAGCGTCACCGAGCCGGAGCTGATGGACGCGCTACGGGGCCTGCGCAGGCCTATCGCGGGCGACGTGCCGCTCTCCGACGTGATCAACCCGCTGGTGCGGGAGGGCGAGCTGTATGAGAAGCTGGACGACGGGGCCGTGCATTGCTTCGCCTGCGGGCATCACTGCACGATCAAGCCCGGCAAGCGCGGCATCTGCCAGGTGCGCTACAACCTGGGCGGCCGGCTGTACGTGCCGTGGGGCTACGTGGCGGCGTTGCAATGCGACCCTACGGAGAAGAAGCCCTTCTTCCACATTTACCCCGGTTCCGACACGCTGACCTTCGGTATGCTGGGCTGCGACCTGCACTGCCCCTACTGCCAGAACTGGGACATCTCCCAAACCCTGCGCGACGCCAACGCGGGGCGGCCCCCGGCCCAGGTGACGCCGGAGGAGCTTGTGTGGCTGGGGCAGCGCAACGGGGCGAAGTGCGTGGCCAGCTCCTACAACGAGCCGCTGATCACCTCGGAATGGGCGGTGGCCGTGTTCAAAGAGGCCAGGGCCGCCGGGTTCACCTGCATGTACGTCTCCAACGGCAACGCCACCCGCCAGGTGCTGGAATACATCCGCCCCTACACGGACGGCTACAAGATCGACCTCAAGACGATGAACGACAGGAATTACCGCAAGCTGGGGGCGGTGCTGGAGCATGTGTTGGAGGGCGTGCGGCTGGTGCACGAGATGGGCTTCTGGCTGGAGATCGTGACGCTGATCGTGCCGGGCTTCAACGATTCGCAGGACGAGCTGCGGGAGGCGGCGCGCTTCATCCGGTCGCTCTCGCCGGACATTCCCTGGCACGTGACGGCCTTCCACAAAGACTACAAGATGCTGGACCCGGACAACACCGACGCGCGCACACTGATGCGCGCCGCCGAGATCGGCTACGAGGAGGGGCTGCATTACGTCTACGCGGGCAACCTGCCGGGCAGGGTGGGGCGCTTTGAGCACACCTATTGCCCCGGCTGCGGAGAGGCGCTGATCGAACGCATCGGCTATGTGATCCTGGATTACCGGCTGACCGCACAGGGGACGTGCCCGACCTGCGGGACTGCGATCCCCGGCATCTGGCCGCGCTCCAGGAGCGAGGTGCGACTGGGGACGGTGGCGGACCTGTTCGTCCGCGTGCCGCGCGCGGTGCGGGGCTGAGCGCCCTGGCTCAGGAGATGTCGATGGCGTGCGCCTGCGGCCACTGCCCGGCTGCTTCCAGCGGCAGGGCCACGATGCGCGACTCCTCGCGGGGGTCGAGCGCCAGCGTGGTGATCGATACCACGCGCGGCCAACCTTTGAGCGCCCGCAGCCGCCGCGACATTGCCACCCGGAGCACCACTGCTTCCATCACCGCCCAGTCGGCGGGCGTGGTGTAGGGGGCTGCCAGGACGATCTGCCCTTGCTTGCGGCGCACTTTGGGCAGCGCCCGGTCCAGGATGCGCTTCCAGCGCCAGCAGGTCAGCCGACGCTCGGCGGCCTGGCGCGTCGGCTCCGGCAGGGCGGCCAGGCGCTGGCGCAGCGCGCCCAGGTAATCGCCCGCCTCGATCACCGTGATCTCTGCCCGGCGGATGCCCCGGCGACCGCTCTCGTCCGCCTGGTTGGTGACCGTCACTTCGCACAGCGCCACCCGCCGCCCATCCTCCAGTGGGAAGCACTTGAGCGCCCGCGCACCAATGTAGTCCCGCCAGCCCTGGCCGCGCGGCATGGCCCCCTGCCAGATGGCCTTCAGCGCGGCCTGGTCGATGCCGTCGGTGGGCGTGGTGAAGGCGTAGCCAGGCCGCCGCGAATCCAGCACGTATTCCAGGGTCAGATGGCGCATGGGCGCTCGCTTCAGGGCTGCTTTTTGGGCCGGGGACGGATGGCGTTGAAGAAGCGGGTCATGGCCTCGTGGACGCCCGCGCCGGTCAGCAGGCTGGTGCTGGCGATGGCGTAGCGATAGCCCAGCCGCTCTGCCTGAGATTTGAGGCGGCGCGTCTCGTTGCGGAACTCCTCCAGGATATCGCTCAGCGTGGTCTCGTCGCCCCACAGGTCCGCCTTGTTGACCAGCAGCAGGAACATCTGGAGATGCCTGCTGGCGGCTGGCTCCTCGTCGATCATCTGGAGCACGAAGTTGAGGGCGTCCTTGTGCTGGTAAGTGTTGGTGTGGTCGATGAGGTAGATGATGCCGCGCGGCCTGGCCTGCCGGAAGAGGTCCACCCAGTCCGTCTCCCACATGGCGTATTCGCCGCCCACGTCGCGCCGGGGCTTGAGGCGCATGGCTTCCCCGCCGACCTGGGCGCTAAAAGTGCCCACCGGCTCGCCGCCCGCCGCCGTCGGCTCCGGCTGGAAGCCTTCCAGGAAGGCACTGTCGCGCCGCAGCCATTCCAGCAGGGTGGTCTTGCCGGTCTGCCGGTAGCCGAGCACGATGAAGGGCAGCCCCAGCACGCGGACGTAGGCGAAATCCACCGCCGTGCGCAAGCCGTCGCTGATGCCGCTGGGCACCAGGCTGCTCAGCGTGCCGACGATGATGGACAGGATACGGTCTCCCAGGGTCGGGCGGCTGTCGCTCATGGACGGGTCGCTTTCCTCGCGGGCCGTGCTTGAGGGCGTGCTGTTTGTTTATTGTACGCAGCGGGCGCGGCCAGGGTTGCGCCGGACAGGGCGGGCCATCCCCCAGCCGTCCTTTAGCGTCCCTGGCGGGGCCGCTACGTGTGGCCCTGTATCTCGTGGGGCCGGTACGGCTCCTCCAGGAAGGCCATCTCTTCGGCGGACAGCTCGATCTCGACGGCGGCGACGGCTTCCTCCAGGTGGTGCATCTTGCTGGCCCCGATGATGGGGCTGGTGATGCCGGGCTTGTGCAGCATCCAGGCCAGGGCGATCTGGGCGGGGGAGTGGCCCCGCTTTTGGGCCAGCTCCACCACCCGGTCCACCACCGCGAAGTCGTCGTCCCGGTAGTACATGCGGTGGGCCAGGTCGTCGGTCTTGCTGCGGATGGTCTGGCCATCTTTGTCGGGGGTGCGGTTCCCGGCCAGGAAGCCCCGCGCCAGCGGACTCCAGGGAATGAGGCCGACGCCCTGATCCAGGCAGAAGGGGATCATCTCGCGCTCTTCTTCGCGGTAGATCAGGTTGTAGTGGTTTTGCATGGAGACGAAGCGGGTCCAGCCGTGCAGGTCGGCGGTGTACTGGGCCTTGGCGAACTGCCAGGCGAACATGCTGGACGCGCCGATGTAGCGGGCCTTGCCCGCCCTGACGACATCGTGCAGGGCTTCCAGGGTTTCCTCGATGGGGGTTTCGTAGTCCCAGCGGTGCACCTGGTAGAGATCGACGTAGTCCATGCCCAGCCGCCGCAGCGAGGCATCGATGCTGTCCAGGATGTGCTTGCGGGAGAGGCCGCGAGCGTTGGGGTCGTCGCTCATGGGATGGTAGACCTTGGTAGCCAGGATGACCTCGTCGCGGCGGGCAAAGTCGCGCAGCGCCCGGCCCACCACTTCCTCGCTGACGCCCAGCGAGTACATGTCGGCGGTGTCAAAGAAGTTGATGCCCAGGTCCAGCGCCCGCTTGATGAAGGGGCGGCTCTCGTCCTCGTCCAGAATCCAGTCGCGCCATTTTGACGTGCCGTAGGTCATCGTGCCCAGGCAGATGCGCGAGACTCTCAGCCCGGTGCGGCCCAGGCGAACGTATTGCACAGGACGCTCCTTTCGCCATGCAGATCAACATGCAGAGGGGGGAACAGGCCTCCTCATGATACCAAAGCAGGACTGGCCGGACCACACCAGAGCGCAAAAATGAGGAGGCCGTGCGTTTTAGTCGCTCAGACCAGCGTCGCCACGCAGATCATCAGCAGCACCAGGGCCAGGTAGATGTTGGAGGCCCTGAACAGCAGCATGGCCTGCTGGCCTTCGTGGCCTTCATCGCCCTGGGCATGGGCGCGCACCAGCTTGAGGGAATCACGGCCCAGCCAGAGCGTGGCGGCGGCGATAGGGACTAGGTAGGGCAGGCCGAGCGCGCCCTGCGCGCCCAGGGCCAGCCCGATGAGGCCGGTGACGCCCATGTGGGCCAGGGTCCACAGCACGGCCCGCCGCCGATCCATGACCACGGGCAGCATGGGGAAGTGGGCCTGGGCGTAATCTTTGCGGTAGACGAGGGCCAGGCTCCAGAAGTGGCTGGGGCTCCAGGTGAAGAGCAGCGCCGCCAGCAGGAGCGCCCCTGGATGGGACCAGTGGCCCACTGCCGCCGAGCCGCTGAGCACGGCAGCGCTACCCGCCGCGCCGCCGATCACCACGTTGAGGATGGTGCGCGGCTTGAGCCAGACGGTGTACACGCCGACGTAGATCAGCGCGCCCAGGGCCAGGAAGAGGGCCAGGGTGGGGTTGCCGGCGGCCAGGGCCAGGGTTACGGCCAGCAGAACAGCCCCCGCCCCCGCCACGGCGGCCCACAACGGCCTCAGCTCGCCGGTGGCCAGTGGACGCCGCCGGGTGCGGCGCATCAGGGCGTCCTGCTCGCGCTCCAGGAACTCGTTGAGCGCGCCGGAGCCGCCCGCAGCCAGCGCGCCGGTCACGGTGAGCAACAGCATGTCCCCGGCGGAGGGCCTGCCGCCGCTGGCGAGCATGGCGCCGCCCCAGGCGGCGAACAGGAGCAGGCCGACGATGCGCAGCTTGAACAGCACAATGATGAGAGAGAACAACTTGCCCAGGGATGGTGTGCGCGCTTGGACGACGGGCGTGTGGATTTCCTGAGAGGTAAGAGACATGGTAAAGGATATTCCCTGGCAGCAGGTGGGTAACAGGTCACTTCAGGGCGCGCCCTTAAGCCGGGCACATTATAGCCCATCTGGTGAAATTTGCCACTTTTTAGATGAATTTTAGGCGATTAAGTTGCGCTGGCACGGGCAACAGAGACATGCTGAAGCGCATATAGCGGCGGAGCAGCGCCTCCGCCGCTACCGGATCGCCGACCGGGCAGGGTGACTGCCACCGGGGAGCGCCCTAGACCGTGCTGGGCACGGCCAGCGCGTCGATCACCTCGGCGGCCAACTCGTAGTGCCCGAAGGCGGGGATGATGTAGGCCCCCTGCACCCGATCCTTCATCTGCAACAGCAGCTCCTGGGCGACGCGCACCCCAACCTGCGGCGCGCGGTCGCCCGCCTCCTCGATGCGCTTCATGATGGATTCGGGGATGGTGATGCCGGGGATCTCGTTGTGCAGGAAGGTCGCGTGGCGGAGGCTGTAGAGCGGCAAGACGCCCAGCAGCAGCGGCAGCTCCAGCGGCTGGCCTTGCAGCTCCTCGTAGCGCTGCAGAAAGCGCTCCAGCGTGGACGGGTCGAAGACGGGCTGCACCAGGGCGAAGTCTGCCCCGGCCTCCATCTTGCGGCGCAACACCTTGATCTCGTGGTCCACGTTTTTCGCGCCCATGTTCAGCGCGCAGCCGACGGTGAAGGTGGTGGGCTGGCCGATGGAATTGCCCGCCTGGTCCACACCGTGGTTCATGCGCCCTTTGATCAGGCCGATGAGGCCGGAGGGGGCAACGTCGTAGTTGTCCATGGCGTCGGGGTAGTCGCCGATGTGCGTCGGGTCCCCCATAACCACGAACAGGTTGCGCAGGCCGAGGGCGTGCGCTGCCAGCAGGTCCCCCTGCACGCGCAACAGGTTGCGCCCACGAGTGGGGAAGTGCAGGATGGTCTCCACGCCCAGCCGGGTGTGCAGGAAGTGGCACACGGCCCAGGGACTCATGCGCATGCGCGCGGTGGGGCTGTCCGCCACATTGACCAGGTCTGCCCCGGCATCCTGGAGCAACTGGGCGGCGGCCAGCAGCTTTTGTGGCACAAAGCTGCGCGGCGGGTGCATCTCTACGGTGACGACGAACTTCCCGGTGGCCAGCTTGCGGGAAAGCTCCGTGGGCCGCTCCGGCACGTCCACCTGCTCCTCGGTGTCCGGCTCAACGACGTGGATGTGCGGCAGCGGGCGGGCCGGATCGTCCAGGGCCAGGCGCATGGCGGTGATGTGATCCGGGGTGGTGCCGCAGCAGCCGCCGATCACGCTGGCCCCGATGGCCTTGAAGGTCAGGGCGTAGTCGCCGAAGTACTCCGGCGTGGCGGGGTACATCATGCGGCCCTCCACCGCCTCCGGGAAGCCCGCGTTGGGGATGGCCGCCGTGAGCGCCCCCGGCACGGCCTGGCGCATGTTCTGCAGGATGCGCGAGATCTGGGAGGGGCCACCGCCGCAATTGACGCCGATCACGTCCGCCCCGGCGGCGTGCAGGTCGCGGGCCACCCGCGCCGGGAGGTCGCCCATCAGCGTGCGGTCATCCTGGGCAAAGGTCACGTTGGCGATGACGGGCAGCTCCGGCGCGGCTTCCTTGGCCGCCGCCAGGGCCACCAGAATCTCCTCCCGGTCGCTGAAGGTCTCCAGGATGATCACGTCTGCTCCGGCCTGGGCCAGGGCGCGGATCTGCTCGGCGAAGGCGGCCTGGGCCTCCTCCTTGTTGACCCGGCCATAGGGCTTGAGGCGCACCCCCAGCGGCCCCACCGAACCGGCGATGTAGATATTGTCGCGGAAGTTGGCGTCCACCACACGGCGGGCGATCTCCACCCCGGCGCGGTTGATGGCCTCGACCTGGTCTTGCAGGCCGTGCTGGCCCAGTTTGTAGCGGTTGGCCCCGAAGGTGTTGGTCTCCAGCAGTTCGGCCCCGGCCTGGACAAAGCCGGTGTGAACGCGGGCGACCAGCTCCGGGCGGGTCAGGTTCAGCTCGTCGAAGCAGGCGTCGATGGGGATGCCATGCTGGTGCAGGGTGGTCCCCATGGCGCCGTCCGTCAGCAAGGGGGGGCCTTCTTTAAGGCGTTGCAGAAAAGGTTGTTTTGCCATCTCGTTCCCTCATTCCACTTGAGATCATTTTCGAAAGTGTCTTTATTACGGCCGGCCTGCCGGGGTTTTGTTGCGGGCATATAATGATGTTTTGCACCATCATACTCGACTTCCTGGTGGCTGCCAACCTCTGAGGCCAGGGGGCAGGGCCGGCAGAGGGGCCGTGAGCCACCGACGGCAAACGCTGTGCCGGGCGGGCAGGGCGTGCCAGGGATTGGTCCCCGGCGCGCCCGCCAGAAAGCCCCACACCGGGCGGCTCAGATGACGTAGTCAAGCTCCATTTCCAGCGCTTCTTTGGGTGTTTGCTGTCCGTTGCCGGCGCGAATGGCGTGCTCGATCTCGTCCAGCCGCGCCAGCACCCGGTCCAACTGGCTGGTGATCACGTCCGGCAGGATGTCGTGCTGGAGGTCGGGGCGGCGCGCGGAAGGCTCCGCGCCCTCCCGCCGGACGGGCCTGCCGGGGACGCCGACCACCACCATGTTCGGCCCCACATCCCTGACGACGACCGCGTTGGCTCCGATTCGTGTGTTCTTGCCCACGGTAATGGCTCCCAGGACTTTAGCCCCGGCTCCGATGACCACGCCGTCCTCGATGGTGGGGTGGCGCTTGCCGGGGACCAGGCTGACGCCACCCAGGGTGACGCCGTGATAGAGGGTAACGTCCGCGCCGATCTCCGCCGTCTCGCCGATGACGACGCCCATGCCGTGATCGATGAACAGGCGGGGACCGATCTGCGCGCCGGGGTGAATCTCGATGCCGGTGAAGAAGCGCGCCGCCTGAGACAGCCACCGCGCCAGGAATTTGAAGCCCAGGTTCCAGAGGCGATGGGCGACGCGGTACGCCCAGATGGCGTGCAGCCCTGGGTAGAGCAGGGCCACGCTCACCCAGCCACGGGCTGCCGGGTCGCGCTCCAGCACGCAACGGATATCCTCGATAAGGGTTCTCAGCATAGCTCAGTCCTCTAAATCGGCAAACAGGGCTGTGGAGAGGTAGCGCTCCCCAAAGGAAGGGATGATCACCACGATGAGCCGGCCTGCGTATTCCGGGCGGGCCGCCACCTGCAGGGCGGCCCAGGCTGCCGCCCCGGAGGAAATTCCTACCAGCAGGCCCTCCTCGCGGGCCATGCGTCGCGCTGTGGCGAAGGCGTCCTCGCCGTCCACGGTGATCACCTCGTCGTAGATTTTGGTGTTGAGCACGTCCGGGATGAAACCGGCCCCGATGCCCTGGATGGGGTGGGGGCCTTTCTCGCCGCCGGAGAGCACGGGGGAGGCGGCAGGCTCGACGGCGATCATGCGGACGCCGGGCTTGCGCGCCTTGAGCACCTCGCCGACGCCGGTGATGGTGCCGCCGGTGCCGATGCCCGCCACCACCGCGTCCACCTGGCCGTCGGTGTCCTGCCAGATCTCCTGGGCTGTGGTGCGGCGGTGGATTTCCGGGTTGGCCGGGTTCTTGAACTGCTGGGGAATCCACACGTTGGGGTTCTGGGCGGCCAGCTCTTCCGCTTTCTTGATCGCGCCGTTCATGCCCTCCGGGCCGGGGGTCAGGATCAGCTCTGCGCCGAAGGCCCGCAGCAGCTTGCGCCGCTCCCTGCTCATGGTCTCCGGCATGGTCAGGATCAGGCGGTAGCCCCGCTGGGCGCAGACCATGGCCAGCGCAATGCCGGTGTTGCCGCTGGTCGGCTCCACGATGATGGTGTCCGGGCCGATCAGGCCGTCGCGCTCAGCGGCCTCGATCATAGCCACACCGATGCGGTCCTTGACGCTGTGAGCCGGGTTGTAGTACTCCAGCTTGGCGACGACCTGCGCCCCCAACCCAGCCGTGATGCGGTTGAGGCGAACAAGCGGCGTGTTGCCGATCAACTGAGTGACGTTCTCTGCGATACGCATGGATTCCTTCCCTCCACGGTGCGGTGAAGACAGAACAAAAAAAACGGGCCGCCCCTTGTGGGGTGGCCCGTCGCGACTGCCAGCAAACAGATCGAAGCCATGCATCACGCCACAAGAGGATGCTTGTGTGCTCCCCAGAGCAGACACATACAGATGCAGGCGCGGATGGGCGCGGCGAGAAGCATGGCGGTGACTTTAATCCTGGCTTTCGACATCATCAATGCCTTAATTATAGCGGCATCTGCCTGGATTTCCAAGCGCTGCGCAGAGCCAGACTCCGGCATTGCCCTTTACGGCTCCCCCAGAATCTGCTGCACGCGGTCCAGCTCCACGCTGTAGTACTTGGCCTCCGGGTGGTGGACGACGATGGCTGCCGTGCTCTGCTCCGGCACTATCTGGTAGGACGCGGTGAGGCTGAGGCCCAACTCGCTCTGTGCCTGGGGCAGCAGATCGAAGACGATCTCGTGCTGCTCCAGGTCTGGGCAGGCGGGGTAGCCCCAGCTATAGCGCTTGCCCTGGTCGGCGGGGATGCCCAGCTCCCGCGTGGCGTGGCGGTGCACGTAGACCGCCGTCGCCTCCGCCGTCTGCACGGCCAGGCCGTGGAAGAAGTAGGCCTCGCTGTAGTTGTCCTGGCTTTGCAGGCGGTTGAACTCCTCCGTGGCTCCCTCGCCGACGGTGACCACCTGGAATTCGGCCACGTCCACGCGGTCGCTCTCCACAGGCAGGAAGTAGTCGCTGAGGCACAGGTATTCCCCGCTGTTCTGGCGCGGGAAGTGGAAGCGGGCCACCTCGATCCGCTCACCCTGGGTCAAGGGCTGGCCGTCCGGCCCCAGGAATTGCCGCCAGTCCCACACGATGAGGTCGTCGCCGTCGCTGCTGACCGGGAAGTAGCCGTAGACGGCCTGCGGGCGCAGCGCGCCGCGCCGCAGCGCCTCTTTTTGCATGCGGGCCAGCCGCGCCTCGAACTCGGCCTCCAGCTTCACCCACTCCTCGCCGTGGGTGTTCTTGGCTCCCCAGGAGAGTCGGTAAAGCTCCGGCTTGTGGATGTGCTGGAAGACGATCTCCAGCGGCATCTCGCGGATCGTTTTCGGCCCCCAGAAAGGCGGCGTGGGGATGTGCGGGGCCGGGGATACGGCGCTGCGGCGGTCCGGCCTGGCCGGGCGCTGGCGACGCCCCGGCTTGCCCAGCTCCTCGTAGGCCTCGTCGATGATCTGGGCCACGAAGGCCTCCCGGCGGTGCGGGTCGGCCAACTGGTCCATCACGGCCAGGCCTTCGAAGGCATCCTTACAGTAGAAGACCCCCGGCTCATAAGGCTCGTCATCGCCGTCCAGGAAGAGGATGCGCCGCCCGAACTTGCGGTTGATGGCCGCGCCGCCCACCAGCACGGGGAACTTGAGGCCGCGCCGCGCCAGCTCGTTGACCACCAGCGGCATCTGCTTGGAGGTGCTGACCAGCAGCGCGCTGAGGCCGATGGCGTCGGCGTTGTGCTGCACCGCCGCCTCGATGATGGTGTTGGCCGGGACCTGCTTGCCCAGGTCGTGGACGGTGTAGCCGTTGTTGCTGAGGATGGTCTTGACCAGGTTCTTGCCGATGTCGTGCACGTCGCCGTAGACGGTGGCCAGCACCACGGTGCCCTTGCTGGCCCCCTCCACCTTCTCCATGAACTGCTCCAGGTAGGCGACCGATTTCTTCATCACTTCGGCGCTTTGCAGCACAAAGGGCAGGATCAGCTCGCCCGCGCCGAACTTGTCGCCCACCTCCTTCATGGCGGGCAGCAGCACGTTGTTGAGCACGCCGACCGCGTCCTGGCGGGTGAGGCACTCGTCGATCAGGGCTTCCACGCCCTCTTTCTTGCGGTGGACGATCTGCCAGTGCAGCGCCTCCTCGGCGGTCATGTCGGCGGTGGGGTCGGCGGCCTGCGCCCCGGCCACCTGCACGTCGTGCTGCTCGAAGTACTGGATGAAGCGCGGCAGGGCGTCTGGATCGCTGTTGAAGATCAGGTCGTTGGCGATCTTGCGCTGCTCCTCCGGTATCTCGGCGTAGGGCGTGATGTGGGCCGGGTTGACAATGGCCATATCCAGCCCGGCCTGCACCGCGTGGTACAGGAAGACGCTGTTGAGCACGCCGCGCGCCGCCGGGCTGACGCCGAAGCTCACGTTGCTGATGCCCAGCGAGGTGAGCACGCCCGGCAGGTGTTGCTTGATGAGGCGGACGGCCTCGATGGTCTCGATGGCGTCGTTACGCAGCTCCTCCTGGCCGGTGGTGAGGGGGAAGGTGAGCGTATCGAAGATCAGGTCCTCCGGGGCGAGGCCGTACTCGTTGACGGCGATGTCGGTGATGCGCCGGGCGATGGCCAGCTTCCGCTCGCGGGTGTGGGCCATGCCCTCCTCGTCGATGGTCATGGAGAGCACCGCCGCGCCGTACTTGCGGGCGATGGGCATGATGCGGTCGATCCTGTCACGCCCGTTCTCCAGGTTGTTGCCGTTGATGATGCCGCGTCCGGGGTAGACGGCCAGCGCTGCCTCCGCCACCTCCGGCTCGGTGGTGTCGATGATGAGCGGCACGTCCACGGCCATGGATAGCTTCTTGACCAGGGTGACCATCTGCTCTTTTTCATCATCGCGCTCAGTAAGGGCCACGCACACGTCCAGCATGTGCGCGCCGCTCTCCACCTGCTCCTGCGCGATCTGCACAATGCTGTCGTAGTCGTCCTCCAGCAGCAGGCGCTTGACCTTGCGGCTGCCCTGGCTGTTGACCCGCTCGCCGATGAGGGTGGGGCCGGGGTCTTGCAGCATGTCCACAGCGCGCATGTTGCTGGAGGCCTGAGGGCGGTGATCCGGCTGGCGGGGGGTGGGGTGCTGCCGCCGCCGCTCGGCGATGGTCACCTCCACGGGATGGCCGTGCACCTGCCGGTAAAGCTGCGCGATGTGCTCCGGGCGGGTGCCGCAGCAGCCGCCGACCACGTTCACGCCCCAGCGGGAGAACTCCGCCACCATCTGGCTGAAGGGGTCTGGCTCCATGGGGTAGACGGCCTCGCCGTCCACGTTGATGGGCAGCCCGGCGTTGGGCAGGACGCTGATGGGCAGCGTGCTGTGCTCCACCAGGTACTTGATGGGCGCGCGCATGTGCTCCGGGCCGGTGGAGCAGTTGAGGCCGATCACGTCGATGGGCAGGGCCTCCAGCGTGGCCAGGGCGCTGCTGATCTCCGTGCCGAAGAGCATGCGGCCCGACGTATCCAGCGTGACCTGTACCTGGAGCGGGATGCGCACGCCCGCGTCCTGGAAGTAGCGGTTGATGCCCACCACTGCCGCCTTGACCTCCAGGATGTCCTGGCTGGTCTCCACCAGCAGCAGGTCCGCGCCGCCCTCCACCAGGCCCTGGGCCTGCTCGTAGAACACCTCGGCCAGTTCGTCAAAGGTGATGTCGCTGAGGTCGGGGTCGTTGCCGCTGGGCAGCTTGCCGGAGGGGCCGATGCTGCCGGCCACGAAGCGCGGGATGCCCGTCTGGGCCTCGAAGCGGTCGGCGACCCGGCGCGCGATCTGGGCGGCGGCGCGGTTGATCTCCAGCACACGGTCTTGCAGGCCGTAATCGGCCAGCGTGAGGCGGTTGGCGCGGAAGGTGTCGGTCTCGATGGCCTCCGCGCCCACCTCCAGGAACGAGGCATGAATCGCCTCGATGATGTCCGGGCGGGTGATGACCAGATAATCGTTGCAGCCTTCGTACTGCTCCCCGCCGAAGTCCTCCGCCGTCAGGTTG
>FWPU01000980.1_pt1 | contig 89126 bp, 60 predicted proteins | sample 2228361 | NCBI WGS metagenome assembly FWPU01 (sample SAMEA103939777, study PRJEB20133) | metagenome
TTAGGTTTTAATTCATCAAGTTGACCAAGATTAATGAAAAATCTTTTAAAATCTGAGTTTGAAAAATTATCACTTTTATATTTAATTGATTCAACAGGTGTTTCGACATCTTTCAGGTTACTGTAATAACTCAGAAAACTGTTGAATTCCACGGAAATAAATTTTTTAATCAACTCTTCGCGATCGAGCCATTCAAGTTTTTTCATTATTACAGGTAGGAACGATTTGATTTTCGAATCATCGACCTCAACTTTTTCAACCTTATCAACCAGGTAAAAAAGTTGCTTTGCACAGATTTCATTTCCTGTTGGTACTTTATGGTGCTCAAATTTTTTGTTTAGCTTTCTCTCGATCTCTCTTAACTTTGATTTTTCTTTAAGGTTAGTAATTACAACTGAAGTTCCGGTTTTTCCAGCTCTGCCGGTTCTTCCGCTTCGGTGAGTATAAATTTCAAGCTCATCAGGCAGGTTATAATTAATAACATGTGTAAGATTATTAACATCAAGTCCTCTGGCAGCAACATCAGTGGCAACAAGTAGCTGAATACTTTTTTGCCTGAACTTACCCATAACCATTTCTCTCTGGGCTTGCGAAAGATCACCGTGAAGAGATTCAGCATTATAACCATCTTTTACTAACAAATCAGCAACTTCCTGAGTCTCGCGTTTAGTTCTGCAGAATATGATTCCATAAATTTCAGGGAAATAATCCACAATTCTTTTAAGTGTGAGATAGCGGTCCTTTGCGTGTACAGTAAAACATAAATGTTTTATGTTCTCGGCTCCTTCATTTTTTTTACCTATTGTTATTTCAATTGGTTCGAACATAAAATTATCAGCAATTGCTCTTATTTCTGTGGACATTGTTGCAGAAAACAGCAATGTATTTTTATCAGAGGATGTGGATTTTAAGATTTCTTCAAGGTCTTCCCTGAAACCCATATTCAACATTTCGTCTGCTTCATCAAGAATAACAGTTTTTACATTAGCAAGGTTAACTACATTTCTCCTGATCAGATCAAGTAGTCTTCCCGGAGTAGCAGAAATGATGTGAGCACCACTTTTAACATGCTGAATCTGTCTTTCAATACTTGAACCACCAAAGACCGCTGCTATTTTAATTTCATTTTTATATTTGGCAAAATCAGACAAATCATCAGCAATCTGAAAACAGAGTTCTCTTGTGGGTGATAATATCAAAAACTGAGTTTGTAGTTTCTTTGTATTGATGGATTGAATAATTGGTAATCCGTAAGCTGCAGTTTTACCGGTTCCGGTTTGTGCCAATGCAAGCACATCGGATTCATTATTTTCTAGAAGAACAGGAATTACTTTTTCCTGAACTGACATTGGATGTTCAAACCCAAGTTCTTTTACTGCGGCGATAATTCTTTGCTCTAACCCGAGCTCTTCAAAAGTTTTCATTTTCTCTTTCTTAATCTTAAAATTTTATAGTTATTAGTCTGAATCTTTCTGACTTAATTATAAGTTCAACTCAAACTATGCTTATTATGAAAAGAATAAAGTATGCAAGAATACTAAAAGTGTTTCTGGCTGGAAATTTTGCTTTTAATCAGAACATCGTCAAATGTTCTATGCCGAATTGTTTTTCGGAAAAGTAAAATTACTCAATTCTCTAATCAAAGATACGCAAATAAAATTAAAATATACTATGGGATTTCATTTTTTAAATAAATTTATCTAATTCAAACAAATCTTTATTATTTTTCGGTAAAAATTTGAGAGGTATAAATGAGATTGATGGTATTTTTTCTAATCATCCTTTTATCATTAATTCTTCAGGCTCAGAATATGAAAAAAGCATTTATTAATGGAAAAATTTATACTGTTAATGAAAAGCAACCTTTAGCCGAAGCGGTTGTTGTTCAGAACAATAAGATCACTTTTGTTGGCTCAACAAAAGATGCTGAAAAAATTATTGATTCAGAAACAGAAGTAATTGATCTAAAAGGTAAATTAATGTTACCCGGTTTTATTGATAATCATGTTCATTTCCTGAGTGGCGGATTTTATCTTCTTGGAATTGACTTGCGCCCGGCAAATTCAACCAGTGAATTTAAAGACCTTCTGAGGAACTATGCTAAAGCACATCCGGGTAAATGGATTACCGGTGGTTATTGGAATCACGAAAACTGGGAAGTTAAAGATCTTCCAACAAAAACAATGGTTGATGAAGCTGTTTCTGAACAACCAGTGTTTGTTGAAAGACTCGACGGACATATGGGTGTTGCAAATTCATTAGCATTAAAAATGGCGGGAATCACAAAAGAGACAGAAAGCCCCGAAGGTGGTTTAATCGTAAAAGATCCTTTAACTGGTGAACCAACCGGAGTACTGAAAGACAATGCGATGAATTTAATTTATCGGATAATTCCGGAACCAACCGAAGAAGAAAATTACGAAGCACTGCTTGCAGCACTTGATGAAGCAAGGAAGTTAGGAATTACGAGTGTTCACGATATAAGCTATAATGCAGCTATTGATGCTTTCAATAAAGCAAAGAATGAAGGAAAGTTAACATGCAGAATCTATACCCGAATGCCCATCAGTGAGTATAAATCCTTAGTTGAGAGAAATATAAGAGCAGGTTATGGTGATGAGTATATAAAAATGGGTTCACTAAAGGCATTTGCCGATGGTTCGCTTGGCTCAAGCACAGCATGGTTTTTTGAAAAATATAATCAGGACACAACTACTTTCGGATTACCAATGGATATCATTACAGATGGAAGCATGGAAAAATGGTGTCTTGACGCCGATAAGAACGGTTTACAATTATCTGTTCACGCAATTGGTGACAGAGCTAATTCTTATATGCTTGATCTTTTTGAAAAAATTATTAAACAAAATCCTGAATGGGAAAGAAGATTCAGAATTGAGCATGCACAACATGTAAGGTTTGAAGACATACCAAGATTTGCAGAGCTTGGAGTAATAGCTTCTGTTCAACCTTATCATTGTATTGATGATGGAGTTTGGGCTGAAAAAAGAATTGGACCTGAAAGAATCAAATACACTTATCCATTTAAATCATTTCTTGATTCGGGTGTGAAACTATGTTTTGGAACAGATTGGTATGTAGCACCATTAAATCCTATGCTCGGCTTATATGCTGCTGTTACCAGAAGAACTTTGGATGATAAAAATCCGGATGGATGGATTCCTGAGCAAAAAATTTCAATTGAGGATGCAATTAAATGTTACACTATTAATTCAGCATACGCAGCTTTTGAAGAAAATATCAAGGGAACTATTGAAGTTGGCAAACTTGCTGATTTAATAGTTCTTAGTGAAGATATACTTTCTATCGAGCCGGTTAGGATTAAAGATGTTGAAGTATTGATGACAGTATTTGATGGGAAGATTATCTATCAAAAATAAATTCAGGGAAAGCTTTTTGTGAACAATCCGGACAAATTATAAATTATTTTTTATTAAGATAGATTTCTAGTTCTTTCTTCAGGATATCTTTAAATTTTTCTGCCTGAGAAAAAATTAAATCGGTCTTAGCAAAATCGAAGAGTCTTATCTCTTTGATTTCCGGTTTTATATAAATATCAGGTTTAATGTGTTTTAATTTTTCTCTGATGATTGATATCTGCATTATCTGAAAAGTACTAAAAACAGAATCAAGTGTTGCGGGTAATTCTGAATTATCAGATTTATTGGAAGCAGTAACATCAATAGCAATAGTCAAATCGCACTTCTCTTTTATCAGATCATACGGCAAAGGATTTACTGCACCACCATCGATTAAAATTTTTCCATTATATTCAACAGGGGTAAACAGTCCTGGAATTGAATAACTTGCTTTGATTGCTGTAATCAGATTACCCTTATTGAATACAATTTCTTTTTTGCACCAGAAATCAGTAGCAGTAATATAACAGGGAATCTTTAACTCATTAAATGTTTTAGCAGGAATTCGATCTGAAAGGAATTTCTGAAATTTTTCGCCCTTTATCAGACCGGATTTAATAAATTGCGGATCAAACATTGTGAGTAATTTTATTACATCAGACCGAAGCACGAAATCGAATATACTGTCAGATTTTGGATGAACTAATTCATCAACAATTTCCCTCATAGTTTTTGAGTCGAAACCACTTGCGTAGAAAGCTGCAGCAATTGCTCCGATACTTGAGCCGGAAACAACTGATGCTTTTAATCCAAGTTCTTCCAGAGTTTCAACCATAGAAATATGAGCTATACCCCGAGCACCACCTGAACCAAATGCGATTCCTATTTTCATCCTGAACCCGTTTTTATTTTAACCATTACTCTGCTTCTAACACCAATTCTGCCCCATCTTTCTGTACATTATCATTTCGTTTTTATCCTTATACACTTAATTCTTCACCTGAAATACTGAATCAAGCACAGTTCCATCAACCCATTTGACAATTGCAACAACTTTGTCTTTGTTTAGTTTTGGTTTTGCAGGTTTACCTCCGCAAATGGAGTCAATTTCTTTCTTAATATCTTTGATATCGCGTATAGGAAGAGAAGAATTTTTAATTGCTGTTAATAAATCTTTTCTTTTAGGATTGATTGCAATTCCTCTTTCGGTTACGATTACATCTATAAGTTCACCAGGACCGCAAAGAGTTGTTACTTCATCAACTATTACAGGTATACGATCTCTGAACGATGGAATAGCAAGTATTGTACATTTTGAATAAAGGCAATTCTGCCAACCGCCAATTCCGTGAAGCAAATATCCGTCTGAATGTGTAACAACATTTGCATTAAAATTAATATCAACTTCGGTAGCACCAAGAATAGCCGCATCAACTATTGAAGCAAAGTTTCCTTTTCCATGAAAGTTGTAACTTGTAAAAGGCGAAGTGTTAATATGGCTCGGATTTTCTCTCATACTTCTTACGCCCTCTAAATCGAATGTTTGTCCATCGAGAATATAATCAGTGAAACCTTCGTTTAACAACTCGACAAGATATTTTGTACTTCCCCCACGAACAAATCTTGCTTTCACATTTTTTGCTTTCATTCTTTCTTTAAGAAAAGGAATAAATGCGAGTGAAGTTCCGCCTGCTCCTGCCTGAAATGAAAATCCGTCTTTCATTATTCCGGCTTCATCAAGAAACCGAGCAATATACTCAGCAATCAGAAGTCGATCAGGAGATTTTGTAATTTCAGTTGTGCCTGAAACTATTTTAGATGGATCGCCGATGGAATCAATCTTAACAACATAATCAACATTGTTCCCTTGTATCATCCACGGATAGCAGGGGAAAGGAACAAGGTTATCAGTTACAACAATTACTTTATCCGCATATTCAGAATCAACAAGAGCAAATCCAAGAGGACCGCAGGCAGCAGGTCCGCGATCTCCTGTTGCATTTCCGAATGAGTCTGCGGTTGGTGCGGCAATTATAGCAATATCAATGTGCACCTCTCCATCCTGAACTGCCTGATATCTGCCGCCGTGTGAACGAAGAACTCCTACTCCTTTCATCTTTCCTTCGGAAGTAAATTTACCCAATGGTCCATTCATGCTTCCTTCAATGTGATGAATCGTTCCATCCTCAAGATATTTTATTAAATGCTGATGAACAGGGAATGAAGCAGAAGGAAACCAACGGATATTTTTTATTCCCATTTCGTGGATGGTATCAAATAACATATTTGTTACAGAATCACCATTCCGAAAATGGTGATGAGTTGAGACTGTCATTCCGTCTCTGATGCCTGATTTTTTTAAGGCAGTCTTTAAATCTTTAACAAGTTTATTTCCATCCCAGGGATAATCTACACAACTACGAATTGGTGGTTTTGCCTTAGAACCTGTTGGTTTGTGTTTGTTCACTCCCTTAAAAGGAATTTGTTCTTGTCCGTTTATTTCAGTTGGGACTAGTCTTCCTGCTGCGTTTTTTACTAATTTCATAATTATACTTTTGTTTTTGAAAATATTTAATTTCAGAATTTGATCATTCTGTTGAATACTTAGAGAAGTAATTTATTATTGTGTAATTCATAATCATTGCTTTCAGATATGAATAAAATAAATGACCAAATGAGAATCAACTAACAACTTCCTTTCTCCAGTTTTTATTTAATAGATTATTAAGGATTGCTAATTCAATTGTTTTCAGTGCCCGTTTAACTACAGGTGGATCAATCATTTTACTTCCGAGTGCAACAACACCAAGGCCTTTCTTTTCAGCTTCTTCAAATGCTATAACAATCTTTTTAGCTTTTTCAATTTCTTCAGCAGTTGGTGCAAATGCCTCGTGAACAACAGGAATCTGTCTTGGATGAATACAACCTTTTCCTTCAAAGCCGAGAGATTTTGCTTCAATTACACTCTGACGAAGTCCTTCCATATCCGAAACATCAGAGAATACAGTATCTATTGGTTGAATTCCGGCAGCACGAGCGGCATTAACTAACATCTGTCTTGCAAAAATACTTTCACGACCTTCGTTGGTTCTTTGAGTTCCTATATCTGCTGTATAATCTTCAAGTCCGATTGCCAGTGCTAAATTTAACCTTGATGCGGATGCAATTTCATAAGCCTTTATTACGCCGAGAGCACTTTCAATAATCGGCATAAAATAAATTTCAGGTTTTATGTTGTTCTGCTTTTTAATTTTTTCAACTTCCTTCTCAACAGCTTTTACCTGTTCAGCAGATTCACATTTTGGAATCAGAATAACATGAACATTGTGAGGTACGATAAACTTTAAGTCATCCAGACCTTTTGGTAGTTGATTGATGCGAACCATTCTTTCGGCATCATAAAAATCAACAGAACGAAGTGCATTACGGACAAGTAACTGAGCTGCATCTTTTTCAGCTGGTGCAACTGAATCTTCAAGATCAAGAATAATCCCATCGGGTGAGTGCAAACCAGCATTGATGAAAAATTTAGGTTCATTTCCCGGCAGATATAATCTTGTTCTTCTCAGCCGGTCTTTTGTGGTACGGTATTGATTTTGTTTCATGAATGGCAGAAGATATTCTTTTCTTATTTGCGGAAATAATCTTCTTACAGCCGATTCGAATCGTGCGGCAATTACAAACGGTAAAGCACCATAATCTTCGCAAAGTATTCGGGCATTTTTTATTCCGAAGAAGTTGCACATATCCAGAATTAAATTCCTTATGGAATCGCCATACATTACTTCTACTTTGCTTTTCAAATCCAATTTAATTCCACCTGAATCTTTTAATTGAATTTCGAAGTAACAGTCGGAGCGAATATTATCGCCTTTTTTGCCTGCAGAGGATTTTGTAATAGTAGTTTTCATATTCATTATCAGAATTTTAAATAATATTGATTTTTTATTAATCAGTCATTTAGAGTCATTAGTAATCATAAAATTATAGTCATTTGTTGGCATTAGCTCCGCGTCATTGATAGTCATTTTTGTAATAAGTAATGCATCATTTGTAATCATTCATTGTTTGGAGTTTTACCAATAGTTTTTATGTAGTTATTCAATTTTACACCGATTTTTTCCAATTCGGTCAGTATTTCTAAATAGGTTTTATCATCAATTAGTTTTCTGTTATTTGCCTTTCTAATCCAGGTTTTTGTTTCAAATAGCGAGCCTCTGGAATAGTAACAGAACTGTTTATTCTCTTTATAAAAATATCTTCCAACTCCTTCGCTTAAATTTGCCGCAACTGAATCTATAGCTCTGACTAATTGTTTGCCAACTACATCTTTTGCAAAATAATCCCATTCGATAACTATATTCCAACTCTTTTCTGCGATTTCCATTGATAATTTATAAACCTGCAATTCCTCGAGTTTCATTTCAACCTCCGATGAAATTACAATAAATGACAAAGAATGACTTATTGACTATAAATGACTTTATTAAAGAATCATTTTCTTCATAAACTCTCTGGCAGTCATAAGTTCTGCATTGAAGATTGCATCTTTAATTTCTTTTCTTCTTCCGGCAACGAGTAGTTTTTCCGTCAATCCTTCAAACTTATTATCAAGATCTTCCATTGTCATTGGTTCGCGAGGGTCTCCTTTAGGATATTCAAGATATTCAGAAAATTCTCTTCCGTCTTTTGTTCTGATAACAACTTTACTTGGTTGTTTTGCAGGGAACATCTTTTCAAACTCTTCGGATGCTTCACCATGAATTTTATCAATAACTTCCCAGATCCTTGGATCTTTCAATTTTTCCTCAGAAAAAGATTGAGTGGTTATTTTATGATCAACCAAAGCTGCTGCAATGCAGTAGGGAAGTGAGTGATCTGCAGTTTCTCTCGATTCAGGACGATATTTATGAGGATCAAAAAGAATATCACAAGCTCTTGCAATAGTTGTAATTGTAACTGATTCAATCTGATCATAAGTGATATTATGTTTTGTGACAACCTTTAAAGTAGCACTAATATGAGTGTGAGTTAATGCTTCAGTGGGAAATGCTTTCATACTGCACTCAAGAATTTTGTATGAATTACCAAGTCCGCCAATAAGTTTATCAATATCCCATTTCCATTCACCAAGAGCTTCACGTCCCTGCATCTGAACTGGTTTTACTTTTTGTTCTTTAACATCCCAGCCGAAGAAACAATCCATGAAACCTTCTTTACCTTCAAACACAGCCTCAGTTCCCGTGTAACCTCTTTGTGCCATCAGCGCAGCAAATACTCCCGATTGAACAGCCATTGGATCAACAGTGTTTTTCATCATTGTAAGTTTACCTGCAGTCGGACATCCGATTGTATGATTATGGCTTCCGCTGATTCCGATGGCATTTACCATTTGATCAACAGTCAATCCTAATATTTTCCCCGCAACAATCGGAGAAACAAACTGAGTAAGAGTAGCGTGATGCCATTTTCTTTCGCGAATTCCCGGGACAGCTAATTCGCATAGCCGTTGCTCAAATTCGTAAGCGAGAACAATTGCCGTGATTACATCTTCCATAGATGCACCAACCATTTCGGCGGTTGCAAGTGCAGCAGGAATTATGTCTGATGGATGGGATGGGTCTTCTTTCCAGTAAATATCATTGAAGTCGAGAGCACGTATCATCAGAGAATTGACGAGCGTTGCATTAACAGCCGGGATTTTTTCACCAAATACAAAAACAGTTGCTTCTTCTGTTCCGCCCATATCTCTGTAGATATTTCGGATAATTCTTACATCCTTTGTAGTGTAAGCACCAAATGCACAACCGATTGAATCGTAAAGATATCGCTTTACTTCGTAGATGACTTCAGCGGGTAAGTCTTTGTACTGCAGATTAACTGCAAATTCGGAAATTGTTCTTGAGATTGATTTGTTCATAATTTTTTACTGTTAGTTTGTTTTATTTGTAATTTTTTATTCAATTAAAAGTTAATCAATAGTAAATCCAATTTTCCTTTTTGGAGGATTTGGTTGAGAAATTATTTGATTTATTACCTGAATTATCTGAAAAATTTGTTGATCATGATCTTTAAGTTTCTTTTCCAATTCCAGAAGTTTTTCTGCAACTTTCTTATGGGTAGAAATCAGTTCCCGTAATTTTACAAACGCTCTCATTATTAGAATATTAACTTCAATTGCTCTTTCACTTTTTAGAACAGAAGAAAGCATTGCTACCCCTTGTTATGTGAATGCCATCGGATTTGATCCTCCCAAAAAGCTTTTCGATGGTATCACATTTTGTGATACTATTTTTTCGATCTCTTTCTTTGAAAGAGTAAACATAAAATCTTTTGGAAATCGTTTAATATTTCTTTTAACTGCTTGTTTTAATGCACGTGTCTCGACTCCATATAAAAAAGCAAGATCCCTGTCAAGTATCACTTTTTGATTTTTGATAAAAAGAATTTTACTTATTAAACTTTCTGTCGGAATTAATGATCTTGATGCCATAATGACTTTTTCTAATCATTTAGGTTTACTTCTTTTAGCAAGTCTTTGGATTACAGTTTAACTGCGAATTCGGAAATTGTTCTTGAAATTGATTTGTTCATATTTAATTGCTCGATTGTTTAATTGTTGAAATGTTACATTATTTTGTCACACTAATAATACTGATAAAATTAATCTAATCTGTCCTGAAATATATTTCTTTATCTAGATAGGTCAGATTTATCAATGTGTTGTTATCCTAAAGATTTTTCTTAACCCATTCCTCAAGGCCACCTGTTACTATAAGTTCCTGTGCGGCTTCACCAACGGGGTCGATTGCATATGTTTTGCCTTCAACTTTTATTATAGAATTCTGAAAATCAATGGTTGCTTTAATTCCTGTCTTAACGGTTAATTTTTCTGTTCCGAACTTTAACTTAAATTCATTGACTAAATCAGGACATTCAATCAGTAAAAATCCATTGTTGAGGGCATTTCGTTTATAAGTTTCATTAAATGAACCAGCAATTACTAACTGAATTCCTTTATACTTCAGTGCAGTAGCTGCTTGTTCGCGTGAAGAACCAGTTCCGAAATTAAAACCACCGACAAGAATATCACCTTTCTTTGCAATCTTAACAAATCCAGGATCATAGTTTTCCATCACAACTTCTGCTTGTTGCTGTGGAGTCATATCATCGTTGTAAGTGTATTTACCGGGATAAATTCCATCTGTGTTCAGATTATCCTGGTGACAGAAAATTAATTCGCCTTCAATAACAGGATTAAATCCTTCAATAATTTTTACTGATGACTTCTTGTCAGAAATTTTAGAATAGATTTTAATACTACCGGTTATTTCATTACTGCCATTACTCCAATCATAAAAAATCTTTCCGGCAATTGCTGAAGAAGCAACAACAGCAGGTGAAGCCAGATATGCAAAAGCATTCGGTGAACCCATTCTGCCTTTGAAGTTTCTGTTAGTAGCTGAAATTCCTACCTCACCATCTTCAAGTAAGCCGGTTCCTAATCCGATGCAGGGGCCACAACCGGGAGGAAGAGGAATAGCGCCTGCCTCGAGCAATGACTGCCAATAACCAAGTTTCTCTGCTTCTTTCTGAACTTCACTTGATGCAGCAGCGATGTAGAATTTTACTCCCTCTGCCACTTTTTTCCCTTTTACAATTTCTGCTGCTTCTTTTATATCATCAAGTCTGCTGTTCACACATGAGACAAGATAGGCTTTATTAATTTTTACATCCTTCTGTTTCAATTCTGAAACAGGTGTAAAAGTTTTAACAGTGTTTGGTCCGGATACATAAGGTTCGATAGTTGAAAGGTCAATGCTTAATTCTTTAGAATAGAAAGCATCCTCATCTGCAGTAAGAATATTTTTTTCAAGTTCATCAATTCTTTTATGATTCATCCTTGGATGAGTTCCATTCCCATCAATATCAGAAGCAACACCTTCAAGTCCACGATTAGCAATGTAGTCTGCACGGCTTCGCAGCCATTTTAATGTAATTTCATCAACAGGAAATACACCAGCTAACGCACCCCATTCGGTTGTCATGTTCGCAATGGCAAGTCTTTCATCTATTGTTAAACTTTTTACACCATCACCAACAAACTCTATAGCGTGATTTAATACTTCGTCGTGATTAAAATATCCGCAAAGTGCAATGATCAAATCTTTACCGGTAACACCTTTTCTTAGTTTTCCTGTCAACACAACTTTGGCGATTGGGGGAACCTGCCACCAGGTTCTTCCTGTTGCCCAGATAGCTGCAGCATCTGTGCGAACAATCGGAGTTCCGAGACAGCCGAGTCCTCCATACATATTCGAGTGCGAATCAGATGCAACTGCCATTGTTAATGGCCAGGCATATCCTTCTTCACACATAATCTGATGACCGATTCCTCTGCCAGCAGGGTAGAAGTCAGCTCCCATTGATTTAGCAAACTCTTCAATCTTTTTATACTTCTCCAGATTCTTTTCACTTTTGTCCTGAACATTATGATCAAGTGTTATTACAACCTGCCTTGGATTTGCGAGTTTCGTTGCACCGATTGATTTAAACTTGGGAATGACAGCACCTGTATTATCGTGCGTCATTACATAAGCAGGTTTAATTGAAAGATAATCACCCGAATGAACTTCGTGATTATGATCTAAACCCACAGCAAATTTTTGAGCTATTTTTTCTATTAAAGTCTGAGACATATGCATTGTTAAATTGTTTGTTGATTAAATTTTTAATTTTTTATTTGTGTAAAGGATTAAACTATTGATAGCTTTTGGTAGTTTTATTAGCTCAGAAAAGATTTGAGAATATTCATCTTCACTTAAAAGTTTTCTGATGTGAGATTTTTCATTCCAGTCAAGTGATTCATATAATGAGCCAACACTATATCTGAAAAATTTTATTTTATGCTTTTTATTATATCTTCCAAAACCTTCTGCTATATTAGCTGAAATAGAATCAACAGCTCTAACGAATTGTTTACCAACCGTATCCTTTGCAAAATTATCCCACTTCAAAATTATTTCCCATACCTGATTGCTTAATTTGAATGCTATTCGATATGCTTCTAAGTCATTTAACTTCAAAAACTTTTTGTTATTCATATTTTCTCCATCTAATTAACAATTTAACCGTTAAACAATTCAACAATTAAATTAAGCCTTAAACGGATCGAAAGAAACAAAATCTGCATGGTGAACTATGATGGCTTCTACACTTCTTTTTGCCAAATCTCCTTCTTTCGCATGATATGCAATTATATGCTGAACTTCAGGTGGTAAACCAAATCTGTCAGCAATTGCAACGCCACTAAACGGATGACGAAGCAACTTTCCTGCTTTACTCGTAGTAAGTTGTCCGTTAACTTTATCATATTCGATCAATTTACCTACATCTATCAGTATTGCGCCTGCAATCAGGATATCCATATCAATCTGAATTTCATCACCAAAATTTTCTTTCATTCTTTTTGCAATATCTACGGAAAGCTGAACAGCAGTCCGTTTATGATTCATAAATGATATTTTACAATCTTTAATAAGAAGTGAGAACGGTATTACCTCAAGATCTTCGGGTGTAAGAACAGAATTTTCAATTGCATAAACCCAGCAATCGAGAACTTTTTCTCTTAATGATAAATCTTTTATCCAGTTTATTTCCGGCCAGATAGATAAAACTTTTTCGCGCATTTTTTCTCCGAATTATTTTCAGATAATAGGTATAAAAAAGCTAATGAAATAAAAAAAACAATTAAGTTCTTCAGATAATTTCTCCGGTTGTTTGCTTTCCGTTTACCAAAACATTATAAGTTTTGAAACCAAGTGATACAGCCAATAAAAACAACAATAAAGAAATAACGGACAAAGTATAATTAGTAGAATTATAATTAGTAATAACCAACATACCAAGCGAAGTAAGAGTAACAGCGAACATAAATATCATTGGAATCAGTACAAATAAAATTCCTTTTCGCAAATAGGAAATCCAGGCAGTTAAAGCTAATAATGCAAGTGCAGCAAGCAATTGATTAGCACTTCCGAACACAGGCCAAATTGACATTGTTTGTCCGCTGAAAGTAAGAGCAGCACCGACTGCAACAGTAATTCCAGTGGCAAAAAACCTGTTTTGAATTATAGAAGTTTTATCAGGTTGTTCTTTAATCTCAAAAAATTCCTGAAACATAAATCTTGCTAATCGTGTTGCAGTATCAAGCGAAGTGAGAGCAAAAGCAGAAACTGCCAGAGCTGCAAAACTTTGTCCGGATTCAACAGAGATATTAAGGAAAGGAATCGCATTCAGAAATCTTGCAACACCAAGAGAGAACGCAGGAACAGGACCTTTATTTACAAGTATATCAATAAACTCTTTGTTAACCATTGAGGCGACTGCTGTAAGTGAAAGCACTGCCAACAAACCTTCGATTAACATTCCGCCATAGCCAACGATTCGTGAATCGGTTTCTTTATCAAGTTGTTTTGCAGTTGTACCACTCCCAACCAAAGAATGAAAACCACTTATCGCACCGCATGCAACTGTTACAAACAAAGCAGGAAATAAATAGCCAACTTTATCAAGTGAAAAACTATTGAATGCAGGAATATTTATGGATGGAGCTGCAAAGAAAACACCAATGAACCCTCCAAGCATTAGTGCGTAGAGAAAAAATGAATTAAGATAATCCCGTGGTTGGAGTAAAATCCAGACAGGAGTTACAGAAGCGGCGAAAATATAAACAAATAGTATTAGCTGCCACCAAAGAGTTTCGAGTTCGATAGGGAAATAGTTTCCAGCAACTATACATAAAGCCAGCAGAATAATCCCTGCTATAGTTCCAGTAAGAAGTGGAACTTTGAATTTATAAATTGACAATCCAAAAACAATCGCAAGTAAAATAAAAAGAACAGAGGAGGTAGCAGAACTCGGAATGTGAGTAAATGTATCAGCAACTATTATTGTGAATACTGCGATTACAAGTATTAATGTTGCCCAGGAAAAAAGAAGAAAAAGTTTTTTCCCACTATCACCAATATATGTTTGAATTATAAAACCTATTGATTTACTCTGATGCCTGACTGAAGCAATGATTGAAGAAAAATCATGAACACCACCAATAAAAACAGCACCGAACAATACCCAAAGATAAACCGGAACCCAACCGAATCCTGCTGCTATCACCGGTCCCACAATTGGTCCGGCTCCGGCAATCGAAGCAAAATGATGTCCAAGTAGAACCGGTGATTTTGCAGGACAATAATCAACTCCATCATTCATTGTATGTGACGGTGTTGGATTATTATTGTTTACATCAAGGCGTTTGATTAAAAAACTACCATAGAGCTTGTAAGCAAGCCCATAAATTACGAGAGCGATAAGAATTAGTTCGATACCATTCATAAGAATGAATTTATTTTATTGCTGTATTGTCAAATTGTTAATGTGTTAATTTATTTTGAGCATAATTAATCAGACAATAAATTGATTTTGGCGTTCCTGAAGTTCCGTAAAAAAACGTTCATATGTTTCATTGCTTATTAATTTCTGTATTCGGACTTTTTCTTTTTCATCAAGAGATTCAATCATCGAAGTATAACCAATTCTGTGAAACCTTATTTTATCCTTACTGGAACAAAGTTAAAATCTTTCAGATATGTTTTCGGAGATAGAATCAAATGTTCTGAAAAACTGTTGACCTCAAGCATTCTTTGCGAAGAGTTCCCATTTTATAACGATTTTCAAAACATAATTACTAAAATTAAATTCTATCTCATAAGCCCGAATATCATTTAGCATAAGATACTTCTTAGATCCTATCTCTACTAATCATCCGGACATTTTAACAATTTATCAATGCAGCAATTAAAGATTTTTTATTATCTCATCAGTCATCTGTTGAGTTGTAGCCGCTCCATATTTAAATACATCAGGACCGCCTCTCAATTTCATCATATCATAAGTTTTTACTTTACCTTCTTCAACAACTTTTGCAATTGCTTTTCTGATTCTTTCAGCTTTTTCATTTTCACCAAGATGATCCAGCATCATACATGCACTTAGAATCATTGCAATTGGGTTAACAATTGACGGATTTAATTCCTGATATTTAGGTGCACTTCCGTGGGTTGGTTCGAACACAGCCACTTCTTCACCAATATTTGCACTGCAGGCAAATCCCAGTCCGCCAACCAATCCAGCAAATCCATCACTGATAATATCACCAAACATATTTTCTGCAACAATAACTCCGTAATCTTCAGGATTTTTAGTAAGCCACATCATTTGTGCATCAATATTGGTATCCCAAAGTGCAATGTCAGGATATTCCTTTGCAATTTCTTTTCCAATCTTTAACATCATTCCGGAAGTTTCTCTTAGTACATTTGGTTTCTCACAAACAGTAACATTTTTATATCCATATTTTCTGGCATATTCAAAAGCTGCTCGGATAATTCTTGTTGCTGCTTTTTTAGTAATTATTCTTGTTGAAATTGCCATTTCTGCAGGTGGAACATCTGCAAAAGCTTTCCATTTCGGATGTGAAGCAAATGCATCAAGAACATTTTTCGGAGGATTTGTCCATTCAATTCCTGCATAAAGTCCTTCAGTATTCTGCCTGAAGATAACTGCATTCACCATAGGTTCTTCAAAACTACCCTTTCCATCTTTTCTTATGAAGTTCAGTGGATTACCTTTGAATGAAATACAAGGTCTGATGCAAATATCAAGATTGAAGTGTTGCCTCATTGCAACAATAGGTGAAAAATAAGTATAACCTTTACCTTTAAGAGACGGGTCAAGTTCTTTTTCGGCTGCATCCTTTGGTTTTGAAGTGATTGCTCCGAATAAACCAATTTTATGTTTTTCGAGTAAGGCAATAGTTCTTTGAGGAAGCGCATTGCCTTCTTTACACCAGAAGTCCCAGCCAATATCGCCGTGAACATATTCAGCTTCAAAACCAACTGCATTCAGAACTCTGATTGATTCAGGAAGGACGGTTTTTCCAATGCCATCGCCGGGCATTGCTACGATTGTTCTTTTCATTTCAGCCCCTAATAAAGTGAAGAAAAAATAGCATTCGAAACTTAGAAAAAGCCGATTTGTTGTGCAAGAAATTAACTCTTAAATCGTTTAATTTCAGAATGTATTATATTATTTTATTTAGAAATAATTATAAAATTTTGGTTTTGGAAGGAAAAAAAATTACAACTGATAATTCAGTCGAGCGTTTACATTCACTTATTGCATCGTCTATCGATGTAATTTTCAGGATATCAAAAACCGGAAAACTCAAATACATAAGTCCTTCGGTAAAAGAATTACTTGGTTACGCACCAGAAGAAGTTTTAAATAAATCTATAATTCATTTCGTTGATTCAGCTAAAACAAATGATTACTTCAATTCTTTTATAAAGTTTATAAGAAATTCAAATCATGCTACATTTCAGGCAGAACTAATAAGTAAAGATGGCAGTAAGAAACCTGTTGAAATAAATCTGAAAATTATCGAGGAGAGTGGAGAAAAAGTCGGGCAGGGAACAATAAGAGATATTAGTTTCAGATTAGAAGCACAGAGAAAAATTGAATCATCTGAATATATTTTCAAAGCTATTTGGGAAAGATCAACCGATGGAATGAGATTAACTGATGAAAATGGAATAATAAAATTATGTAATGATTCATTCGCATTAATGTTTGGCAAGCAGAAAGAGGAAATTATTGGTAAGCCAATTTCAATGCTTTATGATCCATCGATTGAAGAGATGATTCTCAGTGATTATAAAACTAGTTTCAGAAGCGGCAGATTAAAAGATCATTTCGAATTTAATGCCCCACTTTGGAACGGAACTCAGCAATTTTTTGAAATCTCAAATTCATTTTTAGAAAACCTTAATGGTGAGAAATTTCTTCTAAGTATTTTCCGTGATATAAGTGAACGAAAACTGAATGAAATACTTCTTGAAAAGAAAAGTAAATTATTGCAAGGGATTTCAAGGGCGATTGCTGCTTTGATTGCCGCTGCTGATGAAACCGAAGGATTTAACTCTGCTTTAAGATTGCTCGGCGAATTTGCTTCTGTTGACAGAGTCTATTTGTTCAGGCACTTCGAAGATGAATTTACCGGCGAGAAATACTTTTCATTAAACTATGAATGGACATCTTCTGGAATTGTTGCGCAGATTAAAGACCCTGCTTTCCGCCGAATATCATATTCAAGATTTTCTGCGCTTCAACTTTATGAACAATTGTCAAAGGGACATTCGCTTTCTTTCATCATAAAAAATCTTTCCAAAGAAGAAAAAAAAGCTTTTATTGATTCCTCAATCAAATCAATCATACTTGTGCCTATTTTAATAGAAGGAAACTACTGGGGATTTATTGGTTTTGATGATTGTCACTCCGACAGATTATGGACAAGTGATGAAGAATCAATTCTTAGTACAATGGCAGCAGTGCTTGGTGCTGTAATTAAGAGAAATCAAATCGCTGAACAGTTATTAAAAAAGAATATTGAATTAGATAAAGCCATAACAGAAACAGAACAGGCAGCAAAAGCTAAAAGTGAATTTCTTGCTTTGATGAGTCACGAAATCCGGACACCGATGAACGGAGTGATTGGGATGACAGCTCTGCTGCTTGAAACTATGTTAACTGATGCTCAGCGTGAATATGTAAACACAATAAAATTAAGTGGAGAACAACTGCTCGTAATAATTAACGACATACTTGATTTCACAAAAATTGAATCTGAAAAACTTGAGCTTGAATCAATTCCTTTTTTACTCAATGAATGTATAGAAGACTCTTTAGAACTGATTTCATCAAAAGCTGCAGAAAAGGATATTGAAATTTTTTATCGGATGACTGATGATGTTCCGCAGATTATTGTTGGGGATGTAACCAGATTGAGGCAGATACTAACTAATCTGATTGGCAATGCAGTAAAATTCACAAGTAAAGGCGAAGTTGAGGTATCTGTTTCTGTTGAAGAAGTTCAAAGTAATGATTACAAATTGAAATTTATAGTTCGTGACACCGGGATAGGAATTCCAAAAGACAAAATGGATCGACTCTTTAAACCATTCTCACAGGTTGATTCATCAACTACCAGAAGTTATGGCGGAACCGGGCTTGGTCTTGTTATAAGCAAAAAATTAGTTGAGATGATGGGTGGAACAATAAATGTTGAAAGTGAAGAAGGACAAGGCAGCAGATTTATCTTCTCGATCAAAACTAAAATTCCTACTGTTGAAACATCTCTTCAATCATTAAAAATTCCTTCAACATTTGCCGATAAAAATGTTCTCTTAGTTGACACAAATTATCAGAGCGGTCAGGTCTTGTATAATTTTTTCAAGAAATGGAATATGAATGTGGATGTGGCTGTTAATATTGATGTACTATATCATAACCTGGAATATGTTAATGAGTATGATTTGATTGTAATAAATTCATCAGGAATATATCAGAAAATCCATGAAATTATCGAACACATAAAATTGAAAAACTCGAAGAGGAAGTTTGGTTTTATAATTCTGAAATATCATGGCAAATCAGTTGCGGTGAGTGAATCAGATTCAATTCCTTCCATAAAATTTTTGTCGAAGCCGATCAGACTTAAATCACTTGTTGAAATTATTGATTCAACTATAACACCCAGAAAAGATGAAAAAACACTCAAACAAATTTCTCCGGAAGTCGCAGATTCTCTATCCGAGCCAACGAGACTAAAAATACTTTTAGCTGAAGACAATAACATTAACCAAATGGTGGCTACCAGAATGATAGAGAGATTAGGTTATAAAATTGATATTGCATCTAACGGAAAAGAAGCTGTTGAAGCAGCTTCAAATACAGATTATGATATCATTTTTATGGATATACTTATGCCTGAAATGGACGGAATTGAAGCGTGCAACATAATTAAAAATCAATTGAAGAGAGATAAAAAACCCGTGATAGTTGCTATGACTGCCAATGCAATGGCTGGCGACGAGGAAAAATATATCAGAGCAGGGATGGACGATTATCTGAGTAAACCTGTCAATCTTGAAGATCTGAAAAGAATTATCGATAAATGGTCAAAACAAATTATCACATGGAAAAATCAAAAACTGCTTGGCAATCTCAACAAGGAAATTGAACTCAGTTTTATAAAAGAAAAAAACATTTCTTTTCTGAATGAAATAACAAACGAAAATGATTTGGAATTTTTCAGAGAAATGCTTGATGTCTATCTTAAAGAAATCCCAAAGAATATTGACAATTTAAGAGAAGCAATTCTTTCAAATAATCCGGAACAATTAAAATTTTATCTTCATAAACTGAAAGGAACCTTTCTAACACTGGGAATTGATAATTTATTCGATTACTTCAAAATTCTTAATCAGGCAGCTTCAGAAATGAAAATAACCGAAGAAACCTTTAAAACTTTTGCTGACTTTGCCAACAAAACTGAGAAGATACTTGAAGAGATTTCTATACTGAAAGAAAAATATCAACATATTACGCTAAGCTGAAATTAAAAATGGTTTCCAAAGAAAAAAAAACTGCACCGTTAAATCGTACAATTAAACTTACATCCGAAGACAGAATAAAGCTCTCAACGCTTTTCTTTAATATAAAATCTAAAACTTCGCTTAAGGAAATTGAAAACAAAATTATTTTTCAGGATATGTTTGATGCGATTGACTACTTACCTGAAAATTTTGTTGACTTATTGTTTATAGATCCTCCTTATAATCTGAACAAACAATTCTCAAGAACAGTTTTCAGAAAAAAGTCATTAACAGAATATGAAAACTGGTTAGAGAACTGGTTTGTAAAATTACTGCCACTTCTCAAACCTGATGCTTCAGTTTACTTTTGTTCCGATTGGCTGACATCAATTCCGGTTTACAATGTTTTGAACAAATATCTGAAGGTACGAAACAGAATTACCTGGGAACGTGAAAAGGGAAGAGGTTCTTCTAGGAACTGGAAAAACTGTCACGAAGACATTTGGTTTTGCACTGTCTCAGAGAATTATTTTTTTAATACCGAAGCTGTTAAACTTAAAAGAAAAGTAATGGCTCCATATCGGGATGCAGAAAGAAAACCGAAAGACTGGATAAATGAAAAAGAAGGCAACTACAGATTAACACATCCATCAAATATCTGGACAGACCTCACTGTTCCTTTCTGGTCTATGCCAGAAAATACAGAACATCCTACTCAAAAGCCCGAAAAACTTTTAGCTAAAATAATACTCGCTAGTAGCAGAGAAGGCGATTTTATCTTCGATCCATTTTGCGGTGTAGGAACTTCTCTTGTTGTTGCAAAGAAACTAAACAGAAGATTCTGCGGAATTGAAATCGAAGAAAAATATGTTTTACTGGCTCTGAAAAGATTAGCAATAGCTGAGTCTGATAAATCAATTCAGGGTTATAATGATGGAGTATTTTGGGAAAGAAACACTCTTCTTAAGAAAATAAAAAGTCAAATCCGTCTGAAGCGGTCAAAAGTCAAAAAAAACTGAAATAATTATATTATTTTTGAAACAGAAATTTTTTGAAATGGGTGCCGGCTAACAGGTCAATACCCAACTCCGTCAGGTCCGGAAGGAAGCAGCGGTAAGTATCTGACTTGTGTAGCCAGGTGCCCTTTTTAATAAACTTCCGGCGGAATTAAAAATTCCAATCTTCCGTATCCGAATTTTAATAAGCCTTCAAAACTTATTCTGGCTATAGCTGCAGGTGGGAAACTGATTTTAAGATGATTATTTGTACACAAGTTTGATATATGATTTGATAAATCCGGCTGATGACCAACAACTGCGATGTTCTGTCCATCATAAACTGTCAGAACATCAATTAAATTTCCGGTTGAACATCCTGCAGCAATATTGTTTTCCTTCATCAATTTATCCTTGATGCCGAATACCTCTGCAATAATTTTTGCAGTTTGCTCAGCTCTTACATACGGTGAATATAAAATCAATTCTAATGATGGTATAACTTTTTTCCAACCTTCAGAAGCTTTTCTGATAAGTTCAATTCCTTCTGAGGTCAGCTCTCTTTCAAAATCTTTTTTATTTGGATTTAATTTCTCAGAGATGCTATGCCGGATTAAATACAGATTCATTTTTCACTTTTATAGTTAACAGCAATTACGGTCAAATTACGATGTGATTCCATCAACAACTTGCTTAATGACTTTCCTGCTGGTGAATTTAATTTACTGTCCATTTCATTTTTATCACCAGCTATCAACTCACAAAAATGGCTGTATTTCTGATCGAGTAATAAATTGCTTTCCACCTCAGCTAATTTTACTTCGCTTCCGTTTATTTCAGAGAGCAGAGGCAGAAAACTATTTCTGAAAAAATTCAGGAAATTATTCTCATTGGATTTGTGAACGAATATCAGGAGTTTATACATCAGCAGTTAATTCTAAATGATGAAAGAATGTTATTAAACAGATTCTGATTTTCTTTTAATAAACTTTTTGATCCTTCAATCAGTAAAAGATATTTTTTATTTCCACAGTTATGTTCAATCGTCTGATAAAATTTCTTTAAGTCCTGCTTTAGTTCAGATTGTTTGACTCTGTAATTACCAATTTCTCTCAAAACAGTTAATTTTTCGTTAACATAAATTTCTGCAGAATCAGTAAGTGGAATTTTTATAATTCCGATAGTTGCTCCAAGTTTCTGATTAATAAAATAAATCCCTTTTACCTTTCGGTTTAATTCACGGCTTAAGGAAACATTATATATTTTAGTCCATTCTTCAGATACATCAATTCTGAAATCATTCTCGTCCGTGATAAAATTCTGATCCTCTGTCGGATACTCCAGAATATCATTAATTGATTTTTTATTAAGAATATGGTTTGGTGTGAGTTCGTTTTGGGTATTGTTTATTTCTTTTAATATGAGTGAGTCAAAAAGATTTTTATTGCTGATATATCTGCGCTTAGTCTTATCAAATATGAAATAATCAGTCGAATCAGTAATTGAAAGAAATTTTGGTTTAGGAATTTTTGTGCTGATGAGAGAATCGGTAACATCAACTATACTCTGATAAACCGAATCTTGAGGTGAACCAAAAAAAGTAAAAGTCCTGAAAACCAGAGAGTACTGATTTTCATCGGGAAAATAGAGTGAATATCTGTGAAGATTATAAACTTCATACGATTTGAATTCATCTTTAATTTCTATGCAGGTTTTATTGTTGATAGTTTTCCAATCAGCTCTTATGTAACCATTCAATGAAACATCTTTAAGCAAAAGATTTAGTGAATCATCTATGACTGCAAAAAGATTATATGCAGGGATCGGATGCTCAAGAAGTATTGAATAATGTTTTCTTTTCCCAACAACAATGCTGTCAATAACAATTTTATTGTAAGCGAAGGATTTATCTTTTGCTTTGCCGAATAAAATATCGAGAGGATTATTTTTTGTATCAGAGCTGTCTAATGCAGAGATTATCAAATGAAATAATTTTTTACTGTCAATCAAAGGAGTAGTTGATTCTTTTCTGCCGAACTCGCAGGCAGAATAAAATAAAACAAAAGAAATGCTCGTTATGAATATGAATTTTTTCATCTTGCTGACAAAAATATAAAACTAATTTGATTTTTTTAGCTTCAGATATATTTTTCAACCGAATTTTAATAATTAAAATCAGAACAGACATATTGAAAAAAAATTATATCCTTCTTTTTTTCATTTTGTTCTCTGGAATTAGCTTCAGTCAGGGAATAGAGATTCCGCAAATAGCTCTCACCGACATAGAATTTGAAATTACTATTACTGAACATCCCGATACCAACAATTCAATTCCTGTAAAAATCATATCGGCTGACAACAGATTCATTTCTCAATTCAATCTTGTCGCTAACGGGAAGAAATTTTCCGGTAAGGTTAGAATTTCAGAAAGCGGGAAGTACTTTGTTGAATTAAACGGAAAGCGATTTGAAAATACTATAAATGTTATCCCCGGTTTTCTAAGCATCATACCTCCTTTGATTGCAATTTTTATTGCACTGATATTCAGACAAGTTTTATTCTCTCTGCTGCTTGGAATATTTGCGGGAACATTTTTTCTTTATGACTTTAATCCTTTAATTGCCTTTATGCGGCTTGCTGATGTTTATATTATTAATTCTCTCATAGATAAATCTCATATTCAGATAATTGTTTTTACTTTGATGTTTGGTGGCGTAATTGGATTAATTTCAAAATCAGGTGGAACAACAGGCATTGCAAATCTGCTAATACCACTTGCGCGTAACAGAAAATCGGGATTACTGGCAACCTGGCTTTCCGGGATTATAATATTTTTTGATGATTATGCTAACACACTTGTAGTTGGAAATCTTATGCGTCCGCTGACAGATAAACTTAAAATCTCCCGGGAAAAATTATCTTTTATTGTTGATGCAACATCTGCACCGGTTGCAAGTATTTTTTTAATCAGTTCGTGGATTGGTTACGAAGTCGGTTTAATTCAGGATGGCCTAAAAGTAATTGGATTAAATCTGAGTGCTTATAATGTTTTTCTTGATACTATAATTTTTCGTTTTTATCCGATTGCTATGCTAATTTTTATTCCACTCACAATTTTGATGAAAAGAGACTTTGGCCCGATGCTTAAAGCCGAAAGATATTCATTAGCAAATGGAATTGATATAAAACATTCCGGCAATAAAGCTAATGATATTCTCAAATCAACAGAATTATTCGGCAATGAGGAAAGAGCGAAATGGTATAATGGTGTTTTTCCGATTCTGGTTATAGTATTTGGAACTATTGCGGGATTAGTCTTTACTGGAATTAAAACTCTCGAAACGATGGGAATTAAAGATTATTCTATTCGCGACATAATTTCCTACTCTGATTCTTATGCTTCTCTTTTATGGTCCTCGGCAGCTGCTTGTGTTGTTGCCGGTGTAATGATAGGTTTTCAGAAAATTATGAATCTTGGTGAAATTATGGATGCCTGGTTTCTTGGAATAAGATCGATGTTTCTTGCCGTTGTTATGTTAACACTTGCCTGGGCTATCGGCTCTATTACTCAGGATATGAAAACAGCAGATTATATTATAAGCGTTATCAGCGATTCAATTGCACCGCACTGGTTACCTGTGCTGGTATTTATTGTTTGTGCTGCAACCAGTTTTTCCACAGGAACAAGCTGGGGAACAATGGCGATTATGATGCCTCTTGTTATTCCTCTTGCATTTCATATTTCCACCACAAATAATCTTTCTGAATCAGAAAGCTATCTGATTATGGTTTGTGTAATCAGTTCAGTGCTTGCAGGTTGTGTTTTTGGTGATCATTGTTCTCCAATTTCTGATACAACTATTCTATCATCAATGGCTTCCGGCTGTGATCATGTTGCGCATGTTAACACACAACTTCCATATGCAATTTTTGTAGCAGTGTTCTGTATGCTGCTTGGAGATATTCCAACCGCATTTGGCTTTCCGCCGCTGCTATCAATAATATTAATAATTCTTTGTATGATTATTGGTTTAAGACTTATTGGTAAGAGAATAGAAAGCTAATCAGTGAGAGCAAAAAGATTTTTTTTTGAAAAATAACTTGCCGGAATTTCTTCAGCTTTTATTTCAGGAATCGCCGATTCGATAAAAAGATATTCAGGTAAAATCTTTTGTCTGATCGGAACTTTATTTATATCGCCAATTGATAATCCCTGATGTGTAATATTCTGTTGGTTAATTATTATTTTTTCATTTACAAATGTTAGATAGCTCCCTTCATAAAGATGAGTCAATCGTCTTTTTAATTCCTTCTGAAGTGATTCATTATCATAAAATTTGTAGTAGCCGGAATTTTTTTCTGCAAAAGATATTCTGATTGCGGTCTTACCTTTATGAACCAAAACAGGTGCTCCGTATTCTAGTTTTGAAAACAACTCTTTTGCATCTTCTCTCGATACTCTGACACAACCGTGAGAGGATGTTCTATTACCTAAATATTTATAATAAGATTTACCTGCAAGTGCATGAAATCCGATTCCGTAATTAAATCCCATCCAATGCAACATAAGTGTACTATCAAACTGTGTTGAATACCATTTTTTCGCTTTATGCTGAATTACAAAAATACCTGTGTTTGTTTCAACTCCGTCTTTGATCTCTTTGGTACCAGTAGAGATTTTGAAAGTTTTCACAGAATCATATCTGGAGTGCAGATAACCTAATTGTATTGAAAGATCAATTTCAACAAAATAATCTGATAATGTATAAACAGTATCAATAATTTTTCTGAAACTCAGATTTTTCAGTTCATTAAAACTAAGTGATTGTTTTATCTGAGAAATTCTTTCCGGTTCATCGGCAAAACCAAGCGATGAACAGATAATTATTATTAAAAATGTTTTCATTCCGTGCTTTGACTAAAATGAGATTTTATTAATTCTGCTTTCTTTAGTCCGACCAATGAAGCAATTTCTTCAACTGTTGATGATTTAATTGCTTCTACACTTCCGAATTTTTCAAGAAGCGATTTAGCAGTTTGTGTGCCAATTCCTTTAATTTCTGTAAGTTCTGTGGAAATAATTCTTTTAGATCTTCGCTGTCTGTGAAAAGTAATTGCAAACCGATGAGCTTCATCCCTTATTTGCTGTAAAAGTTTTAATCCGGACGATGTTTTTGCAATTGTTTCAGGGTCTGATTTACCCGGAAAGAAAACCTCCTCCAGTCTTTTTGCTAATCCAATAATGTTATAATTCTTTACACCAAGTTTATTGAGAACTTCAACTGCACTGGAAAGCTGACCTTTTCCTCCGTCAACCATTATCAAATCGGGAAAAGTTTCATTTTCAGTCAGAAGTTTTGAATATCTTCTCTCTATAACTTCCCGCATACTTGCAAAGTCATCAGGACCATCAACACTTTTAATAATAAATTTTCTGTATAAACTTTTTTTAGGTCTGCCGTCTATAAATACAACCATACTTGCTACACTATCTGAACCCTGAATATTAGATATATCAAAACATTCAATTTTTTTCGGAAGAGTTTTTAATCTCAAATCCCGCTGTAAAGCTGCAAGAGGATATGGAACATTCCCTAAATTTTTCATTTTCTGAATCTGGATTTCCTTCAGCTGAAGCATTGCATTTTCCTTACACATTTTTAGAAGCGATTTTAAATCACCTCTTTGTGGTATTATAAATTTTATTTTATGATTTGCTTTTTGAATTAACCATTCAAGAATAGTTTCTTTGTCTTCAGGTTCAATTTCCAGAACAATTTCTTTTGGAATTTCGGCAAAATCCTGATAATAAAATTTTATTGCTGCTGAATATATCTGAGGAAGTTCTTCACCTTCTTCAATTGAAAGTCTTAATTGTTTTTTGCTGATAAGTTTACCATCCCGAATATTAAAAACTGAACAACTTGAATCTTTTCCTTCAAAAGCGACTGCAAAAATATCCCGTTCATCAAAATCGTCACTTACAACCTTTTGCCTCGAAGATATACTTGTAAGCTGATTTATCTTGTCTCTTAATTCAGCAGCTTTTTCAAACTCAAGATTTTCAACTGCTTTATTCATTTTCTCCGTAAGTGATTTAATCAGCTCGTCTGTTTTACCTTTCAGAAGTTGAATTACTTCTTTAACCATTTCATTATATGCAAAAGCACTTATCAAACCTTCGCAAGGTCCGTCGCATTTTTTAATATGATAATCGAGACAAATTTTAAACTTTTTTGCGTTGATATTCTCTTCGGTCAAATCGAGTTTGCAACTTCTGATTCTGAAAATCTGGTTAATCATCCGTAAAGAAGCTTTCATGCTTTTAACATCAGTATAAGGTCCGAAATATTTTGAGCCATCGTTTACAAGATGTCTTGTTGGATAAATTCTGGGGAAAAGTTCATTTGTAACTTTAATAAATGGGTAGCTCTTATCATCTTTGAGGTTTACATTATATCTTGGCTTATACTGTTTGATTAGATTATTTTCAAGAATCAATGCCTCAACTTCACTGTCAGTTAATACAATCTGAACTTCATCAGTTTTTTCGGCAATGGCTAAGGTTTTGGGTGAAGAGATATTATTCTGAAAATAACTCTTTACTCGATTTCGTAAATTTTTAGCTTTTCCTACATAAATGATTTTACCATTTTTATTCAGAAACTGATAAACACCCGGTTGAGCAGGAAGATTTTTCAATTGTAATTCTAATTTTGAATTCATGACACTATGCGGAGTATTTCACTTTTTCTAATAAGTGAAAATAAGGCAAGAGGGAATTAAAATAAATTTAGTCTTTAAGCACCATATTTTTTGGAATAACTACAATTCCCGTTTCAGTAACAGTAAACTTTTTCTTATCCTCTTCAGGATCAAATCCGATTTCATAACCTTCAGGAATTACAACATTCTTGTCAATTATGGCTCTTCTGATTCTGGCATGACGACCGACCCACACATTATGAAAAAGAATGGAATCAGTTATATAAGAATACGAATTAATCCTGACATTGGCACCAAGGATTGACCTTTCTACCAAACCTCCTGAAACAATTGTACCATCACATACAAGTGAATTAAGTGTTCTACCAACTCTTTCGCCTTCGTGAGAGACAGTTTTAGCCGGTGGATATTGATATTGATAGGTTCTTAATGGCCATTCGGAATCATAAAGATTGAATTCCGGAGTTACGCTTATTAAATCCATATTAGCAGCATAGTAACTATCAAGTGTTCCGATGTCTCTCCAATACGGTTGCACTTTTTTATTTTCGTCAATAAAACGAAATGCTACTACTTTCAATTTCGATTTTATCATATATGGAATTACATCCTGACCAAAGTCAAGAGCTTTAATTTTCTTTGATTCCATTTCCAGCAAAACATCACGAAGTACCGAAGCTTTGAATACATAAATTCCCATATTTACAAAAGAGAATCCTTTTTTATCGGGAATTTCGGGAGGTACAGGAGGTTTTTCTATGAATGACTGAACATTATATTTTTCATCTATTCCAACAATGCCAAATCTGCTTGCCTGATCTTTCGGCACTTCAATACAAGCCATACTGAGGTCAGCATCATTTTTAATATGATTGTCAATGAATTTCAGATAGTCCATTTTGTAAATATGGTCGCCGCTCAAAATTAATACCCATTTAGCTTTTCTGTCAGAAAATAAATTGAGATTCTGATAGATAGCATTTGCAGTTCCGAGGTACCAGTCATTGTTCATTTTCCTTTGAGGAGGAACAGAATAGATAAATTCACCAAGCTCAGGATTAAAAATACTCCAGGCTTCAAACAGATGCATATTAAGTGAATCAGATTTATACTGAGTAAGAACATAAATTCTTCTCAGTCCTGAGTTAAGACAATTCGAAAGAGTAAAATCAATGATCCTGTATTTACCTCCAAAAGGAACCGCCGGTTTGCTTCGAACAGCAGTTAAAGGATATAATCTTTCTCCTTGACCACCAGCAAGTACAACTGTTATTGTATCTCTAAGAATTGATGAACCGGGGGAGAACATATTAACCTCTTATTTTACACTAAAAATATATTGAATTATAATTTGATTGGCAATTAAACTTATTGTTAATTTGTTAAAAAATTTTATGAATTGTTTTATGGTTAATTATTTAGAGTTGTAAAATGTTTTTTATTACTTATCTATTAGAAGTTAGTTTCCTTTTATATGTGTTATTATTAAATACAGTCAGGTTTAGTGAAACAGATTCAGGATATATAACTGAATTTCAAAAGAATATTGATATTCTTCACTACCACCTGAAGATTGATCTGGATACTGAGTCAAAATTAATTTATGCTGAAGTAAAAATAACTGCTAATAAACTTAGATCTCCTTTGGACAAAATGCAGTTAAATTTTTATGGGAATATGAAGTTGCACAGAATTTATGCTCAGTCAGGTGACCTGAATTTTCACCGCATAAAAAATTTAATTTCAATTGACATATCTGAGTTAGAAGAAGATACTTTAGAGATTATTGTAAAATATTCCGGAAGCCCTAAAAAAATTGGATTTAATGGATTAGTATTCGGTGAGATTAATAATATTCCCCTCATTTACACTTTAAATGAACCTGATTATACTCCCAGCTGGCTTCCCTGTGATGATGATCCTGAGGATAAAGCTCTTATTGATGTTGAAATTACCAATGACAGTAATTTTGTTTCAGTCTCAAACGGAAGATTAATTTCGATGAAATTTGATGGTGATAAAAAAACTTATCACTGGAAATCTAGTTATCCCATTTCAACTTATCTGATTGCTGTTTATTCATCCAGGTACTCCAAATTCACGGAAACTTATAAATCAATTTCAGGCAAAGAGATTCAGCTTGAGTATTATGTTCTGCCAAACCATCTTGACGCAGCTAAGAAAGATTTTGCCGAACACAAGGATATGCTCAGGGCATTTGAAAATCTTTTTGGTGAATATCCCTTTGTAAATGATAAATATGGTGTCGCTGAATTCTTATGGAATTATGGAGCCATGGAAAATCAAACAATTACAGGAATTGGCTATAATTTTATCACCGGAAAAAATTTTTCAAGAGATATTCTTGCACACGAACTATCTCATCATTGGTGGGGAAATGCTGTTGGACTTAAGAACTGGAAAAATATCTGGCTCAATGAAGGATTTGCCTCTTATAGTGAAGCTTTGTTCCTGGAATATAAATTTGGTCAACCTGCACTTCAATCTTCTATGAGAAGTAAATTCAACGAGAATTTTAGAGGAGCACTTTATAATCCTGTTAATCTTTTCAGTGAAACCGTTTATGATAAAGGTGCTTGGGTTCTTCATATGCTAAGAAACGAAATCGGTGATTCAAACTTTTTTAATTCATTAAGAAAGTATTATGAAGTTTACAGGTATGAAAATGCATCAACTGAAGATTTTAAGATTATCTGCGAATCAGTCAGTAAGCTGAAACTTGATAAGTTTTTTGACGACTGGATTTACAATGATAAGGGAATAATAAGATGTTTTTACAACGTAAGTGATGATCAAAACAAAACTATTTCAATCACTCAGTCAAGTGATGAGTTTGACAATTTTCATTTCAATCTTGATTTGAAAATTATCTATTCGGATGGATCTTCTGAAACAAAAAAATTCAGAGTTGTGCAAAGTCATTCGATTTTTGAGTTGAATACAACAAAAAAAATTAAGGGGGTAATTCCCGATCCGGAAGGAAAGCTGCTTGCCGTTTTTATTAAAGAAGGAGAACAATGATAACACAAATCTTTTATTTCAGCACTCATATAAGTAACTTTCAATAAAAATTTTAATAAAGTGTGAATAAGACATACTTCTTTATATCAGATGTACATCTTGGACTTCAATCCAGGGAAATTGAATATATAAAAGAACGAAAACTTGTTGAGTTCCTTAATTTCGCCAGGAATAATTGTGATGAATTATTTATTGCCGGAGATTTATTTGATTACTGGTTTGAATATCGGCGTGTATATCAGAAAGGTTTTTTTAGAACTCTTACCGCACTTCAGGATCTGACTGAAGCCGGAATAAAAGTTCATTACTTTATTGGTAATCATGATTTTTTTCACAACGGATTTTTTGAAAAAGAAATTGGTTTGAAACTGTATCAAAATCCTTTTTCATTTCGTCTAAATGATAAACTTTTTTTTATTGGTCATGGTGATGGTTTGGTAAAGAATGATTTAGGTTATAATATTTTAAAGATAATATTAAGAAGTCGATTTACTCAGTTCTTATATTCGTTAATACATCCTGATCTTGGAGTTGCAATTGCAAGCCATACAAGCAAATCAAGCCGTGACTTTACGAGCAAAAAAGATTATGGTGAAGAGGACGGTCTGTTTGAAGCAGCTAAACTGAAAATTGATGAAGGATATGATTTTGTATTATTTGGTCATCTGCACAGAAAACAATATCTGAAATATAAAAATGCTTATTACATTAACTTAGGTTCCTGGATATCAGAGCCTTGCTATGGAAAATTCACAGACAAATTTGAGATAATAGACATCAAATAAAATTTTATGGCTAATAAAAAATCAGAACAGAGCATTAAAAGAAAAAGGTTAATAATCACCTCCTTAGCATTATTATTTATTTCCTTAATCATTTATATAATAAGTGGGTTACCTTCACTTGAAGAACTTGAAAATCCAAAACCAATTCTAGCCAGCAAAGTATTTTCATCCGACGGAGAATTAATTGGTCAGTTTTTTATCGAGAACAGAATTGAAACTAACATTGACAGTTTGCCAAAACATCTGATTGAAGCTCTTATTGCAACCGAAGATAAAAATTTTTATGATCACTGGGGTGTTGACTTGGGCAGATTCTTTAAAGCAATGATAAAAAATATCATTACTTTGTCTTTTACTGAAGGAGAAGGCGCAAGTACAATTACACAACAATGCGCTAAAAATTTATATAATTTAAAGTCAGGAAGAGAAAATGCACTTGATAAAGTTGTTAGAAAAATCAGAGAATGGATATCGGCCGTACAGATAGAAAGAAATTTTACAAAGAATGAAATACTAGAACTTTATTTAAATGTTTCTTACTTTGGTCGAGGTGCTTATGGAATTGAGTCCGCTGCTAAAATTTATTTTAATAAGAAAGCAAGCGAATTAACATTACCTGAATCAGCATTGCTGATTGCACTTCTAAAATCTTCTGAATACTATGACCCGGTTAAGAATTATGATAATGCACTCCGAAGAAGAAATGTAGTATTGAACAACATGGTTGTTAATGGTTATTTGTCAGAGAGTGAATATGACAAATTAAAAAAATTGCCAATTCATTTAGCGACAAATCGCCCAAGTGCAATACGCACCGAAGCCCCACATTTTATGGAATACGTAAGATTACAATTAACACCAATAGTTGAGAAGTATGGATATGATTTATATCGGGATGGATTGAATATCTATACAACTTTAGATATGAAAATGCAAAGAATTGCAAATCGCTCGGCTGCAAAACATATTTCTGAATACCAGGAATTATTCAACAAAAACTGGAACTGGGATAGGAATAAAAGTCTTTTAGCAGATTTATTGGATAAAGCAATAAAAAATCAAACAGCTTATAGAAATGCTTCCGGAACAGCCGAAAAAACAAAAATTTATAATTCCTTAAAGAATTCGCAATCATTTGTTGATTCGGTAAAATCAGAAGCAGCCAAAATCGAGGTTGGCTTTGTAGTAATGGATCCTCACAACGGATATATAAAAGCTTTGGTTGGGGGAACTAATCAGGAATTCGGAAGAGGTTTAAATCATGTAAGCGGCATTAGAAGACAACCCGGCTCAGCGTTCAAACCTTTTGTATATGCTACAGCAATTGAAAATGGTTATTTTCCCGCGTATACCTTACTCAATCAGAAATTTGATTATAATGGTTGGTCTCCTGATAATGCAGATAATGAATACACTGGATACGAAACACTCAGGTGGGGATTAGCATATTCGGTAAATGTAATTGCTGGCAGAATGACCATTAGTGATATTGCACCGCCTTCTCAGGTAATCAGTATTGCAAAAAGAATGGGTATAAAATCCAAGCTTGATCCCTTTCCTGCTATTGCTTTGGGAACATTGGAGGTCAGCCCACTGGAAATAACATCTGCATTCGGAACATTTACTAATCGTGGAATTCATGTTGAACCAATCTCAATTTTAAGAATTGAAGACAGAAATGGGATCCTGATTGAAGAATTCTCTCCTCAAAGTGTTCAGGCAATTTCACCTCAAACCGCTTCAATAATAGCTGATATGATGCAGGATGTTGTAAATTATGGAACCGGAGCCGGTGTCAGAAGATATTTTCAATATCCGGCGGCTGGTAAAACCGGAACCACTCAGAAATTTTCAGATGCTTGGTTTATTGGATTTACACCGGACCTGGTTGGTGGAGTCTGGGTAGGTTTTGATGATCACAGAATCAAGTTTACAAATTGGTATGGACAAGGGGCAAAAGCTGCATTACCAATCTGGGCAATGTTTATGCAGGCAGCATATAAAGAGTTGAATTTACCAGTAAGATATTTTGAACTTTCGGAAGGAGTTGAAACAGCAACATTCTGCAAAGAAACTATGAGATTAGGTGATACAAAATTGGCTACTGAAAATTGCCCGGAAACATATACAGATTTTATCAATTCGAATCATCTTCCTTCAACTTGTGAACTTCATGGTGGTGGTAAAATTATACGTGAAAACAGAAGTGGTGAAAGCGGATGGATACATTAGTTAAATTAAGAATCATCAATTAATTTTGTCACAGATTTTTTTATTTCTTTTACAGCCCGGATGGCGGAAATGGTAGACGCGCTAGTTTCAGGAGCTAGTTGGCAATAGCCAGTGCAGGCCTGCCTACCGACAGGTAGACCTGTCTACCGACAGGTAGATTCGAGTCCTGATCCGGGCAAAAATCAACGAAGAGAAATAAGTTGATTTCTTAAATAGATAAAAATATGAGCTAAAAAATATTTGCCCGGATGGCGGAAATGGTAGACGCGCTAGTTTCAGGAGCTAGTTGGCAATAGCCAGTGCAGGTTCGAGTCCTGTTCCGGGCACACTTCAATAAAGCATTCATACCTAAAATGTTTTTCGTCTACGCTATTAAAAGCAAAGTTAAGAACTTTATATATGTTGGATTAACATCAAATCTTGAGAATAGAATCTTAAGGCACAACTCAGGATATGAAAGAGCAACAAAACCATATCGGCCATACGAATTAATTTATTACGAAGTTCAGGAAACAAGAATAAAAGCAAGACAAAGAGAGAAATACTTAAAAAGTGGAGTAGGAAAAGAATTCCTAAGGAGATTGATCAAAGAAAAAGATAAACAATAAAATGTGAGTTAGTTGGAATCAGAAATGAAAGCTTTAATGTTTTTAATGGATTTAGAAGATAACTATCGAATACAATTCCTTAATCTTTTTAATAAAATTCTGATGTCATTGATAAGCATTTAGCAGAATGTTTTTCAAAAAAATTTAATTAATTGGATTATTGACATTGATGATATTTTTATGCAGTTTCGCAGGTGAGCAAAATAATATTACATTTTTCAATAAGTGGTTATTGCGGATGAAAAATTTTTTACCATCTTATCTTAACAGGGCGCTTTACAAAACCAGTTACCTTTACAACCAAAGTTATATTAATAGTATTGTATCAATTTCCTTAATCCTGTTCTCTAAAATTTTCATTTAAGTCGAATTAGTGAGAGACAATAATCTATTTTGCTGTTTCTGGATATTTCATTTTTTACTATAAAGGAGAGAGTGAATGAGCGCATCAAAAATCACTTCTATAGTAATTGAAAATCATATAAGGGATCAATGTATTTATTTTCAATTACTACCATATCATTTAGTAAACTCAAATAATAAATTAACTAACTAATCAGGAGGTAAGATGAAAATACCTTACAACCAATCAATGCTGTTGGTATTCCTCTATTTGACCACAATCTTTTTTGCTGGATGTGTGGATACAAGTGTAAATCCAATTCCCAGCAGCATAAACTACTCCAGTCAGATGAAAGTTGTTAATCTTGCTACTGGAGCAGCTTCTGTATCAATTACACTGAATGGACAAAATCTCGGGAATGTTCCATTTGGTGGTGAATTACCAGATGCTAATTCTGGTTTCTTAACCATTCCATCGGGGAGTAAAACTCTCAACGCTACATTCAACAATGGTACTGCGAAATCATTCCGCTTTTCTGCTGCAACCGAGTATAAATTCAGAGCATTTTTAGTTGGTAATGCAGCTGATACTACCGGACCTTCGGTTGTGATTGTCAATCAACGATATATCTGGCAAACGAAAGATTCTGAGAATGGGCAGAAATTGTTTCCGGCTGATACTGCCTGGATTTCTGTTTTCAATGGTTCACCCGATATAACAATAAACAGCATATCATTTGACTCAAATCTCAATGAATTTGCTACTCCTCTTGCATTGGGTCAAACTTCAGGTTATCTGAAAAATGCACAAGGTCAAGTTAATGTTGAGATAATCTATAACGACACAGATACTTTAGTTTTTAACCACAACTTCAGTTCAAAAGGCAGATATACGATTGCATTATATGATGTTTCTGCAAATTTAAAATATGCTGTTTTAGTTGATGATTAATTAAAAAGAAAATAAATAACGGAGGAAAAAATGTTTCCTAAACTTTACAAAATTTTTATAATTCTGATGTTTGCTGTTTCTTTTGTCTATGCCCAGAATGGAAGAATTTCAGGTACCGTAACTGATAAACAAACCGGCGAACCTTTAATTGGTGCCAATATAATTGTTGTGGGCACTACATTCGGAGCTGCGACAAATGTAAACGGTGAATATATTATTAATAACATACCGGCTGGTAATTACACAGTCAAAGCTTCTTACATTGGCTTTCAGGATGTAACAGTAAGCAATTTAACTGTTAATGCCGGGTTAACCACAAGACTAAACTTTGAACTGACCTCATCGCAGATTTCAACCGAGGAAGTAGTAATTATTTCTGAAAGACCACTTATCGAAAAAACTTCAACAAACGCAAAAAGAATTGTTGACAGTGACAGATTGGAACAACTGGGAATGAGAGGTGTTCAGGAGGTCGTTGCTCTTCAACCGGGTGTCGTTCTTCAGAATGGACGACTTTTTATTCGTGGTAGTCGTCCTGATGAAACCGGTTATACGGTTGAGGGTGCAGATGTTAAGGATGTCTTAAACAGAAACGGTGGATCATTGGTTAATGTTATTCCAGATGCTGTTCAGGAAGTATCAGTTCAGGCAGGTGGTTATACTGCAGAATTTGGAAATGCAAATGCAGGAATCGTTTCTTCTGAATTCAAAACCGGAACAAACAATTTCCATTTTTCCTGGCGATCTGAAACAGATAATTTCGGCAACTATCCCGGAGAAAAATTCCTTGATACATATTCTTATGGTTATTTCAGCAATGTATTTACTGTTAGTGGTCCAACATTTACTGATAAGTTGAAATTCTTCTTATCAGGTGAAAATACTTTCAGCCGAGATAATCCAATGTTCTTCAGTGCAAATCCTGAAAAATTCTCAGATGGTGCATTGTGGGATACCACTAAAATTTTTGACACTGGCGTTTCAGGTGGTAATAGAAATGAATATCAGATCCTCAAGTGGGGAAATGCTAATTTACCCGGAAACATGAACAACAGATACACTGCGAATGGTACTTTGTTGTTTGATAATAATCCATTATTCCTTAGACTTGCCGGTGCTTATTCCCGAACTAAATCTCAAGGGATGAACAATATTATCAATCTGTTCAACACTGATCGTCTTGCAAGAACAGATGTATCAACTTTATTGCTCAATCTAAAAGGAACTTACCTGCTGGGTTCAAATTCATTTATTGAAGGGCTTGTAGGTTATTATGACTACAGAGGTAAAACTTTTGATCCTGTTTTTGAAGATGACTTCTTATCTTACAGCGACAGCTTAGCTGCTTCAAAATTTGGCTGGACATTTTCAAATTATTTTTCTGAGCCGGCTGATTATGATTTCTTCGGATTTCCGTTTAGCAGACCCGGTGCTGTCTTAACAGGCTACACTAAAGATCACAACAACTATTTAACAGCATCACTTGCATATACCGGTCAGTTGGATATTCATGCTCTGAAAATAGGTGGTTCTTATCAGAGATACACCGTTAGAAGATGGCAGGTGGGAAATCCGGGTAACTTCTTATCAACCGTAAGAAATAATCCCGATATGGCAAGAGATTCTCTGGCTACATTAATAAGCACAACATTATTTGCTAACTTTAATAACTATGGATTTGATGTATTTGGTAATGAAACTGATGAAGAAGGACTCTTTGCTCCTAAACATCCAGTTTTTGCATCAGCATATATTGTTGATAGAATTGAAATAAGCGATCTAATTATCAATGCTGGTCTAAGATTTGACCACATTGATATGGATAGCTGGGCTTGGGTTGATCCAAGATTACCAGTTTTTGATACAAGAACTAATCTTATACCTGATTCTGCTATCAGGAGTGGTGACAAATTCAATTTTGTTTCACCAAGATTAGGATTTGCATTCCCGGTATCTGATAAAACCGTATTCCACTTACAATATGGAAAATTTGTACAGGCTCCGAGTCTGGACATTGCATATCGGGGTGTATTTATCGCAGCTCAGCAACTAAGATCTGCAAACTTATTTACAAATCCGATAGCATATAATCCGAACCCAATAAGAACTACACAATACGAAGTCGGGTTCGGACATCAATTCTCTGATTTTGCCGCATTTGATGTCACCGCCTTTTATAAGGATATAAAAGGGCAGATTCAATATGCTATTATCCCAACGGCTCCTGGTGCATTCAGAGCGAATTATTCTGCTTTTGTAAATCAGGATTTTGCTACCACAAAAGGTGTTGAGTTAAGCTTAAAATTGAGAAGAGTTTCAAGAGTTAGTGGTTCTATTGATTATACATTCTCTTCAGCAGAAGGAACAAACTCACTCTCAAACAGTGGCTTAGGTTCCACAGAAGTTAATAGAAATGTTCCGACAGTATTGATTCCGTTGGATTATAATCAAACCCACAGAGGTTCTATCTTTATTGACTACAGATTTGATAAAGGAGATGGCGGTCCGATTCTTGAAAATTCCGGATTAAACTTACTTCTTACATTCAACAGTGGTCACCCATTTACTTACTCACAATGGACAGGATTAGGTCAATCTTCTGCCTGGACGGGTGGATTAACTCCTATTGGAACCGGTGACACCAGAGGCAGAAGACCAATCGGTCCGATTAACTCAGCTAAAACTCCCTGGGTTTATAATATAGACTTGAGAATTGACAAGACAGTAAACATTTATAACCTCGATGTTAATTTCTACATTCAGGTATTTAATCTTCTGAATACAAAGAATGTAATTAATGTTTATGATAAAACCGGTAATGCTTACGATGATGGATTCTTATCAACAACCGATGCGCAAACTCTTATTCAAGGTGATCCGGCAAGATATGAAAGATTTGCTGATCTGTACAGAGCTATCAATCTTGAGAACAGACAGGCAGCTTTCGCAGTTTATGGTTATGATTTATTTGGAGCACCAAGACAGTTAAGAGTTGGTGTGTGGATTAACTATTAATTATTCGGAGGTTAATAAATATGAAACAATTAAAATTATTAATTTTAGTAATTACACTAATCTTTCTGACTCTTCCTCAATCCTTGGAAGCAAAATATGAGGGAGATCAGAAGAACAAAGGTAATAAGCCAAAACTTCAGAAAGTTTGGCAAAATCCTGTTATGAGTATTATGAATATAAATAATGCTTCAATGTGGGTTAATGATAATGGTTTCCACGATTGGGTAATTGGTGGTGGATGGAACGGTGCTTTTCCAATAGGAACAACCGTTGGAGCCATCTTTGCTGAAGGAATTGTTTGGGGTGGTTTGGTTGATGACGGAAATTCTCCTGTAGTAAGAGTCAACGGTAACACTTACGGCTCAGGTACGAATGCTCTTGATCGTCTTTATAGAGTTAGACCTGATTATGCCAGAGCTGATTTAAGGAATGATGCTGCTACATTTCTTCAGGTTCCTCCTTCATCGGTAACTGATGCTGATATACAGGAAATCAGAGATCAATATGCAAAAGACTGGAACGAGTGGCCAGCTGCACAAGGTGCACCTTTTGATGATAAGAATGGCAATGGTATTTATGAGCCAACTGTTGATGTTCCAGGAATACCGGGTGCATCTCAAACTTTATTCATTCGTTATGATGATTCCGGTTCAGAAGGAAATTATGGTTCACCACCAATCGGGCTGGAAATTTCAGAGACTTATTGGGCTTATGCTGTAACCGGACCTCTTGCAAATGTTATTTTCAAAAAAGTGAACATAATTTACAGAGGAACTTCTACATCAAGTCCAACTTCCAAGATTGACAGTATGTACATTGTTCAGTGGGCTGATCCTGATGTTGGTAATTCAACTGATGATTTTGCCGGTTGTGATACCGTACTAAATCTTGGTTATGCTTATAGTTCAAAAACAACAGATGCTACTTATGCCGGAATTGGTCTTCCACCTGCCGCTGTAGGTTATGATTTCCTGTCTGGTGTTTCCAAATTTACCGGTAATCCTGATGATAGTGCTATAGTTGATTTGAAGTGGAAAAAGGGTTATAAGTACATAAACAGAAAACCAATGAGTTCCTTCGTTTACTTTGCTGCAGGTGGTTCCTGGAGCGACCCTTCATTCAATTACAATGGCACTTTGCAGTTCTATAATCTTATGAGAGGCAAATTACCAGAGCCAAGATATCCATCCGGACAAGATTTTCCACCGGAAGTTGTAGATTACGCTCCTGATGGTACCTTCCTGCTTGCCGGCGATCCGGTGTTTGGCCTTGGAAAAATTGATGGAAGAAAAGAAGGACCTGGTGACAGAAGAATTATGGTTACCAATGGTCCGATATCATTGAACCTTGGTGATACTGCACAAGTAGTTTTGGCTTTGGTTTATGGAATGGGTAAGAATAACCTTTCAAGCATAAGTGCAATGAAATTTAATGATCAATTTGCACAATTTGCATTTGATCAATTGTTTAATGTTCCCGTTATGCCGACTCCGGATGCCAGTGTTGCACAGGTCGATAATAAAATATCAATTAGTTGGAGTTTGGATGAAGAAATAAAAGATGCAATTGAAAATTCGCCTCACGGACCTTATGAATTTGAAGGTTATGCCGTCTACCAGTTACCTTTCGGCTCAGTTGACATAAAAGATCCAAAAGCTGTTAGAATTGCTATTTATGATGTGGTAAATGGTGTATCTGTATTATCTGATAAATTCCTTGACGAAGCTACAGGTTTAATTTACTCCAAACCTGTAGCTTTCTTAGATAATACAAAAGGCATTCAACGCTATGTTACTTTGGATAGAGACTACATAAATAACAAGGGTCTGATTAACGGACAGTCTTACACATTTGCTGTAACAGCTATTGCCTATAATAATGATCCTGGATTGCCTGCTAACATTCTCGAATCCGCTCCTGCAATTATGAATGTTATTCCGCAATCAACTAAACCAGGTGTAAGATATAATTCCATAGTTGGTGATACAATAAGGTCAAATCACCAATCTGGTGGAAGTGATGGTGATGTATTCGCAATTGTGCTTGACCCATCCAAATTAAAAGGACATAATTACAGAGTTACCTTTGAAGAAACTACTAATGGTACAGTTTGGCATCTTACTGATGTAGATGAAAATAGAGTTGTATTATCAAATCAACTTAATCAGTCAGGAAATGATGATTATGCAATTGTTGATGGAATGCTTGTAAAAGTAGTAGGACCTCCGTTTGCGGGTGTCAAAGATTGGGATATTCCAAATGGCACAAGAAGGTTTACCTGGGCTGGAGGTGCAGATGGATTTCACTTTGAAGGTTTTAACGGCGCACTCGGCTACTACAGCCCAAGAGCCGCTTTTGGTGACGGCGTTATGGTTGTTACACCACCGGATTTAAAAAATGTTGTATTGAAATTAGCAAGTGTGAATTACACAGGAGACTATGATCCTCCGTTTGATTTGAATGACCCGAATATGTCCTATGGTTACAGATATATGAGAGGTGCTGCAAATCCTCCTGCTAAACCAGAATTTGCTCCATTCATATTGAATCCTTCGGGTGGTTATTCATTCCAGATATTCGAAAAGAATATTCCGTTATCAGCTTGGAATGTTGATGATCCGAATAATCCACAGAGGTTAGCAGTTGGATTTTTGGAGAATAATGCTGCAGACGGATTAGTTGATGGAAAATATTGGCCCGGAGATTTTAATAACTATGATAATACTGCCGGGTCGGGTCCTCGTGAATGGCTATTCATTTTTGATGCACCATATAGTGAAACACAAGACCCTGTTATGGCTCAGGAAATAATCGGCTCCGATGCAAGAGTTATGTATTGGGCAACCTGGGCAAGAAGAGGTGCGGTTCCATTCTCACCAGGAGGATCCGGAGAAGATGAATTTCTCATTCTTGCAAACAAAGTTAATTCTGTAGCTGATGTTTTCACATTTTCAACTCCGGCACCAACATTTAACCCCGAACTGGCTAAAGAAGATGTGGAAAAAATTAATGTGTTCCCAAATCCTTATTATGGATATCAGTATCGGGAAACTGCTCCGAATAACAAATATGTTACATTCAGTCATCTACCCGAAAAAGCAATTATCAGAATATTTGACTTAAGTGGAGTCCTTGTCAGAACAATCACCAAGAATTCTACCAGTCAATTTCAGACATGGGATTTACAGAATGATAACAACTATCCGGTAGCCAGTGGCATTTATATAGTTTACATTGATATGCCTGATTTAGGAAAAACCAAAATACTTAAACTGGCAATCGTTAATGAACAACAAATGCTAAAGGTATATTAAAATGAAAAGGGTATTGATGAAAAATTATATAAACCCTTTCAATAAATTTTTAATTTATTCGGAGGAAAAAATGATACAACTTAAAAGAATATTATTAGTGCTTCTGATAATAGGATTGACCGGTACCGAAGTTTTCGGTGGTGGTCAGAATCGTGCTGGTACTTCCGGTGCACCTGAATTAAGAATTCCGGTTGGTGCCAGATATTTAAGTATGGCTGGTTCTTCAATTTCTTATGTAAGAGGTCTTGAATCAATTTATTGGAATCCTGCTGGTGTTGATTTATCATCTACCGATGCTAATGCTATATTTTCACACAGATCTTATATAGCTGATATGTCTATGAATTTCGTTGCAGCAAGCGGAAGATTAGGCGATGTCGGTTCAATTGGATTATCTTTCAGATCTCTTAATATTGGTGACATTAATGTTACTACTATGGATCAGCCGGACGGAACAGGACAAATAATTAGTCCAAGTTATTTTGTCCTTGGTTTAACCTATTCCAAGCAACTTACTGACAGGATTTCTGTGGGTGCAAACTTTAACTTAATATCTGAAAATATAGACCGCGTCAGTGCAAGCACTTTTTCATTTGATTTCGGTGTTCAGTATAGGGACTTGTTTGCTATCTCAGGATTTAATCTTGGAGTAGTTGTAAAAAATCTTGGTGCACCTATTAAATTTGACGGCAATGCATTATATGTTAATGCAGAGGATCCGGATGCTCAGAGAGGTCCTACATTTTTGAAAATTGACGCAGCTTCTGCTGAGCTGCCTTCCGAAATTGCGATAGGGCTTTCTTATCATCGTAGTATTGATAATGACAATGCGTTGACTTTTTCAACTACATTCCAGAACAATAACTATGCTTATGATGACTATAAATTCGGAATGGAATACTCTTTCAGAAATTTGTTTTTCTTTAGGTTTGGATATCTCTGGGCACCGCAATCAGATGATAATACACCAAATATTTTCCAAAACTATACAATTGGTGTTGGGTTTAATTTGGCTGAGTTCAGTGGTCTGGATTTATCTCTTGATTATGCTTATGTGCCGGTTAAGTATTTCGACGCTAATCATGTTTTTGCATTATCTTTTGGTTTTTGATCCTTCTCTTCTCTGACCTGTTATTCCGTGCAACTTAAAAGGTTGCACGGAATTTTATTTTTAAAGGTTTGATGATTTTTCAATGTTATTTCGATTTGTTTCTTCAAGCTTCTGAGTCTATCTTCTTTTCCCACCTAAAAGAACTCCAAAAATTCCCCGGGCTATTTCACGGACTAATGTTCTGCCAACTTGTTTTGCTAAAGGACTACTTGCAATTTTTTCAGCAGTAGATTTTTGTTGTCTTCCTCTTTTCATAGTTGTTTGCTGAGGGAATTTTACTTGCGGAATTTCTTTATTTATTTCACCGGAAACTTCTTGTTGAGCTCTTTCAATTTTTGCTGTAAGAATTTCGTATGCGCTTTCTCTGTTAATTTCCTGATTATACTTTGAAACTAATTTTGATTTGGATATGATCGCATCCAGTTCATCATCAGCAAGAATATCCATTCTTGATTTAGGTGCGCACAACAATGTTGCTACCAGTGGAGTAGGAATTCCTTTCTCATTTAATAAAGTTATTGCTGCCTCACCAATACCAAGAGAAGTTATTAGTTCATCAGTTTTATAGAATTCACTTAAAGGATAATTCTCTGCGGTTAATTTTATCATTTTCCTGTCCTGTGCAGTGAAAGCTCTCAAAGCATGTTGGATTTTTAATCCTAACTGACTAAGTACTGAAGCCGGAACATCCTGAGGATTCTGTGTACAGAAATAAATTCCCACACCTTTGGATCGAATGAGTTTTATTATCGTTTCAATCTGTTCTACTAATGATTTGCTGGCTTCCTTAAATATTAAATGTGCTTCATCAATTACAATTACAAGTTTTGGCTCTGGTTTATCTCCTAATTCAGGAAATGTCTGATAAATTTCTGCAAGAAGGCAAAGCATAAATGTTGAGAAAAGTTTTGGTCGGTTTTGTAAGTCTATTAGTCTGATTAAAGAAATCATACCGTTACCGTTTTCATCCAAACGCAGCAAATCATTCACATCAAAAGATAATTCTCCGAAAAATTTGTCAGCTCCTTGTTGTTCGAGTTCAATTACTTTTCTTAATATTGTTCCTAAGGAAGTTGTTGAGATATTTCCATAGTCCTTTTCAATTTCTGCCTTTCCTTCGTTGGAGGCGTACTGTAAAATCTTTCTAAAATCCTTTAGATCAAGCAGAAGTAAATTATTATCATCGCAATATTTGAAAAGCACAGAAACTAATCCTGACTGTACATCATTAAGTTCCAGAATCTTTGAAATAAGTACGGGTCCAAACTCTGAAACTGTGGCTCTTAATCTTACTCCTTTTTCTTCAGATAGAGTTAAAAACTCAACAGGAAATTTTTTAGGTTGATATGGAATTCCAATCTTAGTCTGCCTTTCTTCAATCTTTGGATTAGAATTTCCCTCGGCTGCCAATCCACTTAAATCACCTTTGATATCCATTAGCAGAACAGGAATACTTTTCTCAGATAGTGATTCTGCAAAAAGCTGAACAGTTTTGGTTTTACCGGTTCCAGTAGCTCCCGCAATCAATCCATGTCGATTGATGGTAGATAAAGGCATCTTTATATGAAGGTTCGGAACAGCTTCACCATTATAAATTGCCGTTCCGAATATTATAAAATCACCCTTGATATCATATCCATGTTGAATTGACTCGATAAATTTTTCTTTTGAGCTCATTTCAAATCCATTATTATTGATTAAAAAAAGGGAAGAATTGATAAATCTTCCCTTCGCGATAGAAATATTTTTTTAGAAAAGACTGTAAACTATTCCAATGTTAAGAGCTTCTTTGAACTGAGTTCTTCTGCTTTGACTAATTTCATGAACTAAAACTACATTGAAATTAACTGTTATATAGTTATTTACTTTCGCTGCAATTGTATTATCCCATCTTACATCCCAGACATCAAGTGAACTGAAACGGGAGAATAATCTTAGAAAACTTAAATAGGTCATGTTTTCATAAAAATTATATTTAACCTCTGTTACGGATTCCAAACCGGTATCAAATTTAAAATCTTCAATTTCCGGGGTATCGGAGTCGTCTGTGTATAGTGCAGCAAATTTATCAGAAAAAGTTTGTTGCAATGCAATACCAAGACGGGAAGAGAAAACTTCTCCTTTAGTGAATTGAAATCCAGCCGCTTCAGTAACATATCCTGGATCAAAGAAATCAACTATCTGAACTGCCGGATCGGATTTGTAATCAAATCCTTTTGTAATTGCACTCCTGACCGTCAGCGCAAAATATGGATCAACAGCCCAGCCAATCTTTCTGGTGATGATGCTTTCAAAATAGAATTCATTGTCAGTTGTTCTATAACCTTGATCTTCCAATTTAGTTCTTCCGTATGCTGATTTAAGGTAAGTTCTCCATTTCCATGGATTATCGAAATAAATTACACCAAAATTTGAAAATAGAGTATATGCGAGGGCATTAGTTCCTCCCTGTGTCCAATCCTTAAATGCAATTTGTGAAAGATTAATACCAACCAATCCACTTGGATTCCATCCGTTTTTTAATAATGAATCAGCAACATCCTGAGCTGATACAATAGATGTCGTTAGTAGGGTTAATAATATTAGTTTTTTCATTTTTCTCCTGATTTGTGTTATTATTATAGTTTATTGATTACACTGTTACTTCAGATACATGTTTATAATTAAACGGAAGGTCGAAGTAGTAAAAATTCTCATCTTCTTTTATAATTATATCTTTAGTTAAAAAATATTTTTCAACGATGTGATTATTATTATCATTTGGTATGTAATTCAAATATAGTCCATCTTCAAATTGCCATTTGGGTAATCTGATTTTATTATGTGAAAATAAATATGCTGTATCAACAGCAACTTTTCTGGTGATTCCGTATTTATCCACATAAAGGTAAATTGGTCTCATAGTTTTAATTTTTTTTCACAAAGATAAACTTTAGTTCATTCTTATTAAAAAGTTAGTTTAATTTCAAACAATATGATGAATTTTTTATGAAAAGTTTCACCGCTGTTCTGCTAATTTCATTATTGATTATTTCAATTGAGATTTTTGCACAAGTTGAAAATGTTCAACTCAATCATCCGGTATATAAGTTTTTGAAAGAAATGAATGTTAAAGGGCTCGTTGATTATATTAAGGAGGATGATCCGGTAATGTCCAGGTCCGAAGTATTAAAATTATTGAATCAAATAAATTCTCAAAGAGAATTACTTAGTTTAACCGAAAGCAAACTTGTCAGAAGGTATATTGAAGAATTTAATGATAATTTATCACCAGAAAATAGTACACAATTATTCAACCCATCAGAAAATTTTATTAAAGAACTACCGGATGTTTTCTCTCAAAAAATAAAATATCTTTATTCCTATAAAAATGAAGGTGCGAATATTTTTCTTGAGGCACTCGGACATTTTTATCATGGACAGCGATTTAATCCGTCGCCAACCAATAATTCTGATTTATATGATATTGGATTCAGAATGCGAGGTACATTGTTCAATAAACTTGGATATAATCTAACTGTTATTAAAGGAGGTGTATCAGGTAACGCTCATTTAGCAGAAACTATTGAACCAAAACTTCTTTCAAATTATAAGTGGGTTGAAAATCTTGAAAACATTGGGAATTATGGATTCAATTATGGTTATCTCAAATTTCATTCAGAACCTTTTAAGGATATGAGTATTGCTGTACAATTGGGCAGGGAAGATATAACTTTTGGATATGGCTACGGAAGCAAACTTGTTCTGTCCGGAGATAATCCAACTCTTGATTTTCTGAAATTTAACTTTGATTACGGAGCAATTCATTTTACCTCAATGCACGCTTCAACCGTTGGTGAATTCAGTACAGATTTTACTCAACGATATTCAAAATATATTGCGGTAAACAGATTAAAATTATCTTTCAGAAATCTTTTTGATTTTGGCATCGGTGAAGTAATGGTTTATTCAGGAAGAGGAATTGAACTCGGATATTTAAGTCCTTTGGCTTTTTATAAATTTATTGAAATGGATTTACAGGATAGAGACAATGGTACTCTTTGGATGGATTTTCAATCTAACTTTTGGAAAAACATACAATTTCAGGCAACATTCTTTCTGGACGAAAATATTTTGAGCAATCTGCAGGATTTAGACAGATACACTAATAAAACTGCCTATCAGTTAAACGCTTTTTGGTATGAACCTCTCTCCATCAGGGACTTCTCTTTAATTGCCGAGTACACTAAAATTCGTCCGTATGTTTATACGCATCGGGATTTCAGGAATACTTATACTGCATTCGGGACTAATCTTGGTCATCGCATTGGTCCGAATGCTGACGAAATAATGTTTAGAGCTAATTATAATCTTAATGAAAGAATCAGATTGACGGGCGAATACAGATTTACAAGAAAAGGGAATAACATGTATGACGAGCAAGGCAATTTGATTAAAAATGTTGGAGGAGATATCTTCATAAGTCATCCTGATATTATTGAAAATAAAACAGCCAAATTTTTAGATGGAGAAAGATTAAATACATTGCATTTAATATTAGGATTCAGGATTGAGCCGATAAGAGAATTTTATTTCGATATCTACTTTAATTATTTAGAATCAAAGAACCTTACTAAGTCTGCAAAAAATGTATTAAGCTATGGGTTAGTAAAGTTCACGCTTGAATATTAAAATAATATAACTTTTTTGATTAATTATTAATATCTCTCCACTAAAGGCAAAAAAAAATTAAGCTGACTATTGACAAAGAATAATTAATTATCTATTATTGAGGTGCAATGTAACCGTTTACATTGCAATATTATCAAAAATTTTTAGTTAATATAATTCTTAATCTCAATGCCTAACATTAAAGAAATAGCACGGAGAGCAAAAGTTTCGGTAGCAACGGTATCCAGAGCTTTGAATAATGATCCGAAGGTAACACAAGAGACAAAACAAATTATACTGAAAATTGCTGATGAACTGAACTACCGACCTAATATTCTTGCAAGAAACTTCGCAAAAAAAACCTCAAACATAATTGGTTTAATTCTGCCCGACATTACCGACGAATTTTTTTCTGAGCTTATAAAGGGTGTTGATGAGGTAACCTATCAGTACAATTACTTCACAATGGTAATCAGTTCACACAGATACCTTCAGTTGGAAAATACATTAAATTCAGTTTTAAGAAATGGTTTATTGGGCGGAATGATTCTACTCGTTCCAAATATCAACAAAAACTTAAAAAAAATTTTGTCTCAGACAAAAATTCCATTCGTGATTATAAGTGGAGGTCCTGATTCTGATGAATATGATGTTGTTTCAATTGATAATTATCAGGGGGCTTATGATATGACCAATTATCTGATTAAAAAATGTGGATACAAGAGAATTGCTCACATTTCCGGACCCAGAGAAAATGATGATGCAAAAATCCGTGTAAAAGCTTTCTTGGATGCTTGCAAAGTAAATGGTATTAATGTTCAGAAAAATTTTTTAGTTGAAGGTGATTTTACGAGAGAGACAGGCGTTAAGTTGGCAATGGAATTACTGAATCTTAAAAACAAACCTGAAGTAATCTTCGCAGCAAATGATATGATGGCTCTCGGTTGTTATGATGCTGCTTCAAAGAAAGGACTCACCATTCCTGATGATATAGCAGTAGTTGGGTTTGATAATATCTTTGTATCACAATATCTGAATCCGCCGCTTACAACTGTAAGTGCTCAAATTGAAGATGAAGGTAAAAAAGCCGCAGAATTGTTAATTGAGAAAATCAATAATAAAAACAATTCAGATATTCAATCGAAGAAAATAAAAATTGCTACTGAACTGATTATACGAAATTCTACAAAATCAATTAAATGAAATTGAAAAACCTATGAAAAAATTTGAAACCAAATATGGTCACTTTACTGAAGACGGAAATGAATATGTAATAAAAACATATAAAACTCCTAAGCCGTGGATTAATGTGATATCAAATGGTGAATATGGTTTAGTGATATCTCAGACAGGTGGTGGTTTTAGCTGGCTTGAACACTCCGAGTTCAACAGATTAAACCGCTGGCATCAGGATCTTGTTATGGATGATTGGGGAAAATACTTTTACATTAAAAACAACAAGACAAATGAACTGTTCTCTCCCACCTGGAAACCTGTTAAGACAAATCTGGATTCATTCCAATGCCACTATGGATTTGGATATGCAAAATTTAGTTCGGAATATAAAGGAATTAAAATCCTGCTGACTTTATTTGTACCTCTGAATGATCAGATAGAAGTATGGAATTTTCAAATTCAAAATGATACTGATGAAAATTTAGACTTATCTGTCTATTCCTATTTCGAATGGTGTTTAGGTTCTTCGGCTGATCATCACAGGGAATTTCATAAAACTTTCATAGAAACTGATTTTGATGAGTCCATTAATGCAATGATAGCGACAAAAAGATTGTGGGAAATTCCAATAAGTAACCGCGGGCATTGGAACATTGAGTATCCCTATTTTGGATTCATCGGCTCAAATAAAAAAATCACCGACTATGATGGGGATAAGGAATCATTTATCGGTCAGTACGGTACATTAGATAAGCCTGCCGGAATTTACTCTCCAAATTTGTCTCGAAAATTAGGGAAGTGGAACGATTCGATCGGAACAGTTAAAGTTGATCTGAATATATCAGAACATTCGAAAGATGATATATCTTTTTTCATTGGCTTGAAGAAAAATAAAAGTCATATAAAGCAATCTGTTCTCTATTACTCAAATGAGGATAACCTCAGAAATGCCTTTGAAGATGTGAAAAAATTTTGGCAAAAGATGTTTTCCACCCTCGAAATAGATACTCCTGATGAGGCAATGAATTTTATGGTTAATAAATGGCTTCGTTATCAGGCGATAGCAGGAAGGCTTTGGGCAAGAACTGCATATTATCAGCAGAGTGGTGCTTATGGTTTCAGAGATCAACTGCAGGATAGTCTTGTTTATTTACCCATCAATCCCAAGCTGACCGAAAAGCAAATCAGATTACATGCCAGACATCAGTTTCAGGATGGTACTGTGTTGCATTGGTGGCATCCTATTTCTGAAACCGGTCTTCCTACAATGATGACTGATGATTTATTGTGGCTGCCTTTTTTGATCATTAATTACATTGATGAAACGGGTGATTTCAAAATACTCGACATTAAAGAGCCGTATTATGATAACAAAAGAAAAAAAGATTCATTATTTAATCACTCTGTTAATGCAATTGAAAGAGTATTAAAAAGAATGAGCAAAAGAGGACTTCCTTTGATCGGCGCAGGTGACTGGAACGATGGTTTAAGTGCAGTTGGACTAGATATGAAAGGTGAATCAATTTGGCTGGCTGAATTCTTCTATCTTATATTGAATCGTTTCGCTGAAGTGTGTGAAAGAACCAACAAAATAAAGTATGCTAAAAGATTCAGACAAAAAGCTCATCAATTAAAAAAATCTTTTGATAAATACGCTTGGGACGGACAGTGGTTTTATCGTGCTACAAAAGACAATGGAGAAAAAATCGGAAGTAGAAACAATCGTGAAGGAAAAATTTATCTGAACGCTCAAACCTGGTCTGTTATAAGTGGAATTGCTGAAAATTACCGAGGCATCAGAGCAATGGATGCTGTTACCAAACATCTATTAAGAAAGAATGGCTGCTTGTTACTAAGCCCCGCATATACTCAACCTGACGAAATGATTGGTTATTTATCAAGGTATGCACCAGGCAGAAGAGAAAACGGAGGAGTTTATTCCCACGCAGCAACCTGGGCAATCTGGGCCTATTCTCTTGTGAGTGATAATATTAATGCATTCAACTCTTATAAAAATCTTTGTCCGGTTTATAACGGCTTAAATCCCGATGAATACATAGCGGAACCTTATGTTATGCCTGGGAATATTGATGGGCCTGACTCACCAAATTATGGAATGGCTGGTTGGACCTGGTATACTGGTTCAGCAAACTGGTTTCAGAAAGCAATTGTTGATTGGTTGCTTGGCATAAGGGCATCTATTGATGGATTGGTTGTTAATCCTTGCATACCAGATGATTGGAAAGAATATTCAGTTAAAAGAAACTTCAGAGGTGCCACTATTAATATTAAGGTAATAAATCAAGGCACCAAGAATCCTAAATTTAATTATATGATTGTAGACGGTAAAAAAACTCAGTTAAACATCATTAAACCAGGAAGAAAGAAAAATATTTTTGCTGAAGTATACCTGACCTAATTAATTTATTTATAACCAAAAAAGGAGAATCGCTATGGAAAAAAAGCGACTTTCATTATTTGTACTTCTCGCATTATTATCAATGCTGAGTACTTCCTTTGCTCAATATCCAAATCGTGAAGATGTCGTTTGGGCAAAGATGGTTCCCGCTGGTTCAATTACTTTGGATGGAAATCTCAATGAATCTGCATGGGCAAATGCAACTACAATCAATGTAGTTTATGGTCAACCTGGTCCCTTGCCAACAAGTGCCTGGAGACCGGAATTTCAGGAAGAAGTTTATTATGATCAGACCAATGCAACGGTAAAATTTTTAGTATCGGATGATAACAAACTATATCTTGCTTTTTATATGCCAGATTCTTCCGTTGGTGGAATCGGCGATTGGGCAAGATGGGATGGAATTCTTATGTCTGTTAAAGACAAAGCAAGCAATCAAAGACCGGCTCCGGCTTCTGAATATTTCTATACCTGGTGGTATTGTTGTATGAACGATTCCAATTTTCAGGTTGTTCCCGGGATGCCCCCAAGATTTATTGGTCGTTGGGGAACCTGGGGAGATACGACCAGAACCCAGGATCAAAGAGATGCCTGGGATGCTGCTTATCAGGTTCTTGGAGGAATTTCTTGCCGGGATACTTTAGCTGGTGGTGCTCTCGAAAATGATCAGGCTTGGGTTGTTGAAATGAAAATTGATTTGACAGTTATGGGTTATAATGTTACTGACTCAGATGGAGATGTTGTTGCTTTGAATTTCAGCATTTGGGACGGAGATTGGATTTGGAGCGGAGATCCTTTTAAAATTGCTTCATCCAGAACCTGGTTTCAGGCACCTTGGGGAAATGCTAACGCCATAAATGTTATTCGTGTATTTGGAAGGCCTGATGTTACTATAAGTACTACAAACTTGCCTGTAATAGCTCCTGATGGAGTTATACCAAACGGTTCCAACTTTGCAGAACCAACTATTGATGGCAACCTTAACGACCCTGTATGGGGCGGAGGATTTAACTTCGATATTGCATTTGATGATTCTTTATTAAGAGCAACTTATCCAACAGTTGGTCCACTTTCAAGCGGACAATTTCAACCTGAGTTAGGAGGTAATCCAAGACCTCCTGTAGTAGATCCCGTCAGTGCTAAGATCAGAATGTTTTTCCGGGATCAGTTTTTATATCTTGCAGCCGATGTGAACGACCAACTGATTCAGGGAACAAGTGAGTTTGACAGAATGGATGGAGTCAGGTTTATTTTTGGGGACAGAGATAATCTTAACGAAGATAACTTCATGACATTCAGACAAATGCGCGTTAATTTCGATGCATCTGGACAGGCAGTTGCTTCTGAATATTTGGCTGAGTTGGTTGATAGTGGATTCGCTTCTTTTGGTGTTCATCTTAAAGGAGCATCAACTGTCAATAACAATACTGATGTCGACGAAGGTTATCAGGTAGAAATTAAGTTAAATCTTTCCAGATTTGGTTATCCAACTAATCTTGGCGATAAATTACTTTTTGGGGGAGTTATGGTTATGGATGGTGATTCTTTCGATGATTCACTTGCTAATTATGGAACAAGAACCTGGTGGTTCAGAGAAAGTGATTGGGGACCAGCAACTGCCTGGATGGTAATGGATCCTAATACTCCGGTCGGTGTTGAACCTATTTCAAATGTTTTAGTTCCTGGTTCTTTTGAATTATATGGTAACTATCCAAATCCATTTAACCCGAGTACTAAAATCAGATATTCAGTTCCATTTGCCGGAAATGTTTCTATTTCTTTCTATAATTCGATTGGAGAGGAAATTCTCTCAACTAATTTTAATGTGAACACTGCCGGAATTTATGAGTATGATTTTAATGCCTTAAATATTGCAAGCGGTGTTTACTTCTACAGGATTGATTACAGGAATGCGTTAGAGATGAATTCTATTTCCAGCCGAGTAGGCAAAATGCTGCTGATGAAATAAGTTTAATCAGGCGGAAGGTTGAATAAACCTTCCGCTTTTTCATTTGTTAATAGTTTGGAGTAATTATGAGACCGATAATTATTTGCAGGTGGTTATTAACCCTTTACTTTGTTATAAGTCTGAGTTTTTCAGTGTTTTCACAGGTCTCTGGAAAATTAACCGGAACTGTAAAGGATATTAATGGAGAACCACTTGTTGGTGCAAATGTTATTGTAGAAGGTTCAACTCTTGGGGCAGCTACCGATTTTGATGGTCGTTATACAATTCTAAACATCAGAGCCGGAACTTATACTATTAAGTTTGGTTATCTGGGGTACAAATCTCAGCGGGTTGAAGGTGTTAGGATTTCGGCAGACCAAACTAAAATTCTCGATGCTATTCTTGAGCCGGAAGTAATTCAGGGCGAGGAAGTTGTTGTTGTTGCTAAAAAACCTATTGTGGAGTTTAACCAGACAAGTTCTGTCGCTTCTCTCAACAAGGAAGATATCAAAAATCTTCCGGTTCAGAGTTTGAATGAAATTGTAAACCTTCAGGCAGGGGTTATTGACGGACACTTCAGAGGTGGAAGGTTAGGTGAAGTCCAATATCAGGTAGATGGTGTTTCTGTTGTAAATCCTTATAATAACTCTTCGATACTTGAAATTGATCGTTCGATGATTGAAGAAGTTCAGGTTATTAGCGGTACTTTTGATGCTAAATACGGGCAGGCAATGTCAGGCGTTGTTAATGCAGTATTAAAAACCGGTAGTGATAAATTCGAGATTTCAGGTGAAAGTTACTTTGGTGATTATTTTACTACTGATACAGACCGTTTTCCGAATAACAATAAATTCAGTCCTGTCGGAATACAAAATTATCAGTTGTCTGTAAGCGGACCAACCGGATTACCACAAACCACTTTTTTCTTTAACGGAAGGAGATTCCTTTCTGATGGTTGGATTTTTGGGACAAGAAGATTTAACCCTACCGATAATAATGATTTTGAGAGGAAAATATTTAATCCTTCCGGTGATAATGAAATTTTGCCGATGAATTATTCTTATGAATGGAGTGGCCAGGCAAAATTAACAAATCAATCATTAAAAGATTTCCAGTTTAACTATCAGGCAACATTCAACAAATCAGAAAGAAAATATTATAATCATGGCTTCAGATTAAATCCCGATGGAACTCCTAAAAATTATACTACTTCAATTTCACACGGTTTAACTTTTACTCATACTATTTCTCCATTAATGTTTTACAAATTGAATTTCAGACAAAACTATTTCAAGTATGAAAGTTATGTTTATGAAGATTTGTTTGATCCGAGGTATCTGGAAGCTGGTCAGCCAAAAGGTGATGCTAATTATGAAGACGGTGCGGTAGTTCAGGGTGTTGATTTAGGAAGATTCAGACAAAGAACTAACTCAGCAGTAGTTAAGGGCGACTTTACCTGGCAGGTGGATAATTCTAATCTTGTAGAGCTTGGTATTGAAGGGCAGTACTCAGAAATTACTTTCGGTCCTCCGGGATTTTTTGTAACCACAAATGAAAATGGAGTTGAGGTTCTGAAACCAGTCTATCAATTTCCAAGATTGCCTGGTTTAAGAAATTACTATCCCAAACAATTTGCTACTTATCTTCAGGATAGAATTGAACTTGGTGATTTAATTATTAGAGCAGGCTTACGGTTTGAATATTTTGATGCTGCCTCAAAAATCCCAAGTGATTTGCAAAATCCTGCTAATACTATTCCCGGTGCGCCTGAATCAAAACTAATTGATACTAAAATCAAAACTGCTCTCGCTCCACGACTTGGGTTTAGTTTTCCCATTACTGCCTCAGCATCGGTTTATTTTTCTTATGGTCATTTTTATCAATTACCCGGACTTAATCTTTTGTATGATAATTCGGATTACAGCTTACTTGACCAATTACAAGCCGGAGGCATCAGCTATGGAGTTATGGGAAATCCTGACCTTAAGCCTGAATTAACAATTCAATATGAATTTGGATTGAAACAGGCATTAGCAGAGTTTCTCGGAGTTCAGCTTTCTTTTTTCTATAAAGACATTCGTGACCTTCTGGGGGTTGAGTTCGTTGATACCTATACTGCAGCATCTTATGCAAGATTTACCAATGTTGATTTTGGCAGTGTTTATGGGTTTACGCTTTCTATCTTTCAAAGAAATCTTGCAAACTTTAACACAAGTATCGATTATACTTTACAATTTGCACAAGGGAATTCAAGTGATCCAAGGGAAACTGCCAACCGGGCAGCTTCCGGAATGGATCCAAGACCTCGCGACTTACCTTTTAACTGGGATCAAAGACATACTCTTAATCTAAGTGCCATTTTTTCAGTGCCTGAGGATTATTCAATCAGTGCAATATTCAGATTTGGTTCCGGACAACCATACACCCCTGAAATAGGATCAGGATTTGGTGCCTCTCAGGAGACTAACTCCGGCAGAAAGAATCCATACTTCCTTCTTGACTTAAGGGCTGAGAAGTACTTTGATGTTGAATTTCTTAATTTCAGTTTATTCGCAAGAATCATTAATGTATTAAATACACACTATGTTAATGGATTCGTTTTCAATTCAACCGGCAGCCCTGATTATACACTGACACCAAGTGCTAACCGCTCTGCTCTATATGATCCTTCAAGATTTTATGAACCACGGAGAATTGAATTTGGAATTTCATTCAGGAGTAAATTGTTATGAACATTAAAAAATTTTCTTCACGATTTTCAATTAGTTTTTTAAGTCTGTTAACATTTTTTTCTTTCTTCCCGATAAATAATTATTATGGCCAAACAATTCTTCCACTGGTTCCACCAGAATGGCGAGGTACAATTGATGCTGAAAGACAGGGGACACATGATGCAAATCTGATCAGAACTTTATATTATAATTTTGGAATGGTGGGAGATTATCCTGCTGATCCGCTTAATGTTGACTTAAGTGTATTCCATTCCGTCGAAATTCCTAAAGGTTCAGGAGAAAATTATAGCGATGGTACCACACCATTTGTTCTTTCAAAGATTATTCAAACAAATGGCAATCCTGCATACATTATGCTTACTGGTTACCGCGAAAGACAAGGCACAAGCCCTATCACAAATAAAACCATGAGATTTGAACCAAGATTCGGATATTTTCAGATAGACCCGAACATAAATAAAGGAAGATCTCCAGCAATTAGTAATGATCCGCGAACCTGGCCAGATGAATGGTATGATAAGTTAACTGATCCCGATGACCCGGGCTGGAGAGGCTCCTGGAATGGTTACTTTGGTAAAGCTCCAAAAGCTGATCAGGAAAGTTTTTGTGTTTATGATGACAACTATTATGATGCCTGGGCATTTTATCCTGATTCGAGAGATAATACAAGACGGGGTCTTGGATTAAGAGTTGAGCAAAGAGGATTTCAGTGGGCAAATCCTCAAGCTGGTTATGTAATATTCTTTCACTATGATATTTCTAACGAAAGCACAACCACATATAATAATAATGTAATTTTCGGTCTTTATATGGATTCGGGTGTAGGAGGTTCAGCAATAGGAAGAGATGGAATTCCTGAGTCTGATGATGATAACGCCTTTTTTGACAAACAAGCCGGTTTAAATTTAGTTTATACCTGGGATAAAAATGGTAATGGCTACAAAGGACCTACTGGTTATCTCGGTTATTCTTACCTGGAAACTCCCGGTAATCCATTCGACTTTATTGATAATGATGATGACGGTATGAACGATGAAAGAAGAGATAGTGGTGAAGGACAACAGATAATCGGTCAGCAAGCAATATTAAATTATGTTTCGGCAAATTACGATTTGACTAAATTCAGCGAGGCACTTGGTGATGTAACTAAAAGACCTGCTTATCTTATTGGTAACTGGTGGACGGGTGATGAAGATCTTGATTGGATTCCCGAATTTCATGATACCGGTGCAGATGGAATTTTCGGCACTTATGATACCGGTGAGGGCGATGGCAAACCGACTGCCGGCGAACCCTATTTTGACAAAACCGATATAGATGAATCCGATCAGATTGGGTTAACAGGATTTAAAATGAATCGTATAAGGGCAGGAGCTGGTAATCCCTCATCCGAAGTTGATCAGATTGTCTTTTTCGACGACGGTAAACAATGGCCTAAAAGATTGTATGAAAATATTTTTACAAATCCTGATAGTGCGTTTGGAACTCCGGTAGCATTGAACTATAACATCGGATTTCTTTTTGCCTCTGGTCCTTTCATACTCGAAGCCGGTAAAACAGAAAGATTCTCTCTCGCATTAGGTTATGGTCAGAATCTTCGTGAATTAAGGACAACCACTAAAGTTGTTCAACAGATTTACAAAGCTAATTATCAGTTTGCTGTTCCTCCCCCAATGCCAACTGTTCAGGCGTTTGCCGGAGATGGTTTTGTTACACTTACCTGGGATAATGCAGCCGAAAGAGCATTCGACCCGATAACTAATGAAAATGATTTCGAAGGATATAGAATATACAGAAGTACTGACCCTACATTTCTCGATCCTCAGGTAATTTATACCGGAACAGGTACCCGGCCTATTGGGAATGGAAAACCAATAGCTCAGTTTGATTTGAAAAATGAAATTTACGGATTCTCTCAAACAACTGTTGAAGGTGTCGCGTATTTTTTAGGAGAAGATACCGGTTTAAAACATACTTTCACAGACACAACTGTCATCAATGGCCAGAAATACTATTACGCTGTTTGTGCATATGACAGAGGTGTAGATTCAGTCCAGGTCTATCCGTCTGAGAATTCGATAACAGTTTCTCAGACTTTAAGGGGTGGTATTATTTTACCTAAAAATGTTGTTGAAGTGATTCCTAATCCGCCTGTTGTCGGTTATCAGGAAGCTGAAACCTTTAATTTAGTACATTCAGAAGGCAGAGGTTCAGGTTCGGTTAGCTTGCAAGTTCTTAATTCACGCCTTGTTCCTGATAATCATACCTTCAGTATTCAGTTTTATGGACACGAAGATAGTGTTGCAGCAGAATACTACCGTATGATTGATGAAACAGCAGGCGATACACTTTTTAACTTTGGTAATGATTATAATGGTGAAGGAAGTGGACCAGCCGGCTCCGGAATTTTACCGGTAATAAAAACTAATCGTATTATTCAAATTGATTCAGCAAATACAAGGTTATATTCAGGCAACAGCAATGCACCATATAAAATTAGATATTCGATAAGTTATCCAATCGGTTATAAGCGAGTTGGCTTTCCTGAAGATATTGATATTCTCTTCAGTGATACTTTCATCGATACATCAGTTGTTGGTGTTGGTGCTCCGTCAAGACCAGTTAAGTTTACTGTAGTAGCCAAAACATCCGGAGGTGATCAAAAATTAAAATTCCGTTTCCGGAGTACTAATTCGACTTTGGGTCTGCCAGTAAATCATCAGGATTATATTGAAATACTTACTGCGCCGGCATCACAACCAACACAGTTAAGACCGACATGGAGACTTGAAGTTGATACAACAGGGTTAAATGGTCAGTCAGTTATTCCTCCTACTGTTGGGGATGTTTATCGCCTCAGATTGATTTATCCTTTTACCTCTGATGATAAGTACACTTTTATAACGAAGGGTCAAAGTCTCAATTCAGAGCTTGCAAAGCAACAGTTTTCTGAAGAACCCTATGTGGTTCCCAATCCTTATGTTGCTGCAGCAAGTTTCGAACCCCAAAGATTTGCAGTTATGGGAAGAGGTGAAAGAAAAATTGAATTCAGAAATCTTCCGGCAAATTGTACCATCAGAATATATACATTAAACGGTGAGCTGGTACAAACTCTTAAACACGATGGGAATATTAATAATGGTTTCGTTGAATGGAACTTGCGAAATAGTGATCAGTTGGAAGTAGCTCCTGGATTATATATCTATCATGTGGATGGAGGTAATGTCGGAACCTTTATCGGAAAGTTTGCAATAATAAAATAGCAGGTGAAGAAATGAATAAAATAAATATAAGTTTTGGTTTAATGATTACTATTCTATTAATTATTTTTTCGCTCAAACCTGCTCTCGCACAAAATAAAAGCGGTACTACAATTGGTCAGTTTCTTAAGATTGAACCAAGCTCAAGAATTGTTGCAATCGGCAATGCAGGTGCATCACTATATGGACAAATTTCATCAGTCTTTTATAATCCTGCAAGTCTTGGCAGACTTGAATCCAATGATATTGAATTCACCTATAATAAATGGCTTGCTGACATTACATACAACTATATGGCTGCCGGTGTGAAAATAGAAAATGTTGGAACTTTTGCATTAATTGGAACTATGCTGAATTCCGGTGAAATGGATGTAAGAACTGTAGAACAACCGTTAGGAACAGGCGAAAGATTTTCAGTTAAAAATTTTGCTCTTGGGTTAGCTTATGGATTGATGCTGACAGACAGAGTCTCTGTTGGGCTGCAGATTAATTATATCACAGAAATGATATGGCATAGTTCGATTACAACTGTTGGTTTAAATTTTGGAGTGCAATATCAGCTGATGGATGAAGGTCTTACACTTGGTGCAAGTTTTTCCAACTTTGGTGCTCGGGCTTCTTACGACGGAAGAGATTTGTGGCTAAACTATGATATTGACCCCAGAAAGTATGGTGATAATGATCAGCTCCCTGCAGAATTCAGAACAGATGCTTTCGCTCTTCCAACAATTTTCAGAGCGGGATTATCTTACAAATTTAATTTCGATAAGGACTTTTCGGCACTCATTGCTGCTGATGCAATTCATCAGAATGATAATGGTCAATCAATTTCTCTGGGAACCGAATTATCATTGCTTGAGTATTTCAATTTAAGAGCCGGTTATCGCAATCTTTTCCTGCCTAATCTTGAAGGTGGTTTGGTACTTGGAGGTGGTATTAAGAAAATCTTTGAAGGTTCTTATACTATCAGATTTGATTATGCTTATTCTGATTATGGAAGATTAGCAGAAGCTCATAGAATAACTATCGGAGTAGGGTTTTAATGTTACGGTACTCCTTTCGTGTGTTGGTTAGCTGAGCATATTGCTGAAATTAGCTTTATGCTCAGTTTAATTTATTAAATAAATCCGGAGTTTGTTTTGAATATCAATCTTATTATCCTTTCCGCTTTTCTTATTGTTTCGGCTTTCTCCTGCAAAGAGAATCCTGAAACTTCAAATGAAAAATTTCCTTTTCAGGGATTAATTAATTACCAGCTAAGTAAAGATGAGGAAGCTTTCCTCGATTCAGTTCAAAAATATGCTTTTTATTATTTCCTTGGTGAATTAAATCCAGTTAATGGATTGGTAAAAGACAGAACTGCTGAATGGTCAGCATCAAGTATTGCAGCGGTTGGATTTGCAATACCTTCGTATGCAATTGCTGCTGAAAGAAACTGGATAACTCGGGATAGCGCAGCTCAGATTGTAAATACTACTTTGAAATTTTTCCTGAATTCAGAACAAAGCCCCGATACACTTGCAACCGGATACAAAGGTTTTTATTATCACTTTCTGAATATGAAAACCGGTAAAAGAGATTATCATTCAGAACTTTCAACAATTGATACGGGCTTGTTAATTGCAGGAATCATATTTGCCCGCCAGTATTTTGATAAAAACACTGAGGTTGAAAAAGAAATTCGTCAATTTGCTGATATTCTGATTGACAGACTTGACTGGAATTTTTTCAGAATGAAAACAAATGATCAATACAATAACTCTATCTGTATGGGTTGGAAACCTGAGGATGGCTTTCACAATATGGGTTGGGTAGGTTACAATGAAGCGATTTTACTTTATATTCTTGCAGCTGGTGGTAATCTTGAAAACCCCTTTGAATCATATCAGAGCTGGTTAAATTCTTATGATTGGCGCGAACCATACAAAGGATTTGCCCATGTAGTTTTCCCTCCGATGTTTGGGCATCAATACTCTCATATGTTTGTTGACTTCAGAAATTTGTTTGATATCTATATGGATCAAAAAGGTATTGATTATTTTGAAAATTCAAGAAGAGCAACTTATACGCAGCAACTTTATGCTGTTGAAAATCCTCTCGGATGGATCGGTTATGATTCCCTTTGCTGGGGAATAACAGCTTGTGATGGACCCGGCGAAAAGTATAATTATAATAACAAAAAATTTCTTGGTTATGCTGGTAGAGGAACTAGTGGACCTGATTTGGTCTATTTTGATGACGGTACTTTAGCACCAACTGCTGTTGCTGGTTCAATTGTTTTTGCTCCGGAAATTTGTATTCCGACTTTGAAAAATATTACGGATAATTATGGACCAAAAGGTTTATGGTCTAAATATGGTTTACTCGATGCTTTCAATCCAACACTGAACTGGTTTAATCCCGAATATATCGGAATTGATCAGGGACCAATAGTTATAATGATAGAAAATTTAAGAACTGGTCTGGTTTGGAAATATTTTATGAAAGATCCGTTAATTCAAAAGGGGCTTGAGAAACTGAATTTTCGTTATTTAACAAACAGATAAGTACTCTTCCAATGAAAGTAAATTTTTCTGCAAAATTATTTTTAATATTATTTATTCACTCATTGTTTGTTCATTTCAGTTTTGCACAGCTTAATCTGTTAGACAATTTTGACAATATAGATCAATGGAAAGTCTATAAATCAGATGGTGTAGAAATAAAATTATCTCAGGTTGACGGTAGAAGCGGTAACGCTTTAAGACTTGAATATGATTTTACGAAAGGTGCTGGTTATGGTGGCGTTCAAAAGTTATTTGAAATTTCTCTTCCTGAGAATTATCAGTTCTCTTTCTATCTGAGAGCAAGTTCACCAAATAATAATTTTGAAATAAAATTTTTAGATGAGAGCGGTGAAAATGTTTGGTGGATGAATAATCGTAATTATAGTTTTCCTGAAAAGTGGACAAAGTTCACAGTTAAGAAAAGACATATTGAATTTGCCTGGGGACCGATTCAGGATAAATCACTGCGAAAGATAAACCGGATTGAATTTACTATTGCAGCTTTTACGGGAGGTAAAGGTTGGGTTGAGCTTGATGACCTTTACTTTGAAGAACTACCAGCCGAACATAAGAAAAAACCAATTCCACTTATCATTGCCTCAGGTGAAACAAGTAAAGAATATTCTGTAAAATATCTGAACGATGGTAACCCAAATTCAAAATGGCTTTGTAATAAATCTGAAGAAGAAAAATTAACAATTGATTTTCAATGCTTTCGGGAAATTGGTGGTTTTGTGATTGACTGGGATGAGGAAAATTATCCAATTGAATATGATATTTTTATTACTGATGACAATAAACAATGGGATAAAGTATATTCTGTTAATTCGAACAGAGGACAACGAAGTTACATAAGGTTATTGAATGCTGAAGGTAGATATGCTCTGATTGTTTTAAGAAAAAGTTCCGGGAAATATTTCGGAATAAGAGAACTGAATATTCTCGAACCAACTTTTACTGAAGATTTAAATCAGTTCATAATAAATATTGCAAAAGATTTTCCAAGAGGATATTTCCCAAGATACTTTTATAAAGAAAAATCTTACTGGAATATAGTCGGGATTAATTCAGATTATAAAGAGGCATTGATTAATGAAGATGGGATGATTGAGGTTGATAAACAAAGATTTTCCGTAGAGCCAATGTTAATAATTGATAAAAAATTAATAACCTGGAATGATGTAAAAATCAGTCAGTCTCTGGAAAAAAATTATTTACCAATTCCAGTAGTTAACTGGTCTTCGGATAAAGTGAATCTTCAGATAAAAACTTTTGCATCAGGTAAAGCTAATGAAAGCTCAATTCTGTATGCTATTTACAAACTGACCAATGCAACAAAAGAGAAATCGGAGGGGAAATTTTTTCTTTTGCTAAGACCATTTCAGGTAAATCCTTATTATCAATGGTTAAATCTGACCGGAGGTGTTTCAAAAATCCATTCAATAGAAATTAATGACAGAGTTGCAATCATTGATTCGGATAAATATTTATTTACTCTGACTAAATCTGATTGTAGCGGTGTATCAAAATTCGAATCAGGAAATATAGTAGCACAATTAGCTGGAAATATTATTCCTGATGAAAAGAAAATTATTGACAATTTAAATCTTGCATCCGGTGTTTTAAGTTATAATTTTAACTTACAACCAGGTGAATCTAAGGAAATAATTATTGCCGTTCCTTTCTATGAAGACAATACAGATAAGAATTTTTCAGACGATGATTCAATAAACATCAGAATTGTTGAATCAGAGTTACAAAAAGTAATCGATAGCTGGGAGAAAATTTTATCACACATAAAGTTTAATCTGCCTGAGAGTGCAAGCAGAATTATCAATACTTATAAATCGAATCTTGCTTACATTTTGATTAATCGTGATGGCAATGGCATTCAACCAGGATCAAGATCCTATGAGCGATCCTGGATTAGGGATGGTTCATTAACTTCGTCAGCCTTATTAAAATCAGGTATCGTGGATGAAGTCAGAGAGTTTATTGATTGGTATTCAGAATATCAGTATGAAAATGGTAAAATACCGTGTGTAGTTGATAAACGAGGTGCTGATCCGGTGCCTGAACACGACAGTCACGGAGAATATATTTTTCTGCTCAAACAATATTTTAACTTTACAAAAGATACATCACTTTTGAAGAGGCATAACGAAAGAATTATCAAAGCTGTTAATTATCTGAAATCTTTAATTGATGAAAGATCCACTGACCATTATGAATTTGGAAATGATAGTGTCCGTGCATATTACGGAATATTACCGGAATCAATTAGTCACGAAGGATATTCTGCAAAACCAATGCATTCATACTGGGATAATTTTTTTGCTCTTAGAGGATTAAAAGATGCAACTGATATTCAAATGATTTTGGGAAACGCTAAAGAGTATCAAAGAATAAAAACAATTTATGATAAATTCAGAAATGATCTATATAATTCTTTGGCTCTTGCTATTAAGACAAGAAATATAAATTACATTCCTGGTTGTGTTGAATTAGGAGATTTCGATGCAACCTCAACAACCATTGCACTTTATCCGGTTAATGAAAAAAATAATTTACCTCAACCTTTTCTTAACAACACATTCGATATTTATTATGATTTTTTTGAAAGAAGAAGAGACGGAAAATCAGATTGGGTAAATTACACGCCGTATGAAAACAGAATCATTGGTTCTTACATTTTTCTTGACCAACCCGATAGAGCAAGACAATTAATAGAATTCTTTCTGAATGACCAGCGACCAAAGGGCTGGAATCATTGGGCAGAAGTCGTGTGGAAGGATGAAAGGTTTCCCGGTTTTATCGGTGATATGCCGCATACGTGGGTAGGTTCTGATTTTATTAATGCTATAAGAGCTATGTTTGTTTATGAAAATGATAACGATTCTTCACTGGTGATTGGAGCCGGGTTGTTTGATGATTGGATAAATTCTACAGATGGTATGTCAATAGAAAATCTGCCTACTTATTACGGAGAAATATCATTCAGCATAAAGAAAGAAAAGCAAAAGTATAATTTAACTCTGTATGGTAATTTAGATTTTCCATCCGGGAAAATTGTATTAAAAAATTTTAATTCATCAAAATTGCCTTTAAAAGTTTTAATCAATGGTAAAGAATCAAATTTGTTTACGAATAATTCAGTGATGATAGGTGAATTTCCGGCAAATGTCGAAATTTTTTATCAGTAGAATCAGAATCATCACAAGGATATGTCTTATGAAATACTTTTTAATAATATTATTCATTCTCCCGATGAATATGACTCAAACATACAGTCAAAAAAAATCAACTAAACTTCTGGAACAAAAGTTAGAAAAGGAAATTAAAATAAAAATCGAGTTGCAATATCTTCTCTATCTTCCTGCCGATTATGAAAATTCAGAAAAAAAATTTCCTCTGGTATTATTTCTTCACGGTGCAGGCGAAAGGGGAAACGATCTTGAATTAGTAAAAAGAAACGGTCCACCAAAGTTAGTAGAAGAAGGAAAAGATTTTCCTTTTATTTTGGTTTCACCACAATGTCCTTCACAAACCAGATGGAACTATCAAACTCAATCTCTGATAACACTTCTTGATGAAATTGAATCAGAATATCGTGTTGATAAAAACAGAATTTATGTTACAGGCTTAAGTATGGGTGGACAGGGAACCTGGACATTAGCTTTAGCTCAGCCAAACCGATTTGCTGCTATTGCGCCGGTTTGTGGATGGACAGATTCCTGGGAAGTCTGTAAAATCAGTCATTTACCTGTTTGGGTATTTCATGGCGCAAAAGACGATATAGTCCCGGTTACAGAATCACAACTGATGGTTGATGCGCTTAAAAAGTGTGGTGCAGATGAAATTAAGTTTACTATTTATCCTGATGCAAATCATGATGCATGGACCGAAACTTATAATAATGATGAACTTTACAAATGGTTATTATCATATTCAACAAAAAATAATTAATACTTCTGACAATGAATTCAAATAGCTCTGAAAAGTATTTTTCAAAAAACGGTATACCATACTTTCTTATCTCAGGTGAAGTTCATTATTTCAGAATTTATCCCACTCGTTGGAGAAAACATCTCCGCTTGCTAAAAGAAACCGGTGCCAACACTGTTTCAACCTATATTCCCTGGGACTGGCACGAAATAGATGAAGGTATCTTTGATTTTGAAGGTAGAACACATCCGGGAAGAAATCTGTTACGATTCATTAAACTTTGTGAAGAGGAAAAACTTGATATGATTGTTAAACCTGGCCCATATATTCTTGCTGAATATGAAAACCAGGGCTTACCTGGCTGGTTGTTAAATAAGTTAAGCAAAGATTCTTTTGCACTTGATGAGTATGGAAATATCATATCACCGGACCTCGTATCATATCTTTCAGATGAGTTTATAGATTATACCTTCAGATGGTACGATAGGGTTATGCCTGTTATTAGTAAAAATCAGAAATCAAATAATGCTCCGATCATTATGATGCAGATATGTAATGAGATTGGTGTTTTTCAATGGTTATCCGGAAAAAGTGATTATAACCCCAAAGTAATTGAACTTTATAAACAATATATTATCAGTAAATACAACAAAATCGAAAATCTGAATGCAACTTATTCCACAGAATTAAAAAGTTTTGAAGAATTAAAAGCACCATCAGGAAAAATCAGAACTAAAAGTGATTATTGCGCTTATTACGATTTTCATCTGTTCTTCAGAGAATATTACAACAAATATATTTCATTGCTCAAGGATAAAATCAGGAGTTTTGGTATAAACATTCAGCTTACTCATAATATACCTGGCTGGATTTATGGTAATGCTTCTGAACTTCCTATGTTAATAAGTACATATTCTGAGATAATGAAAAATCATCCTGACATTCTTTTCGGATTAGATCATATACCTGAATTTATCTCATTCAGGAACGCACATTCAGATTTAGCTTGTAATAAGTTTTTGCAGGCACTACAACCAAATTTCCCAATATGGGCTGCAGAATTTCAGGCTGGAACCAGAGAACATCAGGTAAAAGCTTATGCAAAAGATCTTGAAACATTTTACTTTGCATCCTTAGCACACGGAATGAAGGGATTTAATTATTATATGTTCTCGCAGGGAATAAATCCTGCAGGAAAAGGTTTCTATGGAAAAACTTTTTACTACCAGACAGCACTTGACGGTGCATCAAATAAGCTGGAGTTATATGATTCTATAAAAAAAGTAAATCATTTTATAATGAGGGAGGAGAAAAATTTATTAAATACTAAAGTTAAGTCTGAAATATGTGTGGGATTTTATAAACCTTATTTCTTTACTGAATTGATTTCTTCTCAGTTGTTAAAAGAAAAAAAATTAAATGTAGAAGATCTTAACCTTTATATTGATCCAAGGTATTTAAGAGAAGAAGTTTTATTTAACGGTCTCCTCAGGGCATTACAAACTTTAAATTATAATTACGACATAATTGATGTTGAGCAATCCGATCTCAGTATTCTATTCAAATACAAACAACTCTGGTTCGCTTCTACAGAATTTATGGATGCTGAAACTCAAAAATTACTTTCTGATTATGTACATAATGGCGGTAATTTAATTATTTATCCTGCAATTCCTACTTTGGACCTTTATCTGAATAAATGTGAAATTTTAAAAAACTCTTTAGGTCTGGACTTCATCACTAAAAAATCATCAAATAAAATATCGGCTTTTAATATTGAGGATATCTACACTCCGATTCCACAGAAACAAATTTTTATTGATACCAATTCTGACTTCATTGCCTTTACAAAAGAAAATGAAGTTTGTGGCTTAAGAAAAAAAATAGGAAAAGGGCAGTTAATTGTTTTAGGTTTTGCTTTTGGTTATACATCCGATGAACATCTGACATTAATTGAAAAACTTGTAAAGGTAAATAAAATTAAAAAAGATATTAATCTGAATGATGATGATATTCAATTTGTTATAAGGGAAAATGATAATTACAGATATATTTTTTTCTTCAATTATCATAATCAGATTAAAAGAGTGTTGTTCAGGAAATTATCTGGCTCAACAAAGCAAAAGCAGAGAAAGATTACTTTGCTACCATTCTCATATAAAGTAATTAAGGAAAAAAAATGATAACTACTGTAAATGAGATATTGCATTTAATTAAAAAATTTTATCGAATAATACTTTTGGTCTTGATTTTTTTATCTAACATTATGTCCGCATATTCTGATACAATTCCACCAGCAACTCCTCAAAATGTAAAAGCATATGGTTATGAAAGACACATCGATTTGATATGGTGGGATAATGAGGAACCTGATCTTGCGGGATACAAAGTTTACAGGAAATTAAACAATCAATGGTATTATTGGACAACAGTTCCGAAAGAAAAAAGTTATCTGATGCTTAGCAATCTCGGGATCAATTATACATTAACTATGAAAGTCAGTGCAGTTGATCTCAGCGGCAATGAATCTCCTTTAAGTGATAGTGTTGTTGCTACAACGCATATAATGAATGATGAAGAATTTCTTGACATGACTCAGCGGGCAACATTCAGATATTTTTGGGATTATGCCCATCCGGTTTCGGGTTTAGCCAGAGAAAGATCTGGTTCGGGTGAAACTGTTACAACGGGCGGTTCAGGTTTCGGGATAATGGCTTTACTTGTAGGAGCTGAAAGAGCTTTTAAGAGCAGAGAATTAATTTCGAAAAGAGTGTTGAAGATTCTGAATTTTCTTAATTATCAGGCAGATAAATTTCATGGTGCTTTTCCCCATTGGATGAACGGTTCAAATGGTCAGGTAATACCTTTCAGTCAGTATGATGATGGAGGTGATTTGGTTGAAACTGCTTTTTTGATACAGGGTATTCTGACTGCCCGACAATATTTTGACAGAGATGATTCAATCGAAATTCAAATCAGGAATTTAATAACTCAGATTTGGCAGCAGGTTGAATGGACATGGTTTAGAAGATATTCGGGAAATAACATACTTTATTGGCATTGGTCTCCGAATTATGGCTGGCAGATGAACCATCAGATTTTAGGACCAAATGAATGTATGATTGTATATCTACTGGCAATTGCAAGCCCCACTTTTCCTATGCCAGCTTCATCATTCAGATATGGTTGGGCTAGTCAACCTTATTATGTTAATGGAAGAACATTTTATGGATATAAAATTTTTGTTGGCTGGGATTACGGAGGACCATTGTTTTTTTCTCATTATTCTTTCCTGGGTTTTGATCCTAGAAATAAAAAGGATATGTTTTGTAACTACTTCACTAACAACAGAAATATTACTTTAATTCATAAAGCTTATTGTACTGCAAATCCAGCAGGATGGTTAGGATATAATGAAAATTGCTGGGGATTAACTGCAAGTGATGATCCAACAGGATACAGAGTACACGAACCAACTAATGATAACGGAACAATCAGCCCAACCGCTGCACTATCATCAATGCCCTACACACCAAATGAATCAATTGAAGCACTGAAACACTTTTACAGAAACTATTATACAGGTTTGTGGGGAGAGTATGGATTTAAAGATGCCTTCAATCCTACTCAAAACTGGTTTGCCAATAGTTATCTTGCGATAGATCAAGGACCAATTATCGTGATGATAGAAAATTATCGTTCCGGATTGCTCTGGAATAAATTTATGGCAAATCCGGAAATTCAACCAATGCTTAACGCAATCGGCTTTGTTCCGGATTCAACAACATCAGTTGAAAATGAACATACTTCTTTAACTGATTTTGAACTTTATCAAAATTATCCCAATCCATTCAATCCAAACACAATAATAAGCTGGCAGTCATCTGTTAGCGGATGGCAGACACTCAAAGTTTATGACATACTCGGAAGAGAAATTGCAACATTGGTAGATGAATATAAGGAAGCCGGGAACTATGAAATAATTTTTTCGCCTGAGGCAATGGGCAATACAGTCTCTCTGCCAAGTGGAATATATTTTTATTCACTAAGAGCTGGTGACTTTTATTCAATAAAGAAGATGTCATTCATAAAATGATTTTTAATATTTATAAAATATTTCAAAAAATTTTTCTGGTGATAATCCTTTTTAGTTTTGCCTGTAGCTCTTTTGAAGAAAAAAATATTACGATCAAATTCTGGGCAATGGGCAGCGAAGCTGAGCAGATTTCCAAAGTCCTTCCTGAATTCGAAAAAAAATATCCGTATATAAAAGTCAAAGTTCAACAAATTCCGTGGACTGCTGCTCAGGAAAAATTAATTACTGCTTTTGCCAGTGATAACACTCCTGATATTTGCCAGCTTGGTAACACCTGGATTCCACAATTTGCATCTCTCAAAGCTATCATCCCTTTAGATAATTTTATTGCAAGTTCATCTAAAATCAAACCTGAAAATTTTTTTGCCGGAATTTGGGAAACAAATCTAATTGATGACAAAATCTATGGAATACCATGGTATGTCGATACACGATTAATGTTTTATCGGAAAGATGTTTTTGAAAAAGCAGGTTTTTACCATCCTCCTAAAAACTGGGATGAATTGTATTTACTCTGCAAAAAAATCAGCGAACAGAATAAGGGTGTGGAAAAATTTCCGATCTTCATTCCGACAAATGAATGGAATTCATTTATAATATTTGGATTACAGGCAGGTGCAAAATTGTTAAAGGAAAAAGAAACTCGTGGGAATTTCAATTCAAAAGAATTCAAAGAAGCATTTGATTATTTAATCAGATTTCATAAAGAGAAATTAACTCCGTTTGGAATGCTGCAAGTTACAAATGTTTATCAGGCGATGGCAGATGGGTATATTTCAATATATTTCTCAGGACCTTGGAATATTCCTGAGTTTAAAAAGTGGATGACCGGGGATCTTGCTGATAAATGGGCAACTGCTCCGATGCCTGGTTATGATGATGAATATCCGGGATTGTCACTTGCAGGTGGTTCAAGTCTGGTTATCTTCAAAGACTCAAAACATAAATCTGAAGTTTGGAAATTGATTGAGTTTCTGACTGAACCCGAAATTCAGCTTAAAGTTTATCGTATAACAAACAATCTTCCGTCTGTTATCGAAGCATGGAAAGATTCATCTCTTGCCAATGATATTTATATGAAAGCTTTCTATCAGCAGTTACAGAGAGTTACATCAGCCCCAAAAATTCCTGAGTGGGAACAGATTGTATTTTCCAAGTTACAGCAATATGCCGAATTTGCAGCAAGGGGTGTATTAACGACAGAAGAAGCACTTAAAAAACTTGATGAAGATGTTGACAGAATTCTCGAAAAAAGAAGATGGTTAACTTTTAAGCAAGATAGATGAAAGCAAATAATATAAAAGCAGTAATTCTTTTTTTAGCACCGGCAATATTGTCAATTTTTATTTTCTTCTTCATTCCGGTTATTACGGCATTTTTGATAAGCTTTACAGATTTTGACATTTATACATTAGGTGATTTCTCCACCTTAAGATTTATTGGCTTTGATAATTATATAAACTTATTTAAAGACGAATTGTTCTGGACTTCTATACAAAACACATTTTATTTTGTTTTAATTGCCGGACCTTTATCAATACTAGTTTCTCTCACAACAGCACTGTTACTGAATTCTAAACTAACAAAATTTAAATCATTATTCCGGCTCGCCTATTTTCTTCCTGTAGTTACAACGCTTGTTGCTATCGCTATTGTCTGGAGGTTCATCTATCATCCGGGATTCGGGATTCTGAATTTTTTTCTCGGTTTGTTTGGAATAAATCCTATTGACTGGCTTGGCGATCCATTTTGGGCAATGCCCTCGATAATTATTCTGGCTGTTTGGAAAAATTTTGGATATAATATGATAATTTTCATCGCTGGTCTTCAGAACATTCCCGAAGAGCTTTACGAGGCAGCTGATTTAGAAGGCGCAAGTGGTTTTCAGAAGTTTATTCATATAACCCTTCCAATGCTTGCCCCCACCACGATATTTGTAAGTGTTATTACAATGATCGGCTATTTTCAATTATTTGCCGAACCTTATGTAATGACTCAGGGTGGTCCGTTAAATAAGACTTTAAGTATTGTTCAATATATGTATCAGGAGGGATTTCGTTGGTGGAACATGGGTTACTCGGCTGCAATCGCTTTTGTTCTCTTTATTATAATATTTATAGGAACACTTTTACAATTCAGAATTCAGAAAATTAGCAGACAATGATATGAGAAAACTAATACTTCATTTTGTATTAATTATAATTGCTGTCATTACTCTTATACCATTCCTTTGGATGATTTCTGCTTCGTTCATGCTTGATGGTCATGCCAGTGTCTTTCCCCCTCGTTTTATTCCTGATCAATTTACAATCGTACAATATGAGAGACTTTTTGAGCGTCTTAGCATCGCCCGAAATTTTATTAACAGTTTTGTCCTTTCAGTTTTAGTAACGCTCATTTCATTAACATTCAATTCTATGGCAGGATATGCTTTCGCAAAATACAGATTTAAAGGCAGAAACAAACTTTTCAATTTATTAATCAGTTCAATGATAATCCCGGCTCAGGTTACAATGCTCCCTCTGTTTCTAATGTTGAAGTGGATGGGATTTATAAATACTTACTTTGCAATCATAATTCCCGGGCTTGCTAACATATTCGGAATTTTTTTGATCAGACAATATTGTACTTCAATTCCTGATAGTTTAATTGAAGCCGCCAGAATAGATGGTGCAAGTGATTTTTTAATCTACAGAAAAATTATTTTACCTCTCTTAACACCCGTTTTGGCTACATTAGCAATATTTACTTTTTTGGGAACCTGGAATGATTTTCTCTGGCCTTTAATTGTTTTAACAGATGACTCAATGTATACTCTGCCGGTTGCGCTTGCCAATTTAATGCTTGAACATACCAAAGATCCGGAACTGATGATGGCAGGATCAGTTTTGACTATTCTTCCGGTTATTATAGCATTTCTTGCTTTGCAAAAATTTTATATAAAAGGAATTATGATGGGAAGTGTTAAAGAATGATCTTGAATTATTTTAATAAATTTATTTTAAGAATATCTTCACTTCATTTTATTAATAGCCGTGTACTTTTGGTTGCTCAAATTATGTTATCAGTTTTTTTTGCTCCTCCAATTCGTTCACAGGAAGAAACAAAACCCGTTGCTAAGGTTGGTAATCAGATAATAACAATTGAAGAATTCCGTAACAGATACGAATTTATGCCACATCTGAATTATTCGAGTGACAATAAGGATACTCTTAGAAAAGAATTTTTGTATTCATTAATCGCGGAAAAATTGTGGGCTCTGGAAGGACTTGAACAAAGAAAAGATACTCTTGATAAGGTTAAAAGTTCGTTGAAAACCTTGGAAAAACTTTTTGTTAAGGATGAATTATTCCGGAAAGAAGTTGAATCAAAAATTTTGCTGACATCAGAGGAAATATCAAAGGGTTTGTTGAGAATCGGGAGAACTCTTTTTATTAAATTCATAACTACATCAGACAGCAGTGAGATATTCGGAATTTACAATCATTTTTCCAAATTCAATAGTTTTGATTCAATACTAGCAACAAGACCTGAAAATAGCATTTCACAGCAAGGTCCGTTTCAAATAAAATTAGGAACTCTTGCAGATGAATTTGCCGAGGATATTATTTTTAACTTAAAAATTGGCGAAATATCTATCCCCGTTTTATCAAATAGCAAATGGTTTATCTTTAAATTAGTTGATGAAGAAACAGATCAGACATTAATTAGTGATAATGAAACAGCCAGAAATAAAACAATTTCAATTCTATCTGAACGAAAGAGAAGAGCTTTGGCGGGTAAATTCCTTGACAAAATTCTTGGAGGTAGAACAATCTCAGCAGACAGTGGATTGTTTAATTCTTTTGCAGATAGTTTGATACAAATTATTAAAAGCAGAATTGATGAGACTATTATAGAACAACAGAACAATATTGAACTGACTGCCAATGATTTGCAAAAATTTCTTGTAAAATTTGATAAAGAAAAACTTAACTCTACTTTTGTTGAATTCGACTCAATAAAACTATCATTAAAGGATTTTATTTATTATCTGATGTATCAGAAAATCTTATTCCCTTCAACAAAACCGAACAGAATGAAATATTTACTAAATTCAGCAGTAAAGCAATTCATTGAAGATGAAGTTATTACTCAGGAAGGATATAAAAGAGAATTAGATAAACTTGATTCAGTTCAGAAAGATTTAAACATCTGGAAAAATTTTTACTTGTCGGAAATAATGTTACAATCTTTCGGCGATTCGGTTAAAGTAAAGGAAGCAGAAATTGATAACTACATCGCTGCAAAAACAAAAAATAATTCTGAACAGACTTTGATAAACATCGTTGAAATATTTACTCATCAGATTGATGACATGAATACCATACTTGATGAACTTAATAAAGGTGCTTCTTTTTTCGAACTTGCAAAAAAATATAATCAGAGAGAATACACAAAAAGAAGTAACGGTGAATGGGGCTATTTTTTACCTGCCTTAGCTGGTCAGATTGGAAAAATTGCCTCTGAAATGGAAGTCGGCCAGATTTATGGACCAATTAAAGTTGATGATGGATATTCTGTTTTTAAGTTAATTGATAAGAAAGCATTAAGTGATAGCTTAATGCAGATTACAGAAGATTCAAGAGATTATATCAGAATGAAATTATCACTCAACAAGGTGAACGAAGTAATCAATAAATATACAGCCAGACTTGCTCTGAAATACAATGTAACGATAGATGAAGAAATTTTAAGCACGATTGAACTTAGTGAACTAAATATGTTTACTTACAGGTTAATTGGATTTGGAGGTAAGATAGCCGCTATGCCTGTTACTATTCCAGTTTATGAATGGTATAATTTATTAAAAGAAAAGACAGAAATTCCTTAGGAGATAAAATGGCAGAAGTAATTCTTAAAAATGTTTCAAAAATTTACGATGAGCAGGTTACAGCAGTTGATAATGTAAATATAAAAATATCTGACAAAGAATTTGTTGTCTTAGTAGGACCTTCTGGTTGTGGAAAAACAACAACTCTGCGAATGATTGCTGGGTTGGAAGCTATTTCAGAAGGAGAGATTTTAATTGATGGAAAAGTTATTAATGATTTACCACCGAAAGATCGCGATATCGCGATGGTCTTTCAGAATTATGCGTTGTATCCTCATATGACTGTTTTTGAAAACCTTGCTTTTGGTTTAAAATTAAGAAAACTAAGTAAACAGGAAATTGAAGAACGAGTAAATTATGCTGCAAAAATTTTAGGGTTAGAAAAATACTTAAATAGAAAGCCAAAAGCGTTATCAGGGGGACAAAGACAAAGAGTCGCTGTTGGTCGGGCAATTGTTCGTAATCCAAAAGTATTTCTTTTTGATGAACCACTTAGCAATCTGGATGCTAAGCTTCGTGTACAGATGCGATCTGAAATTTCCCGATTACACAAAGAGCTTGGTGCTACAATAGTCTATGTAACTCACGATCAGGTTGAAGCTATGACAATGGGAGATAGGATTGTGGTTATGAAAGATGGGCATGTGCAACAAATCGATTCGCCAATGAACCTTTATAATAAACCGATAAATAAATTTGTAGCAGAATTTATTGGTAATCCCTCAATGAATTTTATCAAAGGAAGAATATTTTTATCAGGAGAAGATTTATTATTTGAAAGTGAAAGTAAAAAATTGACTCTCAATTTACCCGCAAGGATAAAAGAATTTTCAGTATTAAATAAAAATCTTTTATTAGGAATCAGACCCGAAAATATCAGCATCTCGTTTGAGCAGGGATCTGTTGAAAATAAAAATCAAATCAAATGTGAAGTACACTTAGTGGAACCATTAGGTAATCAGACTTTAATATATTTTTCATTCGAAGGGCAACAACTAGTTGCTGAACATCGTGGTTTTATTGACATAAAAAAAGGAGGCATACAGAATTTTACCTTTCATACCGATAAAATTCATCTTTTCGATGCGGTCTCAGGAAATAGTATAGAGTTTGAAAGTTAAGAGCAGTTTTAGTTTATTTCTTGGAAAGATTGACTTTTTTTGCTAAAATTTTGAAATAGTAATCATAGTTAAGAATTAAAAAACCCTGTAGTTATTAAAACTACAGGGTTTTAATTTGGTGGGCGCTGAAGGAGTCGAACCTCCGACCCTCTGCTTGTAAGGCAGATGCTCTAAACCAACTGAGCTAAGCGCCCAAAAAAAATAAAAGAACAAAGGCAGATGCTCTAAACCTCCGTTAGCCAACGGATGAGCTAAGATCCGAAACAACAACAAAAGAACTTTCAAAATTTGCGTGTCAAATATGTGATTTTTCCAGAATAAAACCAAAATCCTTTTGAGCGGCAGACGGGACTTGAACCCGCGACGTCCAGCTTGGGAAGCTGGCATTCTACCACTGAATTACTGCCGCATAAAAATTTTTCTCTTTCTGTCCAAAACTATTCAACAATAAATTCATTTTCAATTTCTGAAAACACACTTTCTCATTTATTATATATGATAACTTACTTTTAAAATAAAAAATCACCGGTGAATTTCTTCACCAGTGATTAACGGGAGAATGATGCTAACCAACATCAATTAACAAATATGGGGTAGTATGAAAAAAAAATTAATTCAAAATTTCTGCGCCTGAATGTTTGTTATTTTTAATGCTTGCAAGAGCTTCGTTGAGTGTATCAAAAATTTCGAATACTTCTATCGATCCTGTATAATTCAAAATTGAATTAGCAAACAAACCTGGTTTCACAATTTTGAGTGTTCCACCTAATTTCACTAGTTTTTTGAAAGTCACAACAAGAACTCCAATAAATGTAGAGTCCATAAACTCACAATTGCTCAAATCAACTATAATAATAGTATGCCCTCTGAGAATATCTTCGTCAAGTAACAACTTAAATTCCTGGGCTTCTTTAACTGTGGCACGCGAAAGATTTACTTTTTCTATAACAAATCCATATGCCATCTGTCTTTCGAAATCAAGCATTATAAACCCTCCTTTTCGGTTTAGTTCGTTTTTGTTATGCCAAGGAATATGCCACTGCGATTTTATTTTATAATTGAAGGATTATTGATTTTTATTTGTACCAAATTATTACATTGGTCTAAAAATATCGGAGTGAGAAAAATAAGAGTCTGGCAAAGAACCAGACTCTTCTATCTTTATTGAAATGCTTCCTTAATCAGTATTTCCTGTTGTTTATTGGAAATATTTGCAGAACCAACAGCAGGACTGGCACTTTCTGGTCTGCTTACACAAACAATTTTCTGATTTTCTAATATTATTTCCTCAAGGCGATGCCATAGAAAGTTCCAAGCACCCATATTTCTTGGTTCTTCCTGAACCCAAATTAATTTGGTCGAATTTTTATAAGAATGAATAATTTCCTTTAACAGATCAGATTTGAATGGGTAATACTGTTCTAACCGGATGATTGCTGTATCTTTTATGTTTTTATTACTTCTGTATTTTATCAAATCGTAATAAACTTTTCCGCTTGTTAATATCAACCGATCGATCGATGATTTATTTTCTATACTTACATCATCAAGAACTTCATTGAACTGACCGGAAAGGAATTCTTCCCGTGATGATTTTGCTTCAGGATGTCTTAATAAACTTTTGGGTGTAAAGATTACTAAAGGTTTTTGAAAATTGTGTTTAATTTGTCTTCTTAATAAATGGAAATATTGAGCAGGAGTTGTAACATTACATACATGCATATTTTCTTCAGCACAGAGGATAAGAAATCTTTCGATTCTCGCGCTTGAGTGTTCTGGTCCTTGTCCTTCATATCCATGAGGAAGTAACAATACAAGACTGTTTGGAACATTCCACTTCTCATAAGAAGCTACAATGAAATTATCAATAATAACCTGCGCTCCGTTTGCAAAATCTCCAAACTGAGCTTCCCAAAGAACAAGCGCTAATGGATCAGCAGTTGAATAACCATACTCAAAACCGAGTACGGCTGCTTCGGATAATGAACTGTCCAGAGCTTCAAGTTTGGCTTGTTCAGAATCAAGATGATTTAGAGGGAAGTATTCTGTGCCGGTTTTTATATCAGTAAAAGCAAGATGCCTTTGACTGAATGTACCTCTGACACTGTCTTGTCCACTCAATCTTACTGGTGTTCCTTCGAGCAGCAAACTACCAAATGCAATTGATTCAGCTAAAGCCCAATCTGCTTTTGCAGTGCCATCGAGTAATTTTCTTCTGGCTTCAAGAAATTTCTGCAATTTCGGATGTCCGTTAAAATTATCAGGGAGAGTAGTCAGTCCTTTAATAACTTTTTGAAGTGTTTCTTCAGATATAAATGTTGGTTCTGTTTTTACTGTTCTAACTGATTTTGCTGGTACAGCCAAAGGAACTTCACTGGAGAATGTTTCACTCTTCTTCTTAATTGAGTCAAGTGCTTTTGATAAAGTTTTTTCGTATTCGTTTTTAATTTTTTCTGCTTCCTCAAGGGAAATAGTTCCTTCTTTAATAAGTTTATTCAGATAAATCTGCCTTACCGACGGATGACTTTTGATTTTATCATAAAGAATCGGTTGAGTAAATCCTGGTTCATCTCCTTCATTATGTCCGTGTCTTCTGTATCCGAATAAATCAATAACAACATCTTTCTTAAAAACATGTTTGTACTCAAAAGCAATTTTCGTGACCCATAAAGCAGCTTCAGGGTCATCTCCATTGACATGAAAAATGGGTGCCTGAATCATTTTAGCGACATCGGTAGCATAAGTAGAAGATCGGGAATCTTCAGGAGTGGTTGTAAATCCTATTTGATTGTTTACAATGATATGAATAGTTCCTCCTGTTCTGTAGCCGCTGAGTTGAGATAAATTCAAAGTTTCAGCAACAACGCCCTGTCCGGCAAACGCAGCATCACCGTGAATAAGTATTGGCATTACTTTCTGATGAGCTTTCGCATCATTCATTCTTGTTTGTTTTGCTCTTACTATTCCTTCAACAACAGGGTTTACCCATTCCAGATGACTTGGATTTGAAGAGAGTGAAACTCCGATGGTCTTTCCGTTCAGTGTTTTGTATTTTCCTGTAGCACCAAGATGATATTTAACATCACCGGAACCCTGAATTGAATTTGGATCTTTTATATCTTCAAACTCACTGAAAATTGATTCATAAGACTTGCTCATAATATTAACCAGTACATTCATTCTGCCTCTGTGAGCCATTCCAATTACAGCTTCCGCAACATTATGCTCAGCGGCTTCATTAAGTAAATAATCCATAACAGGAATTAGTGTTTCAGAACCCTCTAAAGAAAATCTCTTGTGACCTATAAATCTGTTATGAAGAAAATGCTCAAATGATTCAGCGTGCGTTAACTTTTTAAGGATATGTTTTTTAATTTTTTCATCAAACTCAGGTGTGTTTTTGGCTGGTTCCATTTTACTTTGTAACCAGACTTTTTCAGCCGGACTTTGAATATGCATATATTCAACACCAATCTTCTCGCAATAAGTTTTGTGTAGTATTGCTAAAATTTGTCTGAGTGTTGCAGTTTTTAATCCGCCAAAACCACCAGTGATAAATTCGCGATCCAGATCCCAAACAGTAAGACCAAAAGAAGAAGGATCAAGTTCGGGATGATAATTAACTTTTGAACCTAACGGATCAAGGTCAGCGATTAAATGACCACGAACGCGGAACAGATTAATCAGTTGTAAAACTTTTGCCTGCTTAACAATTTCATCTGCACTTGCATTTCTATCAAATCCACCCGGCTGATAATCAGTTTGCCACTGCAGTGGTCTCATTGAAACTTTAAGAGCATCAAATATTTCTTCATAAAAACCGTCTTTGCCTAAAAGCAATTCATTCACTTCTTTCAGAAACAAACCTGATTCAGCACCCTGAATTATTCGATGGTCATATGTGCTTGTAATATTCATAACTTTACTGATGCCAAGTGCTGATATAGTTGCTGGCGACATTGCCTGATATTCTGCATTATACTGAATTGCACCAACAGCAATTATAGCTCCCTGCCCAATCATCAGTCTTGGTATAGAAGAAACTGTTCCTATAGTCCCGGGATTTGTTATTGAGATTGTTGTTCCAAGAAATTCAGAAGGATCAATTGTTCCTTTCCTAGAACGCACAATTAAATCCTCATAAGCTTGCCAGAATTCTTTGAATGAAAGAGTATCGGCTTTTCTGATATTTGGAACCAGCAGAGATCTTGTACTGTCCTTACGTTCAATATCTATTGCTATTCCAAGATTAACATGTTTTCTCAAAATCACATTAGGTTTTCCATCAATAACCGTGTAAGCATTATTCATTACAGGATATTTTTTCAATGCTTTCAGAATTGCCCAACTGATAATGTGTGTGAAAGAAATCTTACCTTCATTTCTTTTCTGGAGATGTTGATTTATAAGAATTCTGTTTTCCTCAAGTAATTTAACCGGGATTGTTCGCTGCGATGTTGCAACAGGAATTGTTAAACTTGATGTCATATTATCAAGTATTCTCTGAGCGCTGCCTGCGATTATTTTTACTTCATCTTCATCCGTTGGCTTTGGTAACTCAATGTTCGAAGGTAAAGTCAGATAAGAAATTGAAGATGTCTGATTTGAGCCATTTGATTTGTTCTTACCTTCAATATTACCAAAAAAGTTCTTCCATTGTTCGGGAACTTCTTCAGGTTTTTGCTCGTATTGCTTATAAAGATATTCGACAAACCAGGTGTTCGCCCCGAATTTTTCGAGTTCTTCTTTTTCTTTTTTCGTTAATTTTTCTTTTTTCATACTTTGTAATGTATTCTTAGATTAATATTTTATCTGACAGAGTTGTTAAAGAAAATCTAATCGGATTTCATTTGAAAATATAACAATTAAAGGCAAAAATTCTATGGACGAAAATACACTCATCAACCTCAGAAAAAATTATGAAAAAGGCGAATTGCTTGAAGATAAAATTGATAAAAATCCTTTCAGACAATTTGAGATATGGTTTGATGATGTTCTTGAGTCTCATATTTATGAACCTAATGCAATGATTCTTTCAACTTGTTCCGAAAACAAACCTTCTTCACGAGTAGTTCTGTTGAAAGGGTTTAATGAGAGCGGATTTAAGTTTTTTACGAATTACAATAGTCGAAAAAGTAAAGAATTATCTTCCAATCCAAATGCGGCTTTGCTTTTTTACTGGATGGAATTAGAAAGACAGGTAAGGATTGAAGGAAGAATTGAAAAACTTAGCAGGGAAGAATCGCTTGAGTATTTTAACTCAAGACCTCTTGAAAGTCGCTATGGTGCATTGGCTTCAAATCAAAGCGAGATTATTCCAAACAGAGAATATCTTAAAAAAAAGTTTTATGAATTGAAGGAAAAATTTGGTGATAATCCACCGATGCCTGATAACTGGGGTGGCTTTATTCTGAAACCAGAAATGTTTGAATTCTGGCAGGGAAGACCTGGCCGGTTGCACGATAGAATTGCTTACGAAAAAGTTAATAGTAATTGGAAAATCTATCGTTTATCTCCATAACATTTTTATTTGTTTCTACATTTTATTTTGCTAAGTTTCCTCTGGCAAAATGAGGAGACGGCCATGAAAAAACTTTTTATTTCCTTCCTATTTATGATCACAACTTTTTCTCAGGTTCATCATAATATCTGGTATGGTTTCGGTCCTTACGGTGGAACTGTAAAAGAGATTTCCACAAACCAACGAGGAAATATAGCAACTATAACAAATGGTGGGCTTAGTTATTTCTACTATGATTGGATTCATATGTATAAGACGAAAGATTTTCTCCATACTACATTTCTTGAAAAATCTGATACTCTTATTGCTGCAGATTCAGACTCACTTTACTGGACAGCTGATGTGAGTTATCATTGGAGGAGCATTATTCCTTTAACCGAACCAATTAAAGGGATAAAAGTAAGAAGGAATCCGGATATTAAATTCTTCCTTTGGTCTGATACGACTATTTATACCGGTGGATGGAATGGTCAGAACTGGAGTTCAGTTCATCCGGGTTATGGAATTATAAATGATATTTTTCTTTCGCTTGACAACGCTCTTCTAATGGCAACTACTCAGGGTATTTTCCGTTCATCCGATGATGGTAATAGCTGGATTCAGCTTTCACTTCCATCCAAAAATTATATTGCTTTAGCTGGTGACAACATCTATCCGTTCAAGCTGGCAACCTTTGCAAGTGACTCTAATGTTGTTTTTTTATCAAGCAACAATGGAGATACCTGGATAGCTACTTACAATGGTTTACCTCAAGGTCCTTTCGAATTGAATGATATTGATATGAATATCTACGGACAGATATTTGTCGGTACAAAATCAGGTGTTTATCGCACGATAAATTTTGGTACCAATTGGGGACCTTTTTCAGATGGTCTCGAATATCCTGATTATGGAATTTTAAAGACGCTCAAGGTAAATAACATCTATTGTTCTGATAACAGAGTTTATGCTGGCACTGACGAAGGTCTTTTTGAAAAAACAAATCAATCAGCATATTGGAATCAGATTGGTCTGAATAATCAGAAATGTCTTTCATTGGCTAAAACTTCTGCGATGATGGATCATTTAATTCTTGGAACTCCAAAAGGTGTTAAAGTTTATTCCTATGATTGGCAAGTTGCTGATAATTATGCTCAGGATGGATTTCCGATTAACGCAGTAATCTTATCTTCGGGCGGAAGTTATGCGTTAGCATCAGGAATTTTTCCGGAAGGGAATGGTTTTATTCAGTTATCTACTAACTCGGGGTATCATTGGGAAACAGTATTCAATTTGCCGCTGACTTCAGGTAAGTTTAATTATTTCTTTCAGCGAAAGGATAGTTCTCAATTGTACTTAGCTTTGAGTGAAGGAATTAATTCAGCAGGAATTTATATTGCAAACATTACTAACAGTCCTTCTTTGTGGCAGCCGATTCCAAATACTGATGGAATGAATTTTCAGTTCGCAACTTCATTTTGGGATCAGCTCACTGAAATTTATTTTCTTGTTAATGACTCGTTACTATATCGAACAAATGATGGTGGAAGAACCATAATTTATGTTTCAACAATTCCCGGTGGAAAGCGAAACAGTATTTATGCAGTTGATCACGGTACAACTAAGCAAATCTATGCTTGCGGACAAGGCATTAGTGTAAGTTCAGACTACGGAATAACCTGGGAAGATTTTGGGTTGAATGATTATGAAGTAGTCAGACTTATTTATGAAAGTTATTCATTGCTTGCTGCTACCCGAAATAACGGTTTCTTCGCTAAATATCATAGTCAGGGTGACTGGCTACCGTTTTCAGCCGGACTTGGTGATGGTAAAGTTATAATTGATGCCTTAAATTATACAACCTGGGTTCTGCACACTGCAACAGAAAATCATTCAGTGTATTTTCTTTGGCTGATTATAAATGATGTTAATAACGAAACAGGCAAATATTTTCCGGAGGATTTTGCTTTGTTTCAAAACTACCCGAATCCATTTAATCCAACTACCAGAATACAGTATGCGATAAGCAGAAGACAAAATGTGCAATTAAAAATATTTGATATTCTTGGAAATGAAGTTGCAACTCTTGTTGACGAAGAGAAAATCCCGGGAATTTATGAAGTCGAATTTGATGCAGAAAAATTCGGTCTGAGCAGTGGTATTTATTTGTATCAACTTCAGGCAAATCATCAGGTCAAAAGTAAAAAGATGATTTTACTCAGATGATTATTATGAAAAATAATAGCGAATGAGTTAGCTTACCTGTGTTGTTAAATGTTCTTGAGTGAGAGTTTAATTCAATAATTTCAGGAAATAAATTTTCTTTTTAAGGCCGGAGCACCTGCTATTAAAGTACGAATTGTTATAGCAGAAATTATTATAATGCCACCAATTATAGCGTAAACAGAAGGGACTTCTCCATAACCGATAAAAACCCAAATCGGATTCAGCACAGGTTCAAGCATTGATATAATTGAAGCTTCAACTGCCGGAATTCTTTTAATTCCATAACTAAACAAAGCGTAAGCAAATGCAATCTGAAAAACTCCGAGAAAAGAAAGTTTCCATAAATCAGAAAAAGTTAACGAGCTCATCTCAAACAAAAAAGGAATACATACAAGAGCAACAACAACATTACCATAAAAGATAGAAGCTTCTCCGTATTGCTTGTCATTCTTCTTCATTCCGAGAAAGAAAGCTGCGAATGCAATCCCGGCAAGCAAAGCAGCAATATTTCCTTTAATATCACCGGGAGTTAAGTCTCCCATAAAGAATAAAATCATTCCAAGAAAACAAACAGCAATGGTAATAATATTAATTTTTTCCCAATTCGTTTTTGTAAGAATTGGTTCAAAGATTAAAACATAAATTGGAGCTGTTGACTGAAGAAAAATTGCGTTAGCCGCTGTGGTGGTTTTTGTCGCAATAACGAATAAAATTAGTACAGCAGCATAAGCGAAAGAATTTAACAGAGCCAAAGGATTAAGTTTAAGAACTTTTTGTCTGAAAAGAATTGCGAAAACCAATGCAGCAATTAAACATCTGAAAAAAGATATCTGCATTGGAGTAAGAGTAACGAGTTTGATAAACAAGCCGCCTGAACTCCACAATAAAGCCGTCAGGAAAACTGCAAATATTCCTTTTGTATGATCAGTTGAATTTTTCATTAAATTGATTTTTCTTACTATCTAAAGTTACTTCTTTTAATAATTAACCTGTTTAAATTACTGTTGCAAAAAATAATAAATTAAATGTCATCCAAACACACATACTTAAGTCATACAGCAGATATTGCTTTTGATGTTGAAGCTGATTCACTTGAAGAATTATTTATTGAATCATTCAGGGGATGGTTAAATACGGTAATTGAGGATATTGATCTGAAAAGTGATTCACAGTTTGAAATCAATCTGTCTGCAGATTCAATTGAACAGTTACTTGTTGATTTTCTGAATGAAGTAAATTTTCTTCTAACCGTTAAAAATATTTTATGTGTTGAAGCTGAGAGTCTGAAAATAAATAAAGAAAAAATATCTCTTAATGCGGTTATGAAAATCCGGAAGTTAAAAGATGTATCATTACTGAAAGAAGAAATTAAATCCGTCACTTATCATCAGATGGAAATCAGAAATGAGGATGGGAGATATTTTGTAAGAGTTGTGTTTGATATATAGTAAAGAAATAATAAGTCTGGCTATGCATTTGGATTGTAATTTAAATTTCTTATTCGAATGGTTGGAATAATATCACCCCTTCGGGGTTTGTATTATGTGGGTTTATGTTTTGTTAAAATAATGACACCTTCGTGGTTAAAATATTATAAAAACCAAAAATCCCAAACCTGCCTGACGAAAGTCAGCGGGATGAAATTATTGTAGATGAATTTATCATAGATATAACAATGAATATCAATGGAATAGAGCTGAAAAAAATCAGAGAAAATCTCTGGGAGATTCCGCAGAGCAATGGAATGCGTGTTCCGGGAAGAATTTATATTTCCCGTGAGATGCTGGAATCAACTCTCTCCGAAGATGAAGCACTGAAGCAAGTAATAAATGTTGCTCATTTGCCGGGAATCGAAAAGTATAGTCTTGCTATGCCAGATATACATTGGGGCTATGGTTTTCCAATAGGTGGAGTTGCTGCAACAAATCTGGATGAAGGAGTAATTTCTCCCGGTGGTGTTGGATATGATATCAACTGTGGAGTACGGCTCGCCGTTACATCTTTTACTCAGGAGGAAGTTCAATCAAAACTCGAATCTTTAATTAACAGACTATTTCAAAACATTCCTACAGGCGTTGGTGCCAGTGGTGCAATTAAGAAACTTTCAAAAGCAGATTTGAAAAAGATACTTGAAAAGGGTTCAGTTTGGGCAGTTGAAAATGACCTCGGAACTCAAAGCGACATTCAGTTTACTGAGGAAAGCGGAACATTAAAGAATGCTGACTTCAGTGTTGTTAGTGAAAGAGCTCTTGAGCGTGGTGCTGATCAGGCAGGAACTCTTGGTTCAGGAAATCATTTCCTCGAAGTTGATATCGTTGAAGAAATATATGATACTAAAGTTGCCGAAGTATTTGGTCTTTTCAATGGACAAGTTGTTATTCAGATTCATACTGGTTCACGAGGCCTTGGTTATCAGGTTTGTGATGATTATCTGAAAGTGCTCCTGAAAGCATCTGAAAAATACGGTTTCAAACTTCCGGATAAACAACTTGCTTGTGCGCCAATTAAATCGCAGGAAGGACAGGATTATCTTGCTGCGATGCAGGCAGCTGCAAACTTTGCCTGGAACAATCGACAGGTAATTATGCATCTTGCAAAGAAAAGTTTTCTTGATACTTTCAATATGAAAGAATCTGATTTAGGTTTCCGGTTGGTTTATGATGTTTGTCATAACATAGCCAAATTTGAAAAACACAGAATCGGAAATGAAATAAAACAAGTCTGTGTTCACCGAAAAGGTGCAACAAGAGCTTTTCCCCCGGGAAGCGAAATGATTCCTGAAAAATATAAATCGGTTGGTCAGCCAGTGCTGATTCCAGGTGATATGGGAAGATATTCTTATGTTGCTGTTGGTACTGAGAAAGCTATGGAAGAAACTTTCGGTAGTTCCTGTCACGGTGCCGGCAGAAATTTAAGTCGGCACAAAGCTATGAAAGAAGCAAAAGGTAGAGATCTCGTCAGTGAATTAAAGAAAAAAGGAATTATCATTCAGGCGAAAGGTTACAAAACTATAGCTGAAGAAATGCCAGCTGCTTATAAGGATGTTGCAGATGTTGTTGATGTTATGCATAAAGAAGGAATTACAATGAAAGTTGCAAAGCTTAAACCAATAGGAGTAATTAAAGGATAGAATTAGTTTTTCCTCTTTTGTGTTTCGGAGATTTTGTGAGAAATTTTTTCACGCAGAGACGCAAAGCCGCGGAGTCTTCACAAATGAATTTAAGATTTAGTTATTTTTTTATCTGAAACTTTTATAGGAATTATTTTGAAATACAGTTATAATCCACCCTGGTTAGTTAAGAAGATATTTAGTGATTTCTACTGGAACACAACAAACAATAAAATACTTTTGACCTTTGATGACGGTCCAATTGCTGAAACAACTGAATTAGTTCTTAGTATATTGAATAGCAGTAAAATTAAAGCGGTTTTCTTTTGTGTAGGTGATAACATTAAAAAATTTCCGGAGTTAACCAGTGAGATTATCAGAGCAGGTCATTCAATTGGCAATCATACATTTAATCATAAAATTCTCCGGACACTTTCTCATCAGGAAAAATTAAATCAAATACAATCATTTAATAAATTATTGTTTGACGAGTTTGGATATCGGGTTAAATATTTTCGTCCACCTCACGGAAGATTTGAGCTGACTACTAAACGATTGCTGAAAAAAAATAATCTCAAAAATGTGATGTGGTCATTACTTACTTATGATTATAAAAATAACTTTGAAGTAGTTAAGTTTGCCGTTAAAAATTATCTTACTTGTGATTCAATTATTGTGTTACACGATAGTATTAAATCAAAAAATATTTTATCAGATTCAATTCAGTTAATAATTGACGAGGCAATGGAACGAAATTTTTCTTTCGGTGAGGCAGATGAATGCTTGAAATAATTTTTACATTTATTCTGATTGGTTATTTTCTGCAGACAGTAATCTTTATTATTGGAGCAGGTAAAAAATTTCCGAAAATACCGGAAGATAAATTGCCGACTGCAACAGTTATTGTAGCTGCGCGTAATGAAGAAGAAAATATCTTAAGAACACTGCTATCATTAGCCAAACTTGAATACCCCGATGATAAACTCGAAATAATTCTTGTTGATGATCAATCTGACGATTCTACCGGAAAAATAATTGATGATTTCATTAAAGATAAACCTCACTTCAAAAAAATTACTACTCACAAAGATGATTTTAAGCTGGTGGGTAAAATGCGTGCTCTTGCTTATGGAGTTAAGGAAGCTAAAGGTGAAATTATACTGACAACTGATGCAGACTGTGAAGTTAAACCAACCTGGGTAAAAACAATTTGCAGTTATTATCAGGATGATGTTGCACTTGTTACAGGATTTACCACTCAGGTTGCTGAAAACTGGTTCGGTGGAATGCAGGCAATAGATTTTATTTATCTTTTAACTGCTGGCGCTGGCACTGTAAACATCGGAATGCCTATTTCATGCATTGGTAATAATATGTCTTATCGCAAATCAGCTTATGATGAAGTTGGTGGTTATGAATCTCTTCCTTTCAGTGTTACTGAAGATTTCACTCTGATGAATGCAATATATAATCTCAAAAAGTACAAAGTTATTTTTCCTCTCGATAAAGATGCTCTTGTTACTTCACTCCCTTGTAAAAACATTAAAAGTTTAATACGACAGAAGAAACGATGGGGTGTTGGCGGACTTGGTGTTCCGTTTCGGGGTTTTGTAATTATGTTCTGGGGTTTTCTTGCCAATTTGCTCGTCCTGTTAACACCAATTTTCTTCTCACCAACATGGCTTTATCTTGTAGTTTTTAAAGTTTCAATGGATTTCTTTCTACTTTATCCTGTTCACAAAAAATTAGGAATAGAAAAAAATCTGAAATATTTCTTCCATCATCAGATTTATTATCTGATTTATGTTGTCATTCTTCCTTTTATTGTATTACCAAATAAAAAAGTTGTCTGGAAGGGGAGAACTTACTGATGCTTCTGCTTTGTAATTATTATGTTACCTATCGTTGCAACGCTTACTGCGAATTCTGTCATTTCGGATTTCACGACAACTTTAAAGACACGCCTTATGCAAAATTAAAGGATTTCAAATCGAATGTTGAACAACTTTCAAAGCTCGGAGTAAAATTTATTGATTTAACTGGTGGTGAACCTCTTTTGCATAAAGACATTGCTGAGATGGCAAGATTTGCACGTTCTTTCAAAATGCAAACGAGTATAACTACAAATGGTTTACTTTATCCAAAATTTGCAGAAAGACTTGCTGGTAATGTTAATCTGCTTCATTTCTCTCTCGATTCGCCTGATGAAGATGAACATAACAAGATAAGAAAAGTTGATTGTTACAAAAGTGTTTTTAAAAGTATTGAAATAGCAAAATCGCTTGGTGAATTTCCCGATATTTTGTTCACTGTTACCAATGAAACTTATCACAAATTACCAAGAATGCATGAGATTGCACAGAAGTATGATTTGGTTTTATTAGTCAACCCTGTTTTTTCCTATTTCGGTAATCCCGGATTAAATCAGCAAGCTGTTGATTTTGTTGAAGAATATTGTGATGGTAAGCTTGATGTTTATCTTAATAAAGGTTTTATGAAATTAAGACGAGATGGGGGTAATCATATTGAT